>JAAUYG010149685.1_pt1 | contig 21126 bp, 13 predicted proteins | sample 7278091 | NCBI WGS metagenome assembly JAAUYG01 (sample SAMN14350201, study PRJNA611818) | marine sediment metagenome | isolation source: surface marine sediment (0.6m) | place: French Polynesia: Moorea | collected 2018-08
GCCGCGGCGACCGGCGCCGCCTCCTCGGATGCGTCGTCCGCGACGATATCCAGATCGAAATCTTCGCCGTCATCCTCCAAAAGATCCAGGTCGATTTCTTCGCCGTGGTCGGCGTCATCTTCGATGATGTCCAGGTCAAGCTCGGCCTTTCCATCCTCGTCCAGAATCTCGAATTCGAGGTCTTCCTGCATTTCGACTTTTTCAGGGGCGGGTGTATCGCCCATCTCGAGATCGAGGCCGAGATCTTCCGACTCCGAGGTATCGAACAGGGCCGAGGGTTCCTCGCCCTCATCTTCGAGCATGTCGAACTCGAGCTCGAGGTCGTCGCCTTCATCGGTGGCCGGCTGCAGGTCGAAATCGAGATCAAGGTCCTCGACGGCCGCGTCAGCCTCAGGCGCGGGAGAATCGGTCGTATCCTCAACATCCAGCATTTTTTCAAGCTCGCTCAAATCCAGGGAATCGCTGCCCTGGGTGGTCTCATCCATATCCAGCAGATCCGGTCCATCCGGGGCGGCCGCGGCGTCCGTGTCGCCCATATCCAAATCCAGATCGAGTTCGGGGGCCTCTTCTTCAGCCATCGACGGAGGCGCTGGAGGGGTGTCGTCCTGCGATTCCAGAATCTTTTCGATATCGTCCAGGTTCAGCTCACGCGTGGCGTCATCGGGTTCCTCGGCCTCCACGCCGTCTTCATCCAGGTCCAGATCCAATTCGAGCCCCTCGACTTCGGGAACGTCTTCCTCCGGGGATTCGGCCGACGGCGTATCGGCGTCGTCCAGCAGGCTTTCGAGTTCATCCAGTTCCAACTCGCGGGTTTCCTCGACGGGGCCATGGGCCAGAGCCTCCGGTTCTCCGAGGTCGAGGTCGTCCAGGGCCAGGTCCATATCCACCCCTGCTCCCGGATCTTCGGTGTCGCCCTCGAGCTCCAGGACCAGCTCCGGTTGCTCCTCTCCGGGCGACAATTGGCGGGAGTCGGCGTCGCCGTCTTCCAGGACGCTATCCAGGTCCCCCAGATCGAGCGTGGCAACGTCATCGGCGTCATCACCGGCAGCAGGCCCCAGTTCGATGTCCTCATCTGCCAGGGAGGATGCCACGTCCAGGCCATCCCCGGCGTCCTGCGCGGATGGACCGAAGTCGTCGCCCAGAGACGCAAAATCGAGTTCCTCGGTTTCTTCCAGCGGCACATCGTCCTGATCCTCGACTTCATCGAACAGACTGTCGATGCCCGGGGCCAATTCGAGGTTGATCTCTTCGTCGGCGGATCCCGCTGCGCCGGTGAGGCCCCCCGCCGTATCGGACGGCGTTTCTTCCATTTCCGCCAGGTCGATTTCTTCGGTTTCCTCGACGTCCGGTTCGGGCACATCGTTTTCGAGAAGGTCTTCCAGACCGGGATCGAGCTCGAGCTTGATTTCATCGCCGGGCGGCTCCGCAACCGTCGCCGCCGGGGTCGACGCCTCGAGGCCGCCTTCCAGATCGCTGTCTTCCTCCAGCAAACTTTCAAGGTCATCCATATCCAGGTCGAGATCTTCGATGATGCCTTCTTCCGTTTCCTCCTGGAAAGCGTTCAGGTCGTCCGCCCCAGGCAGCGGCTCCACGGCGGCCGCATCACCAGCATCGCCATCGAGCATCTTCTCCAAGTCGGCCAGATTAAGTTCTTCGGTCTTGAAATCGTCTTCGGGTTCGGGGCCGGCAGGCAGGGGTTCGTCTTCCAGCAGCAAATCGAGTTCATCCAGGCTTATCTCGTCGGTGACCAGGTCGTCATCTTCGCTGGATTCCGGGGCCGGGGGTGCTTCCAGACCCATTTTCAACTCCGGCGCCTCGGGCTCATCGGCGGCGGGCGGATCCCCGCCGGCCAGCGCAGCGACCATCCCCGCCCCGGCCGCAAGTCCGGCGGCCGCGCCCAAAGCGGATGGCGCGTCGCCGTCCTCGGGCTCCTCTGGAGCGGCCATCGTAACGGCCGGCGGCCGCGCCCGCCAGATATGCTTGCATCGTGAGCAGCGGACCTTCGACCCGCTGGGCTTGAGAAAGCTTTCATCCAGTCGGAAACTGGTACTGCAATTCTGGCAGGTAAGAATCATGACACACCCCAAAGCTTATAATTTCAAGTGATAGACTTCCGGCAAATTGCGGTAAAATTCGGCATAGTCCAATCCGTAGCCCACAAGAAAACCCTTATCGACCGTGTGACAGGCATAGTCGACCTGCACATCGGTCTGGCGACGCTCCTTTTTGTCGATCAGGGTGCAAATGCGCACGGACGCCGCACCGGAAGATTTCAAATGCGCCACCAGATAAGATAGGGTGGTGCCCGTATCCACAATATCTTCCACGATGATGACGTCCTTGTTCTCGATCTCGAGATCGACATCTTTGACCAGTTTGACCCGCCCGGATGAAGATGTGCCGTCCCCGTAGCTCGAGGCACAGATAAAATCGACTTTAACCGGTATGGAGAGATGTCGGATCAAATCCGAAAGAAATATGAAGGCGCCTTTGAGAATGCCGACCAGAATCAAATCGCAGTCCCTATAATCGGTTGAAATGGCTTGGGCGACTTCCTCGACTTTGGTCGCAATCGCTTCTTTGGTGAGTACCGGGATGAATTCAGACATGGTATTAAATGCATCGCGTAGAAATTAGTTGGAACGTAAAAGTAAAATCCCCGTGAATGCGGTTGTCTGAATTCCAGGGCGATCAGAAAAGAATACCGGCGGATCCCGCGCCCAGCCTTACTTGCCGGGGTTATGCGCCGGTGCCGCTTGAGGCCTCACAGAGTTTCTGTTCGGTAGATCGCCGCCTTGTCCGTAAGATTGCCCTTTAATGGTTTTGGGCGATCGACGTTCGCCGAAAATGTCGATCCATCATTTTTGCATTAAAAATACAGGGTTACTTTGATTTAGTTATAAAAATATCTGCGAATTGTCAACGCATTTGATCGTTTACAAACCCTGCTCCGCCAATTTTTGCGCCAGCGCCTTCTGCTCCACCGTCAGATTTTTGGGAATGGTGATCTTGACGACCAGAAAAAGATCTCCCCGGCCCGATTGCTTCATATGCGGAAGCCCGTGACCGCCCAGTCGCATTTTCGTTCCATGCCGCGTGCCGGGCGGGATCTTGACGCTCAGCGCCTTACCGGCGATCGTCGGAACGGAGACGGTCGTACCGAGGAGTGCTTCGCTCAGTTTGATGTCCCGATGGATCACGAGATCGTGGCCCTCGACGGCGAATACGGCATCCGCCAAAACACGGGCGCGAATGTACAAATCGCCGGGTCGCCCGCCGTAGGGACTGGGAGCCCCCTTGCCGGAGAGGCGAATTTTTTTACCGTGGATCATACCCGGCGGAATCTTGACCGTCAGGCGCTCGGAACGCCCGTCATGCTGGAAATCGAGCGTTTTGGTCGCACCGCTGGCGACTTCTTTCAGGGTCAGCCCCAGTTCGTATTCGAGGTCTTGCCCCTTGCTTTCAGGGGCGCGGCCGCCGCTGAAGCCGAAGGGCGAATCGCCGCCGAAAGAAAAACGCACGCCCCCCTGACGCCCCGAGGGCCCGCCACCGAAACCGAACTCGCGGAAGATGCTGCCGAAATCGAAATTGCGAAAAATATCTTCCTGAGAATACTGCTGCCGAAAACCCTCCGCCCCGAACTGGTCATACTGGCGGCGTTTTTCCTTGTCGCTCAAGACAGCATAAGCCTCGCTGATGCGTTTGAACTTGTCTTCCGCGGATTTGTCGCCCTTGGTGTGGTCCGGATGATATTTCATGGCCAGTCGACGGTAGGCTTTTTTAATTTCTCCGTCAGAGGCCTTGCGATCGACTCCGAGCGTTTTGTAATAGTCCTCGCCAGCCATAAGGTCCCTTCTCGATTGCATGCGTTGGTCTTTTTGGTCCCCGGCGGAATGTACGTCCGGGCGAGAATACAATCTCTAAATGTTTAAAATAAATATAAATTATTTAAGTGTCAATGAATAGCAATGCCGACCGGCGCCTCCCGATCAGGAAGTTTTCAAACGGTCCGGCCGAAAACGTACGCGGCGGTCGAAAAGGCGCTTTGCCCCCAGGCCGACGGCGGCCAGGACGCCCATCCCGGTTCCCCCGGCGATCAAGAACATGATCAGGATCTGGTATTTGACGGCTTCGCCCGGCGGACTGCCGGCGATGATCTGCCCGGTCATCATGCCCGGAAGGCTGACAAGGCCCGCCACGGCCATGCTGTTGATGATGGGAATCATGCCGCTGCGGATGCTTTCGCGGAGAACGCCGCTGATGGCCGCGGACCACTCCTGGCCAAGCGCCAGACGCGCTTCGATGACGTCGCGCTGCTCCCAGGCGGTCTGCGTCAGGCGGTCGAGACTCAAGGCGATGCCGGTCATGGTATTGCCCAGCAGCATGCCCAGGAGCGGAATCAGGTACTGGGGATGATACCAGGGGTCGATGCCGATGACGACCGTCGTGGCCAGGATCGTGACCGCAAACGACGACGTGGCCATGGACAGGGCGCCCACACCAAACGCCCAGCCCCCCGTGAAGCGGCGTTTCTGGCGGCTGACCACCTCCCGCCCCGCGGCCAGGAGCATGACCGTGGCGGCCAGGCCGACCCAGAGCAGGCTGACATGGGCGAAAAGGGCCTTCAAGGCAAACCCCACCAGGAAGAGTTGTGCGGCCGTGCGCAGGGCAGCGATCACGAGTTGCCCGGCCAGGCCCAGGCGCAGCCGCCAGGTGCACAGCGCCAGGAGGCCCACCAGCCCAAAAGCCATCAATAGGTCGCTATAGCTCAGGCTGATCATGCCGTTCCGGCCTCCCCGGCCGGCGTCTCCTGCAGGCCGTTATCGCAAAACGCGAAACGGCGGTCGGCCACGCGCGCCAGAAGGGACAGGTCGTGGCTGACCCACAGGGCCGCGGCCTGGCGGCGATGGAGTTCTTCCAGAATGAGCGTTTCCATGCGCAACACATTTTCCCGGTCCAGGTTGGCGGTGGGCTCGTCCAGGAGCAAGACCCGGGGCTGGTTGCCCAGCAGCCGCAACAGCGCCAGGCGCTGACGCTCGCCGGTGGAGAGGCGGTTGACCGGACGGCGGCCGATATCCGCGGGGAGACCGCTGGAGGCGAGCAGCGGCACTGCGCCGCCCGGGAAGTGCGCGGCCACGGTGTCATGCCACCACTGGCTGACGGGGGGAAGATACCCCACCTGCTGGCGCCAGCGGGGCCCGGTGAACACCGCGGACGAGCGGCCGTCCAGGATCACTTCGCCTTCGTGGGGATCGAGGTCGGCCAACGCCCGCAGCAGAAGGGACTTGCCGACACCGGAGGGGCCGGTCAGTCCGACGCAGCTCCCGGGTGTGAGATGGAAGGAAAACGGGCCGCGGCCATGGAAGCGCAGTCCGCGCACCGCCAGACCGGCGGCCGGGCCGTTGGCGGCCCATGGGCGGCCGCCCCGGGGGCTTTCTGGTTTCATGTCATTCCCGTTGCGCGGCCTTGATAAGAATCATCAGGACGGAGAGCGCCGCCGGTGTCATTCCGGGTATTCGCGAGGCCTGGGCCAGGGTGGTCGGCCGCACGGCCGCCAGTTTTTCCTTGAGCTCGTTGGACAGGCCATGCGCACGCGTGTAATCCATCGAAGCCGGGACGCGAACATTTTCCAGGTCCTGGAGTTTGGCCGCTTCCCTTTTCTGCCTTTCGATGTAGCCTTCGTACTTGATCTCGATCTCGACCTGACGCTCGGCCGCGGGATGAATCGGTGCCGCGGCCGGCGCCAGCCGGCGCACCGCGGCATAGTTCAGCTCGGAACGCTTGAGCAGCTGATCCATGCGGACCCCCTGGTCGAGCTCCCGGGTGCCGCGCTGGCGCAGATAGGCGTTGACATCGGCCGAGGGTTTGACGATCACCATTTTGATCCGCTTGATTTCGTCTTCGATCTGGCCGCGACGCGCCCGCATGTCTTGGACGGTGTCGCGGTCGATCAGGCCCAGTTCGTGGGCGGTTTCCATGAGGCGCAGATCGGCGTTGTCTTCACGCAGGATCAGCCGGTACTCCGCCCGCGAGGTAAACATGCGGTAGGGCTCGCGCGTGCCCCGGGTGACCAGGTCGTCCACCAGCACGGCCATGTAGGCCTGGGAGCGCTTGAGCAGCATGGGGGGCCGCTGCTGAACGCGACAGGCCGCATTGATGCCAGCCCACAACCCCTGGGCGGCGGCTTCTTCGTAGCCCGAAGTGCCGTTGATCTGCCCGGCCAGATAGAGGCCGCCGATCCGTTTGGTTTCCAGGGTGGATTTGAGCTGCAGCGGGTCGACGTAGTCGTATTCGATGGCATAGGCCGGGCGCATGATTTCGGCGGCCTCCAGGCCGTCCACCGCCTGCACGAAACGATGCTGAATCTCGATGGGCAGGCTGTTGCCCAGGCCGCTGGCATAGATCTCCTCGGTTTCCACCCCTTCGGGCTCCAGGATGATCTGGTGGCGCTCGCGGTCCGGGAAGCGCACGATCTTGTCTTCGAAGGACGGGCAGTAGCGTGCCGGCGTTCCCTCGATCTTCCCGCCGTAGAGGGCTGAATGCGCCAGGTTGCGCTGCATGATTGCGTGCGCCCGCGGACTGGTGTGGCCGATATAGCTTGGCAGCTGCGGCATCGTCGGCGCCCGGGTCAGGCGAGAGAAAGGCCGTCCGCCGGTCAGTTTCTCCTGGATGGCGAAGCGTGAAAAGTCGATGGAGGACCGCCGCAGCCGCGGCGGGGTCCCCGTTTTCATGCGGCCCGTTTTAAACCCCAGCGCGTGCAGATGCTCCGGCAGGGCGTAACTGGCGAACTCACCGGCGCGACCCGCCTTGAACGAGGTATGACCGATATGTACCAGACCACGCATGAAGGTGCCGGTGGCGATGACGACAGCCTCCGCTTGGTAGCCGAAGCCGGTCTGGTCCACGACCCCGACCACGGTGTCGTTCTCCACCACCAGGCGCTCGATCATGGCCTGCTTGAGCGCAATGTTGGGCGTCTTCTCGATAAGGTGCTTCATCACGGTGTGATAGCGGGCCTTGTCGTTCTGGGTGCGGGTGGAGTGGACGGCGGGGCCTTTTTTGGTGTTGAGGGTGCGGTACTGGATAGCCGTCTGGTCGGTCACATGGGCCATCACACCGCCCAGGGCGTCGATTTCCTTGACGAGCTGCCCCTTGGCCATGCCGCCGATTGAGGGACTGCAGGGCATGGCCGCCACCTTGTCCAGATCGATGACAGCCAGGAGCACGCTGCAGCCCATGCGTGCGGCGGCCATGGCCGCTTCGCAACCGGCATGGCCGGCACCCACGACGATGATATCGAATTTTGGGGGGTAAAGCGCCATTGCCTCGACCACTTCCCATCGACAGCGGATCATTACATGTTGCCGCCCGGGCTTTTCATGCGTGGAATTTGGCTATATATAATTGCCGTTCAGGCCGGGTCAAGCAAAGGATCGACGCACGTGGGCGCATACTACTACGACCTCAACACCTATTTTCGCAGCATATTCGGCGAACGGGTCCACAAGCTAACCGTGGACGCCGGCTTCGACTGCCCCAACCGCGACGGCCGGATCGCCACCGGGGGCTGCATCTACTGCAATCCCCAGGGATCCGGGACCGGCCAGCACGCCCGGGGGCTGTCGATCCGGGAGCAGCTGGAGCGCAGCAAGGCGCCGGTGGCGCGGCGCTTCAAGGCCTACAAATACATCGCCTATTTTCAATCTTTCACCAATACCTATGCCCCCCTTTCGCGCCTTCGGGCGGCCTACGACGAGGCGCTTTCCGTGCCGGACATCGTGGGGCTGTCCATCGGAACGCGGCCGGATTGCATCAGCGATGACGTGTTGAGCCTGCTGTCTACATACGCCCGCCGCTGCCTCGTGTGGATCGAGTACGGGCTGCAGTCGGCCCACGACCGGACGCTGGCCGCCATCCGGCGGGGCCACGACGTGCGCTGTTTCGTCGATGCGGTCGAGCGCACCCGCAACCGGGGCATGGCCATCTGCGCACACGTCATCCTGGGGCTTCCGGGCGAGTCCCGGGGCGATATGCGGGAGACCGCCCGTTTTCTTGCCGACCTGGGGCTGGACGGCGTCAAGCTGCACCTGCTCTACGTCATCCGGGGAACACCGCTGGAAAAACACTACCGGCAGGGCGACTACCGCTGCCTGGAGCAGGCGGAATATGCGGACCTCGTCTGCGACGTCATCGAGCGTCTGCCGCCGCAGACGGTCATCCAGCGGGTCACGGGCGATCCCCACCCCCGCGAGCTCGTCGCCCCGCACTGGGCCCTGGCCAAGAAAGAGACCATCGCCATGATCCACGCGCGCTTCGAAGCGCGCCAGACCCGCCAGGGCCGCCTTTACCGTCCCAAAAAGCGCCGGGCTGCCCATGAAGTGCGCGAAGATGGCCTTTAACCGTCGTTGATTTTCAGGTGAGGGGATTGATTCGCTTGGCGATCGGATAGCGCCGGCCGGAGCCGAACGCCTTGGAGGTCACCTTGATGCCCGGGGCGGCCTGGTGGCGCTTGTATTCGTTGATCTCCACGCGGCGGAAAACATCCCTCACGACCGCGGGGTCATACCCCTCCCGGATCAGGGCCTCGGCACTCTTGAACTCCTCCACCATGCCCTTGAGAACGGCATCCAGCACCGCATAATCGGGCAGATCGTCCTGATCGGCCTGATCGGGCTTCAGCTCGGCGGAGGGGGCCTTCTCCAGAATCCGAACGGGAATGACCTCCCGCTCGGCGTTGAAGCAGGCCGACACCGCGTAGACCAGGGTCTTGGGCACGTCCGAAATCACGGCCAGGCCGCCGTTCATGTCCCCGTAGAGGGTGCAGTAGCCCACGGCCAGCTCGGATTTGTTGCCGGTGGAAAGCACCAGGGCGCCGGTCCGATTGGATAACCCCATCAAAAGCGTCCCCCGAATGCGGGCCTGGATGTTCTGCTCGACGATGCCCGGGGCGGCGGGGTCGAAATCCGGCGCCAGCTGGGTCAGAAAGGCCTTGAAAATAGCGTCGATCGGTATGGTCTCGTAGGCCACCCCCAGATTGCGGGCCAAACAGGCGGTGTCTTCGTAATTATCGGACGACGTATAGCCCGAGGGCATGAAGACCGTGGTCACGTTTTCAGGGCCCAGCGCCCGGGCCGCGACCGCCGCGGTGAGGGCCGAATCGATGCCGCCGCTCAGACCGATCACCGCGCGTTTGAAGCCGCACTTGTGGACATAGTCGCGCGTGCCGAGAACCAGGGCCGCCCGAATGGATTCCGCATCCGAGTCCGCGACCGCACGAATGGGGTCGGCCTGCGGTTGGGCGCTGGCATCCTGAAGGGCATCCATCACCACCAGGTCTTCATCAAAATCCCGGCAGCGGACCGCCAGCGCGCCGGTGGCGTCGAAGGCGGCGCTGGTGCCGTCGAAGACGAGGCTGTCGTTGCCGCCCACCTGATTGACGTGCACCACCGGAATCCCGTATTTGCGTGCCAGATCGGCCAGCATCCGGTGGCGGAAATCGCGTTTGCCGATGTGAAAAGGCGATGCGGAGATGTTCACCAGCAGATCGGCGCCCTGGGATGCCAGCCGCTCGACCGGATCGTCGGCATAGATCTGATGGGCAAACGTGTCGGGGTCGTTCCAGGCGTCCTCGCAAATGGTCAGGCCCAGCCGCAGGCCTTTGAAGTCGGCGAGTTCACAATCCCGTCCGGGCTCGAAATGCCGGTGTTCGTCGAAAACGTCGTAGGTCGGCAGAAGGCGTTTGAAGACCCGAAAAAGAATCCGGCCGTTTTCGAAAAGCGCCAGGGCGTTGAAAAGCCCTTTGCCGGCCTGACCCGGATTGCGCTCGACGTAACCGGTGATGACCCCGATGTCGCGTATATGTTCGACCAGATGATCCAGGCACTCCCGATTGGCATCGATAAAGGCGGGGCGCTCGAGCAGATCTCCCGGAGGATAGCCGCAGGTGGCCAGTTCGGGGAACACCACCAGATCGCAGCCCGCCTCCCGGGCCTGGGCCGCGAAGCGGCGCATTTTGGCGGCGTTGCCGCTGAAATCGCCCACCGTGGGATTGATCTGGGCCAATGCGATCTTCATCCCGCCATCCTTTCTGTACAGGGGCTTGGGGTTGCGCATCCGCGCGGGGTGCGTCCGGGCCGCCATCCTAAGCGAGGCCCGGACCCATCGAGGCCCACAGGCATACCAAGTTCCTCAACGGGCGTCAATTACGGCCGGCGGCGATCGGTGTCGCGAACTTGTGAGTTGCGCGGTTATCGGTTATAGACTGCGCGTAGAGCAAACAACCGCTACCGGGTGGGTTTCGTTCCAACCCCAGGCGCCGGGCGCCGGTCAACCCAGGGGACGCTGAAACCGATGCCGTACCTATTCTCCAATCGCTCGGAAGTCTTCGACCTTTCCTTCAAAGTCTTCCACGAGCTCATGGCCCGCAAAGTCAGTCGGATCCTGCTGGTCTCCAGTCCCTACGAAGCCTACATCATGGAGGAGGAGGGCCGCCTGGCCCAGCGCATCATCCAGGAATACCGCGGCCTGAATCTCTCGCGGCCCCCGCTTTTAACCTGGGTGTCCTCGGCCCGCGAGGCCTTCGTCGAGCTGGACCAGCGCGCCTTCGACCTGGTCATCACCATGCCCCGGCTGGGCGATATGCCCGCCCACCGGCTGGGCCGGCGTATCAAGGAGCATCACAACGACCTCCCCGTCTTTCTGCTGACCCCCAACCCCAACTGGATGGCGCTCGACCGCCGGTGTTTCGACAAACGCTGCATCGACCGGGTCTTCATCTGGAGCGGCAACGCCGATCTGCTGTTGGCCATCATCAAATCGGTGGAAGACGGTCTCAACGTGGCCTTCGACACCAAGCGGGCCCGGGTGCGGGTCATCATCATGGTGGAGGATTCCCCTTTCTACGTTTCATCGCTTCTGCCCCTGCTCTACAAGGAAATCGTCAGTCAGACCCAGGCCGTCATGGAGGAGTCCCTCAACGAGGAACACCGCTTTTTCCGGATGCGGGCCCGCCCCAAGATCCTGGTGGCGGACACCTACGAGGACGCCCTGGCGCTTTACCGCCAGTTCCGGCCCTACCTTTTAGGGGTCATTTCGGACGTTCGTTTTCCACGTCAGGGCCGCATGGACCCGGATGCCGGCTACCGCCTGCTGAAGACCATCAAAACGGAGGCGACCGACATCCCGCTGCTCAACTTCAGCTCCGAGGAGTCCAACCGCCGGCGAGCCCTCGAGATTCCGGCCGTTTTTATCGACAAGAACAGCCCTGTGCTGCACGAGGGCATCCGGCACTTCTTTCAGGAGCACCTCGGTTTCGGCGATTTCGTCTTCCGCCTGCCAGACGGAAGCGAAGTGGGCCGCGCCGCCAACCTGCGGCAGCTGGAGGCCGTGCTGCCGGACATCCCCGACGAGGCCATCCACTACCATGCCGTACGCAATCATTTTTCCGGATGGCTCATGGCCCGTTCCGAAATTCTTCTGGCCTACCGGCTGCGGCCGGTAAAGGTCACGGATTTCGAGAACACCGCCAAACTCAAGGACTACCTCGTGGCCTGTCTGGCCGAGCGCCGCCGCGGCCGCCAGCGCGGCGTGGTCACCGATTTCGATCCCGGCCATTTCGATCCGGATGCGGATTTCGTCAAAATCGGCAACGGGTCGATGGGGGGCAAGGCCCGCGGCCTGGCCTTCATGGCCAACCGGCTGAAAAAGCTGTCCGACGGCGACGCTGAACGGGAGGGTATCCGCATCGGCGTGCCCCAGACATTCGTGATCTCCACGGAGGCGTTTGACGCCTTCATCAACGAAAACGATCTGCGGGACATCGCCTCCTGTGAAAAGAGCGATGCACACATCGCGCGCGTCTTTCAGGAGGGGCACCTGCCCGCATTTCTGCAGCAGGCCATCGATCTCTTTCTCACCCATGCCGACCACCCCCTGGCGGTGCGGTCCTCGAGCCTCCTGGAGGACGCCCAGCATCAACCCTTCACCGGACTGTATGCCACCTTTCTGCTGCCCAACTGCCACCCGGACCGCAACGTGCGCCGGCGGCAGTTCGACTGGGCCGTCAAACAGGTTTACGCCTCGACATTTTGCGAAAAGGCCCGGCGCTATGCCCGCAGCACGGGCTACCGCCTCGAGCAGGAAAAAATGGCGGTTTTGGTCCAGCGTCTGACGGGCCGGGAGCACGAGGGCTTCTTCTGTCCGGATATCTGCGGCCAGGCCTTCTCCTTCAATTTCTACCCGGTGGCCCCGATGCAGGCCGACGACGGCATCGCCCTGGTGACGGCCGGCCTCGGCGCTCCGGACGACGACAAGATCCGGGCGCTACGCTTCTGTCCACGCCATCCCCAGAAGCTGCCCCAGTTTTCCACGGTCGACGACATCCTCGCCAATGCCCAGCGCCATTTCATGGCCCTGGATCTTATGACAGCCAGGCGGCGGGTGGACAGCCGCATCACCGGCGGGCTGCAAAAACTGGATATCGACGACTACCCGGAACACCCGCTGATCAAGGCCCTGAGCAGCACCTTCGTGCCCGAGGAGAACCGGATCCGCGACTCGGCCCCCTCCCGCGGCGGCTATCCCGTGGTGACCTTTGCCCCCATTCTCAAACACCACACCTTCCCGCTGCCCGAGGTGATCATGGACCTGCTCGAATCCGGCCGACAGGGTATGGGGGGGCCCGTGGAAATCGAGTTCGCGGTGCAGCTGCCCCGCAGCCGGGACGAAGAAGCGCTCTTCCACCTGCTGCAGATCCGTCCCATGCCCCAGTTCGAGCAGCAGGCCGGCGGCGCCCTGACGGCCGCGGCCAAATCGGAGGCGCTCTGTTTTTCGCGTCTGGCCTTAGGCAACGGGCAGTACACCGACATCAGCGATATCGTCCTGGTGGATCCGGAGACTTTCGACCCGGCCCACACGGTGGCGATTGCCGCCGAAATCGGCCGCCTGAACACGGCCTTGGCCCAGGACGGCCATCGCTATCTGTTGATCGGCCCCGGCCGATGGGGATCCGCCGACCGCTGGCTGGGAATTCCGGTCGCCTGGAACGACATCTCCCAGGTGGCGGCCATCGTCGAAACGGGCCACCCCCGCATCCAGGCCGATCCGTCCCAGGGTTCGCATTTTTTCCAGAATCTTACATCCCTGGGCATCGTCTACCTGACGCTGCAGAAACCCGAACACGGCCACCTGGAATGGGACTGGTTCGAGCACCAACCCGACCTGGCCCGTACGACCTATCTGCGTCATCTGCGGCTGTCCCGTCCGCTGGTCATTCAGGTGGACGGACGCACATCCGAAGCCGTCATCCGGGAGCAACCCCGGGCGGACGCCGGGAAGTCATGACCGCCGGCGCCCGAGTCAGGCGCGCGAGCCGGACAGGTGCCCGGCCATGATGCGGCGCGCCCTGCCCTACCTGGCCGCAGCGATCATCCTGGGCGTCGTCGTCTACGCCGGCCTGCGGGCGTTTCTGCGCCATCAGGTGAACGCTCACCTTTCCTCGGCCGCCTCCGCCTCCCCGGCGCTGGAGGCCATCGACTACACCCGTTTTGACATCCAGCTGGCACCCCTGGGCCTCGCCCTCCGGGAAGTGACCCTGAAGCCCTCCGGAACGGGCGCGCCCATAACGGTCGCCCGAGCCACCTTGAGCGATTACCGACCGGGCCGTCCGTTGCCCCACCGGTTTGCCCTCGCGCTGGAAAACGTCCTCGTCGCGGCCACGCACCCGGCCGCCGCGCCTTTGCAGACGGCATTGGGCGACCTGGGGTTCACGCGCCTGGAACTGGATTTAGATCTGCGCATGGAAAAAAGACCCGCCCGGGCAAACGCCTGGCAGGGGCATCTCGAACTGCGGGTCGGGGGGGCCGGGATATTGCGGCTCATGCTGGCGGTCGACAATCTGAACATCGAAGGGGTCGTGCAAGCGCTGGAGAATCCCCTGCTGTGGTGGGCCGTGCTGCCGCCGGTGGGCATCGAGGCACTGGCGGCGGAATTTGAAGACCGGGGGCTGGTGGAGCGGATCGTGGCCATGCAGGCGCGCCCGGGCGGCGATGCTCCGGACGCCGCCCGGCAGCGTCTGCGGGCAGCCATCGAAGCGGCGGCCCGCCGGGAGGGGCTCGCGCCCCTCGCTCTTCCCCTGGCCGAATTCATCGCGGCGCCGGTGCGCATCGGATTTTACAGCGCCAATCCCGAGCCGGTTCATCTGGGCCACCTGCTGTGGTCGCGACAACTAAGCAAATGGTGCCATGCCCTGCAGATTGCCGGCTATCGCCCGACCGCGCCCCGAAAGACGCCGTGGGTCGCCTCGACCGGGTCTATTCCAGGGAAACCCCCGCGGCTTTAAGGTAGGCGCGGGCGTCGGGATTTCCGCGGAAGCCGGCTTCCATGAAATCCCGCATGGCCATCTCCTCCTGGCCCGCAAGCAGATAGACCCGACCACGGCCGTAATAGAAGGCGCTTTGGTCGTCATTCAGGTCGATGGCCTGCGTCATGGCCATGACGGCCGCTTCGAATTGACGCATTTCCCCGTACACCACACCCAGCTGAAAATGCGCATCGGCATAGCGCGGCGCCAGCCCGATGGCCTTGCGATAGCTCTTGGCAGCGGCGTTGTAGGCGCCGTAGGCCGACTGCAGACCGCCGCGGCGATACCAGTAAGCGGGGGTATCGGTGGGGCGCTTGGCAGCGGGAGCGGTCGACGCCTCGCGGACCGGCGCGCCGGCCTCGGCGCCGCCGCCTGCAACAGCCGCCTGCCGGGCGGCCAGCGCGCTGAAAGCCTGTCCCATTTGAGCCAGGTCGGCGACATTGAATCGGGTTCGGGTGGCCAGCTTACCGTCCTGCATTTCAGCCTGCATGGTCAGACGACCCAGATCGGACGGCAGGGTTGTCGGCAACTCGCCCGGCGGCAGCATGTCCTGAAGCCCCTGCATGAAAGCGGCCAGATCGAAATCAAAGCGCGCCATGGGGCCTTGGGCCGGGGCGGTTTGAAAACCGCGGGCCCGGGTTATCAGGTCGGCCATGACCACATCGTTGTGACCGATCAGCACCAGGTCACCCACGGCCGCCAGACGGGTTTCAAAGATCTGTTCGACGCCGGCAAGGGCGGTCGACATGGTTTGATCGCCCGGCGGCAGCATGGCGTTGTAATTGGTTTTCACGCCCACCACCTTGATCCCCTCCACGATCGTGTCAGCCGTGCGCTCATAGAGGGGCGGCGCCTGGGGCTGGTTGGCCTGCTGGGCCACGAAGGCCGCCATCTGACGGTTGTAGCGTTCAAACCAGGGAAGGTAGGTGTCGAGGATGAAGGCCTGGCCGTCGACCCCCGGCTGCAGGACATACACCATTTCGTAGCCCATGCCATCGGCGTCCGCCGTCATGCCGCCGGCCATCTCGCCGGTAAAGCTTTTGGTCATTTCCGCCATTTCGTCGAAATCGAGGCCCATCTGGCTGTATATCTGTCCGAAACCCGAGGCGGCCAGCTGCATCATGCCGGGTACATTGTAACCCCGCGAGCGAAACTGCATTGGCATGGAGACATCGTAATCCGCCAGGCGGACATCGTCCCCCCGATCGATGAGGAGCCCGGCCAGAAAGCTGTCGGGCCAGGCATCGACGTCGAACTGCAGCGTGAAGGCATCGCCGGTGAGGTCGAGGCCCAAGCGCACGGTTTCCATCTGCTCGAACATCTTGAGCATATCCGTGAGCATGGCCTGGGTCTCGGTGGGCGACATCACGGCCGTTGCGCCCGGCTGTGCCGGGTTGGCCGCCTGGCTGGCAATGGCCGCCGCAATCTTGGGCTGGGCCATGGCCAAAAGCTCGCTGGCGGCCGCCTCGACCACCAGACCGCTGGCGGCCGCATCCGTGGAGGCGGCGAGCAGGCTTGCCTTCACATCCGGGGCGACCCCAAATCCCGGTTGGGGCGGCAGGGCCATCAGGTAATAGTCGTCACCGGCGATGGCGCCGTAGGCCGTCTGGAAATTGGCATTGGCCGTACGGAAGGGAATCAGGGCGATCCAGCTGGAAATATCGCCCTTCACCGTCATGCCCGCGACGATGGAGCGATCGGGGTCGATCCATTCCGTACCCTGGAGCATACCGCGGAGCATGGCCGTCTGCTGGGAAGGGGCCACGCCTGTGCCTGCGGGCATCAGGCGTTCAATATCGTTCAACAACTGGTCGATGTTGCGAACCTTGATAAGCAATTGGGGCCCGTTGGAGGCCTCGGCCTGGGCCTCGGCGGCGGCCGGGCTGAACCCCGCGATCAAGACCGCGGCGACGGCAATGAGGATCAAACTAAACGGCTTCGCTTGCATGCCTTTTCTCCCGAATGATGTCGGTCACCGGCAAACGGCGCACGTTCGAGCACGGCGCCGTTCGTCTTCTGCCTGTTTTCGCTACTATTGCATTTATATCACAATATATCGGCAAGTAAACGGAGGGCATGAAGGGATAAGGGACCACCTGTAACGTTGCCGGCCGTCGCCAAGGGTGGCGGCATCGGGGCACCAGGGCTTGCTTTTTGTCCCGATCTGGGGTTTGAAGGCCTTTTATTTTGCGATGCAATCCCGAAAGGATGCCCCCACATGGCCGCTGAAAACGATCTGGTCCTGATCTATCTGGAAGACAATCCCATGGTATTCGCGCGGATCGAGTCCATTCTCACGGATAGCAAACCGGACTGGTATCACGTCAAACTGCTGATGCTCCAGGTGCCGCCTCAAACCGTCACCTGGATTCTGCGCGACGTCTATATCGACGGACAGGAATTTACCATGAACGGCAAGCGGGTGCGGCTGGAGAAGGTCGAAGCGCCGGCCGAACCGGAGGCCGAGGCCGACCCGGAGGACGCCGCCACGGTGACGCCTGAAAACGGCCGCACGAATGTCATTTCCCTGGCCGACCTCAAAAAAACATGACCCGGCCGGATCTTCCGGCGAACGGGCGCGGCGCCCCTTTTTTATATGGATCCCTCCCAACCGAAATACCCGGCCATTCTGTCGGCCTCCCGCCGGACGGATATCCCCGCCTTTTACCTGGACTGGTTCATGGCGGGCCTGCACAGCGGGGGATTCGAAGTCGAAAATCCCTACAACCGACGCCGTCGATGGGTCCCCGCCCGGCCGCACGAGGTTCACAGCATCGTTTTGTGGTCCAAGAACTTCGACGCCTTTCTGCGCCGCAATATCGGTGAAGAGCTGGTGCGCCGGGGCTACCATCTTTTCTTCAATTTCACCGTCAATGCGGACGATGCCTGCCTGGAGCCCCACGTGCCCCCGCTGGAGGCGCGATTGCAGCAGCTGGGGGAACTGGTGCGACGCTTCGGGCCGCAGACGCTGATCTGGCGATTCGACCCCATCTGCTTCTACCGTCGCTCGCCGTCGTCCCCTCAGGAAAACAACCTCGAAGCGCTGGCCCGGATCGCCGGTGCGGCGGCACGCCTCGGGGTCCGGCATTGCATCACGAGCTTTGTCGACCTCTATCCCAAGGTACGGCGACGTGCGCAGCGCCATGGCATCATTTTCGAGGCGCCGGGCCTGCCCGACAAGCGGGCGGTGCTGAAACGCATGGCCGCCACCCTGAACGATTGCGGCATCGCGCTCGCCACCTGCTGTGAAGCGGACCTTCTCGAGGTCCTGGGAGCGGACGGCGGTGTGCGTCCCGGTGCGTGCATTCCCGGGGACCGCCTGGCCCGCCTTTACGGGCCCCACTTCAAGCGCACACGCGACCGCGGCCAACGCGTCTCCGCCGGCTGCGGCTGCAATCTGGCCGTCGACATCGGCAGCTACCACCGGCAGCCATGCTACCACGACTGTCTGTTCTGCTACGCCCGGCCTCAGGCCCCGCATCAGCGGGGGAACACAACGGAATCGGCATGCAAATCGGCACCGTCAAACTAACCTGCAATCTCGCCTTCGCGCCGCTGGCCGGCATTTCCAATCTGCCGCTGCGACTGCTGGCCAAGGAGGCCGGCTGTGGGCTGGTGTATTCGGAAATGGTCAGCGCCAACGGGCTGGTCTATGGCGCGGCCAAGACCCATCAGCTCATGAACACGACGCCCGAGGACAAACCCCTGGCCATCCAGATTTTCGGTTCCGACCCGGTCATCATGGCCGATGCGGCTCAAATCGCCGCCGCGGCCGGGGCCGACATCGTCGATATCAATTTCGGCTGCGCCGTTAAAAAAATCGTCAAAACCGGTGCGGGCGTCGCCTTAATGCGCACCCCGGACCGGGCCCGGGCGCTGCTGCGGGCTGTGCGCCATGCCATCCGCGTCCCCCTGACCATCAAGATCCGCAGTGGTTGGGACCGCAGCGGCAGTCAGGCCTTCGACCTGGTGCGCATCGCCGAGGAATGCGGCGTGGACGCCCTGGCCGTCCACCCGCGCAGCGCCTCCCAGGGGTTTCGCGGACGGGCGGACTGGTCCCTGATCACCCAAATCAAAAACGCCACGTCCCTGCCGGTCATCGGCAACGGCGATGTCGAAAAGGCCGAGGACGCCGTCCAGATGCTGGAGCAGACCGGCTGCGATGCGGTCATGGTCGGCCGGGCCGCCATCGGCCATCCCTATATATTTGCGGAAATTCGCGACCTTCTCGCCGGCCGGCACCGGCCGCCGCCCGATATCCACGCCCGCCTGCGCATCATGCGACGCTATGCGGCCGATTCGGTCAACTACCTGGGGGAGCGGCCGGCCTGCCTGATGATGCGCAGCCGCCTGGGCTGGTTCGTGAAGGGGCTGCACGGCTGCAGCGCTTTTCGTGAATCCATCAAGAGACTGGAAAGCCTGGAGCAGGTCATGGAAAAAATCGACGCCTACGAAAAGGTGCTGACGGCAACGCGGCGAAACTATTCCGGCATGACCACGCTGTAGTCGCGCAGGTCCCGGCCCTCGATCAGAATGGCCTCCGAGCGGTCGGGATAGACATGGAGAATTTGAATCCGGCCCACTTTCTCGCCGGTGAGGAAAAACTGCTGGTTGTTCAATCCGTCGATGATCTGGCTGTTATAGACGCCAAAGATGTTGCCCGGCTTCAAACCCACCCCCCGACCCGCGGACAGGGTGACGCGGCTGCCGTCGATCCCGGAGACAAAGGCACGCCAGGGCTGGTCTTCCAGGGCATCACAGACGTCCTCGCCCATCTCCAGCGCCACGCTTTTAAGGGTCGCTTCCAGTATCGGCAGGTCTTCGGGGCGCAGGCGCCCGTCCGCATCGGGCTCGAGTTCGTTCACTTCCTCTTCGCGGATATAGGTGCGGTCAAATAGCTTCGTTCCGGTCTCGGCGTCGAAGACCTCCACCAGGATCGTGACGCGCAGCTGGCCCTGCGGCGATTTGTACCACAGGATGCCGCTAAGGGCGTTCGCGACCCGAATGTCGATGATGGTGCCGGCAACGACCGCATTCAGACCGCTGAACCGGGCCAGCGTGACCAGTTCAAAACTGTTCATCCGCCCGAAGGGATCCCGTACCAGGCTGTCGAGGGCGCTGGGGTAGCCGGTGTCGCCCCGCCGGAGGATCGTCAGATCATCCCGGCATTCGTCTTCCAGAGCAGGCCAGAGATAGGCCTCCAGACCGTCCTTGGTTTCAGCGTCGATATTGACGGCCCGGCTGAAGAAGCCGATGAAGGCCACCTTTTTCTGCAGTGCTTTTGGGGACACCCGCACGCGGTCGATGGGCGACGGTTCCTGCGGCGGGACGGCGTGCCGATCCGATGTCATGCTGGTCACGGGCTCCGGCGGCGCCCCGGCGCCCCGCAGCGGCTTCGCCTCGGCCATAGGGGGGGCATCGGCGTCTTCGTTCGCCGCACCGGTCGGGGCCGCGTCTTCTTCGGTCGGGCCGGAGGGCAGATCCTCTTCCTGAATTTCGCCGCCCTGTGCACCGGACGCGGAAGGCGTGGGCGCCCTGTCGTCCGTCGCCGCGGCTGCCCCCCTGGCAACTTCGGTCAGCGATGTCACCGCCGCACTGACACGGTCTTCTTCCGCCTGAGATTCGAGCGGACGCTCCGCAGGGGGCGATGCGTCCTCCAGCGGCGCGGTCGGGGCGCCGGTCTCGGCCGCGTCGCCCACGTGACCCGAAGCGGTGGATTGCGCCTGGCCGGCGGTCGCGTCCCGGATCTCCCGGGCGCCTGACGCTGTCTCTGCGGACATATCGGTATCCACGGCAGAGCGCTCCGCCGGCCCCTCGTTTGCGACCTGCGGCGCGGGAGCCGGCAATTCCCCGCTCGACGGAGCCGGGGTTTCCGGAACGTTATCGCCAGCGGGCGGCAGTGCGTCGGAGGATACCGCCTCGTCTGCCGTCAGCGGGGCTGGATCGGGTTCCGCAGTCGCCGTCTCACCTGGCATCGTGTCGGCTTCGCGCGTGCCGGTAACTGCGGGCTCGCCCGCCGGCAGCGCCTTAGCGATCGACGGCGGGTCTGCTTCAAGCTCGGGATCGGTATGCGGGCTGGCATCCGGTGCCGTTTGGGCCGACCGGGCGACGGCTTCGTCTGGGACCGCATCCTCTGATACGGCTTCGACCGGAGCAGGCGGTTCATCCTGCTCCATGGCGCGAACCTCGGAAGCCGGCGGCGGTTGAGCGCTTCCCGGAACGGCCCGGGGTTTGTCGTCAATAGCCCGTTCCTCGTCCGCAACCGGCGGAATCGCGGGCAGCTCACCGGCCGCCACCGGCGTCGGTCCGTCCGGGGCAGATACCTGCGGTTCGTCCGCCTCCGTTTCCGGCGCAGGTTCTTCGGAAGATGCGTCCGCCATTGGCACAGGTTCGGCGTCGCCTTCGGCGGAAGGCGGGCCGGCGACGGCCCGATCGGCATCCGCGCCTGCGGCCTGAGCCGCTGTGTCCGTGTCTGCCAAGGGTTCGTCGGGCGGGTCATCCGGCGGGTCTGCGGCTTCCTCGTTATCCAGGGAGGATGCCGACCCGGCTCCTTGTTCGCCTGGGGTCTTCGGGGGCTCTTCTCCGGGTTCCGCTTGGGCGAGGGCGACGGAGCACTCTTCTTTGGAAGGTGCGTGGACCGCGTCGACGTCGTCCGCTGCCGTCGCGCTGCTGCCGTCGCTAGCGGCGGGGATGTCGTCCGCAGGGGCTTCGCTCTTTACCTGAATGATATCGATGGCGGGCGGCGGCTCGTCCGGTTTGAAGAGATA
>JAAUYG010096533.1_pt1 | contig 21120 bp, 16 predicted proteins | sample 7278091 | NCBI WGS metagenome assembly JAAUYG01 (sample SAMN14350201, study PRJNA611818) | marine sediment metagenome | isolation source: surface marine sediment (0.6m) | place: French Polynesia: Moorea | collected 2018-08
AATACCTATAACTTTCGAACCAGAGGTCCGATTAACTAGCGGTAAAAACCGTCGGGCGGTCCGGGAAAGAGGCTTTCCCGTCCCGTCCGCCGGAAGACGACTACTCGTCATGCTAATTACGTACAGAAGGCGGAAAGGAGGCTAACATATTACAAAATAATAACATGGTGAATAGCTGGTTGAAATTCATTTGGAAGCCAATTGCCCTTGGTCATCATGCACCCTTTAACCAATCATATCACGGGTACATAATAGCTTAATTTGGTCAATAATGGTGTACCGTTTTTGCACCTTTCCCTTCTTTCGGGTATCGTCAGCTTTTTTTTTTTTTTTCAACAATGGGGTGACCTGTCACCCTGTATCAAAGCGTTGGGAAAGCTCCTGTCTCAGTGAAGTTATTTGATCCACTTATCACCATTTAGGCAGGAAGCATGAAATTCTTCATGCTAAGCCTCATTTGATATGGGGTTTGGCAGACTCCTGGGTCAAAACAGCCAGTGTGCTGGCCTCGGAAATTTGTCGTGCGGCTATGCCTGGTCGGACACATGAACTTTCGCCCAATTCTACTGGTTGGACATTTCTGGTGGTGGTTTTGGTTCTGCCATATTCGATACATCTGCACGTGTCCGGTGAGGCCAAAGCCAACACTGAAACACCATTTCTCCTGCCTTTCCTGTCCATTCCCTATCTTGGCTTTTATTGGTAGTAGGGACCAGGGTTCTGGTTTCTTATTACCACACCTGGGGATTAGAGGGGTTTCGAAATGTGGTGTTCGAGGGGTGGGCTCTCCACTTAGACGCATTGCACCCTATAAGTTGCAAAATGGCTTTTTATATAAAAATACCTGTTGGTTGCCTTCCTGCACCTGCAGTGTGTCTGCACCCTGTTTTCCGCGTCCGTCCCTCCTCCAGAGTTATGTCTGTGCGGTAGACAGGTTTTTACTGGGCTCTGGTTGGAGAGAGGATCGGTGTCGCTTTGCTGTTCTGTTGGTCTCTACCAATTTTTCTAGCCTGTCTTCGGTCTCAATTTTCGCTAGTTGTCCGTTCCGCATTTTTCCTTCTGCGCTTTACCATGGGGACGACTCTTTCCGTCCGCCTGGTCTGAGGGGTGCCAGCTGAGCAGGAGCAGCCCGCTTATGCTGTGCCTTCCTTCCCTGCGCTCTGTTTTTCTCCTGAGTGAGGAAGCAGTTTGTGTCGGATGGATGGATCCCCCTAGGTGATCAATTGGATATATTCGCACAATGGTATATATTCTCACCATGAAGTGTCAAAACGTAATTTGACCCTTGGGTAGTCAGGCCTCTTTCACTCCCTCCCCGAAGTATACGGGATAGGGCCCTTGGGTTTCTCAGCCAGCTTTGCAGGACCTTATTTGAACTGAGGAATAAGCAATTCATTGCCTATTGCTGTTGCACCTGAACAGTTCTCAGTGGGGGCCCACCCACCCACGGTGGGTCAAGGACACCATGCAGTTTTACCCACTGGAGGCCTGTTCAGAGGCTCATGACTGGGTGTTGGATCATTTTGCTTGGAGGATGGTAAGTTAACGTAAGAATTACAGTTAGACTGCTAAATATTGGTCTGTGCATGACACAATTCCAGTATATCTGGCGGTAAGAATAAATTAAACGGTTGCTTGTATGTTATGTACAGGACAGTTCATGTCCTAGCAAACTAGTCCCTGGTATGTGATGTGATCACTCACAGAAGTATTTCCCAGTGAAAGCAGAAAAGGGTGCATCTTCTTTGTCAAGACCAGCTGAGAGCTGTGAAAATGTACTGGGGGACATACGTTAAACATATATAGAAAATACATCTTTGGAGTCTTTGTTCTCCTGTTGTCTTTAACATTGACAAATTCACCTATCATGGCACCATGAAAACACAAGCGCAACACAGTCACAATGCTTTTGAAGGAGTGTTTATTTAATAAACTAAGGTCTTTTGTTTTCCAACAAGGTGGAGAGTGAAGAGAAAGACGTGATATAGAATTCATAGCCTTCAGACAGACAATAAGTTAGGACTTTTGTATACACCAGACGTACTAGGAGCTAGGCTTAAAAATATCAACTGGAAATATATACAGTGCATACACCTGTCCGTTATAGCATTGAAAGTAGCAGTAGCCTAATGACAGAAACCAACAATACAAGGACTAGATTCTCGTGCACCAATTCCCCTGTGGTGAGATAAGCGCCTGTAAATATCAGAAGTAGGTTGATTGTTATGGCAACAATAACTTAAAGTATCTATTAAATATGGATTCTTTTTAGAGCAAGATATAACACACCAGATTCTGTCTTTACATCATTTGAGGACTTAAATGGTGAAATACAAAACCATAATTAAAGTGATAACACAGCTTGTTAAATTCATGCAAGGGACATTTTTTGTAGGATGCCATAATAAATAGTATGTAGGTCATTTAATCATCAATAAAGCAGATGGTTTACAAAGGTAAAATTATCCCAACAGTGAATCGTGGCATTTTCAACACTTCATGATTTATACTTGCATACCTCGTCTTAACATGGTTAGATTCATTAACAGACAAACACAGTTTCACTATCCAATCATCCATTAACACATAAGCAACAAGATCTAGGAGGCGGGACAAGGTGTTAAAAACAAAGATTAGGTGACAACGATTACAGAACGACTGATAGAAATTTCTACAGATTTTCTATATGGATTAGAATTCCCTATAATTACCGTTCACAGTAAACCAGACAGTGAACAGTTGATGTGCAGGTTAATACTATGTACAGAGACATCTATGATAGTTTTAATACTTTAACGCCAGTTAATTTAACCTTTCCATACTTTTCATGGCAGTGTATGAACTGTGCTATTTTAGTAACATCTTATTGCTGCCTTATCCTGCTATCTGGGTCACGTCATCATTGACATCAACGTGACTGTTACCTTCATGTTGGGAAACTTTACAGGACGCCCAACAGTGATTTCACAGGACAAATGTTGACTTTAATTTAGAAATTCATCTCTGATCAAGTACAAGAGAAACTGGCATCAAGCACCTCGTTCCACCCATGTTCAAAATCACTGGGATATCAACAGGGGATGCACAAGATGATGATTTACACACAATTGTTGTAACCTCACCAGCCAGGCCCCCTACAAACTCCATTGACGGGGCCCTAGCAACTGAGCTACGAATTGCTGCTATTGGGCCTCCATAGTCATGCAAACTCGAAACAGTAAAATGTTGTCCTAGAGGTCACTGCAGGATTAAAGGCTCAAACCAACCTTATGAATATTCATTGCCTCGACTGGGAAGAGTGCAATTTTTAAACTCAGTTGCCAAAGCATGTGGACACAGAAGTGCTCGAGGGCCTTGGCTAGCAAAGATGCATTTAATGTTACAGTAACTCACGAATAATGATTTTGCTACTATATGAAACACATAATTAGCATAAATTGCATGCAAATTGCATCTATAAATAGGTCAAAATAAGAATCCGAGGTGAGATGTCTACAACATAGTCCACATCTACAACATAGACTAAGTCTACAACATCAAAGGGTCCCGGAACTTGCTTGCAAGTCCCATTCTAAGCACCGTGTTATCACATCATAACTGGCACATGTGGACAGCAAGTACCGTCTTTGGCAGCTACCATTGCCTTGACTATGAAAAAGGCTTAAATTTGTTGTAGCGGTGTCAATATCAAGTCTCTAGGAATCATAATCTTCAAGACAATTCTACTCGAAAAATAAGAGAGTACAATTACTGACTTGCAGTCAATTTTAACACACACCGGACTGGTATAATATACAGGAGTACCGCTTGGTTGTACTGCTGTGACGGTCAAAAACCTCAGCTTTGCAAATGCACTTTAATAATGTTAATAGTTAATTTACACCATCAAATATAAGGATGGGCTATGTAGGTGCTAAAACTTGAAATAAATAAACGGATAAAAAATACTTTGTGTCCAGTCAAAACTGGCGCAGGCAGGTCTTTTGGAATTTTCTTAATCGATTCCATACACTTTGTTTATACATGTATTGTATAGCAACAAACAAGTCACAATAATTATAACCAAATAACAAATGTTACATTTGTGACATTGACCTTGACTTGTCATTCAAGAATTCTTGAATGTTTCCATGAATCCTACAACTTGCACCAAATGCAGACTGGTTAAATAATATTTTTTCCTTTAGCCTAATTTGCAATTACGCCACTGAAGGTGTGAATTAATTTCACAATTTGCAAATAACATTTTGGCTACATGAAGATGTCCAGCATAGGATTTTTGCATGTAATCATAATGTCAATTTCTGCGCATTTATGTACATGTACTATATATACACTATGGGATACTCGTCAAAGGCAGCAGAAAGAGCCGAGTGAAGTGTCCAATGAGGCACATGGGTGAAGATGACATTCTCCTCCCCCCCCCCCCCAGATCAATGCTGCTTGCCTCTCTGTACAAAAATAATTCTATTTACATGATATTGTGCTTCCGATGGTACGGCTGTATGTGGGACTGGGCTCTGCTACTCTGAACATCAAGGAACACGGCGGATTTGATCTCGGATTGCCGGTAGTTATCGCACCATCACAGCAGGCAGTTGGAACAGTTCAGAATCCTTAATGGCTATCCTGCCATTACGTCCCCGTTTCCCGTTGCAGACAGTAGACTTGAAGATCACAGCACTTAAACTGACCCCGTGGGAGACAGTCTTACATCATTAGAAAATATCGGGACATCTGGTCCAGTCCCTATCCCAGTACTCGCCGGTGAACATCCAGTCTTCTTTGTCAGTGTGTTCGTTCACCTTGAAGTCGAACCACCTGTCAAAAGATAAACGAATGCTTGGCCATCAAAGTTCAAGACAAATAACATAATTAGTAATAAATATTAGTAATTAGATGTCACATTGTCCCTTTGTAAGTACAGTAGTCCCTCTCTAATAAGGCCACCCTATTGGCCAAAAACTGGCGGCCACATTAAAGAGGTGGCCTTTGGTGGGAGGGAGGAGTAAATGCATTCCTAGTAGCAGCAGGAAAAACACTGCTGCCACATTAGACAAGGTGGCCTCTGTTGAGAGTGGCCACTAAGAGAGGTTGCACTGTATCACAATATGTGTGTCACAAACTACAAACCCTATTAGAGTTTGGGTTGTAGTTACTCACAGAATGATTAGAAATCTTGACCACAGTAGTATTTTGACAAAAGTAGGTCAGCTCCATAGGTAAACTCCCAGAGCAAAGAATAGCAGTGAGATGATAATGAATGCTAAGCTACTAAAAAGTGTTTCTCATTCCAGCTACCTTGGTCTCCATTCTTCTTTTCTCTTCTTTCTGTCTTTCCTTGCTGTTCTCTGCTTCTCCTCCAACCTGTGTTTCTCTGAGCCAGCTTTGTCTGAAGAAGGTAATACAAATTTCCCTTCAAGAAATGACAACAATACGCACAGAATGGGGGACAAAATTGGAAGACTATATGATACTTTACTGTATCCGATATTTTAGCCTTTGGGATTAGGCTATTCCCAGTTTATTGATACATTTTGTATTGAACCACTAATAGTATCATGTTGACTGAAAACAATTCAATTCATAGTGAAAAGTAGCATCAAGTGAAACAGCATGAAGCCATGAATAAGGGTAAAGTAATTTCAAATATCCCTTGAAGAGCTGGACGTAGCTTGTCAATGTCTTTGTCACTTATTATGGAAATTCCATGGTATTAGAGGCCTATTTAAAGCATTTTTTAATGGAAAAAAACATTAAGTGAGGTACACTAGGCATACATGCTTAAAATATACCGGTACTAACAAATTTTTTAATGACACAAACAGTGCACCTCTCCTTGAATATAAACACTTCCCAGCAACATGTACGTAATAGAGAGACCTATTAAAAGGTGTTACATATATGGTGATTATTAAGCATGAGATGGCTGGTGTATCACCTGTGTTGCCTTCTTCCATGGCACGCATGTCAGGGCGAAGGCGAGAATCTGTCGGTGAGATATCCTTGTGTGTCTGTGAGTCATGTTCGTTGAGCATCATGGCAAACTCAGTAAAGTGGTAATACTGGGAACGCAAAAACAGACGACATTAAAATCTAAATTTCTCAACCCATACCCACATGCATGTACAACTCACTCTGCCAACCAGATAGTTGGTTTCCTGCAACGTGAGGAGGCATCCTGTATTTGAGCATCAGAACACATGCATGAAGTTACAACCATGGAGTAATTTATGCTATACAGTGGTCTCTGCATTTTAAGATCACCCGTTCAGCCACAAAATTTGTAGTCTTAAATTAAAGGTGGTCTTAAAATAGAGTGCAACAATTTATATTGAAAATACAAGCATGGTATCATTAAGGCCTAAAGCTTCTAGAGTTTATTATTGGTATCTACCTGTAGCAAAGAACAAGATGTGGTGTGCAGAAGTGGTGTGAAGTGGAAATACTACGGGCAATAAAATATTTAATATTTTAACTATTAAAAAGAAAAGTGCGTAAATCGAGACACGCATACGATGTGGTATCTGGCGACTGATTATGAAAGGTTAATATTTAATCACCTTTTTTGTCCCTAATTAACAGTACATGGCAGTAATCAAGCCGTTTACCTGGCTAGTATTATGTGGTTTGGGCGTTGCCTCCCAGAGTAACGTCTGCTGTGATAACTGCAAGTCACATGATGAACCCTTGGTTGCTAACGGTGCAGGATCGTCATCGTCATCAACAGCCTGGAGAAAAGGGCACAGGGGCTCAGTGCCAATAATTGTCCGATAAAAACCCCCCAAACATATTAATTAATTTTATTAGGTGCACTGTATCTTTGGAAACTCCAATGACCAGTCTGATCACCTGGGCCGAGGCCCTAATGAAAGCCTTAAAAGACTGCCTAACATGTCCTTGCTAGAGCATATTCTCCTGATGGGAGGAATATGGTAAACTTAATATGAAACGTATTATGGTCATATGTTTAGTCATATTGCCTCTAATCACACAGCTCACCTTATGAGCATACCAATGGCATGCTCCAAGTTATTGTACAGTACATGTACATTAGGCCATTTAAGTTAACCCTGGCACAATGTAAGGATATACTACTGTACAAGCCCTGGTAAAAAAAGGTTTGCATTCATCCACATCAGGGAAACCAGATATTCGATAAGACATGTCCATAGGAGACACTGTCATGTTTGTTCGTTGGTGAGGGAAATAAATCGGCAGCCGATAGCTTTCCATACACATTCTCAAAATCACTTGAAGGAGCACAAAGGCATGCACCGTTATCCCTGATTCCCCAGCCTTTGCTGTCCGAATCTCGAAACTGTTTAAAACATGTTAACTAAGTCCCATTCCATACCTGGGCTCCTGTACAAGATGGCGGATGATGATGGCCAGACCCAGCCGGCCCAGAATTTCGGCTTCCTGCCACCGCCTTTTGATAAGCCTCTAATTCTTGTACGTCATGGCTGTAGAATGCCTCGGTCCATTTCCCATGGAAGGCCCTCAGCTTCCGTTTCCTATAGGTCAAAGAAACAAAGTCAGACTGAGACCAATACTCGAAGCCTTTGTTTTTTCTAAAGTAATCTTAGGCACAGAAGATGCAGAAATTTTACTTATTTTTTTTTTTGTCAGGTAATTAGTCCTGCAACAATTACACTGTATTCTTATAATGTCATAAGTAAGTTATTTCGGAATAGTCATAACATAATGAATATTTTTTTAATAGTTAACCAAACTTTTTAATTAAGTGATTTCAGAATAGCCTTAGCATAATGAATATTTTTTTTAATAGTTTAACAAACTTTTTAATCCCAATTTAAGTTCTGAATGAGAACTTCTTAGTATCATTTAGTTCTGGATAAACCTATTATACCATCATCTCGATTATATTTGTATTCCAGGGTATTATTGGTACTTTCCTATTACATTTATACATTTAGTGGTATATTCTATGTCCTACTTACTGACTGTCGACAATGTGTCCTTCTACTTTATGCAGGTCTTTGTTGAACCAGCTGCTGGGTTTGAAGTTGAGTATGGCTTTGCATTTTGTACTATGACTTAATACCTCCATGGCACCATACTGGGGAGAGGAGGAGAACATCACTTGAGGTTACAGACTGACAAAAACCTTTCTGTATTAGACATGGCACATACATCATGTCATGTACATATGTATCCAAAGTAAAAACAGTTTAATAACATTTAAGAGGGAACTAAACTATTACTACCTAGTATTTGAAGAGAATCAATTATAATGATATGCAACATCCAACAAATATGACAATAGTATTATATGGAGTTTGGTTTATCAAATAATTACTTTATATTCTAGCCGTTTGCTTACGCTAGTGTCAACTGGTCAAGGGGTGATATTCGGTAGCTATTGAACATGGTTAACTGGTACTGAGAAAGGTTCTTGCACAAACAAAAGTAGATATTCTACAACGCAGATCATAACTGATGAAAAAAAGGATGCAGTGCTACTCTATACTGCTCAAGGAGCCCTCACCACCCATTCACTGGCAACTTCCATTAAAAAAACATGCTGCAACAAGGCAATGACTTACATGTTCGACCCAGATTTTTCCGACGATGATATTATGAACACAGCAGTTGACATTTTGCCAGGTGTAGATTTCGTTGTGTCTGAAACAAAAGAAATTTTTAGACTGCTACAATCTGTATTGGCTTTTTCTTTGTGTTGCGCTCTGATTTATGATATTATAACATTGAAGCATGGACAAATGACTCTGGGAAAATATGCGGTGTAATGCTACCAAATTAACACCAAGTAATGACACTACATTATAAATCCTGTCACTTTCTATAACTTAAAACAGAGAACCATCAAGATCAAGCTGTATCAGGCAAAAACATGCATGCTGGGCTCATTATGTCAAATTTCCGTCAAAGCCAAAGCACATCTTGTTGGCAAAAAGAAATATTGTATATGGCACTTGTTCAGCAAATCTCATAATTTTCCTCCAGACTTTACTTGAAATCCTCTGCCATCTCTTGAACGTTGCCATAAAAATTTCTTACAATCTGCACTGTTTGCTGCACAATATCAGCCTGATCCAGCATAAGTATGGCATTTGATAAAGTGCTGTTACTCAAACTGCTCACTTGTACAGATGAAGGGTGATGAGTCCTTTCGGAGTGACTTCAATGGATTTCCCCCAGAAGCGAAGTTTGGGATGTATGGCACCATGCATGGAGAAGAGCGGGGAATCTGCGTGGAAGGCGCTGACTGGAGGATGATGACTGACCTGCTCCGAGATGATACGAAAACCGAGATCCTCCCTGCCATGGAAGAATTGATAAATTTGCACAAATTTATATATTCTTACTGTGAGGTTTTAAACCGTTATTCTGCTGTTAGCTCCCCACCCACCCCTTCTCAGCTAGCACCTGAAAGAGAGCATTATGACTAACCCCAGTCATACATAAACCCCTTAACCATGTTAACACTGCTTAAAATGGCCCCCAACATGTCCAGTGAGAGCCTAGACGAGCGACTAGTGATAAAAAGGTTTAGCGCCAACGAGCCTCCGTAGACTCCACTAATGGCCGACCAAGCATAGCGCTTGAACAATAAGCTGTAAGCCAGTACCACCGCTGTAATCTCAGTTCATGAAACGTCCAACAGACTTGGGGGGAGAGCTTGGAGGGGTTAATGGAGCCAATAGCAGAGTTATGGTTTGAAACCGATTAGGGAGTGAATCGACTCGAAGTCAGCTAATATAGTTCTCAGGGCAGCAGTAACAATTTTCAGTTTTTACTACACATCCTACTAGTACAGTAAAACCTGTCTTTAGAGACCACTGCCATGAGAGACCACCTGTCTTGGAAGATCACAGATCCCTGTCAGAAGGTACAACATTTTAGTATAATTGAACTGGCCATAGACACTTTTACTGTGTACCCTAATGCTCTACTATTCTGTTCAAAGTACGTGGTACTGGTTACTTTTTGAACATTAGTCATTTGTGTATTGCACTTATCGGCATATGGAAACCGTTTCGTAAGCATGTTAACCTCGGCAAGTGTACATGGTCATGTGCTGCTAAACGTTTGTAAAATCTCCAGATAGATGTCCATGTATTGCAACTAATGCATGGGTTTGTTACCAACTTGTGAATATACTCCTGCTACTCAAATCATTACCTCTGCAGTTCATATGTTTCCCCAAGTAGGGGATTGAATGGCTTGCCAATACGCTGCCAATTTGAGGCTGTTGCTGATACAGCAAATGCAGTCACCAGCTGGAATATGGAGATATTAACTGCATTATTTGTACACTTCTGTTTATACATGGCAAAACGCGTAAGACAACATCATTCATTAAACAATACAAAGCTACTTGCGTCTTATGTGCATAGATATTCCAAGGGTATTTAATCAGCACAATTGGGGTATGACACAAGAATGATTTTTAAAATATTTGACAGTTGCGAATGTTGTTTACATATTTAATCATAATATCATCAAGTATAACCACCATTACTACATTACATATATGTTAGATTATTAGGATGTCAGAGATGAATGGTTTTTTTTTAACATCAGACATTAGATTTGGTTAATAAAACATAACAATCACATTCAGCACATGCTTGATAAATCCCTATCCACCCTGTTTATAATTTACATAACAAAGCTACCTTACCTCAAGTCGCCGGAGGGGATCGGAGCATTCCGAAGCCTGCTTTAACAGGTCAGCGTATTCCATGTACTCAACCACCCGCTGAACGAAGCTCAGGGGTTCATTGAATATCACAGGCATCGTGATTTTGGAAAGTTCCTGGAACAACATAAGGTTACTGTGACGCATTGTGATCAGGGTCATTATCATACCGTGTGGTAACACCAGGATTATCTGGATGTAAGAGGCATGGGTTGTATTTTTTAGGAAATGAGACAAGCCTCAGAGCACAATAAATTTGTACCCTAACCATGCTAACAGTAGCTGTACTAGTATGGTTGTCATACACATATGATACATGGAAGAGGTTTAGCTAGGTACAGCACATGATATATGGAAATTAGAAATGCTTGATAAGTACATATAATACACTAGTCTTGAAGAAACTGCAATGCACATTATCATGATTATCCTTACTGTTCAGCTGTTAGCTGATTACCACAGTTGTAATATAGGCACCAAAGTACATGACGTATGATATCGTTGTACATTTAGCAAAAGCATGACAACTGAATGAAAATTGAGTAATATGTAATTTAAAAATTATAAATTGACTTTTAACAATAATCAAGCTAAAAGTACATGTTATGGCCTAATTATACTACTAGGGTAGTTGACATAGTGTATAACATTGTATAATCACTGAACACTTTTAGGCAATGTGAGAAGTAGATTGCACTGGACTCTGGATTATACAAATAGAATAAATTGTCACTGTATTCAATGAGGCAAGTGAATTGAAAATTGGATATTAGTTCCAAACTGAATTCAGAACCAATATGCAATTTCACTTAGCACTGCCATCTTTAAGAAAATTAAATTTCCATGATGATTTGCAGTGAGATTCTTGCCAAAATTTGGAAACTAATATCCAATTTTTACCCAACTCAGTGAGAGGAATTACAACTTTTTTTCCCAAATACATTATGTTAAATAAACTGGTAACATATACATGTGTATGCACATACTAGTACCCTGGTAATGTTTTTTTCTGTAGACACATTTTTTGCATGTGTTTGTAACACTCTGACCTGCTGACTTACCTGTAAATAGTAACTTACTGTGCACGGTTATACATGTTATAATTGTCAGTCAATAGTATATATGATTATCTAATCATAATGATTATGTTAATAATATGTTCTGTTTAATGGTTTACAGCTCACCTTTCCTATACATTGCTTCAAAATGCTCCAGACACTGAAGTCATTTCTGGATACCATAGGAACTGGCAACTGGGTTCTGAAACAAAGCAAATATTCGGATCTGTTAGTCAGGACAAATTTAACTGAACACAGGCCACCTGAACAGTGTATTAGTCTCCCTTCTCAGCTGGTAGACTATGCATGCTACAAAGCCAAACAGTCTTCATGGTCTTCAACAGCTTCAACACTTCAAAAGACTCTTAAAGTCATTTTTGCACTTGGCATCTGGGATAGTGTCTGTAGAAATGGAACATAAATACAATGGATTACAAATAATCCTTATAACATGTGCTACAGTGCTAGTATAATTCTAGACAAAATTGTCACCCTAGACCACACAGTTTGAGTCTTTTTGAACATGCTGAAACACAGGATATATTAGGTCCCAAATATTCAGCAAGTCTTTTGCTGGTAAGTTGCTGCCATCATCATGATCATCTGGGGAAAATTTGGGATTTACCGGTACATCCGATTTTCCAAAGAATCTGGGTGTAGAATAGAATGACAATTTTTCTAAAATATAAATCCTGAGCCCAGTAAACATGGTAAATGATCTACACTTTTACAGATCGGTTCCCATATACTTTTATTCTATAACATGTCTAATAATACCTAACAATGTTACAGGAACCATGGAATCATTGGTCATATGGGTACTTCAGTATGTTCAACATGTTCAAGGCATGTACAAAAATATCCAGGAGATCTTGAATATGGTGAAGTACTCAGTACTCAAGGACAGTGTCCTGCAACATTTCTTGCAGAATGGCGGCATCTGGGCATGACTTGTGGAGGCGTAAAGATACTACTAGCCCATAGTCATTCATCACATGTAAGTGTTTAGTCAATACTTTCCCTCATTGAATGGTAGGAAGAGAGGGTCGATTGCACCGAGCAACTTGTGGTGAGCAACGATGCTACTAGCCATGCTAGAAGCATGAGAAGCGCATGATAACCGATACGAAGCTCCCGTGAATGCTCAAACGACAGACAAGCAAAGAAAAACCATTAGGTAGCAGATTGACAAAGGGTAGATTATAGATAAACATGATCAAGGACTACATGACACAATGGGATAAGCATGATAAGTAGGGAGATGAAGATGTCGGGAACCCTACACTACACACTGCTGAACAATGCTTAGGATGTTGAAAGCTTGGTCATGTTTGGCCACCGTCATCAATGCACAACATCTACCCACAAGAGCTTCAGTAAAACCCAACGGTTCTGACACCAATCGGCAGCCAAACTGTGAATTGAGAGATCCACATTCATATTGCGATGCATCGGTAAAGAGCATCGGCACAAAAAAGGTCCAATTTTCCTATTACTTAGCATGCTTACTAGTACTACTCGCTCATCAGTAAACAGTAGTTGTTCTGAATGCTTTCTCTGAAAAAAAGTATTTCTGCACAAAGATTATTGATTTTTGACGTCAACATGGTCAAGATACACCAAGGATACTGTTACTGTTGCCAATGCGGCGGGCAATGCCACATAATCACTGATGATATCCAGTGATATCCATTGCACTGTTGTGACTTTCAGAGCAAAAATTAACATGCTTAATGAATATAGCAATACATGGCTGCCAGGTGCATGAGGTGTGAAACCCTAAATGGACGGGTTTGCCAATGCATAGATGCTCAAAAACGGTCATTGATTGCTTGAATCAACGATTTGCCGATGCATTGACTACTAGTAATCCCTAGATCTCTAACCACCAAACTTGCAAACACTAGCAAACACGTACATGTAGAATACATGTTAATTTGCACATACTAGTACATGTACCGGGGTACATCTTTTTGCTGTTACAGATTGTGCTAACTTAATTCTTCATATTCATTTGTTTATAATGCATACAGTCAATTTTGTTACTAGAATCCTCAATGCTGCAGCCCTCCATCTATTTTTCATTTGGCATACATGTACATGTATAAATGTAGTTACCAACATGCCCAATGTGGCAGTGGTTGTGCTTGTGCTGCTGGACCCAGTATATGGTATACAAAGAGTGCACATTTTTGCAAAACACAATTTGGTCTACTACTAGTAAACATGCTAAAAGCTTTACCATGCTAAATCTAACTAAATACATTTGGGATTGGAATAAAAAAAGTTTATAGCATATGATATATACTAGTAGCATGAGTAGTCGGAACTGCTCATACTGCTGGCAAATTAATGAACAGGTAATATACAAATGACGCTGTAAGCATGGTATGAGGGTACGGTAGAAACACGGTAGAGTATTATGTATACCGTGGTCCACCTTTCATCATGCTCATCTGATATGACCATGCTATATGCCGAGAATTTTTTTAATTGAAGAAGTTTGGCGAGATAAGCCAGGTGGCCTTTCAGAAGAGGGAGAATAAGTGCATTTATAATTGCCATAATTGTAAAAGCAACAAAGATTTTTTGCCACACTCATGACACTGGGGAGGGTGGCCTCTGATCAGGAGAGTGGCCACTACTAGTAAGCATGCTAAGAGAGGACAATGCTCTATACACGGCTAATGAGCATGATGAGTGATAGACATGTGATACAGGTGTTGCCAAAGATATATTTACAGCCAGGTAAGCAGGTAAGGCACATAATGAACTGGTGGAGCCACATCACCCCTGCTGGGTTGTGGTAAACAAGTTGAGTTGTTGCACCTGGCCGACTTTCCAAAATGTCCAACTATTTTTTTTTTGGCTAATTTTTACTTAGGATATGCCCAGACAGTAACAAACATGACAAAGTTAGTATACACATTGTACACAGCATACCGCTAAAACCAGACTGACAGAAGTTGGGTAGGGGCTGGGGGTACATGAGCACCAGTGTTTATCATGTTTATGTCTGGTTGGCTGGTGCAATGCTCCAGTGATGTGACATGTAGTAGTTCTTGCTGCAGTCTACTGACCCAGGAGGATAGGCATCAGTGATTACTGCAGTGGGCCCTAACTGGCAAATAGGTGTATTATAAAAAGATTGCCCAGTGAACATGCCACTGATGAGGTTTATAAGTTTTATAACTTTTGCCATGACCATGATGACTTATCCCATGGATAGACATGATAGATAGAAAGTTTATTTACATTTTCACTCATTATGAGAAAAACTGACACATCAAGATTGTAAAATAAAAGTGTCAGTTCTCCAGATAGCTCTGTACTAGTAATGGCTACTAGTAACGAGCTGTATGAATACAATTGATTTCAGCTCATAACCTCGAGATATTTCAAATATTCAAAGCAACAGATGTACTAATACATGTAGTAGCCATGCAAATGTTCAATAAATGTAGCTTCCTAGCAGTAAATTCCTTAAAATCCCTAACATGTTTTTTTTTAATAAGTTTAATCTTTGAGCATGTTGAGCGGTCTTTGTATTGGCAACAGATTAATTTAAGGCAGCATCTGTAACTTTTATAGATTTTGATCCAATGTTTGTTTTGACTTGCCTGAAATTTGCTTCCTAGACTTGTAACGCTAGGTTCTATGGATAATTTTTTCTTGTAAAGTTTTCTGGCAAGTTACTCAAGTTACAGTGAAAATATATCTTTTACATTTTGGTACTTAAGGAATGTTAAGATCTTAACACATCTCCAAATTACACAACATTGATCATGTTGATATGGAAATTATATCAACTTTATCATGTTTATTGAGATGTATGAAAAATGTGAAACTATTTATTGTCATTATTCAACCAATAGTACATGCAGTACCTGTATATGGTTATTGGTAAATCATATACTACTGTGATTTATATATATACACAAAAATACCCCTGCCTTATTAAATTATATTGAATATATTCATATTTCTATCAGCATTTCTTTCATCTATACTCTACCAGTAACCATGGTGAATGCCGGTACCTGCATAACCAGGTCACAGAAGACTAAATGTATTTTAATGTAGCTTCGGTTAAGCATGTTTGTGCAGTTGGTTACCATGGTTACCTGTACTCTCCTTTGTTCCCGTTCATGCCATTGCTTGCGGCAGAACTGCTGCCGTTACAATAAGGCAAGCAATCATGGAATTCATCATCCACGTCTGCACAATCCGTTTCTGTGGTATCCTTGCTGCTCTGTCTCACAAGAGATGGTTCATTTAAATCAGTCATGATGATCAAATTCTGGATTCCTCCACGAGTTGTCTATGCTCTATATACATGTAATAGCACTGAACTCGCTACTTGAAAGCCACGGATAAGCAGTGGGAAGTCAAATGCACTGTGCAGATCAAGTTACCAACAGGCACCAGCGACCAAGTATTATTAATGTTGGTAAACCTTTTAATCTCATGAAAATGCTGGCTTGCTGTGAAACGTTTATATTAAACGTTTATATTATTAAGTACCGTTCAAGTGAATTCCCACATCAAATGAATTGGGCAAGTTTGAGCAAACTTCACAATTGGGCATACGCTGGCATAGTGGCAAGAACTTGCAAAAGCACACCTGAGGACAGGTAATCAGTATTAATCCACTGTTACGGCAGTATCAGATAGTTTTTATCCATACGGCACTTACAGTTATTGCCCTTGAGCGAATGCCGTATCAAAAGTGGATGCTTAGCTATTGACAACAGTCCAGATACCAAAGAAACATTGCGAAAACAAAGCCAGATTGGCACTGGCAGGCAGATGAACGGTGTCGGTGATCGGACGTCATCTGCTCAACGGCGCAGTCCCACTGCGAAGTCACAAATTCCCAAGTTATTTGTTGTCAGGACGCCATTTTCCAACAGATTTTGTATTCCTCAAGGGTAAAAGTAGTTTTCCTTGTTTTAAATTCACCGTTCGGCCTCACTGCTAATGAGAAGGAACTTTTAAAAACTTAAGATGCCACAAAATTCCACGAAGGCCACTTTGCAGTCGGTCACGCATGGCTGCCGGGGTCAGGGTCAAAGTGCATAGTGTGTGAATCGAACGATTACGCTATCACGCAACTGAGGGAGCTCAAAGGCCTAAGAGAAGCGCGCGAAACGAAGCAAAGCGAGCAAATATGCGGGTAATATGCGGGTAAATAAATAAGCTGCCAGCTTTTATAAATCTAGATCTGCTTCAACCATCAGGATTTCGTTTCCCCACTTGGTTGCAGGGCCGATGATATTGGAAGAGGATGGCTTTCTGCCACAATATTGTAAATTTAAAATGTCATATTAAAGTTCTCATCTTAATCCCCCCAGTTGTGGATAAATTGTATATTCTCTTCTTTTGGTACAAAAAAAAAACGAAAAAAAAAAACAAGAGGTCCATGGACCTTGGCGCTCTGCTTGACACCTGCAATTGGTGTGATAAATGGCAAATTTCTACAGATTTATTTTGTACTAACATGTGGCCTACTAAGCTCCTTTACTAGATAAAAGGCTTCGAAATCTAAGTGACCCTGACTTTGACCTTTCAAGGTCACTCAAGGTCTTATGTGATGATGTCATTGGGCTCTCCTTATATGCTTTCCTATTAATGTTTAATAGTAACATGTGGCCTAACTCTGCTCCTTTACAAGATATGAGGCTTCGAAATCTGAGTGACCTTGAATTTGACCTTTCAAGGTCACTCAAGGTCAAATGTTATGATGTCATTGGACTCTCCTTATATGCTTTCCTATTAATGTTTAATAGCAACATATGTCCTAACTCTGCCCCTTTACAAGATATAAGGCTTTGAAATGTGAATGACCTTGAATTTGACCTTTCAAGGTCATTGGACTCCCCATATATGCTTTCCTATTAATGTTTAATAGCAACATATGGCCTAACTCTGCTCCTTTACAAGATATAAGGCTTCGAAATCTGAGTCATTGGACTCTCTGACATAGTCAAGCAAAGCTAAAAATTCATTAAAATTTCAATTTTCAAAATGTCAAAAATCCCAAACTTAGTTTTGTGAGGACCGTTGGAAAGAAAACTCAGGAAAAGTTTGAAAGCTTTCAGCTGCGATTTGTCGGAGGAGTAGCGTTTTGCAATTTTGGCTCCCATAGGGTCCCAGTTCATGACTCGCAAGATAAGAATTTGGTTGGTTCGCTAGATCGATTTGCCAAAAACGGCCGGTTCGCGCGATTCGGTCTATTCGATTTTAACCCATGTGTGCCCCTATTGTTTGTGTCACATCTGCATGCCCACAGCAATGGTGATAATGTTAACAAAGTGAAATACATAGCAAAATACACCAACTCATGGTATCTTTAGCATCTTTATTGCACCAATCAACACATTCTGCGCGAGATACTTTGACTTACATATACATCCTGTAAAATGCCTCCAAAGCCAGATTCATGCCAAACCAAGCACAAATTTTCATCAACATAGACGATTCCACCGCATTACAGCAAATTAAAACTTTAATCACGTAACCCTGGTCTTGAAACACCATCCCTTCTGCTATCCCAATACAGCTGTTTGGGATGGGTAGGCTCTGGAGACAGGGTTACTTTACTTTATTTAATCATGTATGCAGTAAAACTATATCCTTCCACCAACAACATGTGATGTCCTGCCAGACAGCAGGTCTCTGGTGGTCTAGTGGCAGCTCCAAACTGGTTTACTTTAGAGATCCGTCATCCTTGCCTCGAGCTGTATACAGTGGTCCCTCTCTTCAAGGACACTCTCTAGAGAGGACATCCCTCTATAAAGGACACAAATTCTTGGCAGGAAGTACTACATATGTAATACTCCCTCTCATCAATGGGCACCTCTCTAATCAGGACAAAACTGTTTGGCAGAAGGGGTGTGTTTATTAGACATATTAGAGTGGGACTACTATATATAGCGGTATGTGTTGTATGAGCCAGGACAGGCTGGCACTTACATGTACTTCCACACTTAGGTATAAAGCTATTACTTCATAGCATACATCATGTACATATATAGGTTAATCACACGTATTCCCATTAATGAGGTTAAATGTCTTATGCCTTAACTCATGTAACTATGTGAAATCCCACCTGTCTTCAATGTAGGCTAGGACAAAGCTCCTTCAGTAGAATCTGTCCTGAAAGACTACCCAATTGGCCATACAAATGTGGTCTCTCAAGATAGGTGATCTTTGGTGACAGATTAAATTAGAGTGAAATGTCAAACCGTCTGTCAGGATTTTATGGTCTTTCAAGTCAGGTGGTCTCTCATGGTGGCAGTGGCAGTGGTGTCTCAAAACCGGTTTCAGCATATTATGCAAACTAACACTTAATACGTAATTTTCACAATGTTTGATGTCTGGTATGTTGATGTCTCAATACTGATTCAAAATAAAGGTGTGTGCTTGGTTGAAAAAAAAAAAATGTGATGAAATCATCGAGTCATCATGGTACAGGCCGGTTGTGTACAAAGTCCAAACCACAGACCTCTACACATGGCTAGAAACAAGAAAGACAGCTGGGACAGAGGAAAACCCCGCCCACCCACAAATTCTCTTACATGTATATGGTATCCAGCATACTGGTAACATGTTGCCAGCAAATATACTGCTATGGAAAAAAATTAAGTGAACCTTAACTTTGACCTTCAAGTTCATCCAAGGTCAAATCTGATGATGCAGGTGCACTTTTAATTTCCTACTTCTGTATGGATATATGGTCTAACTCAGCTCCTTTATGAGATATAAGACTGAAATCTGAATGATGTGGACATTGGTCTTTCAATTTAGCCTAGATCAAATCTGATGGTGCCACTGGACTCATATAGGATTTCCTATTCATATTTAACAGTAATATGTGGCCTAACTTGGCTCCTTTATGAGAAAGAAGGCTTGAGTGAACTTGACCTTTCAAGTTCACTCTAGGTCAGATGTTTTGGTGCTATTGCACTCCCCATATACGGTTCCCATTAATGTTGAATAGTATAATGGACTAACTTAGCTCCTTTGTAAGGTATAAGGTTTTGAAAACTAAGTGACCTTGAATTTTAACTTTCAAAGTCACTGAAGGTCAAATCTAATGGTGCAGTTGGACTCCACATATAGGACTTCCTGTTAATGTCTAACAGTAAACAATGTCTATCTCTCACAGTTTAGCTAGCTGTTACAGCCACTTGAAAATTTTCCCCCATCATCGGGCCCGAACTTCAGAACCTCCCTACACACCCCTCCTCACAGATACCGTAACCTTGTGGTACTTTTCTCAAAATCTAATCATTTCTGCCCTGGGTCAGAAGGAAGGCTTCTGCCAAATATGTACAGTGATCCTTTATTTTAAGACCACACATGGGACCATGAAAAGGTGGTCTTATATTGCAGATGATATTAAAATAAACGATTGATAGTACACAAAATGTATTTTGGGACTACATCTAGTGGTCTTATAATCAAGGTTATTATCTGTAGTTGATTTGGAAGAACACATTTTAAGATATTTTGTTTGCAGACAGATGAATGGACAGACACAGATGCACAAATGCAAAGGAAGAAACCTCGCCAATTACTAGTATATCAATCATACCTGTCAGCATTAGAGTTGGTCACATTCCTCATGTGCAGAGTTTAAACTGTTTCCATTTCACACAACATAATGGCATCATAGGCATTAGACAGTTTCAGATAACTGACACATACACAGTAAAGTGTCAGCCTTACAACAAGGAGACTGGAGACTCCTGGATGACGTAAGTGCAAAACACTATAATGGAACATTGCAAAGTGCTTTAGCAGAATAGGCTACCAGGGTAACCTTTTTACCTGCCCATATAATACTAGAGATATCAGCCAGCACATATGTCCCTCGAAGACTACAGGTACACTGCCTGAATAAACTGTTTCGGCTTGGGTAGGCTTTTAATTTAAGCATTCTACAAATTAATGCCCAGGGCATAAGTTCTATGTGTTTGTTTTTAATTCTAGGATGTACCTTTCCCAATAATTAAGCTCAGAGCATAAATACGAGAATCCGCAGTAAGCATGAATGGTAGTAGGTACCTAACAGGCAATGTTTGATCCTGTCCAACTGCCTTGTTACAAAAAGCTAAAAAAAAAATATAGATCTTACCTACTTTCTATAAACTTTTCACATTGACCATACAATATTAATTAATGGATTTTTTGGGTCATTTTCTGCAGTTTAAAAATTTCCATGTCAGAGTTTACATGTTTTAACTGTTTAAAATGCCAATGTGCACATCATTTCTTACCCATACGGAGGCTTAATCATGGGGTTGTGGGTTCAAATCCTGCCTGTCTGACAGTGGCTATCAAAACTGCCTGAATGGTGTTCCAGTC
>JAAUYG010068895.1_pt1 | contig 21112 bp, 12 predicted proteins | sample 7278091 | NCBI WGS metagenome assembly JAAUYG01 (sample SAMN14350201, study PRJNA611818) | marine sediment metagenome | isolation source: surface marine sediment (0.6m) | place: French Polynesia: Moorea | collected 2018-08
ACCACAAGCAAGTAGGGGTCAACAGGCATTGAGTTCTCTTGAGATACCAAACTGTGGCCAATTGCCTGACAATCATCTGACTGTCTGTCTGTGCCCATTTGTGAAAAGAAAACAGCATCTCGATTGCACATGCAGCCTGGTGACAGTCTCCAGAAAATTCTAAAGTGCAAAGCTGATGTTAAGCATATATAACAAATAACGGTTCCCATGGTGATCAGTGGACATTATTTGATATCCAGACTTGAGATTTTTCTGGAACCGGCCCAAAGGGCTTGTAACATCAGACTCTTGTCAAAATGGACATTGCAATACTTCGAAGTACTGTAGTCCCTCAATTTTTACAAACCTCTATTTTAAGACCACCCTTGATTATAAGACCGCTTAATTTGGTCCCAAAGGGCAAATATCTGTGTTAAATGACCTTTATTTCAAGACCACCTGCAATATAAGACCACATTTTCTTGGTCCCATGGGTGGTCTTAAAATTGAGGGACCACTGTACATGTAAACCTATAAATTATAGGTAATAATTTCTCTACATGTATACATAGTTGTTGCCAAAGTCAATTAGCTTTCACCATGGTATTTTTCTATGAAACCCAAACTTGTCTTATTACCTGAACAGGAATTTTTATTCTTCTTTCATTCTTTCTTAATCTTTTTTTTTTATCTCCTAGTGTCCTGCTTAATGGCTTAAGGCTATCTGGAGTACCATCATTTTCATGGTAAATTTTAGACAGCAATGATTCCTTGTATGTCTATACATGAAAAAGAGGTCCAAGGACCTTGGCGCTCTGCTTGACAGCTGCAATTGGGTTGACATTGGCAATTTTCTGCAGACTTGTATCAAAAAACTCACTGCTGCAAACTAAATCAACTGAAATCTGGGTTAACTCTTAACACAGTACCTCACTATGCATGTATCAATTTAAGATCATATTCGACACCTTAACTTTGACCTGTCAGGGTCACTCAAGGTCAAAGTTAAGGTGTCGAATATGATCTTAAATTGATACATGCATAGTGAGGTACTGTGTCAGAGTTAATCCAGATTTCAATTGATTTAGTTTGCAGCAGTGAGATTTTGATACAAGTCTGCAGAAAATTGCCAATGTCATCCCAACTGCAGCTGTCAAGCAGAGCTCCAAGGTCCTTGGACCTCTTGTTTTATCTCCAAACAAGTCTGTCACGCTTTATTTCAATATAAAACATTATATAAACAGCGTATAAACGACCTGTGTTTATATTAATGTGTTCATTCCCTAGGTTGAAGTGGGTGATAACACTGAGCTATTCACCTACCTTTTACAACGTCACCTGACAGCGGAGTTGATTTCTACGGTCTACTACCCACCCATGGTAGAGTTTGTATTGGCTAACCAGTCAGCCAATCAGGACACACCTTACTATCTTCAAGTGGACACAATAGCCAATCAGCTTCAAGAGGCTGGTTACGAGTTGGAAGCGGGCTCGTTGTTGGCTCAGCATCGTGGTTTGCACCGTGGACTGAGAACTATTAACGCAGCTGTTGGTGCTCTGACCCGCTGGTTCAGTAGGTGATAGATAGTGTTAAGCTGATAAGCTGTTGGTGTTCCTGTTATGTTCTACTGTTTTCACTTTGTTTGTTGAAACAGTCTTATATATCCAGTCAGTGTTCTCAGTGCCACACAGAAAAAAAAAAATCAATAAAAAATTGGCTAGCTATAGTGTTTTATTCTGCTGATAAAGTAGCAGGATAATAGTACAGAATCTTGACCTCAAGGAAGGCTTATATTTGATACACTTTATCTGAATAAGTACTGTATAAACAGAAATGTTCACGGGAATTACTGTTTGCATTTTTAAGGAAGCACATGTTCATGGGAATTAAGTCTACTGCCAAATAGTAATACTTGTAATGAAAATTGTATTTTGCTTACCTTTGTGGGAATTGAAGTTCATGCGATTTGGCTTAATCTGCAAAATTGGCGGAATAAAGTCCCCGTGAACATTTCTATTGTTATAGTATTTAGAATCTGTAGAAACTGCTATCAGACCAGCTCTAATGTATAGCTACAAGTAATTTATATGTAAAATTTTATTTATTGACTGGAATACTATTTAAAAAAAATGTTCTTTCTGAATACAGTGGAACCTGTCTTGAAAGCCTACCCCATTGGCCATAAAAATACGGTCTCCAAAGACAGGTGGTCTTTGGTGACAGGTTCATTTACATTGAAATGTAGGACTTCCTGCCCAAAACTAGTGGTCCTTCAGGACAGGTGGTCTCTCATGGCAGTGATCTCTCAAGACAGGTTTCACTGTATATATTAATGAGCGGCTTGAATAATACATATTTTAGCTGTGAAGTGTGGTTTTGAGTTGAGTGGACAGCACTGAGTAAGATGCCTTGTTGCTCTTGATGTTTATTCAAATTTTGACTTAAGAGACTGATAATGCCACGGGTTCTTCTAATGTGAAACTCAGCTAAAAAATTTAAATTTAAGTACCATACATGGCATGGATATCAATTTTCTATTATGTAATGAAGTGAAACAGAAAATTTACAGCAGACTTTGGGCCAGTTAGACCAATCATATGTTAAAATGCACAGTGCTGATACACACAGGCAGTATTGTTGGATGAAGACCAAATTTCACAAGAACTATATAATTAGTTATATGTGAGGATCCATCTCTTTGTTCTCATTTTGATGTTGGCCTGGGAAGTATTATTAAATCTTATAGTACCAGTGTGTGTATGTTTCATGGTATACACAGGATACGTGCTTAGTGGAAACATCTGTGTAATCTGGTTATTGCCAATGATCATCGATGGATGTGGTATGATAATTGTTCTCATTCTGTACCCTGGAACCTTTCATATTAAAATATTTCTTTGACATGACTGGATCAACTGTGTGTTGAAGAGGTAAAAGCATCTTGATTACGGGTACATTTCTTTGCAATATATTTGGAAACATTTATCATTGTGTACAGCATTTAATCCAGACCTGAAAATAAGTCAATGGAGTACATGTTGCAGAAGAAGGTATCTAACTCTAAAGCAGTAGATCTACAAAATGGTTGCTTTGACAGCATTCAGGTCTTTCCTGCATCTGATGGGTCCATTATGATTTCAACCCTTTAATACGATACGATTTGCCACTTTACTTTAATCATCACATAGCATGCATACACAAAATTGATGCTTATTACTGCTTTGCCTATCCTGGTCCTGCATCGCGCAACACTGAGTGAGCACGTGAATACAAGTATTTCACACTCCAGTGACCGTGTCATGTACATGTATATTATACCTGTATATCATCTTTTAATATCATAGCTGCCACCAGTTTGTCAAAATGGTGCATTTACACACCAGGGTATGGCATCTAGCTGCTTACATCTTTCAATTATTGTTGCAAAACCTTTTCAGTGCTAATTGGATTATAGATATATTAATGATACCCTATCAGTTTACTGTTTTTAGAACTATATGTAATAATCAAAACCAGGAATTTGTTTTTGTCCAGAGAGGTAATGCAGTAGTATATCTGTACATATAGTGAGTCACTGCATGTTATATGAAGTGTTTCACTTATAGAGGTTAAGATTTGCTAAAATCACTGCTATGCTATATTCAAAATGCACAGTGTTGCCTACTACAATATGAAGTGTGCTGATCAGAATAAATAAACCCCCGAAACTTTTGTTGAAAAGAAAAAAATCTTGCCTTTATTTTGTCAATGCCTATGTGGTGAGGACTTGTACTGCATAGTATATCATCTGTATAAATGATTGATTTAGTGGTAATCGTAATCTTAGTGATCAAAAAACAAATAAAAAGATCAGCAAAATTGGGATAGAAAACTTCAGAGCCGCTAAGCCATCAGTGTATATACACTCCGGGTTTGCTGGGATCCTGCATCTGAATAATTGCGCCCATAGAGTGAAATGGCCTCCCACTCTATACCAGGTTCATGGTTGGCTGTGACTTGCATATTTATGATATTTTAAAAGTTTTCATTGTGTGGAATAGTTGCTTTTGCGAAACCACTCTTACACTTGTTTAGACAGTTCAAAAAAGGAGAAGTTAAAAAGATTTTGGCCGAAAGTTTGTTTTCGCCAGTCGAGCATGGACACACTTGTTGCATTTGACATGCCAAAGCTGTTGACACGTTCTTTTAGATGTGGTTTCAACATCGGTTGGGGTGCTCATTTTGTCCTTAACAGTTGGCAGACAGTTGACAGAAAGTAGCATACTCTATATATACAGGCACCGAGGCAGGTTTCACAAGCAGGAGCCACGTAGTAAACACATTAACATGTAAATTACGTAAACTTTTTATTGCCCTTAGCTCTTGATCAAGGGTCTTGTGGATTGGAGAATTGTTTGCCACCCCCCCTCCCTTCCACCCCGCATCTCTGTCCATAGTATGGTATGGGACACAGTATCGCTTTGCCCTGCCATTGCCGACACTTTAACTGACTGACTAGCGTGACAAGTGGTCAGACCTATCTATCCCGTCAAGCCTGCCGCAAAAAAGTACCGCTGCAATACACACTTATTGTCAGGCTGAATGACTCAATTTGAAATTTAAAAGATCTTAATCAGCTCGGCATTTCGACGCCTTATTATCTAGCCGGGGCCTGGGGTGGGTGGCTGGCAGGCTCGCAGTTTGATGTGTTTTTTTGATGTTGTTCCGCTATGTTTGGGTGGTTGTTGTCGAGGTTGAAGGGTTTCGCCAGTTCACACATGGCAGGCTAGGCCAGGTTATGCCAGAGACCTGTTTGGATGATGACAGCCTACCTCTGCTCGCATATGTCATCACCCTGCTGTGATATGACACTCTTATAGCACACATCTCATTGACAGAGGCTCGTGTTCTTGATATCTTTCAAATTTTGGATCCAATATTTTTAATTTTGCAATATTGGCTAGCTAGGTGTTATTACGCATGGTGATACGCTTCTGCTGTTTTAACATCGTTTAAAAGGTGTTTGAAGTCTGACTCAGGTCCAGACACATTCATTGCTTTGACTTGTAACATGCATAGCTAAACGTTTAATACATGTACATGGATGTCACAATGTGCCCTCAAATCAAACAATTCATTTAACAGGTACGTGTAGTTATGCTCTAAAGTCGCATAACTGGTCCTATGCCTATGCCGAGTTGTGAGCTGAGGTAATGACCCAAGTTTCCATTGGTGGAAACCAGTCACTTGCCCTACACAAGGTTGTGAGTTGAGGTAATGAAATGACTTTCTATTGGTGGAAAACTGCCACTGGCCCTACAAAGGATTGTGTGACTTGAGGTAATGACATGAGTTTCTATTGGTGGAATTCCAGGATATTTCTGTTAGGCTGGCTGATCTAGTTACTTTGGAGTGGCATGATGAATTCTCGCTGGTCAAGGGCAGGGCTACATGGAAGTCTCTAGGTTGAAGTGATGTAACTCATTTAAACATCACAGATTCTATAGAACCATTATTTAACCCCATGACAGTTATTTAAGGCCACTTTAAACAACCAGAATCTATTGAATATACAAGTCTGGGACTTGTTTTCAAAATAAAGTCTAGGTTTTAACCTGAAGTCACTAATCTGAACAGTGTCATTGGCTAAGAATATTACCTCATGTCAAGCTTGCACTTAAGTATATTTGACAACTCCAGTCCTGCTCTTGGACTCTTGTAAGTTGCTGTGATGAGGTTGGAGCCTCAGTGTCCAGTTGCGCTTGAATCCCAGTGTTAGTGTCTTGAATGTGACTCTTAAAGGTGAAATCAAACATCTCACAAACTGCCTGTGACCACTACATACATGTGTATCATCATCTGCTAATGAAGAAATACATGCATTCAGTAATTCCACTAGCAGTTCTATATATCGGTATCTGTGAAAAGTGGTAAACAACTATTGGGGTAGATTCTTCAGCTCTCTTCAGCTTTCTGCCAGGGCTTACTGCGACTTATATACACATATGAAGTGCATGTGGATATAACCTAGCATGTTGGTCCAGCCCCTCTCTATGTACCAATGACTGATGCCTCTACATGGCGCCAAATGTAATAACATCATTGAAATGGAATGAAAGAAACTCCTACCTTGGGCAAGCCATCATTCAGCCAGCGGGTATGACAGCTAGGCACTCCACCTGAAACAAGAGCTGGGGGCCGAGGCTGTCCCAGTCATTGTATTGATACGGGACTAATGAGGCAAACATTATTACAGGGCTGATTCTGCAAGCCAGCGAGATGGATGGAGACCTATTTGTCTATAACACAACCTATGTTGAAGGGATGGAGAGGGAATTTTCAGCAGCTGCAGCTATCAAGATGACAGATCGTGCCAAATTATACATATATGTATGCATACCCCAAAGTTTTATGTAACCCTTGCACATTGATTTTATTAAAGTTTTAACCAAAGAAAAACTATATGCCATTTATTTGCAAGAGTACCATGAACCTTAATACTCGGAGCTTCAGTGTGTGTAGAATCACCTTCCAAGTTTTAAACACACAAAAATATACATGTAGTCAAATGCATTTTGTACCACATTACATACTTCCTGGCAGGTGAGCTCAGGCTACAGTCACACACCAGGGAAACTTGTACCATGTACTGGTGACTGGTTATACATACATATTCATGTATATGCATTGACTGATCATGCTAATGTAACCAGTTGCCTATATTATTATGCTCTGTGGTTTAGGCATACCAGTACCAGTGATTGAATTATTCATTTTCAAGGAGCAATAACATTGCTCTCCACAGTATTTGACTTGCTTAGATACATGTTACTTTGCAGCAATATAGCTACAATACCAATATCCGGACATCGTCTGTAGATCATGCATGACCTGTTACCTGCAATATGCATTTTACTTCAGGTCTAAATATGTATATGCTCTCTTCAGATGACTTTTTGTTGGTCGCCCATGCTACAAAGTAACATGGGTTAGTATTGTAACATAATCTGTTATATAGGGTCAAAATATTCTCTGCCCTTGATTTGACCTTTCAAGGCCAATTAAGGTAGAATTGACTGGTAGTAGCACTTATAAACTTGCAATTCCAGTACATATGACGCAACTACCACCCATTAGTGATAGTTCCATGTAGCAGTATATAATTTCTATTTATCAGCTATGCAGGGGTAATGAAATACAGTAGAGTGGTTGCTGGGAATTAGGTGCATAATCATCAGAGCCATGATCTTGAAGAAAATAGATCCTTTGATCTACCAGTAGTTACTCACTTAGTATCAAGTTTATAGCTAACCTGTAGCTAGGCCATTGACTGCAGTTGTTAGTGTGAATACCCGTACTCTTCCCCAAAATGTTTCATTGTACTTCAGAGATCTTTGAAAATGTCAATCCTGGAAGTCCGGCTGTTAACATACCGAGGGTACTGTTAACATGCTGTACACCTACCTCCAATCCCCCAAATTTTATCGGTTTCACTCTGTGGTCACTCGTTTTCCAGATAATTTTTTAAGTTTCAGTTTCCCCATATTCTACAATGGTAACTTTGAAATTTTTCACACTATCAAAACTTTCAAATGTAGAATTTTCAAATTTCACAAAAGTTGCTTTGTGGACCTCCACAGAGAACCTTCAGGAGAAATAGATACAGTACTGTGCTATATTGCTCATTTTCATATACACTGTATAGACATATAGTAAATTTCTGCTATTATTAACTTTTAACATGGAAATGACAGTGGTCCAGAGAGCCTTAGGCTGTTGAGGTGGACACCTAGAAAAACAAACAAACAAAAAAAAAAAAAACATCAAAATTTCCAGAAATAAGGTAACAGTTGCATGAGAAGTATCCTTCGAAAATGTTACTTTTGGAAAATCTGTAAGTGAATGACCTCAAAATTACCTTGACATATCCAGAAGTAGCCTTATACTGTATGCCTATCCCCCTGTGCCCCCAAATTCTGTCTGTTTCACTACGATTGCGCTTTCCCAGATAATTGTTTTTACTTCCCCATATGGTACCATGAAATTTAAGTTTCCATTAAAAAATGTTTCAAACTGAAAATTTTCAAAATCTCAACCGTAGTTCTATGTCTACCACCACAAGGAACATTCAGGAAAAGTTTTATTCCAATAAGCAAAGCAACTACCGTCAGTAGAGCTGAAAAAGTTATTTTCAGATCTGCAGGTTTTAAAATATTTAAAATTGAAGTTTGAAGACATGTTGTCGCATTACGCCTTGGATGCTTTGAAAAATCAAAAATCTGGGTCAGGATTTAACTACAAAAAGTCATTTGGGTATGAAAGTTTCAAAACGGGTGCAGTGGTTTGAAAATTTACCTGTAATTCAGAAACAGTTGCTAGGTGGTGCTTGCAGCATCACCTAGCGGTGGTGTTGCAAGACGCTAACAGTCAGTCTGAGGAAGTTCACTGAACAGAGTGGACGAAAGTCTCACAATATAGAACCAAACTAGTGTTTGTGAAGAATGAACTCTCGCGTTTTGTTATCCTACCAAACTGATGAATCTCTTTGGATATGTTCGAAACCTGTCTTTCAATCAAAGCCTCTAAGCTTCTTACATTTAATGTATTTATTATATACAATTTAAGTTACCGGTATACAAAATTTGGAACATGCATTATGAAGAGTAAGTTTCGGAGCTGAATGAAAAAATCTGACTTTTTGTGACTGCTGCAGAGGTATACCGGAATACCAAACTTTATCAGTTTTGAGCCACAATAACGGCATGCAGAATGAAAAAATATTAAAATCTTACAAATTATATAATGGCTCATGTTTTTTTTCTAAAATATTAAGACACTGGGGTATTTATTCATATCGATATGTAAATGTATTTACATGTATTTATTTATTAATGTGCAAGTGTGTTTATGAAAATACATAATGTCAGTTTGGCGCAGTACTGAGGGCCACCCACATAGAAGCAGAGAGTACCCATCTTACCCATGCAGTGTGTCCATTTCTTCACACAAACAACCTGGCAACTGATTGAGTCAGCAAAACTCTGAACTGATTTACATAGGAATCTATTATTGTGATACCAAGGACGGGCTAGAAATATGTTCCAATATACACTGCTAGGAATTTAACCATTTGGCCACCGAGCAGTCCCTGTCTGGTGGCTGAATGGTTAGAGCGCCGGTCAGTGTGACATATACATGTATGCCCCCGTTAACCAGGTTCGAAACCTGTTGCAGTGATATGCCTACAGAAATGATATTGCAGTGTTGTAGATGTTGAAAATGTACTTCAAGTACAAATAAAGATATATTATTATTATTATTATATATGTTGAGAGACAGATGCTCCATGCCGTTAGATTTGACTTACATGTACATCAATCAACCTGAAGGGTCAAATAAAGGTGTCTAAAATTTTCAGGTTGATACTTTCCTGTTTCTCCCTCAGTATTCCTGAAAAAAAATTAATTTGCAGAAGAAGGATTTCCTGCTGACCCAGCTATCTTATGGACTTTTCATTATGTACTGATATGAAAAAGTATTGTTTGTAACTTTATAAACTGGTATATGAAATTCTTCCACATTCTTTATTTCATAAACCGCTTTTTTTTGCAGAGCACCATTCCAAGCATGTACACAAAAATGTGTAAAATTATAAATAATGAATATTTCAACGATTTGGTAATTTTAACGTCAGGGATCAACATTCAAGTATTAACTATATCTGATTTACAGTTGTACATGCAGTGTTCAAATAATGCTTTCTATGTATTATTGGAATCTTTTGTTTTGTCGATCCTTGTATGGGAGTTAGTTAGACCCCCCCAGCCACCTGTATAGGGACCTGTATCAGGTTTCCACCTGCGGCGCTTGCTTAGAGCAGCAAAACTTACTGTCATGGTCCCCTGCGGAACTTTCTGGTACTGTGGTGTGTGTGTTTGCAAAAGATAACCGTGCCCATAACCTGAGGATATAGCTAACAATGTTATCTGCCAAAACAGTGGTGTAAATAGCTATGGCAACTCCTCACCAAATACACCGCCGCGGTAGTTACACCACTTTAACAACCATGTAGGTTCTGTCTGCGGTAGTTACGTTGCTTTGGGGTCCAAACCAAAAGGGGATAATTTTCGACCAAGATACGGATTTGCATATGAATGGTTTGACTGTGGCCCGCTACCTGGGACTATGGGAAATATGTTTATTAGATGCAGGGCAAGCAGTGAATGATGGGGCTGAGGCCTATAATTACCGGGGACAAAGGTCTACAAATTGATGCGCAAAGCGTAACGTGAGATCGTTACTGCCAGTGATATATAGCGCAAACCTTGCCAGTGACCCTGTTTGGGACGGTTCCCATATTTTACGTTCTCATACGACTTCTGTTTTTTTTTTTTTTATACTTATACATAGGCGCATATAGATGTGTCATAACTCCTAAAACAAAATCCCCGGGAGGAAAAAGAAATGATCAGCATGCAACTTTTGCAGTGTTATTTATTGCGGAGTTCATGCACTTCCCTTTGCGCTCTGCAATCAGCGTTCCCCAGTAATAATAGTGGTAGATGGGAGAGAAAAAACTACACTAGGCCAGAAGTCTCTTGTTACCTGGACACTGCAGTTATTGAATACCCCCAAATAAAGAGATTGCCACTTTTTTACTTGCAGTTCTGCTGCTAATGTGAGAAGGACAGATAACCTGGGGGAACAAATAAAAGGTCAGCTGCCAAACCCTGAAAGCACTTTGTTGCCAGTTAATCACAACTTCCAGTAGCATGCCAGAGATGTTGACAGGAAGAAAGAAAAGCCGAGACAAAAGTTCGGGCCCATGCCAATAGTTTGATGGAGTACACCATGTTAGGGCAAGAGCCAAAGTTCCCAGGAAGGAACGCTGTGTACGACATCAAGCACACAAACTGGCTTCTAATGAAACGTGAACTGTGAAATGTTGCCTGTCACTGTGCCCAGTCACTTTCAATCATTAGTCAGCCAGTTCATGTGAATGCAATGTATTCATTATATATGCATACACAAGTCTCATTTACTGTCAAGTCCAGTTCAAGTATGAGGTGTCTGTTCGAAAAAAAAAAAAAATAAATAAAAATCTGAGTTGCATTCATACCCAAAATTTTGCTTTATATTAAAAAAAGAAAAAAAAAAAACTATTGTTCCAAGCTGAATTAAATCCACACAACCATGTTTGAATGGAGCTCATTATTGTGCTCGCAGAGAAGCAATAGAGTCGAATTTCAAAATTTCTATCTACATGCACTTTTATATTGAAAAGTTTCCTATCTTAAATACATGTAAGCTACACTACCAATTTTATGTGATATTTAGAATTTACAAGTTTAATCATAGATGGTTTATTCTAATTTTAAAACAATGTTCCTATTTTCTTATTTGATAAAAATGTGATTATAATTGCCTTTTATGCTGGTACAAGCATTTTAACTGTCTTGTGTTGCTTCATGGGGCCATCAATATTTTAACAGAGTCAGAATTAAATGGCTGGTATTGGCACAATAGTCAGGAAGTGTCAAAACACAGAGAATCAAGTAGAGTTTATATAATATGGTTGTTCCATAGCCCAGAGTGGCTCCTCAGATAAAAAATGTACGGATTGTTCTTACACCCTGTTTCAAAGCACTGCAGTGTCCATGTATTTTCTTATCACCGAGTACATGGAGTATACAAGTCTTAGATGCATGCAGGCATATATCGGACTTATTATCAAAATAAGACAAAGCAGTTCAAGGGAAGCACTAAATAATGCTATACATGATGCCACTGGGAAATAACTCGGTATAATTGTTTAGTGTGTAAAGCCTGCGCTGATAGACTTGCTTAGGGATATATGTGTCATGTATCTACCAATATCTTGAATGCATCTCAATCAGAGTTCTAGTTTTGTCTGAGTGGACTGATCAGATTCTACCAGGCACCAAAATTTACTTCATAATATGCTTTGATTAGAGTGGGAAAGTCTATCTTTGTTTTACAGACCCATGCTATCGATGCCTGCACTGTTCCTACTCAACTGTGTATACTTGTTCTTGCCATGCCAATTATGCATTTAATCAGCAGTCGACCCAGCCAATGAAAACTGAAAATCACAATTTCACCTAATTAAGATAAATGAGAAGCAAATGACACTCTAAAATGGCAGGAAATTGCCCTTTTTGCAATTAGAGAGGCTTTAATGGACTGTACGCTTTCTGTCCTAGACACTTCTGACCCTGTTTGGTCAGCAAACACAGAAGCTGGGTGTGATGTGGGAGGGGTCTGTCCCCGGCAACAGATCCATCCTGCCCGGTAACACACGGTGACACCTGGCAACAATGCCATTACTAACTCTCTCACTGCCCAGCCGAATGCTTGGCAAACAAGGGAAGACCCCAACTATTGTTTCAGCAAATACATGTATCATTTTACTAGATAGCTACTTTTGTTTTCCCTCCGTTTTTTTTTCTGACGATCTGTCCTCAGGGAAAAAGTGACATGTCAAAGTCTCATCCATTTACCCCTCACAAGTGCTACATCGACATCCACTTGGCAAGTTGGAGGGGGTTACAGAACTGCTTTCTCCAACGCAGATCCTTTATGGCAGTTAAGTGGAACTAGAAAATTATCACATTACAAGAGCAATGCATGGTGTGCTCTTAATAGTCAATTATTTAATCTAACAATGTTTCAACCACAACTCTCATACATGTTGTGATCCATATTTGTCATCTTTCATTTGGCCAGGGCCAGTGGTACCTTTCCTTTTACCCTATGCACATTACATTCCACAACAATCCAGTTATCTAGAGCCATTACAAATTATCACTGTTTCCATTTTACTTAAATTTGGAGATAAGTTAATAAAAATTTCTTTCACCCCATGCACAACTTATGCATAATTCCGCTTGGAAATCAGACACGTGATGTTTAATGTTATGTACACCTTTCCTCCAGGTTTCTCTTACATGTACAAATTAATGTAATTGTATTTCCCATAGATATGTGAGGCTATAGATATCGCATATAGATAGACAAATTCTATCTTAATTGAAAGTTGTAAGCAAAGACTTTTTAGCGATACTAAATGATTGCATGCTGCACTATGCAAAATGTCTTAGCAATCCTAAATATTTTTTTTCTGTGCAATCCAGAAGTCTTAATAATCCTAAATGATTGCATGCTGCTCTATCTCCAGAACACAGGAGGATTAGAAGGACTCAGGCCCTAAATGTTTGCATTGGGATTTTCTTTGCAGAAGCTTCCTCCAAATTGGACGACAAGTCCCACCTGTGGACATCTCTGCGTCCTTTCTGATACCTTGTGACAGGACTGAATGGTGTTTCTCTAGTCTGTGACAAAAATCAAAAAAGAAAATAAAGCAGTTGCAAAAGTTGTACCAGTAATCATATGAAAAAGCACAAAATGGACAGTTGCAAAAGTTATAAAAAAGGCAGTGAATGGACAGTTGCAAAAGTTATAGACATATAAAAAGGCATAAAATGGATTTTAATAATTATGCATAACATATATGAGTCTATTATTTCAAATGTGTTAATGGGACATAAAAGAATTAAATAAAATGTAGCTTAAGCACTATTCTCTGGGCAATTTTATTCCAAGTCTATTTGAAAATGTGCACAGCTTAGCCGAAATATTTGACATTATCCAAGTTCTTGTCATTTCTGGTTTGTGGTCAGATCTTCTCATGTCAGTTTGAGATGTCTAAAGCCCAGCTTGCATCGTGGCGCTAACAATCTTTTCCTTTTTCTGGCTTTTGATGGAAGTACACAAGGCTTTGTTTGATGAACATTTGGAACATCAACCGAAACACACGTCGCGGCCGATCTCTGCAAATAGCAAAATATCATTTGAGGCTCCCCAGCAGTAAGCGGAACGATCACAAGTTAGGGGTGGTCCTCTTCAGGGTTCGTGCAGCCAGCGCTTCTTGCGAAGACTGCAACCGTACCTCTTCTCTCTTACTAAATGCAAACAGCCCAGAGTGTCTCGGTCCACCAGGAGCCTTCGAAAGCAGCAACATGCTACAATCAAAGGGCAGCGCAGCAGACTATATGATATTACAGCAAGAGACGACCTGCAGGTCAACACCCAGCCAGCCGCTCTCACAAATTCACACTCAAAACCAACACGAGCTTTAGCCTCAAACCAGAGTAAACACGAGCTGCGAGCCTCATGGACTCCTAGCTTGAACAGAATCGTCATATTTTTTTCCCCCGTTGGATAATGTACAGAAAGTCCTGGACAATAGGACAAATTTCACAGGCAATCTTCAGTAAACAGTTTCAGTTACATTTGGGCTCCTCGCCTAAACGCCTGCATGTGACAGTGGCGTCCTAAGCTGGCGACCGTTGCCGGAGGCTGTATGTATGTGGCTGCATAAGGGGGTGTGGACCACACAGATCTCTGTCCAAACAAGACATTTACCTATCGCAGCACTTTAATGCCAAAAACGGCCAGGAATTCCTAGGGGTCTGTGTGGGAATTTTGTCCCTGGCTGGTCACAGCCATATTTTTTTTCTCACATTGTTAGGAAAAGGGCACTTCCCGGGTCTTCAACCTGTAATGTGTTTGATGGTCCAGCAAATTGCACCGAAATTGTAAAGTTTAACATGTCATTAAAGATCCATGCAGATTATTTACAATTACACACACACACAAGGCCAAGGTACTGGTAGGGTAATATGGACTGTAGTCTAATAAAGAGAGCTAGTAGTAACAGGATACTAAGCTTAAATTTTTTTTTTCTGCTCTACAGCCAGTCATATCTATTTAAGGCTAATTTTGATGGGCCTGGACTGTCTAGAAAATAAAGCCATATTACATAAGTAAAACATTCAATAACATGTAATGGCACTTGATCAACTTCTTAATTGGCATGAAAAGTGGAGTTTCATTTGTGCATTGACTTAACTACTCATCATCTTTCATGATGAAATGTAATTTTTTTGCACAAGAAAAACTGATACAAAAAGCATGAAACTCTTGGTTCAGTAGTCTTTAAGATACATTAAAATAAATTTTGGACAAGAAATTAATTTTAATTTGGATATTAGCAAGGCAACATGCCTGCATTTGCCAAGGCCGTGACAGCAAATGCATGTCCCTTGCGGATTTCATTGTTTTCAATAAATCTTAATATACAGTGAAACCTGAGAAGAATCTGACTGAGGCAGTTGCAAGAGTGAGGTTCTCCTGTACTGGTGTATTTTAAGAAGTGCATGTACCTGTATTGTGGCTATTAGGAATAGTTACCGGTAGTGTGAATGTGAAAGAACTACATTGAGCTTCAGTTCACCAGGTCTCAAAAATAGGTGACAAAAGTAGGTCTCAGGGTGCTAGGTCACTTTGAAAACATGTCTGTGCTGCCTAAAGCCTCCCCAGGTTGCAGGTTCACTTTTGAAAATATGTCCAGGTTGCTGCTTAAGCTTCATTTTGCAGATTACCTATAAACATGTCCAGGCTGCTACTTAACAGTAAGTTTTTCCATTTTGCCGGTTCCCTTTCTGAAAACATGTCCAGGTTGCTGCTTAAGCATGAGGTTACCTTTCTGAAAACTTGCCTAAGTTGCTGTGAAAGCTTCTCCATCTTGCAGGCTCACTTTTTGAAAGCACACAGTGGTCCCTCTATTTTACAACCCTCTATTTTAAGACCACCCTTGATTATAAGACCGCTTGATTTGGTCCAAAAGGACCATTTTCTGTGTTAAATGACCTTTATTTTAAGACTACCCACAATATAAGACCACATATTCTTGGTCCTATGGGTGGTCTTAAAATAGAGGGACCACTGCATATCCAGGTTGAAGTCTCTCCATGCTGCAAGTCAAGTTCACTTTTGAAACTGCAAATCACCTCTCCATGTTGCGGGTGACTGAAAGTCCATTCATATCCCCCAGTGTACCCCTTACTTTTGCCTTTGACCAAAATCATTACCTGTACATGCATTTTATTTTTGTTTGACATTTTGTTAAAGTACTGAAAGTAACAAAAGTACTGAAGTAGCATGTGTCTGCTTCATATTTGTGTTACTGCTTGTATGTATAATAAGTCTTCATAGGGCATGCAAACAAAAAAAAAACATCCAAAAGAAATTCACTCCGGCTTGGTTCCTGGGATTAAATGTCTTTCTAAATGTTTCACCCATCAATGACAATGTTTTTTTTGTCAATATAATGTTAATTGTACCTCTAACTTGGGACTCGACATTTACTTGGCTGAATCAGTTGTTAGAATCATAGTTCCTTGGACTGATTCATAACCCTTGGTTGTAAGTTGATACCTTCTACATGTATATGTGTACCCAGCATTATCACTAAGGGGGTAATGGAATCTGCATGTGCATTGCTGTTTACTGAGTATTTTTAATTCTGCAATATCCCTATAATTTATCTGTGTCTGTTATGTTTGGAAATTTGATGGAGTATATGTGTAGAGTATGTGTAATTTGGTTTCTGGCACATCCTGTCTGCATGCAGGCTTGTGCCAGGCATAGGGTAGCACCAGGAGTGTAAATAACAAAGATGTGTGATTTCTACTTAGCGTTGTCCAATGTCCAAAGAAAGGTAATATTTCATATGTTACATAAACAACTTGTTGCCTGACAGCATGGAGTAGTAGGATACAAGGAAAAGTTGCTGCAGCCGGGCTGTCAGTGGAAGCGATTGGCGCACTTCCTAGACTTGAGCTGTCGATACAATCTCCACCCTTGACATGGCTGCAGACTCTGCCAAATGAATCTTTCAGTGGCAGTCGTTACTGTTTCATCCCCTAGCCCTCATTTCTACTCTCCTGGAACTCGTTGCTGCGTGATTTAGTCTCGTGCAGGCCAAGCTTGCTCTCTGGCTGCTATTGTGTTTCTATGGCGACTGTGAGCCAGCCTTGCTATTGGCTGTTGCCTGCTGTCTGTTGGGAGCTGTCAGAGCCTGGAGCGAGCCTCCCTCCACTTCCAACCCGTGTTACTATCAAACTCCTTTCAATGTAACAAATACAATGGTCTCTGAGTGAAGATGAACACCTTAACCTGTTTCTGCCAAATTTGGATGACTGTAATGGAAACTGGAATGACTGGATCCAGGATATATTCTGAATACTGCACAACACGCTTTTCTGAAACAAAAAATTAAGTAGTTCAATTTTTAAGCAGCGTCAAGTTCAGCATTGCTAACGGCAAAACCCTGGGCTGTTTACCCAAGCTTGGCACTGAAAGGGTTAATGGGCTGGCCAAAGTTTGTTTATTGATAACTCAAGCACGTGCTGGACTATTTTGATTGGAGGGTTTGATCCCCTGATGCTGCCGCAACCCACGGAAGCACACTTCAGCGCAATGTAGCAAGCTCAGCAGTGCCAGGGGACCAGGCTGACAGACACACGGACAGGCAGCCGGGCCCTGCCCAGCCCTGCTAACAGAAACTGATGGCAGTATCACTGCCACTATATAAGACGCCACTGTCACAGCACACTCCTCATAAGCTGTCAAGATTTACAGCTTGCCACTGCCTAGCTGCCGCAGTTTGTACTACAGATCAAAGCGGCCTGTCAGTGCCCAGGGCATTACCTGTCATCAAGACAGTCTTCAGTCTTTCCATGTATGTGTGAGGATAAAGTTTTCCATCAATTCCAGCTTGGGTGTGGACGTGTGGACGTGAATCTATGTTAAATGTTCAAGACGAGAACTGGAGAGAGGAAGCACATTCTGTTTGATTTCTTTGAGAGACGTCTCACAGCTGCTGTACCGGGCTGTAAAGGTAAGCCTTGCCACATTTCCTTTGTAACCTACATGTATACAAAAAAAATAAATAAATAAATTTTAACTTGGTTTATCATTAGTCAACCAAGACTGGCAGAGTTATAGATTAGATGGAAGTAGACTAATACATTTAAATGTTTAGATTGCAACATGTAAAAGTTTCTGCAAGAGTAATATGTTGTTCCAATACACAGTACTTAGTATTTCTGAGAGAGATGTTTTATAAAATATAATATTCTAGCCAATAATGAAATAAGTTAATAGATGCAGGCTTCTATATCTTGTCGGATTGGCTGGTTACATCTTTTAGATGACACATCAAATTACTTTTACATCTGAGTACCCTGCTACCTTGAACTCTGACCTGTCATAAAGGGAAGAGTCTCAGGATGACCAACTCTTGCTGCACATCACAAGACCTAGGTCAAATCAAGTGGTAAATGTTCCCCAAGCCACCCACTCTTTCTCACCCCCAACCCCATTGACCTGAGGAGGACATGCCATTTCCTGGTGCCGGACCTAACAGGGGCTACCCACAAAAGGATTTCAATTGAAGTGTCAATCAAAGTGCCATTGGGTGTGAGAGTGGACATTCCTGGGCCCTGGCCTGTACCTGTTGTCATCAGGGCCACTAACTCCCAGGCTTTGAAGGCTGAGGGCTGAAAGCACTGATTTCTTTCACTCACAGGGGTGTTTGTGGGGGGTGCTGGACAGTTGCTATGCAAGATGAAAATAAGCATGGAATCATTGTTTTAGGCCATACATTGACCCAACCACTACCAGTAGTAGGATTTGTCGTTTTCCAGTCATTCATTAGACAAAGGTTTCTGCTATTACATTGATTCTCCGCATCAGATCCTAGCAGTGCCGGTCCTCTTGCTCCTTGAACAGCTACATGTATGACTCGGTGAGAAAGTACACTACGATATCATCCTCCAGATATTATATGTCATTGTATGGATTCCTTAGGTGTAGTGAAACCGCTAGGTTACCGTACCTATTTAACACTTGCCGCAGCCAATTCGGACACTTTACCTGCTGTCAGTCTCTGAGCCATGACCACTCTGGCCAACACCTTATAAAGACATACGAGATAATGATGTCCTCAAGGCATCCAGGCTTGCTGGCTAATGGTCATTAACAGTTTGGGGCTGAGGGATATTATCCAGTGGTGTTGTATAGGCACCCCTATCTTATACTAAAGGGCGCACCCACTCGCTCTCCTATTCACCCCATCTTGAACGTATACAAACAGTGCCCGCGATGCCTGCGTTTTCACAGCAGCGTTTAGCCTATCTTTAACTCCGCTAACTCACCTGCGGCTTTTGTATGTCCATGTTTGGAGCCATTTGAAAGGACTGCGGGAGTTTGTGGCCTTGGGTGTAAGGAGTGACAGCTGCGTTGTCGGGGATGGGGACACAAAAACCATGGGCAAGCTACAACTGGCCTGACAGAGGGCTTGTAGCAGTCAGCGAAGCGTGGCCAGGACAGATCCCCCGCTTTCATACTTGAACGTATGGAGGACCCTATTATGGTGTATTCGGAGCAGCGGGAGGGGGCGCCGGGCGATGGATACATATTGCAGACAGAAATCGGTACGGGAGAGTGACACGGCAACAAAGCAAGCGATGAAAAACAGGCAAATGAAGAACAAGTGGTGCTTCGTATCGGGGAGAGGACTGATGCTTGACTGGATGTGAAAGCCTTCCTGCTGGAGGTAGCAGACGTTATCTCTGTAATTTGGTGGCAGCCGCGTGCTCCGCTGGGCTGCCTTTACTCGGGGACGTCATAATGAGACGGAAACTCTAGTCCAGGTGAAACTCCATGGTGCTCTGCTGAGGAGAAGGTCATGTTTTGCTTGAAACGATGTTGACGCTTACTGCATACCGTGCGACTGTGCTTTATTTGTGACTGGAGAACCCCACTGCTATATTGGTTATATATATACCATGACAGCATGAATGCTGCTAATTTCCATAGCGTGGTGTGCCATACAGGATTACTGTTCAGATAAAGATGTTTGCCAGGGACAAGGTCAGTATGACTCGACCACCACGATAGAAGGTCGTAGGCTTAACCTGCTGGTAATGTGCTTGTCAGTGTAACTTCTGTGGTGCATGGTGTTATGGTTGTCCACCACGATAGAAGGTCGTAGGCTTAACCTGCTGGTAATGTGCTTGTCAGTGTAACTTCTGTGGTGCATGGTGTTATGGTTGTCTCGGGGCGACTCCCCAAGTTGTCACCATGAGTCTGCTACCAATGTTACTGCTAATGCCATACTCCGTGGCTCTCTTCCCTTGTAGGAGTATACAAAATACTGCTTACTGTACATTTATACCACATGCAGAGGATGTGTGTGAAGCAATGCAGAGAGATCCCTGTCAAAGGCGGTAATCAGGAGACCACAATTCAGACTCAGCTTCAATAATGTGGTACTCAACATGTGATAAACCACATTTCAGTAACAACACTTTATAATACCACAACACCCTCGTGCTTTCCTTCTAATCTGAAATGTCTGTGTTTCTGCCCTGAACATCCAGCAATTTTCCCTCTATGAACTCCACCCTGGAATGAAAAGCTGGTAATTTCTGCCCTGCCAGGTTTCCCGATATTGGCGGCGTTTTCCACGCTGGATGAGAGTTGTGTGATGAAAACTGGATCCTGACACGAGCCTGTGATCCTGAACTGTATCCACCCTGCCAGCTGCTGTTGGTGCCAGTGCCCGTGCCATCCAGCCAGCCGGCACCCATCCAAACCAACCACTACTCCCACACCCCAGCCAAGGTAAGCTTATCCCAGGGTGTACAGAAGCCAGGCTGTAATAAACAAAGTGATACTAATCTGCAGAAAACTTGAGCTATAATTATGCTGGGGGGATTCTAATAAAGATAGGGCATTGACTTACTGACCCCACCCTATTAATTGTTAGATCCAAATTCTAGCACTTCCCCATTGGTCAGTAAATCACTGTCATACTGTTCCTGGAGCACAGAGGCAGGACATGCTGACAGGATGACACAGTGAGGGAAAGGTTCAGAACCCCTGGTCCAGAACACATTAGACAAAAGCTCAAGGTTACACTTGGAGACTTAGCACATTCAGGATCAGTGACTGCACCTGTGGCAGGAAAAGGTTATGGATACATGTCAAGTTGACCTGTGGATGACAGTGCATGATTAGGAAAGTATGGTCACCCGGTCAGGCCAGTTATGGAAGGCTGGGACAGGGCAAAGAATGCAGTATAATGCAAGGTGGGTAGTGTGGGGGGGGGGGGGGGGGCCGGGGAGCCGGCATGTGTGACCAATGACAATCCATAAGAAATTGAGGAATTTAACTGGGCACACAGAAAAAAACAAAGTAGTAAAAAAAAAACACACCACAGGC
>JAAUYG010171427.1_pt1 | contig 21087 bp, 17 predicted proteins | sample 7278091 | NCBI WGS metagenome assembly JAAUYG01 (sample SAMN14350201, study PRJNA611818) | marine sediment metagenome | isolation source: surface marine sediment (0.6m) | place: French Polynesia: Moorea | collected 2018-08
AAAATAGAGTCCCAAAAACTATAGTTTTTGAGATATTAAGCCATAAAAATCTTTGACTGATGAGAGTCAAAAATTGAGTTCTTGAGTGTCATTTAATTCTAAAGATTCAGTATCGATTTTTGTTAAAAATTACAACACAAATTGGAATAATCTATGAATTTACGTTGTTCTAGCTTCTATTTTCAGAGGAGTATCCGAATCTTCTATTTCCGCCAAGTTGCCACTGTCCAGAACCTAATTAAGAGGCAGGGTTTCATTTGTTATAAAAGATGCGAGGAAGGGATAGCCTTAATCTGGGTTGTTGTGAAGCGGGAGCCAAGTCTAGTGTTCTGTAGTCCCCGTAGAGGCTAAACCCAGCCCAGAAAATAGGATTGGCTATATTTTTTTTAATAAGATAATCTATATTGCCGTAGTCAGGCAGGCAACCATGAAGACACTCTCGCTGGGTCATACACAAGGCTTCGTCCCGTGGGACCTTGTCAAGGTACTCATAAAAGCGCTTCATAAAAGACGCAGCTACTTTGTCATATACCTCCCACAGACAGCCGAGGATACTCTGCGTGCCGCTTCTCCACAGAGTTTCAGGTAAGCTAATAATCCAGCGTCCAGGTAAGATAAAATGATCCGCTGACCAACAGGAAGATAGTGTGGCGTGACGCAATCGTTTCAAATCCAGATTAGACAATTCCCGTAAACTGAGAATCTCTTTCTGTTCGGAATTAGAGATGAGCACTAAGCCAGACTGGTCAGGACGATTCTGTTCAAAGGTTCCATGGCAAGCGATGTGAAGTAATGTGGCTTCTGACAAACCGTCAATTACGGATGCTTTGTTAGCTGCATTGTCCATCAGAGTACATAAATCGATCTGATAAGCAGTCAACCATTGCGCAACCTGGTTTATTTCTCTTCTAACTTCTGGCAGAGGGGAAAACTGTCTTGTCCCCTGTGACACTCCCTGTGATACTCCTACGACAAGAGCCTTCTCTGCTTTGTCAGATGGTGAGGTTGGCGATTTGGAGTTCCTAGATTCGTAAGCTATAGAGAGTGCATAATGCTCCACTAGGTACTTACCTTGATGAACAACTGTCGCAAATGGGAAGCCGTGTAAGATGTCGTCAGGGACAATGGTGAGTGCTTGGGTATTTTTGGGAATACCCTCTAATAAGGAGGGTATTTCCAAGATTTTTGCTAGGTTATTGGCGACATCTTTGCTTTTATTAGCGACAGCAGCCATGACAGATTCATAAGAATCCTCATCAGGAATAGCACTCAAATCACGACTCCCATTGATGCCTTTGATTTTTTCGTGCCAGCGCTGAACAGTGTTTCGCACTTCTAGTCGTGTAGTTGGAATAACGGCAAAATCGAAGAAAAATTTCCAAGCACGAACTACAAAGACTCGGTCAGGTAGAACTAAAAAGGAGAGGGTTACTCGTTTTTTGGGGTGGGTGACAAGACGTCGCCAGAGAGAGGAAGCAGGTACATCTTTTACTTCGACATTTTGCTTTTTAATTGTGCGTTTGACTAGCACATCCTTGTATTGATCGATGTGTTCCACCAGGTCATTCAACCGTCCCATCAAGGTCAAACGCCACCAAGGACGTAGCCAGAAAGGACTTCTGACCAGTTTTAGCTGCAAACGCTGAAGCTGATTAATTCTAGCTGCAATGTACTCTTCATCGTCTGTCCATTTATTGAGTAGATAGATTACCTGATCTTCTGGAGAGAGAGATTCAGTCAGTTGTGCTAGTAAATTATTGGTCGATTCCGTCAAGGCTTCTAGCTCAGGAGTTGGATAGTTCAAGCGAGTGCGACACCACCCCAAGATCCGCTGCACCTGCCATAGTTCAGGCTTTAAGCCCATCTCTTCTAGTTGGAGGCGGACTTCATCCAAGATTTTGTTAGCTTGACGAATTTCACTTAAGTTGGAGACTACTTGAACTCGATTGGGGTCTTCTCTTTCTAAACCTTGATAGTAAGCAAAAATTCCCTCTAGTACCTGGATTTGCACCTGAATTAAGCGCGAATCAGTAAACTGGAATGCGGCTTTTATTTGCTTGAGTAAAGCACCAGCAGTACCCAAGTTGAAGTCGCTTAGCTGCCACTGGAATGCTAAGCAACGATCTTCAAACAAGGTTAGATAGTTAGGAGATTTCCTCAAGTCTAGCTTTGCTCTCTCCCCTGTTACAACCAGGTTATCGTTTTTTTTTCTACGCATTCCGCTCACGGTAATGGGACTCCCTACTACCACAGAACGACTGCGAGCATGGGCAAGACTCAGCAGAAGCTCAACCCGACTCGTCAAGGCAGCATCCTGAATCGCCGAGGCATCGACTTGGGCATCGACCAAGTAATTCTGAGCGGTGCTGGTTTGGTTGAGGAGAATCAAAACATAGGCGAGATTGAGAGTTGAGCGCAGTACGGCCCGCTGAGACCCCAATTGACGGCAAGTTGCCTGCACTTGTCGAAATTGTTCCAGCCCTTTGCCCAATTCTCCCCGCAGAAGATTCAGTTTGCCAGAGAGTTCCAACCAACGAATAGAATATTCGGGATGCTGGGGGTACTCCAGTTGATTCTGGAGATGGGAGAGATAGGTGTCTGCCTCTCCCAAGTCGCCCTTTTCCAGATGACTAGCGGCGATCGCCAGCTTTAAGGGGATGACTGTTTGCCGCGCTAAGGAAGGAACTTCTTCCCCTTCTGTATGCGATAGTCCCCGCTTGAGAGCTTGGAGAGCCTCTCCATACTGTCCCAACGCAGACAACAACCGTCCCATTGCGAGGTAAAGTTCGGCGAATAAAATTACCCGTTCTTGCGGTTCTGTTCCAGGCCAAACGCAACCCTCTTCCCACTGTACTAAACCAAATGGGGAGAACTGAATACAATTAATGTCGCCAATTCGTGGTGCCATTAATTGCAGGCAGTCTCTTGCTCGGTAAATATTTCCCTTATCTAACTCCAGTTGAATCCGTCTGAGTCTCGTATAGTCAGCATTGGATGGACTGTTTGCTGTTTCGTACAGAGCGATCGCGCCTTGTAATAGCTGATCGACCGCTTGAAATTCACCGAATAAACCAGCCAAGTCTGCTAGGGATTGTATGACCTTTAAATCAGCATCCATCAAATGACCAGAGAAAAGGCGCTCGGTGAATATTTTCAGTAAGTCATTATAGGCAGCTAATAAATTGCCTTGATGCCATTTGGTTTGCGCTGCCTCAAAAGCAGTTTTGACTTCTTCAAAAGAATCGAACATAAAAATATCTTTCCTACTTCTAATCAAGCTTTATTCGGCATAATCACAACGTAAGTTGGCTTCTCTAGAGGACAATTCGTATTGTCGTTATTTCCTGCGTTACATGGTTTGTCTATCGAAATTTTCCCAAGGTGGCGGAGGCGGAGGGCATTGGTGGGATTTAAGCCTTGGAATTGAGTAGAAGCATGGAAGGAGGCTCTGATATCACCGAAACCACTCAGATAGAGTTTGACCTCCCCAATTTCCCCCGGGAGAACTTGATAGACTCTTGCACCCGAACCCGAGGAGATGCTCTGTTCAATGGGAACATTCCAGTCTAAATGGTTCAACCCTGGATGGTCATGGACGTAAATCAAAGCCTTATCCGTCTCAATTCTGCGAAAGTTGAAGTTCTTATTTTTTAACTGTTGATTGATTTCGTCAAAGAAGTTGTATTTACTCTTCAATAAATCCCCTCCTAAATCGTTGGGGACGATTCGTTTGACTTTAAGCTTACCCCGACGGAGTTCGACTATAGCCTTACGCAGAGTTAGGTTTGGCTCTGGTCCGTAGAACTGGATCAAAAGGTCAAGCTGCTTGGCTGCTTTTGTATCTTTTCCTGCTTTTAGCAAGTCATCGACCTGGTTGAGTTGATACTTTAAGTGCTTTTTCGCCTGAGCAAAAAACTTGACCGGATCTTTGACTAAATCTTCAGCAATTGGCTGATATCTCCGATTTCTTAGATCATCAACGAACTTTGGATTTCCTCCCCCAGAAGGACGATCATAAATACGCTTGAAATTGCCAGACTTTTGTATTGTCTCATCATCGATCCAAGAAAAGCGGAAGTTTCGAGAGTCGTCGCCTAAGTCGCCGACAATAAATTGCCAATCTTTGGGCGGTTTTGGAGGTTTAACCCCGCCTCCCCCAGACGATTCTGTTAGTTTCAGCCAACGCTTGGAGTCAGACAATTTCACTATGTAATCGCGTGGTTGCGTGTTGGACTTGAGAACGACCTCGACCGTGTCAATTTGCTTGAGAGCGATTTCAAGAGGACGTTTATCCCGACTTAGGCGCAAACCTAGGGAATGGGCGGTATCAATATCTCGACTTAAAAAACCGACCTTAAAGCCATTTCCCGTCTTATTGATGCTAAAAGTGCCTAGGTCTGCTCCACCAATGGAAGTATCAATCTTAAGCTTAGAGGCAGTTTTAGAGACGTTGCGATTAAAGACCTGGTTTGCTAGTTCAGCGTTTGGGCTGCGGAATTTAGTTCCTGCTTTTGCTTGAACTGTGGCTTGACTCAGGTTGCGATTGAGATTTTTTAGACTATAAGTGGTATCATCCAGATTGTTAAAGATAAATTTGCCTTTTTGGAAGGCAATAGAACGATAATTCAGGTTAGATCTCTTTGCTAATGCGCTAATTTTGCTTTTAGTAGGTAAAGGAATACGAGTTTTGAAGAGTTTTTTGTTAGCTAGTGAAACTCCACCAAGAAAATATCTTGTTTTTCCAAACTGTTGATAATCTTCTGAGTAGAGAAGTGGCATGGCTTCTGTTTTTGTGCCTTTGTAGCCTCGCTCAAAAAAGCCAACCTGCTCCCAATCCTCAAATCTGAGACGATCGCCCTGAGCTTTTACCCAGTCTGGAAACCAGTTATCTCGCTTAACGGATACTTCCTGTAAAAAGCCCAATCGATTACCTCGCCAAGACTCATTGAGCCAGCCAATCAATAAACTCCATTTCATAATCTGGTTCAGACGTTCGTACTGTGGCTCGTAGCGGGCAACCTCTTCGTAGTGGTCATTCCACCAACTCAAGAAAGCATCACTATTAGCCGCTGCTGTCGTTTCTACCCCTGGATTAAGTGGGTTGGAAGAGGCGGCATAAATCCGAGTGGCATTGCGGGCAAAAAGTAAGCTTGAACCATTATTAGCTGCTTGAAATCCTCGGTCTTGAGGTCCAAACCAGAGGCGAGTACTAGGCAAAGCCCGGATTTCTTCCTCATAAATTGATGAAATCTGTATCTTTGTCAGGGGATAGAAGTCAGGAATCTTCTTATAGGGTGTGGTTCCTACATAGTTAAGTGCCCACAGTTTGGCTAGGAGGTCAGTGTAGAACAAAACCATGCCAACTTCCGTCCCTTGCAGATCTCCATCGTAGCGAGCAGCTTGGAACTTACTGAATTGTCCTGCGACCGAAGCAAATTCGCTCAATAAACTTATCCTGGGATCGGTGCTTTTGGAGAGTTTATCGACAAGCACCAGATAAGGAAACTCATCCTGCTTAGACAGGCCAACTTCAGCCTGTTGGATATCTTCTTCGGTAATTAGGGGTTGATTACCTACAGTAAGTTCTTTGAGAATAGGCTTGACTTTAGCCAGAAACTTTTGCAAGGCGGAGTAATCGTAAACGGGATCGAGGGAAAAACCACTTCCATCAACTAGCTTTAACTGTTGCAAGTCTTTTAGAGCTTGTTGCTCGAGCTCTATTATTTCTAAAGGAGAAGCATTGTCCCACTTGGCTTGCCAACGCGCTTCAAATTGGTCAATTTGCTCTTGTATTTTCTTTTCTGACTGCCAGATAGCCGCAACATCTTCGACGCGAATCCCCTGATATTTATAGCTACTCAGTTTTCGCCCACCCAAAATCAGCTTTGAGTCTTTGACCTGAGCGAAGGTTATATCATCTACCTGACTCATGAACTTTTGAAGATCACTCAAGCTGACAATTTGAGCTTCATGGTAACCGTAGGCACTACTAAAAAGTTTTTGGGCTTCGATTGTTTCTCGCTTGGTCAAGAAAGCAGATTGTTTGTCTGGACTAATTTCATATTCAAATACCAACAGGGACGTCGGAAGCGTGCCCAGGTTTTTGCGATGGCGATCGGCAATATGACTCAAGTCGTCCATTCTTTCCTCTTGGGTGGCTACTTTAGGGACCAAGGCAACTACCTGTCCATTGCCGATAAAGAGCGAGCGTGTCTGGTCATACTCAAAGTTAGCCACTGGCCTCATGTAGCCATAACGGATGGTGGCCAAGTCATAGGTACTCTGGTTGATATCTTGGGCTGAAAGCCCTTGACCGGATATAACGGTGAATAGCAGCCAATCCCGCAGTTGGTCCAATTGTTGGCGTTCACTCAATCTTTGGAAGCCTTCATCGGCTTCCAAAGTAATCAAGCGCGGTTGGTTAGGAGGAAAATTGTCTGAGGCGATCGCTTCTTGGATGACAGCAATATTCTGCGGAGCATCGGTTTGCGAGTAAAACAGTCCAATGGAAACTGGAGCGGCAACAAGACCTAAAATGCTCAAGACATTAATGATTCTTTTCATAGCTGCTTATCCTCTACTTTGAAGGTTTCCATAACTTGGTGATAGCGTTCCAAATGCTTCCGGGCGCTAGCATCGGGTGAAATTTCTTGCTGGGCATACCAGCGTACCAAGGACTCGGTGTAGAGTTCCATGACCTGGTCATTTCTTCCATCTTTTCCACTGAGGGGCGAATTGGCAAAAAACACCTCAGCATTTTGCACCAAGCCCAGATCGTCCTGAATTTGCTCAGCTGCCAGAATTTCTTGATAGGCTGTCTCCCTTGCAGAACTCCTTAACCTGTCTTGAATTCTTAAACCCCCAGCCCCCAGCACCAGTGCAATAGCAACTATGGCCTGGAGTTTAATCCGCTTGTCCTGAGGACTGAACAGCCAAGGAAGTAGGGGTTCTGCTCCTGGTTGCCGCTTGACAGATATAGGTGTGAGGATAGGCTGTTCTCTTGACAAATCAGAAGGAGGAGTTACTTCAACGCGATCGCCTTCGCCTTCCTCTCCAAACAGTTTACGTTCTAGAAAGGTACAGATGAGAGACGAATCTAGGTCAGCTAAATCGGGTTTGTTAGCTACTATTGACTGCCAGACATCCCTTATATCAGCTTGGCTAGCTGGCGGTTGTTGTAATACCTTATCCACCTCTTCACATAACTGAAGTGCTTTTCTGCACCAACTCATAGAAGACTCAAGGGGAACTGTTTGTTCATCAATCCCCTGCATCACCACAGTCTGCGCCTCTTTTTGCCAACCTTCAGGAGGTTCTGGCAGACCAATGGCTTGCCAAAGATGAACTGCCTGAGCCATCTGAAACTGCTCCGCTGTCATCTTGGCTTGCTCCGATTCAATGTAAGCATTCATCGGGCCAAACCCTTTTTGGACTTCAGTTAATAGCCTTTGCCCTTCCTCATTCAGCCGTGCATTAAATTTTCGAGCGATCTCCTGCTGAAGCTGCCTCATTTGCTCTTGTAGCTGAGTCATAACTTGCACGATTTCATCTCGAGTCTCAAAGGCTTTATCGAGGTAAGGGTTATAAGTTACGGCTTTTTGAATCGAGACCAGTGCTTCAGCAAATTGCTCGCTGTTGACTAAACTGATGGCTTGCAAGTGGTACAAACTGCCCAAAAACTCAAAAATACTCAGGTTGTAGGGATGTTGCTGCCAGCAGTTTTCTAACGCCTTGATGCCAGCTTGCAGTGTCTTTGCGTTTTGCCGATGGTGTGCCGACGACTTAGCTTCACGGAGTTTTGCCAGAGTCGCCAACCAATGAATCTCTGCTAGTTCATTTTGAAAGTCGCTTCTGTTGGGAAAGTATCTCAGCCTTTCCTGGCAACACTGAATCGCTTGCTGCCATTTGTTTGCTTCTTTCAATAGGGTTATTCGTTTTTCCCAAGGCTCCCCAAGTACAGAAAGCAGACTGTTATCAGAAAGGGCAGAAAGGTCGAGAAGTTTCTGAATATAGTCAATATGCACAAAGGCGCGATCTCCTAGAGTCAGCTTTTCTATCTGTTGAGATCGTCCGTTGTAAAAAGCGCAGTGAGTATCAATCAACAGTTCATCAACTAAGCGCTGACGCATTTGCACAGGATCTCCTCTGAACAATACACCTTGTTCTTTAGCGTACACAGAAACTAGGTACTGCCATACATTATCTTTTCTTGATAAAGCCTTTATCTCTATCTGAACTTGCTGCCAAAAAAAATCAGCCCGTTGCCATTTTCCCTCCAGTTCTGCTTCTATAGCCATTTTGTGCTGTAGCAATAGATGACCTATTTGACTGGGGACATCCAACTTCCATCCAACTAAAACTTCCCACCTAGTGAATTCCTTATTGGCGAGAGCTATGAGCTTTCGAGTAACCTGCTCGTCAGGTGTCAATGCAGTCAACTCATCATCTGTAGTGTATATATCTGGCTGAATTGGAGGAAATACTCGCTGTGAATAATTCTCTAAACGGAAAATCATAACGACCTCACAGGCTTGTTATTATCTTATATTTCTTTTTTGAATATCTATGTAATATGCAGAACTCCAAACTGAGTTTCAGTAGACTGAGATCTTGCACCTAATATGTAATCTATATGTAATTTTAAAGAAAAAGAGAAGCTGGGATTTGGTTAGCAAACGTGCAGAAACTTAAGCTAAGAACTGTACCAATTAAACCTACTGAAAATTAGACTTCTGAAAGCATTGAAATCTCGTTCGCAATTGCTTTACCAAATAGACTAAAGTTTAACTGGTACACTGATAGCGATCAGAAACAACACTTTTAAAATACTTATACCACAAAGCTTTCAGCCTTAGCGTAATTCTCTGTACAATTGCTGATACTGCTGACGAATATACTAATATAGTACATAACTTGTACGATAGGATTTCAGATTCTCTCTAGGTTCTTTACAAAGCTTTATTTTTTCACGAAAAAATAGACAGTAGAGCGGCATAGAAGTATCTAACTCTCAATAGTCTTAGGTAACGACCTACTGGTTTCCTCCTTCTTTGCTGGTTCCTCTTTCTGTGAGTGCTGCCACAGCATTAAGCCCAAAATGATAACTAGTACAGACAGCAGTACAGTAACCATAACACCAACACGATTTAGTCCACGACGATTCTCTAATCCAGAATTGACGAGAGTTTTATCCCTATGAGTTACTGGTTTGGAGGCGGGAGGGGAAGTAAGTGTAGTTGGTTGTTCACTGTCTGTGCTGGGTGCATTCACGAAATCACTTGGCTGAGATTGAAGACTAGCATTATCACCCTGATTCTGAGTCTTATGAATAGTTAGAGGAACAGCAATAGATTCAGTTGCATTGTCCAGAGCTTGACTCAGAGCTTCTGTTAAGGCATGGAGTCCTGCTTGAGTGGTAAAGTAAGTTAGATGGTCGCAGGCAGCTTCATATATTATGGTTTGAGGCAAATACTCAGTACTAACACTTTTGATGCTTTTTACTGTAACAACAATGTCATTCGACATACCACAAAAAGGTAGTTCCACCACTTTACATAGCTTCTGCATTAGCTGTTCTAGGGGACCAGATGCTTCAGCGGCGGGAATAATGGATGTGTTGCCCGCAATGATTGTGTAGGGAATACCTGGAGCAGGGCTAGCTGCCAGGGATTTCAAGAATTCTGAACCAGGCTGCATCTGATCTAAAGCTACATCAATGGTTTCAATCGCTCCCAGCAAGCTGCCTAGTACCTTCACTGGCCAAGCAACTGTGGAGAGACTGTTTAAACCAATAGTCAAGGCAAAAGTAGCCCAAGCCTTTACTGTTGGCCAAGGAGACCCAGCATTTGGAGTTCCCAGCATAACCAGATGTTGAACGACTTGATTACCTCCCTCTCTCTCAATAAACCAACGGGAAACCAAGCCTCCCATCCCGTGAGCAATAATGTGCAAAATTTTGCCATGATTCGAGCCTAGCCCAACTGCTTCTAAGCGCTGCTTCAGCAGTCGAGCGTTCTCTTCGATGGCAGTATCAATGTTCTCGTAGTCGAAGGTAAGAACCAAGTCATAATCTTCACTCAAAGAGCGGAGTTGCCCATTTACTTCTACCTTTGCTTTCTGAATACTAGGCACTATACTGCGAGTATCCCCAATAATACTGTGAATATAGAGGACGATTCGCTTGGCTTGGGCAACCCGAGCTTTGACTTTCTCCATATCCGCTTCATAGCTGACTGTTTCGTCTTCCCCTACCTCAGCAACGGCTAGAATTGGATAAGGAAATTCTAGCCCCAGTTTCTTGCTCACTATCTTTTGAAAAAAGATGCGGATTGACCCCTGAAGACTGCGCTTGCCTTCACTAATTGGCTCTGGCAATCGCTCTATTCTGATTTCAGTCTTGCCATTGCTTGCTTGTCCTCGACCCAAAGGCAGAAAAAACTCACCATCATAGCCAATGGGGAGAATATATTCCCCTGGAGCCAAAACTTGTTCAACCAGTAACCTCAACGGGGCTCCAGGGGCTACTGCTTCAATGGTGTCGGCATCTATTTCACTTAGTTCCAAAGCACTCAAACCTGGATCGGTACCTCTGCTGGTAGTGAATTGAAAAGGTTGCGTGACTTCAGGATTTTCTCGCAAGATTGCTGGCAGAATTAGATTTCCCAAATCACGACTGGACTGGGTTACTGTGGTCAGGTGAGCCTTGGCGCGTAAACTGGGATGTGCTTGTAGTTCAACGCCAGCTCCTAGAGGGACGCCGCCTCCTGTGTTGGGAACTGGAGTAGTAGGCAGGGGACGAACTGTAGTCATCGTAATTTGGTTGGTGACCCAATCATCCCAAAGGTCTTCTGTTTCAGTACAAGCCCTCAATTCGCGGGTTTGAATCCGGTTCATCAAGCGGTTGAGGGTGCTTTTTATGCTCTTGGCATCTTTCTCCGAACGAGTTCTAGGCATCTCAAGCCCATCCTGTTTTAACAGGGTTGCGTCAAATTCAGTCGTGCAGACAATTAGCTTAAGAATATCTTTATATTCTGTAATCCCCTGTTCCCATAACTGCTTGGGAACACTGGCATATATGGGCTGTCCTTCCAGCGCCCAAGTTTCCTGTCCCGGTTCTAACCAAACTCCACCTGTAGGCAACAGATCAGTAATAATGGCATAGCGATCTGTGAGGTCAAGCAGTGCCATGTAAAGTGACTCGTTGCTCGTATTGGTCAGCTTGACCCAAAACGTTGGCTGTTGCCATTTGCCGTTTTTATACTCGTACTCCTGGCGAATCTGGGGGTCTGTAATTTCTGAATCACCCTGGTAAACTTGAAGCTTCACCGCATCTGGTCGAATCCGACTTATGGCAGGGCTAGAGAGGGCAGCAATGTTTCTCCAACGGGCAATATGCTCTAGACGTTGGATGGCTTGTGAAGCACTCTCTAGCGTATAACCAACAATTTGAGCAACTAGTGGACGTTCATCAACAGGCTGAGTAATTATATATTTACCATCACGAGCTATCAGTCGAAACTCGGCTTGTTCAAATTCTACTACTTCGCTAATATAAAGCGAAGGTTGTTCTCCAGAGCTAGCTGTTTGAATAGCTTGGCGGGCTAGAGTGATGCCTTCTTCGTCTCCTTTTAGGTGAACTCCCAGAGGAGGTAGAGGCAGAGCGATCACAACCGCTTTGTAGGTCAGTTCTGGATTTAGCTCCTCACTATCATGCGATAGATTGAGTTTGCTCAGTTGCGGTAATACTTCAGTAACTTCAGCGACCGTGAGAGCTTGTGAAATTTGGCGGAGTTCCTTTACTGTCCTATTGATTGGAAAAATTGCCAGTCGTGTTGTTTCATCTCCAGATACAGGGGGAATGCCATGGACAGCCCCACCGTCAATTATCCAACCGTGAGTTTGGTCAAAAGTTACTGTGAAGTAAGGTTGGTGTTCAGCAATGGCTCCACCTAGGAAAGGCTGGTCTAAGTTTTTGGAATTCGTTGCTTCAAGCTGCGGTGACTGAGCGGTCACTCTACTGCGTACTAGAGCATGAACTCTTTTGAACAAGTCGCGATAGGTTAAGCTTCCATTGACTCGCCGAAGTGTATCCATTAAAAAGTAAGAAAATACCCCTTGGTGTTGGTTGTTACCGTAATATTCCTTAGCTTCTTCATTGTCTCTACAGGCAGCAAGGAGAATATGCTCCCCCTGGGGCAGGACAAACCAATCCGACGGGTTCTGGTTCGGATTATGGGCAGTAGAGAGATTATTGGCTTCCTCTAGCGAAAAAATAAAGCTATTTAGAGGTCGTTGACGTCGATCAGTCGGAAACCGACGCACGGCAGTATTTTGTAAATCATTGCGTGTCCCCGCCCCTGAGTGGCAACAGTCCAAGAATACCACAATATGCGGATTCTTCTGGTCTACTTCAGCAATCAAATGCGCTAGTTCCTTATCTGCTAAATCCCAACCGTTTTCAGTGCGACTATCCCAGCAAACTAGGGTTTCATCCAGATGGTCAGGTTCCAGGTGCCAAAATTCCAGAGGGGCTTCTTCTTGAGAGCCATGACCACTGTAGTAAAAGAGAGCAACATCGTTGCTACCAGCCTGACATAGGTACTCTCGGAAGCCATTAATAATTGCCTGACGAGTGGCTTCTCGATCTATAAGCATTTGGATATGCAGTTCATATCCTTCTTCTGTTATTCGTTCTTGCAAATACTCTGCTACTGCTGTGATGTCATTTACACAACCTTTAAGCGGGGAGACTGGATGAGGGTAATTATTAATCCCAACTAGCAGTGCATAGATATTGCGGGTCATGATTGCATCTTTCCTTCAGAGGAGCCAACTTATCTTGTCAATAAACAGCAACCTTTATTAATAATAGACTTTATCGGTAATAATACCAACTCGACTGTTGTGATTTGGCTCAGCCATTTCCTAATTAGACATTCAGTGTGGTTCATTAACTTCTAAGCAAGCAGGTAACTACTTCATGAGCTAGCGATTTCATTTCAGTTCTAATGCCGATAATTCCGTTTATTCGCTCTACATCCATTGTCACCAATCGAATTTAACTCTAACCTTGCCGCGTATCAAAAAAATTATCCAGAGGTGATTTGCACTTATGATGTCACTCATGCTATGTCTAATCTTCTCAAACAACAATTAAGTCAAGATGAAAGTTATCACAATTTTCTTGATGCTTGCCATAAATGTCGTTTAAAATTGCAACAAACTGAACTAGCTTTTTTAGCTCCTCCATCTCAAAGAAGTCAGTGTCGTTATTTTAATCAATACCTTCGCCAAATGAGGAGCGAAGACTAAATCATTTGTCAACTCTGACATTACAGCTCATAAAAGTAGAACAATTGAATTGTTTTTGCTCATGAAATTGACCCAAAGTTGAAATTTAGCCGTACTTAGGATGTCAAACACGCAACTTCTGCCAGAAATTGAGTGATAAATTATACCTAAATTCTTTCTGATAGTACCCTTGACTAAATACCATCTTCTATAGATTTAGTTTGGCGAAGGTATTGTTTAATGTAGAGCGATTAGTTAATTGGGGAAAACAATTATTAAATGTGACTCTTGAGGTGATTGTTGAATTAATGCCTCAAGCTGAGCTTAAAGTAATCCATCAACGGTTAAAACAGAAATTATCATGGTTAATTAATTATGAAGAGCCTCTGATACTAAATCCGATTACTAAAGTATGTATAAAATAAAGGTAAAGAAGAAAAAGAGATTGAATGCCAAAAACAGCTTATTTAGCCCAACACTTTAGTTCAAGAGAACTCAAAGAAAAATACCTCAAGAGTCGAGACTCGGTAGAAACTAGAAGATGGCATTTATTATGGAAAATATCTTTGGGATGGACAATTAAAAACAGTGCTATAGCAGTAGGGTACTCTTATCCTTATGCTCAAAAGATTCTGAATCAATATAATCGAAATGGAGAAGAAGGAATTAAAAATCGTAGAAATAAAACTAGCAATCATTTGAGAGGAAAAAAAAGATTGCTTAACGACAAACAATTAGAAAAATTAAAACAGCAAATTGAACAAACACCACCAGATGGAGGAATCTGGACAGGAACAAAAGTGGCTCGCTGGATTGAGCAAGAAACGGGAAGAGAAAAGGTCTGGAATCAGAGAGGATGGGACTACTTAAAAAAGTGCGATTACTCTTGGCAGAGTCCAAGACCAGCACATAAAAAAGCAGATAAATTAGAGCAAGAAATATTTAAAACCAACTTGCCATTAAAAGTAAAAAAACTCGAACGAGAAAATTCAGGCGTACAGGTAGAACTCTGGTTTTTTGACGAGCATAGGGTAGGGTTAAAACCCTTTTTGGGGTGACAGATAACTGAAAACCCTTTTAAAAATGAGATTTATACTCAATAAGCTGATTTTAAAAACAACTATAATATAATTTTTCCTAATCTTTTTGACTAATTAAATAAGTATAATGGCAGCAAAAATAATTCAATATCATCTGACCAAAAATTTACAAGTAAATTAATTATAAAAAATCAGAGAAAACCCAAGGAGTTAGTAATAACTGCTCCTAAAATTAGAGAAATTATTAATCATAATAGAAACTTAACTAATTGCCGATAAAACTTTTAATCCTTGTTGATAATAGTTGAGCTTATGGCAGTTGATTACCATAAGTTTTTTAACTAAAGCAGCACAAAAATCCCAAGCAATAGTCCAGTTTTGTCCATATAATCCTACTCTAAAATCACTATGTCTTCTATATTTTCTTTGGGCTTCAGTCAAGCGAGTAATATATTGTTGATGACCTTTATTCTTAAAAGACTTGCCTTTTAAAGAAGCTGACGTGTAAGCAATCGCTATCAATAAAATTAAGTTAGTGAGTCTTAAAATATTAGCTTTACTATCTTCAAGATTATAACCTCCACTCTTATAATCACGGAACATGGCGAGAGAGAAGTCGGAAAAATAAGGAAGGCTTGTTAATTAAGTTATCGGTGAGTAGTATAAGTTATCGGTTTTTGAAGCCTTCCTTATTTTTTTTATTCATTGTAGAGCTTCAATACCAGCTCTCTTTTTATAAAGATTAATTACTTCAATAGGCTCATCCAAATTAGTTATAATAAACCAACTTTCATCTGCTCGATGATGACGATAATTTCTTTTTTGATAAGCTAATAAATTAAATTTGCCAAACCCTTTTTGTTTAGTAATTTGAACATTTTTAGGTAAAACTTTAATTCCTGGAACTAATTTCAAATCTTTAAGTCTTTCTTGATTTTTTCCAGTTCTCTTCATATAAATATTATTTTTCTCTCTGAAAGCAAAATAAATCGTATTTTTGGCTTTTTTATTCTTCTGTTTTAACCAATAAGATAATTCAACACCATGAAACTCCCTGTCGCCAAGAATCACTACTACTAGCGTGAGAAAATAATTTTAAGACTGGTCTAATAAGAGCAATTTGTTCGCGAACATTACTGCTTCCTTTCTTTTCTAAGATAATCCAATAAATTGGCAAAGCTCGCTTTCTCCAAATCACACTTATCATAAAGATATTATTATCTTTCCACTGGGTTCTATCTAGTACTAAAATCAAGCGTTCTTCCGATTTAAATTCTTTTTCTACGTAACTGCTCACCGCAATAGAGAAGTCTTATTGACAAGCAGTGAGGCAACAGAGGCAACAATTTTGTCGAGGAAAGGGATGGGGAAATCAAAGAGGATTTAGTTAGCGGGCAGTGTCCGCTAACTAAATCCCAAGGGGGAGGGGCTTGCCAGAAAAATCTCTTGAACAAACCCAACCTTGATTTTAGGAAATCTCTAATCCAGGAGGACTTCGACCGGCTAAAGATAATAGTTCACATAAAGCAGCGATTGGCGAAGCCACTGCCCTTCGGGCAATCGCATTATTGCCTTGCAACCGCATCGTCTCCAAAAAACTGAACATTTGGGCGACGAGTTGAGCGCCCCAATCACTTCTAGCCCCACCGCTAACATGCACGATGAACAACAATCGGACGTAAAGCTCTCTCGGCATCATTGTTGTCAGGTTTAACTTCTGGGTGAGTTAGAAAGGTGAACCACTCATCCCAATGTCGCTTCAGTCGATTGCTCAAGCCTTGGGCATCGGCGGGCCATCCTTTCTTGGGTCGATTGTGTAACACCCGCTCGAGTTGTGATTCTACTTGGGGACGAAGCTGTTGCAATTCCTAAGGACTCAACTCGCCAGCATGGTAGTTCTGGTGGGCGCTGCGAGCTGTCTGTAAAATCGGCAGAACCCTCTTCATAAACTCTCGATTGGCGGCAAAGCGACTGGTTTCCAGCGCTTTGAGGTCTCGCTCCAAATGGGTTAAGCATTTCTGTTTCGCCGCCGCCTTTTGAGGACTATAAGCACGCTTCACAATCACTGCTAAGAAGGCCGTCAAAATTCTCTCCCAACAACTGCTTTAGTTCGGCACTACTACGGGTGGGGGCCAACAGCAAAACACAAACTTTGTCGCTAGTTGCTACCCATAACCAATACTTAATGCCATCTATGCAGTAGGTTGTTTCATCTACACACCTAACTCCAGGCTCTTTGATGTAAGCTAGCCATTGTTGGTAAGAAGGCAACAAACTCTCTTGGAACCAGCGCTGCATTTTGGCCAAGCTCCCTTGTGAGATGGGAACCCCCAAAACGTATTCGACAAAATACTCCTGTTTCCGCCATGTCAGGTTGCCCCCATAACCCAACCAGCCTACGATGCTACAAAGTCTGCTGACCTAGCTGAATCCTTCCTTGACTCCCCAAGGCATTGGACTGTAACCCGACCATCCACAATTGGGACAAAAGTATAAGGGGCGGCGATATTCCCGGATTTCAATCGGTTGGGAGACTACCTCAGCTACTTGTTGGACTTTTTGAGGGGCTCCTTCTACGGTTTCTAACTCTGTTCCACAGAGCGAACAGTGTTCTAGCTCGAGAGGTATCACTTGGTCAGGAGTCCCAAATCCGTTTCTGGTCTTTCCAGGGTGATTATATTTTGGTCCCCGATGCGAGGCCTTTCTTACGCTTACTTTTGTCACGCTTGCTTTTTCAAGAGATCTTGAGAAGGTGGGGTCGAACTATTTTGAGAAGAACGGTTTTTCAACTTGTCCAGAGCATCTTTTAATTGTTCATTTTCTTTCTGTAGAGCCTTAATTTGACGTTGTTGAGATTCTATTTGACTCTGTTTTTCCTGGAGAAATTGTAGCTGCTTCACTATCCATTCAACCATTAGTACACTCGTCGCCATTTCTTCTGTAGGCGCGACTGTGGTTGCGGAGCTGGTAGATTCTGAAGCAATTGTAGTCATGCCAGTATAATACCTGAATCTCACCCAATTGGAAATTGGCTCGGAGAGTGCGTTAAATAGCAAGCGCTCTGCTTTGCGCCCTTCATCCTGTTGTCAATAAAACTGCTCTGTTGCGGTGAGCAGTTACGGAAAATATAAGCACTTTTCCTCTCGTTGTCCTCTCAAAGACTTGAGACAGATGCTTCTAACAATTCCTTTGTCTACTATGACTTTTACAACAGATGTTGTTAAGAATGCCTTGGAAAATATTCGTGGTATCGATCTTGAAGAATGGGTACATCAAGTTTTTGGACAGTCAATGCTCTCAAAACGAAAAACTCTATTTTCGGCAGCTTCTTGTGACATGAAAAGTGCCTGAAAAATTTACGAGTCTTGTCCCACAAAGTCAACACCCTAGACTGAAACGAAGCCAGTAGTTGCCAATCCGTCCGGTGCATGCGATGGTTAGCTGGCTCTTTGAATAGTGATGATCGTCCTTTGATAACTTGCTGAGGCTAAGAGTCAACTAGTTCAAAGAGTCCTTTTTGCGATGCTGCGTATATCAGACTAGGGTTTTCTGGCAAACAAACTAATCGAATAACTTCATTGGTATCGGAGAAATGCTTCTTATCTATTTCATTGCCTAGAAAAAACCAGCTTTCCCCTCCATCTATACTCTTGAAAACACCATTTTTTGTACCAGCATATAACAAATTACTATCCAAAGGTGATAGCAATACTGATAAAACCATTTGCTTACCCAAGTTATTATCCAAAAACTTCCAAGACAGTCCTCCATTGCAACTTTTATATAAACCGTCTTCTGTAGCTGCATAAACTAGGTCAATTGCTGTTGGTGATTGAGCTATTGAATAAATTGGTTGAGAGGGTAGATCATCACCACATGCTTGCCAGGATTCTCCACCATTTATGCTTTTATATAAGAAGCCTTTAGCTGTTCCACAGTACAGTATCTCTCTGTTGTATCCTCCTGACACAGTTAAACACTCTATTTGCAAATCATTTAATCCCTCATTGAGAGGCGTCCAAGAACTTCCTCTATCAGTACTTTTAAAGACACCTGCTCCCTTTATTCCGGCATAAATATTAGTGGTATGAGGAGATATCTCTAAGGAATATACTTCATTACCACCCAAATCCCCCACTAGTTGCCAAGAAAATCCAGCATCTTCACTTTTATAAATTCGTCCATAAGTTGTACCAGCGTAAATTGGAGCATTACCAGTTATAAAACTGTCTTGCCAAGTTCCACCGAAATTAGTACTCATGCTAAGACCTCCAACTTTTTTTTGATAAGCAGATTGTACTAAAGGCATAGCAAGAGACCATACTGGTTCCGAGAAGTAGTTAACTAAAAGCCACGATTTACCTTCGTCGTGACTCCTAAACACACCAGGATTTGAGCCAGCATAAATTAAATTTTTTCGTACTACTACCGAGCAAATTACAAACTCTCGAGAGAAACCGAGATTGCAAGGCTGCCATTTTTTTTGATTTATTTCCCTTTTATAAACTCCCCCTCCACTCGTGCCAACATAAACAGTTTCATTTGAAGATATGTCAACTGCCATTATCCATTGGTGCACTAACCCTTCGTTGCTTGCTCGCCATGACTGTCCATCATCCTGACTTTCAAAAATGCCATTTGTCGTTGTAACAAATATTCGATTACTTTCTACTGGTGAAAAACTAATTGAACCTATTGCAATATTTCCAATTTCACTGATGTTGCGCCATGATTCTCCAGCATCAAAACTGATATATAAACCAGAACGCGCCCCGACAAGAACATGACTATCATCTTTGGGTGATACTGCTACACAAAAAATATCTCGCTTAACACAATTATTTACCTTATCTAAGGTAATCAGACCGTTTGAAGTTTTCCATAAACCATCATCTCCACTTCCGAAGTAGATAATATCTTTATCTTGAGGAGACACAGCTATGCCATTAACAGTTTGTAAAGAAATCGTTGCCCAAGAACTTCCCCCATCTCTACTTAAATGGAAATCTCCAGCAGAAGAACTTTCATGCTTCTTCACTTCTCTTGTAAACAAAACTCCAGCAGAAAAACTTGCTCCTCCACGCCTTCCTGTTCCACATAAAACTAGATTCTCATCATGTGGAGATAATGCTATGCACCTAATGTCTTTTCCACGAAAATATTCGTCTCTTGCCCAAGCATCTCCTTGTGTTGTACTCACAAACAAGCCATTGTCTGTTCCTGCATAAATTTTTTCATCGTGAGTAGAGACTAATAGAGAGTGAATATCTAAATTGGTCAAGCCATTATTGATAAGTTTCCATGTTTGCCCACTATCAGTACTTCGATAAATGCCATTAGCTGGATCTTGATAACCACAATTAGATGTTCCAACATATATATACTCTGGTTTATTAGGATCGATCGCTAAAGGTCTAATGAATTCAGTATTAGGGGTACAATTTTTCCACTTGCCTTCAGGTACGTTTTTCTGTTGGCGACCTGACTTCTTCCATATTAGTTCTTGGCGTTGCTGTAAGGTAAGTAGTTTAATCCAAGTTACGTCACGCTGGTGAAATTGTTGTTGTAAATCTATTAATTCACTTAAATGATCATAAATGGTTGAGGTCGATACGGCTCGACCACCTAAATCATTGCTCGGGTTACGAGAAATAATCACAATTCCGCAAACTCCACCTGTGCGACGGTTGAGTAACGGTGAACCGCTAGATCCATAGTTAAACTGCCCTTCTTTCAATTTGTGGAGTGATGAATCAGCTCTGAAGCTTTCACCTTCATAGCCACTAGTAATTGAATCCCCGTCGCGATTGTCGTCTGGATAGCCAAAGCTGTATAAACGATCGTCTAATTGGGGATTGGACTGATCAAAATAAATACATGGATGATCTGGAATTTCATTTATCAATTGCAGGAGTGCTAAATCTATATTTGGATCACTCAAGAGCTTGTCGATCTTGGTGGTGTAAGATTGATTTGTCTCCCTCCAGAATGCATTGACCTCACTAGACTCTGAATTCCCAACTACATGGGCGCAGGTGAGAATCAAGCTAGGAGCAACAAAAAATCCGGTTCCATGTCCGCCAGAGACACTTAGGCGCACGGTACATTTCTGTAAAAGTTTATCTAATTCTCGATCTGTCATGACCCAACCTCCAGTACTGATGAGCGATTACCTAACTACTACCCCCACTCCATAGTGATTTTCAGGTTGGCTTCCCCAGTTCCTTTAACAATTAGAGCTGTAAGGTTTCCAGACTCTATTCCAATCTTGATACCCAGTTCGACACTCATCTTGCTAGGTGCAACATGCTGCTTAATGTCCTGTACTGTTCCTGCAACCTCTTGAGCAATACTTTTGATCGTAGTCATGGCTTCTTTGAACTGACGGGTCTGAACTGCCACCCGCTGTTCGCCAATCGGTGTTGCTTCAACCTTGACAACAGTCCCATCCGATAACTCTACTGGGATAATTAGAGTTTGAGATTCCATAATGTCCTTTTTCTTTCAACTTTCAAAGATAATTTGAATTAAAGATTAAATCTTGAACAATTAATTTATTTATATTTCTTAATTCAGCTTATACTGTCTCGAATCTTACTCCCTATAATCTCACCTCTCGGCTGACTTTTCACGGGATCTTGAGAACGCCTTTGTATAGCAACGGAACAATTTTGGTCGGTAAGGTCAGGAATTGGGATTTCGTAAGGCTCTGAGGGGATGTTTTTTCCTCAATCGTTTTCGCTCAAAATGATACTGT
>JAAUYG010087297.1_pt1 | contig 21080 bp, 12 predicted proteins | sample 7278091 | NCBI WGS metagenome assembly JAAUYG01 (sample SAMN14350201, study PRJNA611818) | marine sediment metagenome | isolation source: surface marine sediment (0.6m) | place: French Polynesia: Moorea | collected 2018-08
AAACGTAATAGTAGTAGTAGTAGTAGTAGTAGTAGTAGTAGTAGTAGTAGTAGTAGTAGTAGTAGTAGTAGTAGTTGTAGTTGTAGTTGTAGTAGTAGGAATTAGTAGAAAAGAAGATTTTTGGAAATTTAGGTTATACTTAAATTTGCAGTCAACTTCTTAATCACCACATTTGGACAAGGCATATGTAAGAAGATATGTAAGTACGAAATATTCATGATTATATCGGGTACAGAGCAGGGGAAGGAGAAGGCAGGGACATTTTTTCCACTTAATATGTGCGAATTTTGGTATTGTATCTTTAAATGTGTAATATGTCTTATGTAGTGTAAGTTTGTTTATTTGCAACTATAATTTAAACAAAAACATATTAACACGCGCTAACATGCATATTAATGTATGTGCAGGTGCATTAATGTATGTGTATGTGCATTAGATGAACCGATTTACGGTGTAACGTATAAGCCGAACGTATAATAACTTGTAATGCAAGGTGTTCTTCACTAGATCATCGGAAGTTTTCTGGCAGAGAAAAATAAACCTATATTCCCTTTTTCCCACCAGGTAGCCATGAATGCCTGTTCCCCACAATTTGTACCGACCTCTTTGGTCTATCCAAGATGCCATCGGTACTAGGCGTTTACTTCACCATAGCAGGGGTCATGAACTTTGCGTATTTACCACTCACAGGTCTGTCCACTTGGGGGATATTAAACAGTTACTGTTAGTACTCTTTACTCGCACTAGGTAGTCAAATAGCATAACAGGTTCGTGGCTCTACCAAGTTTAATGGATATATCTTCTAAGGTGGTTTCGAAATTTATTTTTATATTCACTTGATATTTAGTGGGACGTTTGTTATCTTTTGAATCAGTTTAGCAAGCCACCATCATGGGATCATCATGTATAAAAACTAGGGTCGAAACCAGAGTGGTATCACACAAGACGCATCACTACATACATGTATTCACTACACACATGTAACTGTGCGTTAATCGTGTATCAATAAGCAATGCGCTCCTTGTACACAAGTACTATTCCAATCAATATTACATGTGCATTCATTTCCTTCTAGGTCTCCTTTATGATGTCTATGGCACCTTCGCATCTTCCTTCATGTTAGCAGGTGGAAGTCAACTCTTTGGAGGCGTTCTGATGTTGGTTGTATTTAGTCTACAGCTGCGCAGCAGTGGACAATCTTCAAATTTGTCTACAATAGACCATGTAGAAATTGACGTGGAAAATAAATCATAGCCATAAGTCACAGACGTAGAAACATTTTCCGCATTTTTAAAACATGTTTAGGATGAGGATAAAACACCTGTAAACTTCACCTCAACCCACAACCCACCCACCCAGACTATCGTTTTTTTCTTTTTGCCCCTGCTTGTGCTTGTATTAATGTTATCTACTACTATTTAATACATGTACATGTATGAAACATGCCACTGATAATATAAAGAAAAATATATTCATACATACAGACATCAATGGACATGTTACCGTCAAAGCTACTGCTCAACGCTGCCGTGTGCCCTTCGTTTAGCGTGTTTTATCAATCAATCAATCAATCAATCAATCAATCAATCAATCAATCAATCAATCAATCAATCAATCAATCAATCAACCAACCAATCAATCAATCAGTACCTCCAACATATATATCCCCAATACAAGCGTCACAGCACTATGAAATATTTTGATTGGGATAACCCCAGAAGTTATAATATCTTTCATTTATAAAGGATGCAGGGGACAAAGAACAAGTAACGTTTGTGTGTGTAACATTGTTTAATCTTTGGACAGGAAGTCCATGGACTTTTGAAGATATGCTTGACAACACCAGTAGATATACCGGTAATCGAAAGTACACACATGTCCCATCGTTCCAATTTTGGCGCAAATGCACCGAATGACACCAAGATGATATTTACCACTGCAAGGTCAAATGTAGCCCATGAGTCCCAAATTTCATTCAACGGCTGCTATCCATCGAAGTACATGCCCAGTAAGTGCACCAATTAAATGGCCCAAAATGATATGACAACTACAAGCGTCAAAGGTACCCCATGCATGTTACTGGTGTCCAAAATGTCACTCAGTTTTGCTCGACATGCAAAACAACCAGCGTTTTTTTTTTTTTCAAGTTACAGAGCATTTTGAAACAAGTGAGATGAATAGCCCCCCCCCCCCCCAAAAAAAAAAAAAGATATATAAGATCAAAGGTTTCGGGGTACCCCCATATACCGGTATATCTTACTAGGGTCCCAAATTTCACTCCTGTTCCTGCCATTTTGACACAAGCTTAATGCCTCAATTTATTTTCAGTTTTGTTCTGCGACGTACCAGCCGTTTTCAAGTTGAGATAGACCTAGGTGCACCGAACGACCCTAAAATGACATTGAAGCATATTAAAAAAGTAAAAAAAAAAAAAAAAAGAAAGAAAGAAAAAGAAATCCCACATATTAGGTGAATGCTTACCCTGAAGGCAAAAAAAGCCATAATTTTCGCCGTATAATGCATTGACGGGCCTCGAGGTATTTACCATTAATTGTTGCCACTCCCTGTGGTACTGTACAAAAAGCTACTGTCGTGCAGTGGGGCGTCAGTTGTCCGTCCATCTGTACGTAAAACCCGGATTTTCGGAAACTGCCAAACGAATAACGCTAAATTTTGTGGAATGGTACCTGTCAACCATATCTCCGGATCATTTTTGCTGTTGTTGTTATTTGTTTGTTTCTCAATATTTTTTTTTTATTTATTTTTTTTTACGATTTCTTCATTTTCGTTAACACAAGAACATGTGTCGAGCGACAACTCATCTGAAGGTACTCACCAGATTCACTTTCACAAATTTTTGTATAGCCCTATATGTTGAAAGAATTGTGAAGTTTAAAATTTTGATTTTTTGATATTTTTGGACGTGATGTTTAACACGCCAGTCAATGAAGAATTGTATTTGTACGATATTTTTATACGACTGCGGTCGTAGAGCGAAACGGCAACACTGTCGATATCGGCGGCAAGTACTTAAGTGTATACAGGGTACTTTGACCATTAAATCTTCAAGGTCAGTCCATGCATTTTCAATTTCCGACAACCGTTTTTTATATCTCGAAAATGGCTGGCCGCAGAGTGAAACGGACCTAAAGTTAGGCCTCATAGGCAAGTACTTAACACACAGGGTACTAGTGACTATTATCCATTCAGTCTGAGACAATTGGGTGCATTTCTGATTTCCGACAACCTCGAAAACGGCTGGTCATACAAACTTGATGATCTAGCTGTTTCACTCTTAGAGTGAAACAGATCCTCAAGTTTGGGCATTCCCGCCAGGTATTAGTATTTATAGTGCATACAGGGTACTTTTGATCGTTAACTTTCAAGTTCATTCCGGCGTCATCCAGCGCATTTCCGATCACAAAAAGATCGACCACCTTATTTTATCGATGTTATATGTCAAAAACATTTGGTCGCAATCAGGGGCAGTGCAATGGGGACTTAACTGTATTTAGTGTAACTTTATCAGTAAAAAAAAATACTCTTGACCCTTAAGTTTCAAAGTCATCCTGTGGCCATTTGGTGCGTTTCTGAGCCGTTTCGACAACCTTGCATCTCAAAGACGGATGCAAAACTGTAACAGAGCTCGAGGATATGTGCATTATATACACTGTGAAAAAAAAATGGACAGTTACGATCATTAGCTATCATTATCCCGATTTGTACTACACAGAAGTTCAGAAAAATATCAATTAAAAGCAATACACCCACATCCTTGAGGATCGGTCCATGTATCTCGCCCTCGTTGCATGTTACAATGTACTCCGGGAATGTACCCACTACGTACCATTGACGGACACAGTGAGCAGTGAGCCGGTCGCTTAAGATTGTATCGGCGAATGCTGGCAAAAGCGGCCAATGAAGAATATAGTACGATTTTCATTATTGATCAGTGATGTTACAAACGGGGTTACAAACACCAGTGAATACTGCCAATAGGTTATCGTTATGACTCCAAGGCATTTATATTCTGGTGAATATCGTACGTTTAGAAAAACATGACATATATGGCTTTTACAAGTCGTTAAAAATGGAAATACAAACTGTACTTGTGAGCGATATTAGAGAGAAGTGCTTCCCTTTCAACTGGCACTGGGCTAAGGCTTAGCCGTAAACGACCCTTTATGCCTGATCAGTGCTGATAGCTCGAGTAAAGATAATTCTAGTGCGGTAGTATAGAGAGAGGGTCACTTGGGGTTAAGGCCAGTGCAGCCTTACCCTATAGTATACTGTCTTGACTTATGCCTATGGGTCATAAAGGGTCGTTCACAAATCACAGCAAGTAACCGTCTATCAAAGATACTGGTGTATCTTCTAAGTACCCATTGTTATAGAATGGATACCTATATGTCCTCCTCACCCCTCGACCTACGACCCTCGACCCCTCGACTGACAAAATCCAAAATGAAACATACTTCTAGGTCTTGACCGCAGTGGCCAAATATCGTTGGCACGTGATGACCTAGTAGTAGTAGTACACAGTAGTAGTAGTTTATTTCTAAATTGTACATAATATCAATAAGATCAAGTAAATGAATGATATACAATTTTCTGTACAATTTAAGGCTACTCGCACCTAAGCCAGTGGCTGTAAACTTAAACCTCATTCTAGACCGGGCCTTTCACGTGTGAATCTGTCTGCTTTTGCACCGGCGACACGTTCACTTTCTGTGTGCGAATATCATGTGCAGATAGTCAGTGTATCATAAAAAATATGTACCAGTGTAACAATTATGAAATATGTTTTCCAGTAGCTCTATCATATGAGCTAATAAAAAAACAGCCTCATAAAGGTTTCGAGACTATAATCAGATAATCAAGAACTACGAAAGTGAATACTGCACAACCTGAGACATAAACTAAGGTTGAAACCCCCGGGGTTGAAACATGATTGACACAGGTGATGCCACACTGGAAGTATAAATCATGGATTGCTTTCACTCAGGTAAAATTAGCACCCATTGGCATGCCCAAAAGGCTAAAATAAAGACCCATTAGCATACAAAAAGGCTGAAAAAGAGACACTTTCCAGGAACAGGTCCCTAGCATTCTTTTGCTATTAGTTACCCTCTTCTGCCTCCCCCCCCCTCCTCGCAAGGGTGTGAAGAGACTGCTGCCCAAACCAGTCAAGAGTCGCTGCAATGAAACTTTCCGTGAAAATATGTTTAATTGTGCATTTCGTCAGTTGACTGGTCTAGGGTCAAAGGGTGTGGGGGTCGAGGGGAAGATTTAGGTATCCTATATATATATAAAAATATAGAATAGGGCGCACCAAGTAAGAATTCCAAGTTGGGATGCCCCATACTAGAATGTGCTGATCTTGCAATCGCTTATGAGCTACACAACATGCACAATAGCACTTGTAGTAATCTCGAGTGCCATATTCTGATGCACACACATTTATTCATTCTGCAGCTTTGTTCAATGTTCAGCAGTAATGTTCATAAGATCTAGTTTCAAATTAATTTCAAATAGCATTATATGTGTCTTGACTCAAGAATACCCGTGCATATTCATGATAGTTGAGTTTGTGTGGTCCAGAATAACTGTATTACTGATCCCCTTTATAACTTGGCTGGTGTATATATATATATACTAATAATTAGCTCATGGAAACCTGGAGCGCAATCAAGGTATGAAGCTCGCCTAGATACTAGGCACTAAAACTATTGAAACCATGATCTCATAGCTGAGAGTCCAGCACCATAGAAACTCACCTGATCATGCCTCATGAATCTCCACACCACCAATTATTCACACACCACCTCTCGCAAGGGTGTGTAAAATACAGTTGGCCTGTAGACTGCTAGTGCTTGGTTATCATCTCTGATTTGGGTGTCCAAGCATTTTCCATTTGCTTGAAAATTGGGCTCAATGGCACTTTGAATTGATTAATGTTCTTGGGGCTCAATGGCACTTTGAATTGATTAATGTTCTTGGGGATTAAACATGTTAAATTAATGTTTTGAGATGAAACTATTGTTTATATGGATTAATATTCATAGTTAGAATGTTGTTAATTTTATAGGCACATAAATTATGTTTACTGGTATTTATTTTATGCGATTTAAAGATGCTCACAAAATTCACAAACTAAATCTCCAGCAAACATTAATGTACATGTATTTACAGTATATATGTATTACAAATATAGATGTACAGGGGAGCCTGCCTTAAGAGACCACTGCCGTTAGAGATCACCTATCGTGAAGGACCACTTATTTCTGGCAGAAGGTCAAACCTGTCAACAAAGACCACCTATCTTGAGACACAGGTGGACAGATTTTTTGTGGCCAATGGGGCAGTCTTTCAACACAGGTTTTACTGTATAACCAATTCTGCCGTGAAACTTATAATGGCTTGATTAATGAGGCAAGACTGTGTCTGCCACATAAACAAGTCACCCTTAACCTTACTAATTACATATAGTGACAGTGACTCCATAACTATATAATTTAAGCACCATTATGGATTTGCATTCCCCATGTGTAACAAAGAGATAGTGTAAACAGCGCTCCCTTTTATCTTGTTCTACAACCCTCTGCTTAAACCCCCTTCCTGATAAGACTTCTCAATTCGGTGCCCAAGGACACAGAATGTGTGATATTAAGATGATTAAAACACGTTGGTGGTCTAAGCATGGAGGATGACTGTGTTGTGTATATTGAGAAGAGTCTTAGTGGCTACATGTGTATTTCAAATCAGAAAATCGCGCTATGGTGCGAGTCAAATAGAATACTATATATATACAATATCTGTCTCGTGCATTTCAGACTGTCCAAAATGGTGAGTGTCTTTTCCCCAACACAGATGGGCCCGCATTCGACTGCAGAGCTTTCCATGCAGGGCCCATGGAAAAAAGGTCTGGAGAAATGTGTTCTGCAAAAGATGCTGAAAGAATATATTACTCAGCTGGTGACTGACAGCCTTCACTTTGAAAACAAATTTTCTGTGGAGGCCCTGGTAGGAGTTACTCTGGATGACCACAGGGTGTTGCTGCTATCTATTGATGAGACAGTAAGACTCGCCCGTAATATCGGGAAAAATGTCCAGGTTGGAACCACCTCACACGTGACACCGGCACCAATGTCTCAACCTCAGGCAACCATTTTGTCTCCATCAGGAAATAGCTTGACCCCAGTAAACAGTGTTTTGGTCCCATCCCTTGCGCAACAGCTACCATCGGCCAATCGCCTGCCGTCGGCCAACCAGGTGCCATCAGCCAATCTGAACAATGTGGTAGTACTGCCAAACAACGTCAATGCACTGTTACCTCAGTCTGGGCCAATAGTATTGGGATCCCAGTCTGTACAAACCCCAGTTCCCCAGCTCTGCCAGTCGATTCTATCTTGTCCTCAGCCTGTCCCTGTATCCACCACCACAGGTGAAGTTCAGACAGGGCTACAGTCAGTACAGGTGTTGAATGTGACAGGATCTGCACATGGGGTGCACAGTGACACTGATGCAACCACATTACCAACAGTACTCCAAAATCCAGTGGAAGGCTACCAACACCAAAATCAGGCTTCCACACCAGTAACAGACAAGTCTGTTGTCACGCATGCTGTGGTCAGTGGTAAAGTTACATCACCGGCCTCGGTAGTACAAAAGGAAATGCCTAGACCAGCTTCAAGTTCAGCCACACAAAAGGACTCGCCCAGAGTCACAGCGTCCCATGAGTCTCCAACACATACTCCTGGAAAGTTGCCAAAAGGTTCCGGTTCAGACAATGTCAGCACTTATGCTAAACGCTATCCAGATATTGCCCCAAAGCCATTACCAGCTGTGAAATTTAGAATTGTGGGTTCAGATGGGGTTCTGCTGCAAAATGCAATCCAACTCCAAGCTCCAGGACAGCCGGTAAATGGAGTTTCCTTGCAAGGAAATGTGACTGGACCTGGTGCTGTTCTTATCCCCACTCCTCCTGTCTTTACAATGGCGATATCTACAGCGACGACATCAGTAACTTCTGCCAGCACATCAGTAGCCATGCTGGCTACGCAGTCAAGCTTAACAACCCACTCACACAAACCCAAAGGCACAAGTACCGGTACTCATTCAGCAACTAAGACTACCCCAGTGGCATCCTCTGACCAAATGCCTGAACCTAAGAGAGTCGCACGCTTACCGCAGTCAGCGAAAAAACGTAAGCGCCGTAAAGCACACGCCATTATGGACTTCCCCAAAGGGAAACGGAAACGTGGCCGCCCTAGAAAACATCCAATAAGAGAACCACCAACGCCAGGTGACAGTAACTCACAGAGCAGTGGGCCTTCAGCAGCTCTTGGGCTATCACTGCTGCAAGTCAAGGAAGAGCCTGAGGCTCTTCTGCACTGGGGCGAGGACCCGGGACCTTATGGTGATTATACAGATAGTGGAAATTTCTTCCCTCCTGATGAGACTTACAAGGATGCGGTAAAGGGGGAGGCTGATGATCAACCGCAACCTGACTATCTGGATGGAATGTCTGTGGCTGACATGGTTTCTGCAGACTCTGACTTGGAGGAGTCGGATGATCCAGATAACGATGACTGCAATGAAGATCCTGATTATAGACCATAACAGCTTAATAGCCAGAAGCAGCCGTGGGTATTTACAGTACAGTATGATATAAAGAAAACTCCTGCTGCCAAAAAGAAAAATGTTGGGTTGCAATTTCTTTGTGCGTGGCAATGTTTGAGTGAAACACAGTCGTTGGATGCCTGTGCTAGTGGCATATTAAGAATAGACTGACTAGCCTGTGAAAATTTTACTTTTTTATACAGGACATTCACTTCAAAGATAAAAGCAAGAGGCCCAGGGGCCTTGACGCTCTGCTTGGTCACTTGCCACATAGGAACAAATTACCTAACAGGCATGTAGCTACTGGCTAAGTATGTACCTGATGTTACTACATGTAATCCTGTCAAAAATCGGAAATCAACTGAATGACCTCAGGCAGACCTTGAACACTTAATGGTCAAAAGTACCCTACATACACTTAAGTACCCCCGAGGTCCAGATTTTGGTGCATTTCACTCTACAATGAGCTGTTTTCGAGATACCATGTACAAGGTTGTGGAAAGTCAGAAATGCATCGAATGACCTCAGACGGACCTTGAGCACAAAGGTCAAAAGTACCCTGCATACACTAAGTATTACTTACTCCCAAGGCCCAAATTTTGGTCAGTTTGCCTCTATGACCAGGCATTTTCGAGATGCATGTGTACAAGGTTGTCGAAAATGGGAAATGCAACAAATGACCTTGAACACATGGCAGTCAAAGGTACCCTGTATGCGCTAAATACTTACCGATGAGACCCAAATTTTGGTCTGTTTCACTCCATGCCCAGACTTTTTCGAGATGCTAGACTGTTGAAAATCAGAGAGGCAATGAATGACGTCAGAATGACCTTAAACCTGTGAATGTCAAAAGTACCCTGTATATACTAAGGACTTACCCGGAGGTCCAAATTTGGGTTTGTTTTGCTCTATGATCAGCCATTTTCTAGATACATGGTTGACAAAAATCAGAATGCACCAAATGATTTCAAAATGGCCTTGGCCTTGACAGTCAAAAGTACCCTGTAAATGTACAACCTACACCAAGGCCCAAATTTTGGTCTGTTATGCTCTACGACCAGTCGTTTCAAGATATAAGATTGTAGATATAAGATTGTTGAAAAAATTGGAAATATCGGAAATGTACCAAATAATCTCACAATTACCTTAAACACTTAACTGTACAAGTACCCCTTTAATATACTAAGTACTTACCCCACCCCCCTGAGGCCTGAAATTTGGGTCCATTTCACTCTTAGACCAGCCATTTTAGAGATATATACAAATTAGAAAAAATCAGAAATGCGCAGAAAGTACCACAACCAGTAAGTACTTACTCCCAAAACCTGAATTTTGATCCATTTCGCAATATAAGCAGTCGTTTTTTAGATACAAGGTTGTCGAAAATCAGAATGCACAGAATGATTCCAAAATAAACTTGAACAGTTCAGTTAACAGTCAAAAGTACCCCGTATGTATGAAGTACTTGCTCCCAAGGCTTCAATATTTCCAAGTTTCAAATTTCACAATTCTTTAAACAGCTTAGACATGTTAGAGTATACATGAATTTTGGCGAGTGAATCTGATGCGTACTTTCAGAGGAGGTGCCCTTTGAAACTTTTACTCCCATATGGTCCCATGTTAACGAAAGCAAGAAAAAAAAAATTGACCAAAATTTGAAATTTCAGGATTATTCGAACAACTTTGGTAGTGACCCTGCCTAGGAAAATACATGAATTTTTGGGTGTGAATCAGTTCGATACTTTCAGAGGAAATTTCTCCTCCTATATGTGCCCATGTTCACAAAAATTACCAAAAATAAAGAAAAATCAAAACGTAAAACTGAAAAATGAAAAAAAAATGTTTGGACTGCAGGGCTGGGAAAAATTACCCAAACTACATGTACCATATCTCCAGACTGGAAATATGGTAGTTTAGGTACATTTCCACAAAATTTGACCTTAAAAATAAATTGCTTGGTTTCCAAGCAAACGTGTTTTAGTACACACGGACAGACGGATGGGTGATGGACAAAGGCACCCACACCATGACAGTACATGTAGCTCTGCTGGGCACAGTAGCACAAAGCAGAGTGAAAAATAGTAAGCACTGGTACTTCAATGTGCACTGTGAGTTTGCTTATGAATTACTGGTACTGGTATACCGTATATAAATGTACATGTGGACTTACACTGGAGATAAAACCACATGGAGGTACATGTAGGTGCCTGCCTTCATCCTATGATTTATTTATATGTATGTTATATTATTTGATACGTATATTTGTCGCAAAATACATGTAACCCTTAACTACATATAGAGGTGCAAGCTCAAGTAAAATGCATAGACGACATTTTTGCTGTGGTTGTGGTATATTTGATAAAATTTGGAGGGTGCTTGCTGGAGCAGGGGTTTAAATGTACTCAGGAGGGTGTTTCACAAAGGAGGCTAACTTCTTAGTTGACTAACTAAGCCAGCTAAACCTGTAGCCTACTCGGACTCCACTTATTTCACAAAGCATTTCTCTTGCTGGCTATGTTTAGCCCAATATCATTTAAAATCTGTAGTCGGAATTAGAATTGAGCTTAAATGAATTAGAATTGAATTGGAATTGAACTTTTCAATAGGGACCAGAATTGGAATTAAATTGTAGATTACCGAGTACTAGTAACTGATAATAAGCAAAGGCTATTTGGAAGTTGAAGATATCATATAAAGAATTATATTTTTTCTTGCTTTTTGACAGGTACTAGGATAAGAGAACCAAAATAGAACATTTCTGGGTTACAATACATTGGTGACTTTACTGTTAACAAGCTATGAGTAATTGGTGATGCAAAATTAGTATTCCAAAATTATGGCTTCTTAATGGGTTTGCATGTGCCAGGGATCTTTCTTTACAATTTGTTTTCCATGGGTGTTTGTTAAAAGTCGAATAAGCTCCATTATATTATGTCACATACCTTAATAAATATAGCAGTCTAAGGATAAGTTTCCACCTCCCAACCAGTCTAGAATCCTAGTCCCCCAAAACGGGCCAAAGTTAGCCTTCTAAAGTTTGTGAAACACTTTTAGCCTGTTAGTTAGTGGGCTAAAAAGTTAGCCAGCTAATTTGCTTTGTGAACGCTCGCCTGATGCATTATCACTGTTGATATGTCCTTACATATGAAAGATAGTGGTTCATTTTGTCTTGAAGATTTATCTCTTGTTTTCTTGTAACAACTTCATTTCATGGGAGGGGGTTATGAAACTTTTTTGTGGTATTTTATAGCACATCTCGGGAACCTGATTATCAGTGGTCAATTAGCCTTCAGTTTCTTGAAGGTGCATTATATCATGTATATATGAGGTAAATATGGGGCAACACATACATGCATTTTGTACAGTTGGAAAGAAAGTAACAAGGAAAAAAGTAATGGAAAAAGTAACAGGTCCAGCAATACATGTACATGTATGGCAGTATGCGAAGTGCAGGCATTTGCCAATTTGTAGATCAAAGAAGTTTCTAGTTGTCCAAGGCCTAAGCTACATGTACATATACGTAGGCCTTTTCTGTATGTCAGAATTTACAAGAATTAGTCAGAACTTATTGCTTGAGGCTTGGTATCTTCCCACATGATTAGCATGATGAGTGATACAGATGTGATATGACTGACATTTTATATTCAATATGGAGCAGTATCAATTTTTCTCGGCATATTACTTTAGATGTTGTTTTGTCATGGGAAAATGAAATATTGTTTGCCCACTCTATATGTTTTTGGGGTATAATGTATTGGTGTTACACGTCATGTTACATGCAGCAAAGTGCATGACAGTGTTCGAAGTTCACTTGGTGTCCCTGACAATTAATCCATTGAAAATCAAAATACTAGTACATGTACTACCCATTACTATCCCCACTACAGTCAGTGACAGAAGTATAATTTACTACCTTAGTACTTTGTAAGGCACTGTTACTTTTCTCCTGCTTGACATCCTGGGTGTTGCTTTTTTTCCTTGTTCCTTTTTTTTCCTCGGCAAATATTATTATGTCTTGTCTGCTACTTTTTGTGCTGTTACTTTCTGTCTGATCACAATTTTGTACAATGTACCCCACTGAATACACACTGCTTGTGTGATATCATATTGTCCCACAAACTCCTGTGGTCAATCTACTAGTGTAAGGAGCCTCTGGATTGTTGGGCAGCCATAATAGTAGCACACTGGAGGACACCAGTTGTTCATATACAAATAATAATTAGGTATTTTGAGAAATGCTATGGTATGACCATTATGAAAATATTGTAATATATATTAATATTTCTACTATCCTAGAACATTTTGCTCTATACTGTCGTGAAATCTGCCATTGGTCAGACAAGGTTTTCCATTGGACTGGTGCATATATTTTTATACAAGTTATTGTATACCTGGGCAAGTGGCATGTTCAGTCAATGTTTTGTACATGTGCTTACATGACTGTGAATGTGAGTAGGATTATATACTTATTATGGTATTTGATATCAAAGTTTACACTGCTCTTGGTTCCCTGTAATGGCATTAATATTTATGTGTGAGCCAGAGCCTATACTACTGCAGTATATATGTTCTTTGTTCTGTAGTGACTAATGTTATATAATGTTAATATATGAGTACCAGTACATAATACCTTGTATGTGTAGGTGATGAGGGAATAAATATCAAACTGTATTCTTTTATTATCATCTAATTCTGAAGAATATTGTATCGTGGTTTTCCTTTGTTTACTACCAGGTTTACTACTGGGATTACAACCAGTGACTGTTGCCACTAAAACGAAGGTCTGTCCAGGATAAGGAGAGGGTGGGGTGGGGCAGTGACTGTTGCCACTGTAACCAAGATCTATCCAGGAAAAGTTGGGGGTGTGGCAGGGATTGTTACCAGTCACTTTTACCACTGTAACTAAGGTCTGTCCAGATAAGGAGGGGCTAGGAATGGGGGCAGGCATTGCTACCAGTGATTGTTACCATTGTAACCAAGGTCTGTCCAGGATAAGAACATTCTGGCCACCAGAGCTCGTTGTGCACACCCTCTGTGCTGGCAACAAGACTCTGACTAGGCAGAATGGATAAGAAGGGGGTGGGAGTTAGCCAGGGATTGCTACCAGTGACTGTTACCACTGTAACCAAGGTCTGTCCCCGGGGGGTCTGTCCAGGATAAGGACGGGTGGGAGTTGGGCAGCAACTATAGTGACTGTTACCACTGTAACCAAGGTTGATCTGTCAAGGATAAGGAGGGGGTGAATTGGGGCAGGGATTGTTATATATTGGTGTCACGGATAACAGTCCTTGACTATTATAATTACCAGTGTAACCAAGGTCTATCCAGGGTTGCGGGGGTGGGACATGGATAGCTACCATTGACTGTTACCACCATATCCACTGTAACCAAGGTCTGTCTACCTGGGCCGAACATTGACCAAGTTGCCACTGCTACCAGGGTCGGGCATGGTCTGTGTAGAATGCATCATTTATTTATTGACCTCTTTGCCTGAAACCACCGTTAGGCCTACATGAACCTCTGTAACCACTGTAACCAAGGTGTGTCCTGCTATCCTCATAATCAAGCTAGGTAATACATGTACATGTACCAGCAAGTAAATCATACAAGCTACTGAACACTGACATGGTACTGGGACCCCAGTTACCAGTGGTTACAAATTTATAGCCCAGGAAACTGTTGAAATTCCCGGCCATGTATGCTCGAATGACGATTGAAGAAGACCCGTGGAGTCGGGTCGAAAGCTCAAAATTTCGCCCAGTGTTCGCTGGTGTCAATGTGAACTTCCATCTATAGTGGGCATTTTGCCTTGTTGATTGGTGGACTTTTTTTCAAGATGTGACTTGACATTTTGCTTTGGACTTTGCACTCATTTGACCATGGCATTCTTTTCTGGTGGACTCTGTTTGGACTCATAGGGCAGTTTACACATGTTTTGGCACTGTATGACCCTTTTGGTGTTGATGTGCCGTTAAACTTTGATATCACTCACTCACTCAATCTATAACGATTATACCACTGTCTCATCAATCTCTGGGGACCCCAAAATGGCAGAATTAAAACAAGACTAGTTTTCTGGCTCCTATATAGGTGCTCTGCAGGGACATTTTTTCCATGCTTTCATCACTGAATTGGGGATGCCTTGCAGCAAAATGAAATTGGCTGGGTAAACTTTGAGATATTTTGCAGATGCACTAGGCCTCCATATGCAAAGTGAAAGCATCCATGTCCAACCCGCCATATGAGTCGTCGACTTCCCAGGCAATACACGTTATCTGGTTATATATACAGTATATACCCCGGTATATACACATGTACGTACCCAGAGGAAGTGCTCTGTTAAAACCATAGGCGGTCGCGGGTGACCGACTGTTTTAGAAGTAATGTTTAGTTGACTTTTTTTTTTTTTTGAGGGAGGGGCCTATGTCTGATGAATGGATCTTGGACTCTTTTAAACCTTTTTTGCATGGGATGTACATATATGCGTAAAAATATGTTCATGTTGATTTCTGTTGGTGTGCCAAAAAAAAAAAAGAACTAACGCACTTGGTTCCGCTGGGTTTCGAACCCAGGACCTCTCGCGTGTTAGGCGAGCGTGATAACCACTACACTACGGAACCGGTTGAAGTTTTCGATTTTAGAAATAGTAATTTCAATGCAAGTGAATACTTCTCTTGACTGAACTGCTTTAGGGATAGCTTATATTTATTTTTATTTTGTTGTAATTCGTATAGCTTTTCGAATGTAAAACCAACAAATATTCTCAGAGAGACTGCGACATAGGCCTAATCATCAAAGGAACGAATGAAGCGCAATGAACTATCTGGTTATTCGCCAGATGGCACTGCCGCGTAGAATTAAATCGACCAACCAGAGGCAGCCAGCACCTCAGAACACGTGGTGTGAGGCCATATTAACAATAAATTGACGTTTCGCCGGTTGTTGTTGCATTTCTCGGGAAACTAAGGAACGGGAGTTAACCGACAATGATGCGAATTGCAGTTCTGTGTGGCCTCCTGGCACTGAGTCTAGCCAGCGATGTTGTAGAGTTAGGTGACAGTGACTTCAGCTCAAGAATGGAAGATTTTGACTTGGCTTTGGTCAAGTTTTACGCCCCGTGGTAAGTTGACATGTTTGTTAGGCCACTGGTTATTGTTTAATCCACATGTCCACGCCCACGGACACCATCGGCATCGGAATCTGCTCAAGTAACGCTGGCACTGGCATGCTGCCTTTGCTGTGCACTGCAGTGCACTATTGTCCCTAGTCTGCTCAAGTAACCGCTGTAGCCTGTACTCTGTAGGTACCACTGGGTACTTAGTTAGATTCTGCGTAGCCGTGAACGACCCTTCATCTGACCGATAGCTCAAGTAAAGGTGTCTACTGGCACTGCGGTAGCAGAGAGTAGACCGTAGACGGTCACTGGGCTAGATTCTGCGGTGCATTTTCCTGCTTCTTCATGTTCTTCTAAGTTCTACTAGACCTATAGCTATACTCGCTATAGGCATGTAGGCCTAGCCTAGGTACCATGGTACCTGCATGGGTACCAGGGCTGTAGTCATAGTAACAGACGTAAACTTGATAAAGACAGTTACCTGGTCAGTTCAAGGGTCAACTCATAGCTGTTTCTGACAATGAATGATTGATGTGATAGCATGATAATCTGAGTGATAATTGATAATTTGACTTAGTAATAATGACTTACCTCACATGCTAACCTGCTGAGCAGGTGACTGGTAAAAAAAATGCATGTTAATTCCTTTTCGCTGTGTTACAAATTCTCCTTGTTGCAGTTGTAGTGGATTTAAATTAGTTTGATGACTTCTGTATCTGTATCCTTAGTCGCTAAACTCCGAGGTCCGGATATCACAGCGACTTGCATGTGTCCACTTAAGCAGTTGTGCTTGATCAATTGATTTCTGGCGCAAAAAACACAAGGGTGCATTATGATAAGACCTAACTATAAGAAACTCATCATGTGCCTAAACTTGTTGGGTTGATGGAATCTTGGGGTTGTTCTAATTTTAGTATAGCGTCCCTGAGTGACATGTCCAACAATATGTTAATGTTCTAGCCGGAAAACGCAGCTTGACTGCAGCAATTTCAAAGCTGTGTGCCAGTCAAAAAGTGTCAACGAACTTGAGTTGTAGGAGACAGGTTTATCCACCAAATGCATAACCCATGGAGTGGACACAAATTTGGGTTACAACCCAGTTGAGTTCTTACAAAGTTCCTCTTCGTCATCAGGTGGTGTGAGTGTGAGTGTTATCAAAGTTTAACGGCACATCAACACCAAAAGGGTCATACCGTGCCAAAACAGGTGATAACGATTGCAAAATCAATTCAAGTCGCTACAGTCTAAGCACTGCACTGTGTGAGAGCATTCGCTATCAGGCCAAGTCTGAACAAAATGTCCGACAAGACCTGATACCCAGGGTGCGCCACGTGGAGGCTGCTCTCTACACAGCGTTAGTAGAGGTGGTACGATTTCAATAAATAGGACTACAGCAACTTTGCGGATTATGTATACCAAAATATACAAACATGTCGTCTGGTCCAAACTGTTGTATATACCACATCAAATACGAATAATTAACATGCTGCCTTGTTAAAGTTCTGTATGTACAGACATCAGCGTATGGCTGTGATATGAAAAATATCACATAGTCTGAATATGTATAAATCGCCATAACCCTTTTTAAAACACGTCCTTGTGGTCAACTAGTATCAAAAGTAGATTCCTAAAATGTGGATCATCATTTACATAATAGTACTGCATATGTAGAATAGCCAACATTATAAATATTTAACTACAGTATATACATAATTCCCAACAGAACCATGTTTATAACCATGTAGACATTTTTGACATTCCCAGAAGTTGTCAAAGTAAGACATTTCAACACAAACTGCTTACAGCCAAAAGTATTACAACAGATGCCGAGGACTCTGTTGATCACATTTGTCGACAAAGACAACTTTGCAAGGATAAACAGAGAGGAACAAGTAAGTAATCCTAGCGTCATGCAGCCCCGACCCTGGCGATTTCATCGTACGCCCAATGAGACGGTCTTTACAATATAATACGAAGCCACAGACAGAAGTGTTTCATTGCATTATAATTATACCAATAATCAGGAAATAAATGACAAAGGGCGATTACATTTTATAGAAATAAACAGGAAATATACAAAGGCTCATTGCACAATATACAAATAAGCAGAAAATAACTATAAACGTTTGATTACCAGCATAAATCACATTAAATTTAAAGTTGAATAGTTATATCTCCACTAATGAATGTGACTTTAACGAACTGCCCCAAAGTGCTTAAAAATAACTTTGTCAGTTGATCTGTGGAGGTCTTCAACATATGAATAGGGTGATTGCATGATTGGTTGCTAATAAATACACCACTAGAACACGTTACGTTGTTGAAATCTCCGTAAATACATGTACCACCTGAACTATACATATCGCCTCGTTTAAACCTCTGTACATGCATGTACACCAACCCGAATATAAATAAAGTCACCTTGTTAAAACCTCTGGGATATCAACGGAATGTACGACTTTTATATCCTCTGGATGATACTACCTTGGCTGAATATGAATAAAATTTGCATGTTACAAGCCACGTTTTAAATATGTTAATTGGCTATCACGTCTTATTTGATTCTGACAGCGTTTTTACAATAGGTGGACTTTCAACAGGTGGTATTACTGAAAAAAAAAACTGAATTTATGGTATCCGCTATATATATACACACTACAGATCTCGTCGCTACAGGTCTACAGGGAATGCTTCAGAACATACAGGGGAGTCCAACACAATGATCATACCCCGGGATCATACACTTCGCTGCAGAAATTTAATGTTAATATTTTGATTAATGAACGACTCAGGGTACTGAAGAACACCACCACGGTTTATGCAATCCCTTTCCATTGTGTGCTGCAGATGATATGTCCTGTACTGTCTGTCTGGGAAGCTGACGTCACCGAGGTAACTGGCTGAGCTGCTGACGTCGTAACAGACCGACTCTCGCTGGACGGATCTTCTCCTTGTTTTACGAGCTCAGTGTTTAGGGAACTTATACATGTATGAGGCCGTAGTGTTTTAACAGTCCACACAAAGGACATGTCACTATCAGCGTCACACTTAAACGCATCAAACTGGATTACATCACCAAGGACAAGGGTTTTCCCCGGTGACGTCTGGCCAGTTGTGTAGTAAACGCAACTCTCGCCACTGAGCAGCGAAATCACGCTGAATGTCTCGCTAACCAGAGTCACATGTCCCCTGCCACTATATATAAATGCGTCAGTGCAAGACCTGGACACCACCTGGTCTTCACAAACCATAGATATGCCTTGAGAATCTCCCATGACAGCCTCAAGCTCATGCGCCCTGAGGTGTGGCCCTCTGTCTAGTCTAAATCGAACGACATCATTTGGGAGAAAATGGTGCCACACACTACAGCAGCTATTGCTACTGTTTGTGTGTCGAACTGAAGCAACCTCCGCCACCAAGATGTCCCCGTTTAAATCCTGGAGAATCAACTCATTTCGCTTTCCTCGATTCCCGGCAATTACTTTTGCCACCACATAGTGGCTTCGTTCAGCATATCCTGCTGCAACCGTATCGTTGTTGGCGTCAAGTATCTGACACATATGCCTTTCTCTGTGCGAAAAATCAGTCAGCAACAGGGATACTATAAGAACGCTTTGTCCAAGCCGCAGCTCTTTCTTGTTGTCAGGGTACATTGGTATGAGGTCTTCTTCTCGAAGCTCAGTTCTCTTTCCCGACTCCTCAACCAAAGTCACAGTTTTAGTACTGTTAGAGACAACGAACGCTTTCGAAACGCTAATGCGTTGGTGAGAAGGCATAAGCATAACGTTGCCATCAAGAATCCGTCCAATATCCTCTGGGTTTCGGGGGTCTGCCAAAGTGTCGTGTTGGACAACAGTGCCGTTGTCACGATTTGTGAGTTCTATGCCAGGCTTCTTCCCGTCCCCTACAGGAGGCTCCACCGACTGGTGCTGCTGACATGGCTCATCAACCGAAATTTCGCATTCATCCCCTGCAGAATCGTTTACATCATACCAAGGGACAACAAAATCAGTTCCTTTGACACCTTTTACTGCTTTATGACGAGGCAGCATAGTAACTGTATTGCCGTTCGGTTGTTCATTGTATTCAGCCATGGATTCCACGTCTCCGCTGTAGTGCCCACTGGCGTCCCCGCCGTCAGAAGCGATGGAACTTAAACTTTCGTCATACGCCACCGACACATCTTTCTCTCTATACGATGGGGATCCCTTTCTCCACACCCCAGTAGCCACCCATTCTGCCTTAACTAGGCTGCCCTGATTTGGCCTTGCATCTACAAAAATTTTGTCACCCACGAACAGCTTGCTACCCAGTTTACTACTTTGTTTCATCTCGTCCAACAGCAGGCTTGCAATATACACTCTGTCAAAGTCAGGAAAGCGGCCCATTGCGAAATTTTTATACGTTTCAAAGATTTGGCATTCCTTCTTTGTCACAAAGTTGGAGCTGTCGGATTCAGTGTTTTCCTGAATATCGCTGTCATATTCACTGTCGTATAGGTTAGTAGATGTGCTACTACTCAATGAGGGAACCTCATCTTCAGTCCAAATCCTCTTGGCGACGTATTTGGCGCCCAGATACTTCAGCTCACCTTCAGTATCGTTGTGCGCGTAGGCACTTACCCGAATACTGCTTCCTTCTTTTACAACGACGCTGTGACGTTTCCCCAAACTATCTTGGTGAAAGTAAACAATTTCACCTTTGTATGTTTTTGCCAGACCGAACAGCGGTGACATCGATGTAACGGTTGTAACTGTGCACTTTTCGAACAACAGAATCCCAGTGGATTCACTGCTGTCAGAATTGTCCACGTGATGGAGAAGGGACGAAGTGACGCTATCTTTCTGGCCGATATGCGTTGACAGGTCTTCCCCAGTTCCATCTGAGGGGTAGTAATTTTCTGTGTCAATAGTCTCCTTTGTTAACGCAGTTTCTGCGGTTCTATCCGTCGTCTGTTTCAAGGTTCGAGTCTCCGTAGTATCCTGACTTTTGCTAGGCTGCTGGCTTGGCACTGCTTTTGAGAAACATTCAACATGTACCTTCTCGCTGTCATTCCCAGTGTCAGTTGTGAGGCCTTTTTCTAAATCGTTTGCTATATTTGATTCATGCACCTCTGAACTAAGGTTGGGGTCCGCAGGAAAACTGGAGGTTTCCTTATTCTGAGCCTCTCCCACAGAGGTTCCTTTGTCGTACACCGCAGCAATGTCTGACCAGTCTAACGTTGTCTGTATGACCGATATAACGCCTAGGTTTGACACCTGGAAATACTGCGGCCATTTCCGAGCAAACGCTGTGATACAAGTGTCTGAAGTCCCAATACAGCGCCTCACATCCTCGTCAGCTC
>JAAUYG010098048.1_pt1 | contig 21054 bp, 8 predicted proteins | sample 7278091 | NCBI WGS metagenome assembly JAAUYG01 (sample SAMN14350201, study PRJNA611818) | marine sediment metagenome | isolation source: surface marine sediment (0.6m) | place: French Polynesia: Moorea | collected 2018-08
ATTTAATTGGGGGAAATACCCCCTTTTTTTTTATAAAAAATTTACGGTTTTTCACCTGGCAAAAAACCACCCAAAACAAATGGTTACCTTTAAAATTTTTTTGTTTAATTTTTTTACCCCCCCCCCCCCCCCCCATCAGATAATGTTTGCCGGCAATACTTTTGTCTGTGGAAGAACACTTTCTCGGAAACATTAAAAGATATTCCCTACTTGGGAACTTCAAAACTGCAGGCTAATCATAATGTTCTGTGCATTCTGAGCAAGTTAGAGCAAAAATTAATTTACCGAAATATCCCCCAAAATGTTGAGTATTGCTGACTCGTTGAATAAGGTTCGACTGCTGGTTTGACTGCAGCAAAAACTGTGAACATCGCTTGCACGGTCATAATGCAATCATGACAAGCTAAAATAAGCTACATACGGTCATGACAAGGACAGGAACTGAAGCTATCTGATGATGATGTTCCCGGTCATCTTTCATTCCTAAGGGCTGCCGGCTTTGGGGAAGAGGGTGTATATGAAGGACTGCAGTATGGGAAGGGCTTATGTTAATAACTGGCTTTGGTGGCACTGATAAGTGGTGCTTGTGCCGGCTGCCTGACTGCCAACTGAAGCACCTTTATCCATGCAAACATGGCATTGTGATTTCCACAACATTAATGGCATGTTGAACAATGACAGGACCATTTCATGCTAGTGTCATCAGCCACTTAGACATAACGCTGCTGCAGTTTCCAACCTCTCCCTCTCAAAATCAAACTCCCGGGGGCATGATAGCAAGCCAGGGTTCAGATTGCAAATATCCCACATGCCACAACGAGTGGTCGAAATTAACTAGCCACTGTCCGAACTTGCTAGTGAGGGCCCTTACATGCCAAAAGCATATTTCTCTGTGAATATAGGCATACGTGTATCATAGGGTGAGCAGACTAAAGGACTCATATGGCTGCTTATACATAATCTATATCAGCCAAGCTGGACACTTAGCACTTTTAGTTTATCTTACAAATTACTGTACCTGCAAAACATTAATACAATATACTAGCAGTCGGCACTTTAATGTTCCTGCCTGCAAAATTGTTACCTGAAATGTCTTTTGTGGTAGTCCATGCTTGCTGGTGAGTGGTGATACATGTATTTAACAAAATTGCACTTCAGAAATGCTGTAAGTTCTTGGCACAAAAATATGTGAACATTTTAAAGCCAGATTTGAACTAGGCCAAATGAAATAAATTCTACAATGCTAAGTGCCACACAGTCCAAAACGACAGGCATCAAAATAGAAAACAAACTACTTGTTTCCTGTAGCCATTGCCATGGGTTCTTTACCTTCTTGTTATGGCTCAAATGCTACAAGGGTTAATTTTTAGCACCCTGGTCCTGGAGGTCATGTCAGGTCCACTCTAGGGTAGTGGACTGGTGGGGTTGAGTACAATAACAGCCTAGTGTCCATCTCCTGGGCATCATCGGGGCATGGAGAACAAAAGGACCCGATCAGAACGCCAGGATACAGGTCTTCATGTCTGTCAAAAAATGACTGCACTCTATTTTTCCAAATGAGACAGAAATAAAACAAGAATCAAGGAGTGACTGGCAAGTCAGTGATAGTTATTATGGGCCAGCAACCTCTGTACGCACAGGGTAAGGGCAGCAGGTGGAAGGGTCTGGGGGGGGGGGGGAGGGGTAGAATTCTGATCCTCTGAATACTGGTAGGATGGGTGGGTGGGGTTTTGTGGGGTTTTGTGGCAAACATTTCTGGGCTTTGAGTGATGGATAGATTGATGTCCCTACCATAGTGGCTACTCGCTCAAATGAAGGTGATCATAGAGTGGAAGAAGAAGCTGGAAAAAGAAAGAAAAAAAAAAACATTATAATGCTAGCATTTGGCGGCTCCACAATGCGGCTCCACAATGCGCAGCCCCAAAAAACTGACCTTTTCCGAGCCCACCAGTAAGCCACCATTTCCATCCAAGCAAACCTAAATACCATAATTAAAATTCGCCAGATTTTTTAGACCGCCCAATTACTGGGTATCCCCTGAAAACACCTGCTACCCTTGAGTCAAGAAATACAGGATGACCAGTACAGTATGGTTGCCACCAACAGGGATGGATCCAGGAGAACAGGATCTTCATTATCAGTATCTGGAGTGGCAATGAACCAAAGTGATCCTGTGTTCTTTACTGAACCTGGTGCCATACTTCATCCTGAAATCTGGACCACTGGAGGCTCCAGTGGACAAAGCGGCAGGATTTTAGTGACACTATATGGGATTCTGGGATCCAGAATTTGAATCCCAGCTGCCACACTATGGCAACCCTGATAGACTACAGAGATCTGGATCTGTCCAGCCATTTCACAAACTCAAGTGGATTAAATCCCCCACCTATAAATGAACCTGATACATCACTTGAGTATCTGAACTCAGAACACAACTGGAATCAGTAGCCAGTCCCTATTCCCATTCTGCCAGGGGACTCATACTACATGTAGTGTATCCAGTGGATGAGGAAGAGAGATAATAGCTGTCCTCTCTCTATGTGAGACCCCAGGCCATTTTAATACTTAACCCCAGCTTTTCTGCTTTGCATCATAATTAGTGGGGCCAATTTAATTGTCAAGTGTCCGCCTTAAAGGTGATAGACGAGGCCCTGCACACCTCAGGGTCAGCAGTGGGGGACCTTGGGCCACTGGGCTAGCTGATCCCCTGACACTGGAGAAACCAGAGACAAAGAAGACCCCTGGTATCTGTGCCGAACGACTAAACTCTGGACTGGATCCATTCCATCATTGTGTGTATATCGCAAAGCTTAATTCTCCATCAAGCACACGAGAGAGAAAGCCATATGATCTGTAATATAGACACTGTATTCTTTTTTTAACTTTTAAATATTCCATAACTTATCAATGTGGTTTAAAATGTGGAGAATCCAAGAGAAAACACCCCCAAATGCAAGAACAAAGATACGAAATAATAAAATTCCAATGCCCAGGGCAACCAATGTAGAAAGTTCAGGAATTCTTTAATGATAATGTCCCAAGGGTCAGCAGGTAAAAAAGACCAATGGTTTGGGTCATCCCCCCCCTCCCCCCAAAACTGTGTCATAATATCACCTCACTTGGAATTTGCTTATTGTGATTAAGTGAGGAGGTACAACAAAATATGTGTGTGTGTGTGGGGGGGGGGGGGGAGGACCGTGGGAATGGGCAAGTATTAATATGATTATGGTAGATAGTCCCGGGGAGTTTTAACCTCAAGATGGATGATCCACTTGGACCTAACGGCTTCAGTTGTGAATTCATATTGTACCACATCAACCGGAAACCCTGTGTGCTCAGCCCTCAGTTACCATGGTGATGACCTCCTTGGCCAGGCCCCCCTGGATCAGGGAAGGGAAGCCTTAATTAAAACAAGCTTTGTTAATGAAGCTCCTGGTGTAGACCACATGTTATGGCTCCAGGGTGGAGCGGTATGGCACAGCCAGGACCCAGGCCTTGCCAGTACAGAACCTGACCCAGTTAGGGGTCTGCTGGCCCCCTACCCAGGTGAACCTGAAGGTGATGGGGTCCACCCCCCAGGGCGTCTCCGGCCACAGCCTGGAGCAGCAGCTGGCTGGGCATGGGAAAAGTCCTTTACCCTCCTCCACAACACCTGAGGCCAGCAACCCCTCCCCTCCACCCCCCCAACAAATGTAAAGCAGTGGATTTTCTCTGAAACTGGAGAGATTAATGAAGGATTATTTTGAGAGACAAGGCAAGCCATGGCTTTAGCCACTATAGTTTTTTTCTTCTCTCCAATCGACCCTCCCCCAATTCTCTCTGCCTAAGGTCAGTAAAGACACACAGCCCTTACCCCGCCACCCCCCACCCCCACCCCAAGTCTGCTCCTCAAAATTGGCAGGATCAATTATACAAGAAGACCCCAGACTGTACAAACTTTGTAAGTAGCTGAATCAGTCCTGTCACCTTGTAGTCTCATCAGCTTTTAGTCTGTCTAGGTCATTGCAGGCACCAAGGCATATAGGGTTTTATACCTACCCTTTATGTCTGGGATAACTGAGCCTAGGTTTTATAGAAGTATGTATATCAGACTTTTTCAATCTCTGTGTCTACACAGGAAAGGGGGGTGGGGGGGGGGGGGGGATTGGCGGGCACAGAATTGTTTGAAACAGTGGTTCTAGCATTTAGGAAGAGTCAATGTATCACAAAATACTCATCGTTTTAGGTTAAAGGCTACAATGCCCTACTGCATATAAAATTGAAGTTTTCGGAAATTGTTCATGTAGGGGTACCTAGGATTTGTTACCAAACTTGGTCTGAAAACAATATGCTGCACACCTTGCCAGTACTCCACAATGGTACTGAGGGGAAGAGATTTCAGGGGGCATGCACTAAACTTACGGTCACATGGGCTATCAAGGTTGGGGTAATTAGTCAAAGTCAATCAAGGTCAAATGACCTTTGACAGGGGCTTTTGATTGCAGACAAGGTTAGGAAGCCATATCATGGGTGAGAGCAGGTATGGGTGTGGCCATCACTCCCAGGTTGGGGGGTATGAACAACAGGGGAGTGGTGAACATGAAAGGCCCCCAGCTTTCTGCTGTGTTACTAACCAACCAATCACTGTTTGGAGCTCCACATTAATCATTCCGGTCAAGATGAGCCAAAGTGGTCCACAGACAATACCAGCCAAAATCCCACAAAATGTCAGGTTTGGTGACAAGTGACATGTAATGTTCTCTACTGCTTTCCATTACATAAACACTCGGCTTTTATTTTAATATTTTGTCTTCTTCTTTTTTCATCCTGTGCTACAAATGGCAGTGACCGTTTTGTTGGGACTCATCTGTAGTAGGAGATAATTGAAAATTGACCGCAATATGGTCAAAATACTCTTAATGTACGAAGTTGAAAACAACAAAATCCGTTTTTGTTCTTTTTTTTTCTCTTCTTTTTTTTTCTACCAAAGGGAGATGGCTTGTTTCTTATGCTACATCAAAGTGAACCTGAGTAGAAGACCAAAACTGGACATACTCTGGAACAGACACAGACTGCCAGTCTGGTATATCCTCTCTGGACTTAATTCATGGCTGGCCAGGCTTTTGCTTCTCCAGACAAAAGAATCAGGGACCTCCCCCCCCCCCCCTCCTCCCACCCTCTGGTTTTCAGCCTTGCTAAAGTCTTGATGCAAGCCCCACTTAATGAGTTTAATGAGAAGCAGTAATTGTATCTGCACCCTGGGCAAGAAGCCCTTGCATCGCCACAGGCTCTTTCTGTGTGTCTCTCTCTCTCTCTCATTCACTTTAATGTGTGTCTGTGAGCAAATGAAATTATGCTCCAAGTTCATCCCGCCTCACCCACTAAGCTTCTATGTTTCTCATAGCCTGTATTCTGCCGAAAGTTCGTTGGGGGTCTTTTTTTGTACAAACAATATTTTGTTTGCAAGACGTGAAAAGACTAGTGCATTCATTTAATTACCATGGACCTGCTCTCTCACGCATCGCGTTTCGGGTTCTCAGCAGTCACCACGGCCATGTTGGAGTTAACCCAGTCAAAGTCGTCATATACGTCATGGCAGTAGGCGCTTTTCTTTCGACCACTTTTGCCACACCGACATCACAATGCCACGCACTATAATTTGTTTACACACTTATACAGAGAAAAGACCGGGCACGTCAGAACCAGAGCATTAGTGGACACCAACCGACAGACAGTAAAGTCAAACATTGTCACACTTTGTACTCAAAGGTGGCAGAAACCAATGACAAATTTTCTAACACTTTATATCCAATTGAGTAAAAACCATACTAGATTTGGGACAAACGAACCAAAAATATACATGACCTTCAGTGTGAGCATGGATACAGAATTCCTCGAGGTAAACTTTAGAATACAACATCCTCGAGCCAGAAAAAAAATTGTTTAATTTTTGGTTCGGTTAAGTTTTCAGACTCAGGCTAGTAAGGTCTCAAAATTTTCATTTTCTGGTCAAAATCAGAAATTCCAAAATTTTCCCACATTTATTTCTGGTATTTACACATATTGAGTTGGTTTCTCTGGTAAGATGCAATGAACATCTGTGGAACGAGTATTAGATTTCATATTCAAAATTCATCACACAAACTCTTTCATGTAGTGACTTTCCTCAATAAATGAATCAACTCAAATTATTGTGTGTGTCACAAAGTGTGACAAGTCAAGAAGGTCCAGTCTGGTTGTTACGGCAACTGCAATGGTGACACTCAGGTCCAGGCCCTAACACAGGTCAGTTGGGGAAACAATGGCCAATTTTATTTTTCGCCTGGGTAGTAATGAGCAGGCACTCCACAAACTCTCAGTGACCTCTGCCCTACTGTGCTACCATTGTCTTGCACCTCTGTCCATGTTCAGTTTCTTCACAGTTTCCTCCAGCAGATTAAGCCATTTACATCCTAACAAGGTAAGGTGCAAATGTCCCTTGAGGGTGTTAGGGTGTCAAAGTTGCTGAAACTAAGTAATATTACATGATCAGGGTGCTTTTTCCTTTCGGTCAATGCTTTGATTGGAACCTCCCCCCCCCCCCCCCCCTTGCTCTACCAACACATTGGTGTCCTCGCATTTAACCTTGTCTCCAAGTCCTTGTGCAATGACAGAGAATAAACCGTGTCTACGAGTTCAGTTGTGTAACGGAAGAGACCTAATTGAAAGTTGTCACCCACATAGCATCTGGTCACCTTCAGAAGGCCATTGAAAACAAAGGCCGTACGGGTCGTTACATAGTAGGGGGTAGGAGTGGAGAGGTCAGCTAATCTGTACCCTTCCCTGGGGCAAACATCTAAAATACTTTCCAACAACCCATCCAATCCCCACCCTGGGTACTGTATAGGTGAGTACTGTCACCTCCCAGCTTGATTGCTATTGTCTTTAGGACCAGTCTCAGCTCCCTTACGTAACACCAGGGGGAGCCAGAGACCTAAATACTTCTTGCGTTTCCTTATGCAACTCCAGTCCCCGTTGACAAAAGGGCTTGGCAGGTCCCCATCAAGGATTGGCGCCAAATTTTTGCTAATTGTATGCAAAGCAATCTTTGCCCTTAAGAGGAGTCATTAGGCGGTGGTCCGCGTGCTGTGGCAACAGGGAGCTTGCCGCCCAGCGTACCTCTGACCACGGTTCTCTTTGAAGAGCTCTGACAGCCAGGAGCCACAAATTTCTGGCCACCCGCCAGTCCTGTTATTCAGTGTGATTAATATATATGTTGCACATCCGTACACATTAATACATACATGACTTCATCCAATCTTGAATGGCCATGGCCCAATATTATCTGTACACTGGTCATGCTGGTAGATGTGGTTAACCTCCATAGACCTTAATCCACGGAAGTTCAATTCAAGCCAAAGTAGACTGTGGCCGAGATGAGGAAATACAAGAATTGATCCTGACAGGAAACTACTTTTACCATGATATACTGTAATGTATACTCACACTGTCTACATATTCAATCTGTTAGTGTACATGCAAAATCTATGCAGCGTGCAACACCTTGCGAAACACTGTCTGAAACTTCAATGTCTGCTTTAGACCGATATTACACAACTAATGATCATCATCTCTGCAAATTAATAAAAAAAAAAAAAAAAAACATTTCTTGAGCTGATTGAGGCAATGATATCCATTTCTTATTGCTGTTTGGATGTTCACTGTCTACTGCCCCATCAACAGAAGCCTAGGAAATACAATACTAAAATGATAGATGTTTTATATTGTATTACCTAATGGGCAGAGTTTTTTAACTGATTTTATCTGTAACATTCTGCTCATTTGTTTTATTTCATCAATCCAATGGAAAAAAATATATAATCAGGCCATTTTTCTAATGAGTAGAGTTTTTTTTAATCAATCAACTAATTATTTGGGTTCATTCTGAGGTAATAAGCTAATTAGTTGCAGTCATGCTAATTAGTTTTTGTTTGGGGGGCATTAGTCATCACTGAAACATTATATGTGGCAAAAATTTCTGGTTTCAGAAATTATGCTCAAATGCCACTGCATGTCTCCATTAGCATCAAATATTCTGTTTTAGTAATTACAATTGTACTCTCCATGTTCCAGAAAAACCTGGAGCTTTAGATGTTTTAAGAAACTGTACTGCTTGAAAATTGTGCCACACTATCCCAGAGAAAATGATACAAATACACTGCACTTTTCAAGCCTATAGTTCCTGAAATAGCCACCAGTGGTGCTGCATGGAAAAAGACTCATTTATGCGGTGGTGCCACTGTGGTTATTTCCAGAACTAAACCCTTTTTCCCTGAAATTTATTCCAGGACAAATCTGATGTGTTAAAAATAATCTACTATTTTCAGTTAAAAAAAATATAAACCAATGCAACTTCAGGACTTCTGTCAAATCATTGCATACTCACCCAAACCTGTACTGAAATTAATATTGGCAAAAAATATTTCAATTTTGTTGTGGAGGGGGTGGGGGTGGGGTGGGGGGGCAATGAAAGAATATTAAATAGTACAATACAACAGTTCAGAAGTAACAATTTTTAAGCATGCCATTTGTGCACTAAACAAACTTTCCTGTTGGACTGGAAAAGATCACCTCCCACTCTCAGAATATTTGACCTTTGAATACAAAAATGATTTGTCTACACGGTGGTTAAGCTAATACATGTACCTGCTATTAAATAATGACACTGTTACTAGTGTATGATAGATGCTTTCCTCAAAAAGCTTCCACTGTATTAGTCTCCTCCTGACTGTAGTACAAGAAAGAGAAGCACAACTAGTTTACTGACCTTGCTCATCAAATTTGATGATCTCGCCATCCTTGTATTCTTTCACACAGAGGATGTTGTCAATGGTGTACTCATGCTCCTTGCCTTGTTCCTTCAGCTGGATGAGGCGCATGTTCTCTGTGCGCATGTGCCGCATGGAGCGCACATGCTGTATTAGGGCAAGTTTGGCCTTGGTGGAGAACTGGCACAGAGCGCAGTGGTAGTACCTCCCCTCGACCCGACCCAGTTTTGCTTCTCCCAACTGGAGGTGGTGAAAGAGGTTTGCATTGCCTTCATGCCGGGGGTTCGCCGTATGCAGCTGCAGCTTGTGGATGCTGTTGGTGTAGTAGTCGCAAGCGTTGCAGTGAACCTGCACTGGGTTGCTCACGTTCATGTATTTGAGTCTCCACTCATTTGTTGGGCCTCCTTCACGTATGTGGTTCACAAGCTGCAGACGCTGTAGATGTTTATCAGTCTTGCAGTGCAGCTGGAAGTTGGCTTTCAGGTTGGTCTTATATTGGCAGAGGTTGCACATGTACGTACCTGACACTACCGTGATGTTGTCCTGGTCACTTCCAGATTTGGAGCGATCGACCTGCATGTGCTGATGCAATGCTTCTAGAGTGTCTGTTGAGAATACACTGCATACGGCACACTGGTACAGTCGACTGGTGTCGCCGTTGATGTTATTGTTTTTTAAGTCCAGCGGCAGATTCGGCTTGCTCAGTCCCAACCCGTTCTCCTGCTTGGTGAGGTCCATGGGGGACTCTATCTGCCCTGGCAGGGGAGCCATGAACATGCCCTGCTCAAACGGGAATGGGTGAAGGCCCGGTGGCATTGGTGGCATCTGGAACATGGCTGCTGTTGGATCCTGCCCAAGCAGTGCCATCTGGCTCAGCTGTAACTGCATATCTCTCTGCATATGCTTCACGTTCTGCTGCAGCACCAGCATGTTATGAGTGTGCTTCTCACTTGTCATGTGGATTCGCAGATTGCGTGCAACGTTGGTCTCATAGTTGCAGACATCACATCGCCATGTGGGCTTCGGCTTGTTCTTCTTGGACGCATTGCTATCTGGGGAGCTGATTGGCACTGGTGGAGCCGGTGGCATCTTGATTTCCGGAGCGCCATTATGCAGCTCCTGCATGTTGTTGATGTGCTTGTCTGATTGCATATGGATACTGAGATTGCCTTTGGTTGTGGTGGAATAGTTACAGATCTCACAGCGGTATGGCTTGTAGCCGCAAGTGTATGCTTCTCCCCTCGCCAGCCGTGGGTGTGCCTGGTTAGTGAGGCAATAGATACACTGCTGGTCATTCTCTGGATGCTTCTCCTTCATGTGAATTTCCAGTGTCTCCTGGTACTTGTAATGCCAGTTACACTTGGGGCATTTCAGAGTCTTACAGGAGTTCCTTGAATGCATCATAGTCATGTGACCTCCGAGCGAACGAGATGACCCAAGGATCATGTCGCATTTAGGACACTCGACCCCCGTAATGTTTCCCTGTGGGTGTTCATCACACCCGGCTCGGATGATAATGCCAGACATATTGGGGTTCCCTGGCTGGGAACATGGCACAGATGAACTGGGAGATGACTGTGGCATGTCCTGCAATGTCCTGGAGGAGGAGCCGGCAGTCACAGACGTAAATGCAGACCCGGGGCTGGCAGATGGGGTTGGGGTCCTCACTTCTTTCAACTCATGAGCACTACTGGATAATGGCGAATTGGCTATGGCACTCTTGTTCGGGGTCGAACAAACATTTTCTTGCTCTGACTCAAGGTCATCGATGTCGTCAATGTCACTGTCATTGTCCTGATTTTCCCTGCCTATGTGGGAGCTAGCCGAGGACCTGGAGATGGTGGGCCTAGAATTACCATGATACACACTATCAGCTGGTACTAGGGCAGGGGGGCCTGGACTGATGTCACTGGAAGCTGGTGGAAAGCCCCTGCCAGGGCTTGCAGTTGCCCGAGCGGGGGACCTAGCACCATATCGCTCACAATCTGGGGTCATCTGGCCCTGTCGGCCTGGACTTGGTGCCACTGGACTGCCACTGCCCGAGTGAGAGCGTTCAGAATGGGGACTCTGACCAGTCTTGGAGAGGTGTTCCACTGCAGACACCTTGCTGTTGGCATACACATAGCTGACATTGGTGTTGGCAGCTGTGCCTCCTTGTGAGCTCCCTGTGGCCTTGAACATGGATGGTGGTAAATATGGCTGGGATGTTGCAGCTCGTGGGGGAGATGTTGGCTCTAAGAATGACAACAGAGGCTCTTTGTCCTTTCCCAACCCTTGCAGAATGGCCGAGGCATTCTTGTATGCCATAATCTCCTTCTCCTCTTCATTTAAAGTCATTCCATGCTCACCGACCGCATGAGCAGTGAATGACTTGGCATATCCAAATGACAGTTTGCAGATGAAGCACATCAATATTGGCTTAGTTGGTACTGATGCAATGTCTCCACTTCTCTTCCTTGGTTGGAAGTCTCCAGATGGTGTCCCTGATTCAGCTCCACTCCCATTCCCAGCTTTGGACTTGGATCGGACGTCGTACACTTTGAAACTGTGCATTATAGGTGCTTCAGGCTTGGGGCGTTTCTCAGGTGGAAACATGTAAAACGAATTGTAGAATGATGTTGGGTTTTTATGGATGTAGATTGCATTGGCTATCTGGGGGAAGGAAGTGACTTGGGACGCAGGGCTCTTACCCCTCCGATCAACGATAATTCCATCTGTTTTAGCAATGGGAATGTCTAGTTCAGAGTCACTGATGTCAGATTCACCTTCAATGATATACGCTGAGCCATCTGGATTGTACACGATCTTGCCATCAAAACTTTCACCGTCACTGAGCATACCTTCGTCTTCCGAGTCTTCATCAGACTGTGGGCATTCTGGCGATGAAGAGGCTCGACTGGCAGTCCTGGCTCCCATAATGCTTTGATCCTGCGTCACAGATCTGCTCTCCATGTGATTAGTAATGCTTGAAATGTTTCGAGGTGAACATCCCGGGTCCATCATTCCGAGGTGTGGTGCCGACTTAGATGAGTCTGAGGTCCTGGACCAGTCGTTTTCTGAGTATTTAGCCCTGCGGCCATCCAGATCATTGTTCCGGCTGTTATTGTCTGGCAGCACACAGTTCCCCCAAGATGGGCTCTCTTTCTGCAACTGTTGTTGCGGGAACAAACCCTCTGCCTTGTTGCTCTGCTCCATGTTGGACTTCACACTTTCCTGGACATGCATGGATGCAGCAGAGACTGACCGAGGCCTGCTGACACCAGATGTATCTTCCAGAAAGCCCTCACTGCCTACAGTTTTGCTGCTACTGCTCTGTGCAGGACTTGCACGGTCTGCCTTCAGCATGGATGCCCTTACTGGGTCGGAACTCAGTGCCTCGCAGGTCTTGGAGAGCTCCAGGAGGGAAGACAAGGTCTTGTCTTCTACACCTTCCAATGGGGCTGTAGGGAAAAGTCCTGGAGGCATCATGGCTGTCTCGCCGTTAGATGACATGACTGTGGATGCCGCTGACCCTCCACTGTTGACACTAGCCATGGTCTACCCGCTATTGTGTCTGCCAAGCTTCGGCGAACCTACTCCACGAGGGTTCCATCCTCAGTTAGTCTGAATTACCTGCAAAAAAGCAGAATAGAAATTATCATACATGCTTTTAAAAATTTAAATTATTTATAAACATGGAGATTTAAAAATGACATAGACTGTCAGGTAGCATTAAACACTTAACTTGCCAATAACAGCCAGGGGATCAATTTCTCCCCTCTCCCCTAGGCTGACCAATGGACCTGGTCGGTTATGTCCAGTGAGTGTCCGGACCAGACCAGAGTCAACTGTCACTGATCAACTGGTCCACTTCAATGGCGTTCAGGAGAACTTAGCCACTAACACAGCATATGGAGTCCCCCCAACTCCCAATTAAAAGCTGTCATCAGTCACTATGCAACATGTTTCCATGCTAGAAGAGAGTGGTGGCCAGTGTGACCCTCCCAGCGGCATCCCCTCCCCCAGCTCACCTCACCAGGGGGACACAGGTGCTGCTCAGGCCAAATTAATTATTCTCAGGGTACAAATTCCTGAGCATTATACATCACTTAAAATCACCATTAGTTACCATTTGCAGGCCCAGTTATAGCATAGCTGTAGCTTTATGATAGGTGGTGCATACAAACACCTGCAACATGTGCACCAACACTGTATGCCTCGTTCAATATGGCACTGAGGGCTTGAACTGTTAATGCTGGAGAGTGGAGAACAATAAAATACTACTCGTTTCCAGGCAATGATACTATCACCAATTTATCAACCCATCTATATTTTACTTAAACTGCACAGTGGGCACAGAGGCATATGTTGTCATTGTTCTTGGTTAGAGAACATGATAACATCACTATATAGTAAAAAGAGAGCATCCATGCTACCCGGTACTAAAACTGCTTCTTATCTAGAATTCTGTACTACTTAACCCTTCCTTTGGTGAGGACATGTCTTCTTTCAATCGGATATCTTGCCTTTACAGCGAGTGATCAGCTAATCAATCCTACAGTATTAATGAATCAACCAGCATTATGAAAGATCTGCACAATGGGCAAAAACTTCACCCTTCATAGATCGCTCAATGGGATACTGTACATGTACATCCGGTCTAATATGCCCAGCCCTTGCGACTGGAGAAGGTCAAACATGGAGTAAGCCACCTTAATTATCACTGATTACCACGCTCCATTTCAAATTTATGCAACAACTGCAAATGGCAGGTTTCCTTAGAAAATGACAAATTGGAATAATTTATATTGATCCTTCCAGCAGAACTTTGGAACTCAGGAGGGCCTGGTCAAAACTGCTGGCCAATCGATAGTCTTAACGACAGCTTTACGCTTGGCTTGCTGGCAACACAATGAGGCATATAATTGCCTAATGGGGAAGGAATTTCTGTAATAACCAGATGCAACACAACTTGAGACGAACTGGTTTCTTCCACTGACCCGGCATGTTGAATGGAAGTTTTTTTCCCAACCGAACTTCTGTTGCCTACACTATTGTGTCGAGGGATAATGTTTGTCGGCAGCCGGCGGGAGGAAGGTATCGGAAAGGTGTGAGACTCGGTCATAGAGAAAAGAGTCACTCCAGGGTGAATAAATGGTTGGTTGGGTATATTCCTAGCTGCCTGAAAAACTGGTTGGATTTCCTACTTAGTGTAAAAGCAGTGTTCAGCATTTTATGCGCTATTTATCAATGTCAGCGACAGGATGACATTTACAGAATTCTACTGATCAAGACGTAGCCTTCTTTGTTATACCGATTCTCATTCTTTATAGAGGTCATCGGGAAGTTGCACGATGCACAACTGTTGCCATTAGGCTACATGCACTGTGAGTTGCTATGGTAATTGCCTTGGTGGCTGTTATAGTAACTCTTATTTATAGTAATTGGTAACTACCACGTTACATCAAGATTTTTCCTCCAAGTTGTAATGCATTTGTTAGCTCGCTTAATATGCATATATGCAAGACAACAGTTGTTTGAAAAAGAGCATTTGCATCATCAACTTCTCAAATTCCCTGTGACAAGTAAGTTTACTTAGGACACTGATGTGAGGTGCTGTTCCTTCCTACTGCACTAGCATCACTATACATATGAATAATACTGGGCTGGGCCCCATCACAAGCATATGTAATCAGACACTCATCCTTTTCCGTAGCGTCTCATTTGGGACGCGTATCGCCATTTTTGGTAAAATTAAGACAGTAAGACCCGGTGCTCAAGTTTCTCTGGTCTTGCTTTGCCAGGAGCAGGACGAGCAAATATTTACCTCCCCGATTGAAGAGCTCTATGGCCACTTGAGACGACATAACTATAGTCGGAGGCTAGTAGCAGCAGGACTGAACATCGCAGGGTGAAAGCTGCCCATGGTAGTCTTAACAAAAAGCACCAAGCAGACACGCAAAAAAAAAAGTAATTTGTACTTTAACAGTAGAGTCCAGCATAGCTGGGGGATATACAACATAATTAATTTTCAGCGGCCCCGTTGTTTTCAGGTTGCCTGGTGTTCTGCAGTCTGTTCCAACATGCTGGGCAGTCACCTGGTCTTGAACTCAAGTACGCTGTCATAGCCATCAAAATTCACCTGTCAAACAATGGAACATTTTATGACAGGCCTTATCTGCCAGCAAAAAGACTTTATGAGGCCATACCTAGTGATCAGGTAAAGCCATATGGAATATAAAGTCACGCATTGCTAATAAGAGCAAGCAATATGCGAGTGGCACTAGTTTGAAATCTTTTTTGAAATAACTGGTAAATCATAAACTGACAAACCAATATGGAGAGTACATGTCTAATAAAACTGTCCGTGAAGGGGGATTTGATAGAAATGTGGGTGCCTTGTTGAATTTTAATTTTGGAATATTATATTAAACACAAAGTTTCAAACCTATATCTGTACATGTAGATCAATTTTTTAAAAAGTTATCACAAATTGTAAAATCAATACTGAATGCAGCAATTTCAAAATTCTTCAAGACACGATTGACATTGTAACCATAATGCCTTTTAACATCAAACAGCCATGGTGAATATACAACCTTCAGGCTCCCCAGACTACTCTCTCCCCATAATCAGCATGTAAAGCATACATAATATTGCTTCGTATGTAATTCATCATCATATAGGTATGAATGTAAATGTAGCTGTACACTATATAAAGCAAAAACAGAGAAATCAATACAAAAAAATAGCAAAGACCCAGTATAAGTAAGCTGCAAGTTATGCCTAAAATGAAAGTGAGTCGCATATTATTATTATTATTATTGACAGCCTTTATATGCATAACTACCAAATAACTACCTATAAATCAATATGGCTACTCACTGACTGTTAACCGCAATAGCATGGTGACAAATGTTTCAAATTGCGAGGTTACACATTTCGACTACTGGTACCTCAGAGAAATGTCTGACAAGTTAGACACACTGCTATAAGCTGTTCACAGAATCTTAAGCTTATGAATCCTTCCCCATGTCCAGATCAATATTTTCATCTTGAAAAACCAGCATAAACTGTAGCGAAATATTAATTTTACTACACACTTCCTAACTTCAAATCGCTGGATCAGTTCACACATAATAGCAAGACACTTACTGTACACATGGATTATATCGCTCATTTCCTGCCAATTCCACGCGTATTTGTATATGTTGCAGACTGAAGAAAAAAGGGCTCTCTGGTCATTCCATCTTTCGCCCTTTCTCCAAATGCAATATTATAACGCAGTGGCGGGCGGCATCATTTATACAATTCCATAGTCAGAAACGCCACTGGTCTTAATTATCCTCCGCAATATCATCAGGCCCACAGAGCCACTGGCCTCGTCATAATGCGTCTCGTCCCCGCTGCCCCGGCCCCTCACACGACTGACTGAAGGCGATTAATACCTTCCCCCTTCCACCCCCTCCGCCCTTCCCCCGTGGCCAGTCTCCCGATGTCTGTGAAGCCATCTAACATTACCTAAGCCTAATCACTCCGCATGACAGAGCCATCGATGTACACGACACCCGGGGAGGACGGCCCACAGTCAGCCTGTACGAACCTTCTAATTATTAGGCCTCTCATAACCCTGCTGGCCGCTGCACCGCGGCAATATGCCCACACTTAGGGTCGCCTAGCAAAGTCTTCTCGCAACAAACGCTCATTAAGGCTTCAGCACAGCCAGAGCGCCTGTGGACAGCCCAGCGTTTTTACTTTGTTGGTCCCGGGCGATAGTTTTTTTTTGCAGACTGCGCTAGCTATCTTTGGGTTTGGCTTGGTCTTGCTGTCAATAGAAGAGACAATTCATCAAAAGGCCAGGATGCCCTTCGCCTGATTTGCCATTGATACGTACCAGGATGGGGAGGATTTCCTCGTTTAGCGACAGCACATAATATCCAGCCTTACTGCAGGACTCATCAAAGACATAAATGACCTTCAACTTGAGTCTTGGTCTTCTATGATTCAATCACTCAACGAGCGTGGACAGAGGCCTAGCAATGGCACCTCGTTCTATGTCATTCTAGCTCCCACCCTTCACCTTAAAACACCTCTCGAGAATTTAGCGCTGTGACTGGGCGCTCCTGCCAGAAATTAATTATTTACACAAGACAAGTCTGCTGATTGTTCCGAGTCTGGCCGCCATCTCTCTGCCGCGCTTCACCAATCTGATGTGTACGCCTCTGAAGTGTCGGTGCCGTTTCACCGCGCTGTCCATTGTAAGTCATAAAAGACAACCCCCCAGGATCATACTCCGGACTTCTGAATTTGATTCACGTCTAAATGAATGCTTGTTTCTGAAGGCTGATACATAACTTATGAATTACGGTTCCGCAATGGTCTCCAAACGCGTAATAAACACCAATGCCGGCCATTGTTTCTGCTACTTAATCTTTTAGCAGCCCCAGTGCCTTGACTTGCTGCAGTTACATAGATTTCATCTGTAAAGTGGCCATGGTGGCAATGGCAACCCTTGACGATGCGACACGTTCCAGCATGTGTCACTCTCTGTGCTGAATGAAGATTGTCCACACAAACTTCAACTGTGTGACATTCAGCGTGTGACATTGTACAGAAAGGTGGCAAGACTAGACATCATGGAATGGCCACCACAACCGGGAACTCTTCAAATTGTTATTGCAGTCTGTAGCACCTCGAGTACACCTTGGGATTTTCTACCTCCATGGCTTTGCCCATAGACAGATTTACAAATTAAGATTTTATTATGGAATTCTTCCAAAAAAAAAAAGCAAGAATTTGGTAATCGTGCAGTAGTAATTCCATAACACAACAAATAAGTATGTTGTCAAGTTTCAAGATTCAGCACTGGTAACAATTTTTACCTCCTTAACCCATCTCCCCAACTTCAATAATAATGATATCTGCCGGTAAAACTAATCCTCTATGTGAAGAAATCTATACTTCTCAGAGGTTAATAGGTTTGCAAATGTGACACCAATTCCCCTTATCATATTTTTACTCACTAATGTCAACAGGGTTGCAAAATCTGCTTCTTAGCTCAAGGGTTTCCATATTGGCATGGAGATAAGCTACGAAAACCCTAACCATTGTGTTAAACTTCAACTGTAGATGGGGTATGTTTTACTATCCCCCCTCCTCCTAGTGTATAATACAGTATTATCTTGTCACCCATAGCTCCCAACCCCCCACCCCCCTTCTCTCAGCCCTTATTTCCCCCCAGGGTTTTTGCATCCGAAGTCGTGTCACCTGAGGATGAGGCATTAATCCATTATCATTAATCAGGGATGTCAACATTTTGTGCTAATTATGGGCATTTTTTTGGCCTTTGTCCCTGCTGTCAGAGATGCTCTCAAATATTACCTGACCTTAGCATTGGGGGGCAATCTACAGTCAGTCAGCCTACACCCCCCTAAAGCTAATATTTCCTGTACACATGCACATGTGCAGGTAGTTTCAGTATGCGATCTACATGATCTATTGTTTTTGTATCTGAATGTTTGTTCAAACGAATTGTCGGTAAATTGTGATGTTTCAAAATTTCTTTGAGAGGCTGTTTTTTTCTGGGATTCGAATATCGTGCATCAGTAGAAATCTAGTAGTACATTACGATAGTGTACAAGAACTGTTGATGGCACATGCACTGACCTCTTAAAGTGTGAATAAAAGTTAAGCAAAATGCCAAATATGAGATTTCATACAGCAAATTGGTTCTCTTGGCCGGCAATTTTTTTTTATATGTATTATTTTGAAATCCCTGTAAGGCATCCAGCTTAGACTAGCTTCCTTGCTATCTGGACCACCAACAATTTCATGTATGACCATGTTAATTTTAGTAATTGAGCAGCTGTTACAGTTGTTATAGTCTAAGGTCATGAAAGTGTGAATAAACTATCTATCTACTGGCATTCATACCCAAGTCATATTCAAACAACTTTTTCTATAATGCCACCAGAGAACCTTACAAGAGAAGGAAATTAACAATTTCCTGGTGATGGCAGATGGTCATGGTGAGAACATACCAGAACATTTTGGACATCATTGAACACTTTGTTTTTTTTGCTTCATCAGGTCACAATAGGACTGACTATCACACGTGTTATCAGTCTCAGGCTATGCTTCCAGAGTCCACAAATTTACTTGATTATAACTCTCTAAGGTGGGTCCAAATGCGATACGTACAAGATCATGTAGGTGTTGCATCTCATATTTCAAATGTAAACAGCAAGTTGTTCATACAATGGAGTGTAGAAACTTCGAAAACTTATGTAAAGAGTTCATGTATGTATATTGATACCCCTGGGTGCAAGGGTAAGCTTTTCATAGACACTCAGTGTTTGGGCGACTTTTGCCCTATTTTGAATATGTTCATACAATGGATATCATGCACTTTGCATACTCAGATATAATTATCTAAATCTCTCAGTCTTAATTTTGTGTCTTATATACAGTTGTACCTCTCTGATAAGGACACACCTTCTGCCAAACAATTCCGTCCTTATTAGAGAGGTGTCCTTTGGTGAGAGGGAGGATTACATACATACATAGTACTCTCTGCCAGGAATTTGTGTCCAGTCGACAGGGGAATGTCCTCTCTAGAGAGTCTCCTTTAAGACAGGGACCACTGTACAGCCCCTGGCAGTCTGATAAATATTTATATACACAATAGACTATTGATTACTCTTCAGTCCACATGTTTGATTTGTGCTCATTTTCTCAGTTCTATTTTTGACAAACTGACTCAAAATTTATAAGAGAAATTTTACAAAAGCTTTAGTGCAAACCTATTGGTAATCTTTCTTTTCAACAATTTCAGCATGGCTTAGATACTTGCAATATTTTTAGCAATGTTTTCACCAAAACTGTTGCTTAATGTCAGTGTCACATTTGACAAAGGGCATACTTCACTTTGCTCAAGTGCTTCAGATGACCGCTATATCATTCCTTGCCAACTAAAGTGCGAAGCCACTAAGCACAAACCCCATAGTCAAAATCTACATATACATATCTGCAGAAGCACAATTATCTTCTTAATTGGCATGGTTTTTTGGGTCATCATCATTCCATTGTTGTTAGTGATGTCAACAAAAAGATATATAATAAAAAGTAAATAAATGTAATACGTATATATATATATATATATATACTGTATACTGGTATCATGTAATATTCAGAGAGTATCTTATTATATATCTAGTTTACATATAAATGAAATGTACATCCTGTTTCTGTCATACAAAGATCATTAAGTACCGCATTATAATTACCTGGACCTATCATTTGATGCTATTTAACCACTTTGGTGGCCAGGGCGGGTTTGGTTACACAATCACTGGTATTTATCCCGGATATCCAGCAAAATTATATCTGACACATCAAGTTGAGGCAGGCGTCCAGGCTTTCTTATCATATGCGAACCATATATCCACACTTTAACTAGCAAGATCCAATTGTACAGTATCCCAAAAAAACATTTAGGCCATTTCCATATATGTAACATAATTCATCATTTTTTTTCAGTATGTATTTTATAATTGAATAGATATACATGTATATGTATATATATTATGTTAATATATAAAAGGGCAATGACTAGCTCAGCCACATATTGCTACTTCTGCTTAATTGATGTCAGGCCGATCTGTATAATAACTCAGTGGCTGAGTCCCATTCTTTTTTTTTTTTTCAGTTGTGTCCTAGCCAAATTGCTGTAGCTAACTAACACTGTTGTAACTGTCTGATGACCCCCTGGGGGCTAAATGCCGGGCTGAGTCCAGTCCAGTCCAGTGCTGACCCACAAGGTACACTGACCATTGTCCTAGCTAACAAGGTCGCCTGGAAAGACACACACACTCTACACACTCACACACACACACACACACACACACACACAGAGTGACCTGGTTTTACAGCAAATTACTGTGAGATGCTGGAGACGCAAGCCAACGCCTGGTTATGGTGAGTGACCACGGCTGGCCGCCCTCAATGCTAAGGTCGATATGGCATTCAACCCCATGTTTCCCCCTCCACATCTACCAATTCAAGGCCTTTGCCCCCAATGTTTCTGCTTCATTTTTTACGCCTTTCAAAAACGAAGCTTTTCTTTAAACAACCAAATATGTCCCGGGCGTCTTACTGATGATGGACAGAGACAGAGGTTCATAGAGTTTGGGGGGGGGGGGGGGGGGGGGGGGGGGGCGCCGCCGCGCGCCGCGGGGGGGAGGGGGGGGCAGGCGGGCGGGGGCACGGGGGGGCGGCGGAGAGGAGGAGG
>JAAUYG010158586.1_pt1 | contig 21018 bp, 19 predicted proteins | sample 7278091 | NCBI WGS metagenome assembly JAAUYG01 (sample SAMN14350201, study PRJNA611818) | marine sediment metagenome | isolation source: surface marine sediment (0.6m) | place: French Polynesia: Moorea | collected 2018-08
CCCCCCCCCCCCCCCCCCCCCCCCCCCCCCCCCCCCCCCCCCCCCCCCACCCCGCGCCCCCGCGCCCGCGCATCCCTTAAACCCTTGGCCCCAAACCCGGTTGTAGCAATCCTCCAAACCTCCTTGCAAACTGTCAGGAAGAATTCTCTGCTTACCAATCGGGAACCAATACTCCGCTGGACAACGAGACCAGATTGCATTGTAGCTACATCTCGGATTCACCCAAACTGTCATTCCGAGTCCAGAAGTGGATAATTGGATATCGGTCACTTTTGTTTCTCGCACCAAACAGAACAAGATTTAGTGTTTGCTAAAAGTAGGTTTTAAATTTAGTATAAAATGTTCTTGCCAATTTGCTGGGTGAATTAGCTGTCTTGGCTTATATGCGCTGCTTCTTTTCTAAATTGTATCTGTGTACAGGGCTATCGATTGGTTCGAAACTCCGTACCGGTAAGCCTTTACTAAGCTAACATTATACCAATTACTTTATGAAATTACCAGCCATGGATTAATTTATATACAAACCAAACTTGCTGCATGCTTCCTATTATTACTAACCAAACTTGCTGCATGCTTCCTATTACATGTACCAATAATTGAACTTACTAATGCATCATCCCTTTACCGGTAGCTCACAGGCCATGTATTTGGAACAGTTGAGACATCTTATTCACAATATGTTATGGTGTTTGCGTTGTTTCAGTGGATCGTCTGAGGGAGCACTGGGAAGATACCAATAGCAGGACGGGTCAGAGACAGAATCAGCTGGAGGATATGCTGCTGGAATGTCGCCAGTTTGAAGAGAAGAGTTCGGAATTTGAGCGATGGATCACTCCAGTGGAAGAAGATCTGGATCTCCAGACCACGTACGCTAAACCCGGTCTCAGTCTGGATGGCAGGCTGAAGAAACTTCAGGTGTGTATTCGGCATTAATATATAACCCTGAAATGTCATAATGTACTTTTCCACTTTCCACGTTTTGCCCATCACGCTGCAATAAGTGTGGATAAAACAATTGCCATTAACTGATATTGGCTGCAATTAAATCATGGATTTGAACTGTAGCTATAGGGAACCAGCAAATATCACCATTCTAAATACAGTGAAATCTTGAGAGAAGGCAGATTTCAAACCACAAATATGCCTGGAAGAGGGATCACATTTGTATGGCCGGGGGGGGGGAGGGGGGCTTTCGAGGCAGCTTTTACTATACATTATAATACACAATTAAAGATACACAGGCAATTTTATAATAACCTAACAGGAGAAAGTGGCCCATAAATAGTCTTGATTTGGGAGGGTTGTACTAAATTACCCCCAGTACAAATGTAGCTATATGTACAGCATTTCCAACAGAACCTACACTATTATGGTCCACAACTATAGGCATCACGGCTGAAACCAGGTGTACCTTAAGGTTACTGTTTGCATTTTCAAAGTCAGATAAATATATCTTATGTATATGTCACATGGAAATCCAGGACAATTACAAATCATGGCCAAAGCAGATCGAACTTCTCTGACCTGCTTACTTGTCACAAAATCTGTGCAAACTTTAGTCCTCAGCCAGGGGTCCGTTTCTGGAACAGCCAAACTTCCCATCTGCACACAACTGGAGACCAAACAGTCTCAGTGGCAGCTCCCCATCTCTGGAATTCACTACCATTTGAATTGAGAACTTGTAAAACTGTCGAAACATTAAACTACTTCTTAAATCCCACCTTTTTAGGAAAGTGTATGACTGCTTAATCTCACTCTTTTGTAATTTACTTTTGTACAGCGCCTTTGAGCAATATCATATGGTATTGGCGCTCTAAACATAACCACGAAATAATAATCATGTACATGTAAAATGTGATTAGAATTTTCTCAGCAAATGGGTAGAAGAATACCTTATGTCTGGGGCTCCAGACGGGTATTTGGTGACTTGCAACTTAACTGGGATCTAAAAAGTGACTTTGTGCGCAATAAAAGACCTGGAATGTATTTAACGTGGCCTGTGACCTTTGCTTTTGATCTACCGGTAATGATCTAAATCTATATGCAATTTAAAAAGTGACTTGGTACGTGCCCTTTATGGGCACCCATCCGAAGCTCTAGGCATTGTGACAATTTCTCCAAGAGACATGCCCAACTCCAGTCTCCAAACCCCTGGTGCAGACTTCTCTTTTCAACTGGAAATTGCCCTACTATTCTACAGTTAAACTGTGATTTCAACCTTTCCCCTGGTTTTTGTGGCACTGGAGCCTGAGCTACTGGTGGAAAGTGGCCTTGTATTGACAAATCTTTTGGAGTGAGTCAGGGAAGAAAGAGGGTGATTACCTCTCCCGCTCATCTGTCTTAAGGTTGCATGTTAGTGGACTGCCTTAAACAGCCTCAGTCTCATTAGGACTGACTGTCCAGTAGCTCCAGATCCACTGAGAGAGCAAAAGTGCTATAATTGTGTGTAATGTCACTAATGGTAACGGCTCTTTGCTGGCTGCACATTGAGTCAAAGCAGTAAATTTTGGTAGTTACATCTTCTTTTCTCTTTAACTGCTCTTAATCCTTCATGCTGAGTTTGGCAAAACCTAAAGACAAAGTCATTAAACCCCAAATCCTATTCTTTGTTTCTTTGTTTCTTCAATCATGTTTGTTATTTTTTAGGGGTATTCTTTATGTACATTGTACACTGTTGCACACATTAAGTGAACAGAAGGCCCAGGTACTCGGAAACCACTTGCCGCTTGGCCACGCATTTTTTCGAATGAGTATGTTGAATAACACAAAATGCCATATTGGTGCCCAGTCAAAAACGTAACCCATATACCTTGATATGTTGACAACTTCTGAACTTAACTAAAGTTACTTGGCTCTACATGTATGCATACCGGTACATATTTCTGAGGCCCCATTTTTCATCAGTTTTGCATAATTAGTATGTTATTTAGTGCCTAAATTAAGAAAAAGATATTTTGGGTCCTCCCAGATGAGTCAGTTTTCTTTGTATCAGTATTGCTGTATTAATTCTATAGTCAACTAGTGTGAAAAATATATACCTCAACATAGTAAGCCTTTCATGAATACTATGAATAAGTTTATACATTTACATGGAATAGAGATACCAATAGTTTGTTGTTGTACTTTAATTATTAGAACAATTACACAATTTCAAAAAGGGAATAAAATGGCCTGGATAGGTATAGGTAGCTCTCTCTGAAAAAAAATTTGACATCATTCCGCATGATGGTAACTCACAAAACAGTCATTTTTTGTGGATGACTGACTAACGATGAACATGCCATAGCTCAGCTGACAGATTTTCAAGCAGATCGAGCTCAAACTGGTCACCAGCCAGTGGCAGCGACATTTGGGCAAGAATTCTACCATGCTTCATGAGTGCATATGTCTGCAGCATGGGCTGTAACAGAAGATTACATCACTGAAGCTTTCCGGGCCTATAATGCCAGTTATTGTTTGTAGCCCAATTTATCTTTTCCCTGTGAAGCGTTTGATGTTGGATATTGATTTGTCTCTGTTCTGGCAATGCATGCTGCATCTAATAAATATACAGCCCCCCTTTACTGCTGTATCTCAACCTCGTCCCCCCAATATTCCCTTACTATTAGCCATATATCACTCTGGTGGGACTGTTTGGCAAATGCAGACAAATGCAGGTATGTGTTCTGTAGGGAAGTACTGGGATCTTTTGTGCCTTCACTTCGGTCATGGCTGGTGTGTAGTTCCTGCTTTTGAATAAGAGTCACTCGGCCTTTCTGACATTCTGTCCAAAGGACCAGTTAGTCATGGGACATGGGGCAGCGGCTGCTCATGCACTTCGTTGGCCACTGTTTGAAATCCATATTTGCCGGTAGGCAAACTTGGATTGAAGCCTTAGATTACTCCAGCTCATTTCATATTCAATGGTCCCTCCTGCCAGTGACTAAGGTATTTGGCAGTAACTACTATGACTGCTCTCTTTCTCTCTCTCTCTCTCTCTCTCTTGCCAGAGGCCACCTGTCTTATATGTGACCAAAACTTCTGGCTATATTTGAGGACTGCTGTACCTATAATAATATACCAAAAATTGTGGGACAAATTGTGGGATAAATGAAAACACCTAGTAGTAGTAGTAGTAGGAGTAGGAGGAGGAGGAGGAGGTTTATTTTGGAAAGAAAAACGCACATAATATAGATAACATCAACATACCACATTGCAATGGCTTTTTCTCTCCCAGGTGAAACTGGAGCATAAGTGGTGACCATTCAATAGCAAGAAATACACATGTTTATTTTGGAAAGAAAAAGGCACATAATATAGATAACATACAACATAGCACATTGTAATAGCTTTTTTTGTCCCAGGTGAAACTGGAGCATAAGCGGTGACCATTCAATAGCAAGAAATACTGTACAGAAATACACTGGGTAACCATGAGTGGTCATTAAGAGCCCATCTGTGAAGAAAACAGTACCGGGTAATCAAGTTATATTTTGTTGGCGCAAATGAAATGGGGCCATGCAAACTTATCGGAAAATAAGAAGGAAAAAAAAAATAATCATTTGAATAAAATGGAGGTAAATGAACAGTCCCGTCTCAGAAAAAGAATAAAAATGAATCAATACCCCATTTGACTATAATGATTGAGATGAACAGTGCAAAATTATCCTAACAATTATATTGATGAACATTTGGTAAACATTGTTGGGACACATTTATGCCAGTTGAAACGCTTTAAATAAGGTCACATTTTGGGTCACATTAGCTAAAGATTATTTGTGTTTATTCACATGTATGTGTATTTCAGTCATTGTGTTTTGCCAGCACTGTATATCAGCCTGCGTTACTGATGTAGGACCAATGTGCATTCACTAACCTTCCCCTTGGCCTGTCTTTGTAGAAACTGCAGTCCGAAGTAGACCAGTTCAAACCCAAGGTAGACCAGCTGAACCACATGGCCAACAAGCTGATTGAGGAGTATACTATAGACGACAGCACCAAAGTCAGGCTGGGTATTGAGAGGATCAACAATCGCTGGAACAACCTGCATGCACGGTGAGACAAACCATTGGCAGATACGACAATAGATGTTATTGGACTCGGGATTTCCACTCCCTGGTTCTTTTGGAAACTGGATCTTTGTTCCGAAAATTTGGGTAAGCATCTTGCTGCCATATTGAGGAGACTTTGCATGGGTCGATGTCACCCCACGTTTGAATCTTTGAGGAAGCAGCCAACTCTAAACAGAGAGCATGGTATGGAACCCCAGTCATCACCCTGAATATCCTCTTGTGTGACCCCATAGGGTCACACAATGAGTGACATCAGCCCACGCCAATGACGGAAGATGACAGCGAGATGCTTGCTGAAAATTTTTGGGAACAAAACTCCAGACAATTTTTCTAATACCGGTAGTCAGTTAGAATCAGAAAAGTGGATCCATGGGTAATGCATCTTTGATGCTGCCCAGTTCCTTCAGCCATCCATACCTCTACCTAGCTTGTCCCAAATATCCACGATACACCAGATAATCTTCTTGGTAAACCTCAGAGAGTAGAAACATTTTGTTTTCTCAATAAGGCAAAAATTAAAAAGATTTAAAATATAAGACAAAATTAAATTTTCATAAATTTTAACTTATAAGATAAAAATCTTTATAGCCGTGCCACACAAAGGCTGCCAAGAAATTTTCGCTGTTCCTGTTGGCTGGATGCTGAGCCGGTTCCTGACCGAAAAGTGTGGCCCAGAGCCAACTCTTCATCAATTTAGGAGAATGTTTAATGAAAATCCACATCTTTCCAGATCCTCCATACCTGACCATGGAATTCTACCAGTCCAAATTACAGAAATATTTATTGTCGACACTTACTAACAATTCTGACCATTTTTGGAGAACCTTTACCTTCAAGCTGTTTTTCCCTCAAACGTTATGAGAATCAGATAATTCTGCTGAAAATTGCAGCCAGTGGCATTGGATTTTTAGCTTTAAGCAAAGTCGGGGACAATGATTGGCCAACAACCATCTTTTCATAAAATGGCTTTACAAAGTGCCCCAAACTGTATTCTGTTGGAAATTAAGCAATAACATAGTGGAGGAAACTATATATTCACCAGTAATGGCCACCGTTATTACATTACATGGAGAAACAATCGTGGGAAAACACCCTCCCGCAAGACATTTGTTGAATTGACTGGATGTCGGTGACGAGAGAGCTGGAGGCCTGGGATGTGAAGGAAGGGAGGATATGCCATTTAGATATTACACAGGAGCCACGGTAATGGAAAGTCTGTGTGTCCTCGGGGTTCGCCAAGGTTGTCTGGAGGCATAATTTGCAATAAACGAAACTTGCGCTTACCATCAAATTGATGGAAAATGTACCTTATACTTTGGAAAACACACTCACAACATAGAATTTATGGGCATGCTAAAGGTTAATAAAATAATATATTGTGAAAATTTGCATTGTGAAACAGTAGTGAAAAAAATCTAATTTAATTCTTGAAAGTGCAAGCTGGTGTACCCATTTATATAGTCAACAACATTTTAGCTTGGAACAAAAAAAGACAGTATGGGTGTAAATTCTAAAATTAAAACAGCTATTATAATATAATTAGCATCTTATTTCCTGCTCATTAAACTTAGTTACATATCTCATAAATTTTTATCCAATGTATTTTAAATCTGGATATTAGAACCTCTGACATTTCCGAGATTCGGCCTTTTAGGCCAAGTGTGAAGCCTTTGTGTCATTTGTGTTCAAAGACCAAGTTTGACAGTTAATTGTTAGGAATGCCGAGACAGTTCAAGCACACTCCGAGAATCACAGAAAAATAGTGACTGGATGGACATGAATTTCCCTTTTGTGCCAGGACTAGCAGTGAACACTGTGGACAGTCCGCAGGCTCAGCAGCCATGTTCACTGAATCAACACTTTCTGAGATAGTACCGGTAGCGTGTTAGCCAAGCGGTAAAGGCTAAGCATACAGCTGGGGATCGATAGGTCATGAGTTTGAATCCAGTATGCCGCAATTTCGCCTTTCATCTACATGAGCTAATTGCCTGCACACTCCTTTGCCAAGTTTAGTGAGGCAACACAGAAAGAATAAAGCCAGAGTACAATTGTTCGTTTTTCATCAAGCTCTGGCAGAGCTCTAACTTCATCAGTTGGAACATCATGAACAGAATATGTACATGTAGCAAGCAATTCTCTTTGACCTGCATGAACCAAGCTACACTGATGGAATCACACATGCTTCATCTTTACATGCTTTACCAAGCTTTGTAGTAACAGTACAGGCTGCCGTTTCAATGCCGAAACATCAAGTATTGATTTTGCTCCTCTGTCCTGACCCAGGCCAGGTCAGAAGGGGCATCGTGTCATCCAATCTGTCACCATCGGGAGGTGCCAAGGGTTTAGGAGGAGCCAGAACATTGCTTTCCACAGTAACAGCTGAGACCAAGCAAACCAAACGCCAACACTTGGTGCTCTTCTGGAAGTTTTAAGTAGCGTTTAAATACAGAAGAGCTTGTGAAAGTAACATAGGAAGGCCCGTTTGGCTCATGCTTGCAGAGAGACTATTTAAAGATCTCTGGCTCCTCAACTGGAACAGTTGCCGAATATATGATAAGTGGAATGAAGTTTCCCTCAAATGCCTTGCAGTTGCACCAATTGCAAAATATTAAATTATAAAAAGAAAAATATTTGAACGGTCAGTCTAATGGGTATACATGTATACCGGTATTATCTTTTGTCCTTCACATTTTCTTTAAAAAATTTTTGTACTTAAAGCTAGCGTATCTAAAGCAGAGGTCCTTGACTACACAACTTTAAATACTGTTTTTAGCAATATAAACATTCCAGTCAATGTAAAACTACATGCAATCCATTTGTTTGAGCAATGCCAGAGGTTTTATGAACTTAGCCCATTCCCCAAACCATTTGTTTAGCAATGGTGTGAACATATTTCAGGCTTTCCACACAGCAGAAGGATGTGGAAACGACCCTCAGTGCTGTCCAACGCTACGACGCCGACTTCAAGGAATTCACCTTGTGGCTGACCAAGGTGGAGCTCGTGCTAAAGCGTCATGATGAGAAGAGTGCGTCAGGAACTGCAGGCGATGACCAACAAAACATAGAGCGAGCATTCCAGGTAGGGACTGATGATAACCAGCCTAAATAACGCACCCTCTGATTGATTAGATTAGGTGGGAATCCATGGAGCTATAAACCAGATTAAAACCAGCCATATACAGCTATATAGCTGAATTCAAATCAAAAAAAGTCGTCTTAATATTTTTTTTTTGAGGTATGGAATAGACTTCCCTACAAACTTTGTCAGTGCCAGTATATTGACAATTTCAAATCCAGGCTCAAGACCCATCTCTTTGGCCTGTCATACAAGATTCCATTTACCCTTATAGGAATATAATTTGCAATTCTTCTTGTAAAGCACCTTTGCGAAAGGGTTTTGTGGAATTGGCATTTAATATATCAATAATAATAATAATTATAATAATAATATTAAGGCACTACCTACATGTAGTGGTAGTATGTTATTTATGATTGCCCAACAACAGTTGTCATTCTCTCAGACTCGGTCAGTGTAAAGATGTACTGAGTAGTCCAGATTTATCATGTTCCTTGGCTCACAGAATTTGAAGAATGTATTGATGGTATTTATTTATGTCAATAACATTTATTTATGTATTTATTTATATCAATAACACGTACATGTACGTGTAATGTGTAAGGAGCATTCATATACTAGAGTCATGCTAGTATTCCCAAGCCATTTACCAGTAGGTAAGCTTGGGATGCTAGGTTCTATTCAGCTGTAACAGGTTATGTAACGTTCATGCTTTAAAGTCAAATTTAATTACCATCTAGATTTTTTGTGAAACCATAGGAAATCTAAATAATCCAACCTTGAGTGCAGTTATTCACTGGTTTCATGAAACATCTGGCTTCCCAGCCACATATATTACTGTGTATATGATGATGCAAAGCATAACTTTCAGACAATTATCGACTCAAACATGCCAGTGATATATATAATATAGACTGGTATGTTTGAGTCGATAATTTTCGGAAAGTTCTATTTTGTATCCTCACTGTCCCCTAGAACAGCTGTCAGTTACAGTCTATCCATCCCTAGCATGTTGTGTGAATAGTACTGATTTGGCTAGACATACCAGGCGGCCCATTCTGGGAGCAAACCTATTGAAACGTGACAGCTTTCCATTACATCAGCCACCCGGGGAATGCCATCACTATGGGGAGGGAATGGAAAGCATTATGATGACCAAATTAACTCCATTTTTTGGAGGACAGAGATTGCTTTGAAAGCGGCTTTTCAGAACAGACCCTGATTTTCAGTGAGAAATGCTGCCCAAGTTTGTCTCTGTATGGGGGCTGCAATGCATTTGGATGTTGGAGACAGAGTGTTCAGGACGGGTCACAGAACGCTGCTTAGATAGTAGTGATATCATTGGAAACTATATAGTAAGGTTCATAAACCATATACATGTGTACATGGGTACCATTATATTGTTGCCAAGATAGTGGGAAACTGCATCTACAGTGCACTTTAGAACTAAAGAAAACCATTCCAAAAGCAAACATTGGCACAGAACATGTAACAGTACATGCATTAATTTTTACCAGTCAGAAGTTACCTGGTACACACATTGTATCCTCGTATACAAAAACTTACTGATTACAGCAGTGGCTATAGGAAAATATAAATAATTTTGTAGAGATACCATTATAACCCGGGCATTATAATAGATATATAAATGGTAACTTTTCTCATACCCTATAGATGCCATTAGGATAAGTGGCATTTAACTGGATTGAACTGGACCACACCATTATTGGGTTGGTCTGGTCCGGTCTGGTCATGTACATGTACATATGTATATCTGCCTATGACAGATGGCACCATGTTCAGCTGAATGCAGTACTGCCAGATTCTGGCCAGGTTCCTTGCCAGCCATTACTGCCTGTTTTCCCTCCATCTTAGCTAACTCCGCTAAGGGCACTGCGACCTGTCAACCTTAACCTTCCCTCTACTGTCACTCTCGCCCCACAACTGAATACAAATTGGAACTCTTCGCAGGGTCAGCCGTGAGGCGCCTAATAAGGGTTGAATGTCGTAGAGTCAGGTTTTCACCCTCCTGACCAATTTACGAGCGGCACTTCCATCCCTGATGCCACAGCTGTGAATTCCTTATCTCCTGGTAATATGCTCTTGCCTCTATCTAATGATGCTGCATAAACATGTCTTTTGAGGGGCGTTTATTGCTTCAGTGTTGGCTACTTGATGTGTCTTTTCTCCAAGAGTAAAATGATGTCTCTGTTGGAGAAAGGCTTTTGCGTGAAGTGACAGTTCCATTTCCTTGTCATGTGTTCATTTGATTAGCTGTGCTTGTTAAAGAATATCCTGTTTGTATCATCCTACAGGAATTCTAAATTATCCTAGTTTTACTGTGTATATGGGTGGCCAGGGATCTGTGGATCTTGAGATATTATTTCTTTTGAGGAACTTGGTAGAAACACCAAATTAAACTTATTTTCCCAGCTATTTTTCACCTGCTATCAGATAATTTGGTAGCAGTGTAATTTTGCAGCAAATGGGGATGTGGTACATGTACATGTACATGTACAGTTGCGAGATCTTGATATCTTGAGATATTATTTTTTCAAGTGACATGGTAGCATAGTATATTAGTATATGTAGATACAAAGATTAATTTATAGCTGCCTAACATTAACACATGCTTTATTTAGAAAAAAAATACAAAAAGAAGTTGACAGACGTCCAGCTAGCATTCCAGTTTATGAGCTGGGGGCCTTACAAAGAAATAATCAATGAAAAAAGTTTTCATATTAAATAAAAATTCAAAACAAAACAGGAATTTTGTAGTAGGATGAGATATTCCTTTTCTAAGTAAATAAAGTGTGAGAACACATGATATGTCATGTGAGATCGCTGCTTTGCATTTATTATAAACAAATGATGTTTCATTGTGATGTATTACTGATACGTGGCATGTATGTGTAATGTAAACACTTAACATGTATTATGCTGAACTGAGCCTAATATTGTAGCTTGTGGGCAAAAATCAATCTAATCCAATTTATTCTTGTCTAATCTTAGGTTAAAGGTCTTTCAATCCATAAGAGGTATCCAGACAACAAAAGGATGCTTGGCATTCCCTCTATTTTATACAGGTGTCATACTGAAAACTTGTTTTTTTTTAACGGACCAGGTGAAATATGTATCCAGGGTCCAAACACCACTACTGCAGATACTCTCATTAACTAATCTTGTCATGTCTTATATCTGTTATAAGATAATTTTGTCTCAAAATTTGCTATATAATATATTAGAGGAAGAATATTCTTTAGAATATATCTTTATTCGTACTCGAGGTACACTGGAAAGTTTACAACAATATATACATATTATGAATCTTCACCGTTCATCATTCAATATTTCATAACCTCTGGAATGTAATGACATTATCCCGGGCGGGTTTCGAACCCGCACAACGGGGGCATATGTGTTCCTCTGCCCGGCGCTCTAACCATTCGGCCACCGGACAGGGACAATTTTGCCTCTCAGTCGAAAATTGAAACATTACCGACATTTCGACCACTTCCTAGGGGTGTTGTTCACTGACTGATGGTGTCAAGGCCACCACATAACTGCGTTGGTAATGTGGCAAGGCTATCATATGACTGCGTTGGTCATGTGGAAGGAGAATATATATATTTTAAATAATTTAATATATGTTACCATATCCAGCTTCACATTGATTTGTCATGTTTATCAACCGTACTGTATTGTATGAATGCTACTGATTAAGTTTCGTATTCGTAAAAGCAGCAAAAGTTGCATGAGAGCAATTCGAGTCTTGACACCAAAGTGAGGTTAATCACCTACGTAAGGCACAATTGATAGAGAGTTTGACTGACAGGAAACCGCTCTTTCCAGGAAATAGAGAAAGAAACTTTTGAGAAATCAATGGCGCATTGGTCACAGAATCACGCAGCAAAGCAAATAATGAATTTGATGTGCCAGACACATTACATGTGATATATCCCAAGTGTCTTTAGATTGCACTCGCTGAACTTGACCAGAATAATAATTTATCTACACTTTGCATGCTTTTTGTATTTTGTTCCGACGTGGCAGTTCAGCCATGGTATGGCTGTTACGGAAGCTGCCAACTCTGTCCGTTCCCATGAGCTATTGTTTGTCCCTGGGATATTCATTGAGTAAAACCCAATTATGATCAAGTCTTCCTTGCATTAATTGCTAATCAAGTGTCTCTGATAAATAGCAATTTGCAGATTTTACACGGGGCTGAAATTAACAATTTTTGGTGGGTGGGTGGGGATCTTCTGGCTGCATTGCCCATGATACATGTGATCTGTACAGGTCTGTAGTTAGTTTAAGACTGCCAATTATAATTGGGCAGCAACAACTAGTAGAGATATAACACTTACGAAAGTATTGCTATTCACTCACATTGGCTAACTATATTCCACTGATTCACCATAATTATTGAAAATGTGTAAATTTTGTCTGGTTGGTTAATAAGGGTCCACACCGTAAAGCACTGTGATACGTGCACCATGTCTAGTTTTGACTAAGCTCAATGCTGTGTTTTGCTATTCATTTGGTGCATACATTGCCGAACAACACTAATTCAGGTTTTACCGAGTGGTAAAAATGGTGGTGTCGCACCTTATTTATAAGTGGATATTGGTGAATAAAGCAAAGAAAGGTCCTACGTTGTGTTGCTGTGTGTGCTATACATGTTATAGGTCCACCCTGTACAAAATGTCCTTATATCATCAATAAAACAGCATTTGTTTACATGTAAATATGATGTGTTGTGGCTGCATGTAAGTGTCCTAGACCCAAAAATTACCATTTGCCGTAATTTTCAAAACTTACACAAACAAGTTGTAGACCTCACTGGTATAGTTTAACTAAAAGTAAAATTTTTGTTATTTTCATCATGTTCATCTAAGGATAAATATTGTAGAAAATACATGTAAGGTTTAAAAAAATCTTACTACTACATGTACACACATAATGCTATTGTTACCTTTTATGTGTTTTTGTAACAAATTTATTTTACCAATAATTCCAATATATATTTTACCCTCAATGCCCTCTAGTCACTAAAAGAGTATTTATCAACTAAGACCCCTTCCAGTATATAACACCTGCACGATTGATGGCTGCTTTGATTAGCAGGGTTCCTGGTTTTAGACACTATTATTTTTCTATTGTAGATGTCAACACATCACTTGTATTTTAAATGAAAATCAGATGAAAAAGAAAATTCCGGGTAAAATTGTGTTACATTCCTAAATTGCCGCTGTGATGTTTTAGAAGTGCAAGGTCATTAACAGCCAATATGGCACACCATGTAGGCCTGTGGCACATTCACTGCAGCCAGCTCGGTAACTAACCAAATCTGGTCACTGCACCGAAAACTCATTGGCACTCTTTACACAGCACCATTGAAGAAATTGGGTTGTTACAAGGAAAAAATGTAATTCTAGCGAAATGAAGCGAGTTGTCTTGTCTTCCTTGAGTTGGCAGTGCATACCAAATTAAAGGTCCTGTACCTGTCAGAGGCCATGTTACAGGGGTCACCGAGCAAATCTTGGTTGTTAGAGCGCAGGTGGAACACTTCCATGACATTTTTGTCAAGAGTAATAAATGGCGATAATCTGACTGGAACATGTGGAACTGACGTTTACATAGATCTGACCTGTTAATTCTTTTGAGGTTAAAGCTATTGCCACATTTCTTCCATTTGATAAATGATGGGACATGTGGCATACAATTTTTTTCAGCAAATAAACACACGCTTGAAATTTTCATGAATGTTGAAGAGTGTATGGTATTGAATTTACACAAACATACTACTTTTTGAGGAAATAATAGATGATGGACATATCAAGCAAGAACCCAATAAAGTGGTTTTTGTGCGGTTAAATCTTGAAAGCAATGAACAGAAGGCTTAATCTGTTATCGCTTTTCTTAGTGTCTTCAAGCTTTGTGTAAGGCTGGTGAATGTGTTGCAAAATTTGTATTGAATGTGTTGCTTTGACTAACCGTGACAATGTAACATAACTCTTACCACACCCAAGCCATCTATGAGTCCATTGTAGTAGTAGTTGAGATTTATGTATTGACTAGTGTCGATTGCTGAAACAATTGCTTCTGCCTGTCTTCTCTGATAATACAAGGTGAGGCATTTGGTGCTTGTCCATTGTCCCCAGAGCAGCAGCAGTAGGCTATAATACCTGGCCCTTCCTGACTGAAGTCCCTGTAATACAGGCCTGGCTGGCTGCTGCTGCCGCATACTCAGGCCTTACAAGTACACCGTCTACCCTGCTTCCACACTCCCAGACATCAAACTGCAGTTCAGCCAATCTCATTCTAGTGGAGTGGGCTGAGAAAATGCCACAGTCCCCTGGATACTGCAAAGATTGAGTGAGGCATTCAGGAATGGAATCTGAAAGCTGTGTGACACTCACACACACATGCACGAACACACCAGATCTGTGTGCTTTGATGAGGCTATGTCTTTCCCCCCATATCCTCCTCTCACTTTCTCTCCATCTCTCTCGGTTTCTCTCTCTCCTGATGGAAGAAATCAATAGAGGCAATAGCCACCTCTTTGGCCTGTGACAGCTTGTGGCAGTAGGGGTAGAGACCATAGGGCCACAGCAAGGAATTTGGAGACCAAGTAGCACTCCCTCATCATGTGCTGCCACCAAAGCCTGTCTGCAGAGAAAAAAATGTCTTCATAAACTGCCTCCTGTCAGAAGTATAGACCTTGGCTTCCGACAGTGGCTCCACTTGACCTCATACATCGATTCTGTTTGCACCGACTGCCGTTCATTTGGGAGGTGTCTTTGATGCCTCTTACTTTTACTAGCAGTGGACAAATACTTCGGTGGGAATCAATTGATATCTTCGCTGATACAGAGATACACAGTGGGTTTTCCCAGATCCTGGTTGCCACTGCCAGATTGCTCACTGACCCTGTCAGTAAGGGAGGCAGTGATGATACATGTGAAAGGGGCTGATAGCCTGCGTGTGGACTGCTCAACAAGGACCGGTTGATGGGAAGTGGAAGCAGTGGTCATTGATCAGTGGTACGGACCGAGGCTTTTCCTGTCCAGCTGTCCATGGTGTCTGAGAGGGATTACTGGACCATCGCATTAACACACTCTGCCACCTTGGCATACTGTATTGGTCTCCTGCTGCGTTGGGACATGCCAGAAGATGCATATCACTTATGTTAGATTACGACAAGTCTGGAGAGCCTGGCTTTCCGACAGTGGACATACAGTACAATCACACCTGTTCTGGTCGTGACGCCCATAACAATGCTGTATGCAGACCAGTATTCATCCTCTGCTGGGGTAGCAATTTGTAGCAGCTATGGCCAAGGCAGAGCGGAAACAATGGAAACATATCTGTCTTGTCATTTACAGCTAATTCCAGTTGCTATGTAGGGGTCCTGGAGTAAAGTGCAGCTAGTCAGTGTCGGTGGAGCAGTATGTGAAATCTGATTAATCTGGTGCCTACAGCTGAGACAGAGAGGAAACTGATGGCAACGAAGCTCTCAGGCTGGGAGCCAAAGACTGATACACCATACACAGGGTATACACACGAGAAATAAAAGTCACACTCTAGGGAATCAAAGATGGATGGCTGTTGATGGCTGTTGCTATAGCTTCATGTCACGGAATGTATAATTGAGATATTTTATATATCTGAGAGCCTTTTAATAGGTATTTTGTGACTCGGATACATTGCAGTCATTTCTTTATTCACAGGATGACATCCTAGCTTACAGCATTTTCCACTAAGTTTTGTAGTGAAAGCTGTAGGTGATGGTGTACAGCAGGGAACAGTCAGAAGACATGGCACACAACCATATTACTCGCAAGCATAGAAAGGTCACCTCAGAAGATGAACAGACCGAAGGATCATCTGGAGTAAATGTCCCCAAGAAACACCCAGAACAGCAACAGGTTCAACGGCCAAAACTCCCCAAAACCTACAGTGATACTGCTGTAAGTGGCCAGCAGATGCATTGCAGTCAGCCACAGAGGTTGAGCGATCCCACTTGTATCCAGAATGCCCCTGATCCAGAGAGACCCAGCTTCAAAGAGCGTCTGGTGGACCTCAGCTGGGGAGAGAGTCGCAGTCAGGACCTCAAGCAGTTTCTGGATTGGGAAAGACTGCAGGGGAATCCTGCATCCTGTCACAGCAACAAGACTTCAGGTAGGATGGATTGTACAGGTGGGGCTTCAGCAGCTTCGGAAAATCAGTCGCAGGTCTCAGGAGCTCCTACTGCTACCAGTCTTCTGGATAAGATCCATGCCCAGATGTGGGCAGCACAAAAACATCGGGCCACTCAGCTACTGGGCAGTCATTCTGGAAACTCCTTGGAAGAGATGAAACACCGAACTCAGCCCAAAAATCCAGATGTGACGTCGCAAAGGGACATGACAATTCCTCTCGCTCGGGATTTTGACCATTCTAGGATGTACCGCAGTAGCAGTAGCTACTCGTCCAAAAGCCAGGGTGAGAGGGTTTACATGAATCTGGGCGTTCACAGACAACAAGCCCTCAGTGCAGATAGCCTCTCTGGATTACGTGAAATGGCAGAGCAGATAGACTGGGGAACTACCAAAACCACATTGGATAATGATGACTCTAGGCTGAAGAACATCTCTTCCACTGATACCCAAAACAAAAGCAACCCAGATTACACCAAGGTGGCCCACATAAGGAGACTGAAGTCGGGTCAAAGAACAGATAACGTGAGACTGTCTGCCCCATTGAGTGTATCATATAACAGTCGTCCCCATCCAGCTGTTCTGGCTCTGGAGCTGGCACAACTCCGGGATGCGCTAGGTCAATTCCGGGTGGCCAGCGGAGGTCTGCATGAGGCACTTTGTAACATCTCCAAGGAAGCCAGCAGTAATATGTCACCCAAATGGGAGCTTGGTGACAAGAGCCTGGCGAACCGTCTGACCCAGTTTGATCTGGAGCTGGCCAGGCTTCTGGATACACACCTCCAAGCGGGAACAGGACCTGAGAGTGTGGACAATATGGATCCCAAAGTGCTGGAGGAAATCTACTGGGCTCAGGAGAAGATAGCTGAGGTAATACAAATAACTGGGACTCATGGTTCAGTGTCAGGGTTGGACATTAACTTATTTTGAGACTTGTCCTGTCAGACAAGAGAGGGTACTACTTTAGTAGTTATTACTTGTCCGAAATGAAAATTCCCCTGCCCACATTTTCTGTCAGGTACTCACGTCTAGGATTTTCTGTTCCTACAACTGCTTTTAGCATAAACATGATAAAAGAGAGTTTCAAACTTTATTTGTCCCATCGGACAAGTGGAGTGGGAAGTTCAGTTGTCCCGGGCAGTCGGACAATCCTTAATGTCCATCCCTGAGTGTAGTAATGGTGTGATTTGGAATTTGGAAATTGGGGTTCCAGTACTCACCTCAGGGTCATGCTGGTTCAGTATATGCACAGTCAGTGTCAGCCACTACCTATATGTACTCTTGGACACTCTCAAGCAGTCAGCCACTGATCACAGTCACTGTGGCTACTTAATAAAAACACACTCTTATGCAGAAAATTTATTTATTTGATTTCATACACAGCACCAGTGACATGAGTCAGAAAATTCAAAATACAGGTAACCTGTTTTAGCAAACGAAGGGTTTGGTCGGGATTACCACAGAGCAACAGGGCATGTAACTGTACACATACAAACTAAATGACTAGGTAAGGTATAGAAGACTAACATTGATAAAATATGATATATAAAACCATGCACACATATGCAGCATCTTCTCTGCCCACCAGTCTGTCAAACATGTAAGGAACGAAGTAACACCTACACCACTAAAAATGCTCTTAAGTCTGGATAATTCAGAAACACAAATAGCACAGTGTATATGTACATCCTCGGTGTGTGGAAATTTCAATTTACAAACTCATATTTCAATTCTGAAATGACAATTTCCATGGTATTATTGTCAGACCGGGTTCTGCTGTATGGTAAAATTTCATTTTTTGAGGTAGGGCTCAGTCTCAAATCGGATATTGCACGTTGCCACAAACATGTAAGTAATAATGTCCCGAAGGTATGTACAGTGCATAAACAAATAAATATATTCATTATAAGTGGGTCTAGATCAATTTCAGTGCAGTAGTCCCCCTCTACTAAGAACACCCCTTCTGTCAAAGAATTCTGTCCTTATTACAGAGGTGTCCTTTGGTGAGAGGGAGCACCACATGGATTCACAGTACTTACTGCCAAAAATTTGTGTCCTTAAATTTATAGGGGGGGGGGGGGAGGTCCTCTCTAGAGAATGTCCTTTAAGAGAGGGGCCACTGTAACAGCGTCGCTTGGTGGGATGAATTAGGGAGGGATGAATTATTTTTCAGCAATAGGTAATAGTTATAATTACAGTAGAAACTACCGGTATAGGAATATAATACCCATATAATGCATTAATGTATAAAGTATGAGTGGGTGTAGCATTTCTTTTTGTTCAAGTACCTAAAGTCAGAATGAGGATAGACTACCAGTGGAGGACCTGATGATGATAAGATAGCATGGATAATGAATTACTTAGTTTTAACTGAAGATGACTCACACGCACAAAAAATAATTGTTCAGTATTTTTATAAATATTTGTGTAACCACATTAAATAAATTAACTTTTACATTGCATGGCTACACATACAGTTAAAATATTTGGTGAAGTTGAAGATAAAGAAAAAGCAATACTTAAATGTAATGTGTACAATACTCATCTTTAAATCTTTCTTATTTCCGATATATAAAATTGCGATAAATATCTTGCACACATCACTGACTTCTTATATATCATTTCATTGGATTTATGAACATGCAGTTTTACATGCAGATGAAAAACTGGTTTCAATTTGCGCCAGCATTTTATCATTTATCTCCATTTGATAGCAGATTATGCAAATGTTGTCTGTGGCCCAATATCATTATCCCTCTGTTGCTGCCCTACACTGGACTGGATATCTTACGATACCAGCTTGTATTCTGGGGAATAATTTGCTAATTTATATAGATTAACTCCTTGATCAACCTGATGGACTTGCTAATCCATCTGGTGCCTGATGTGCCATGCTAAATGCAGAATGCTAAAATGTCATTGTCACTCCTTGTTGGTATGACAATTACACACCGACGTTGAGCCAGAACAGCAATGCTGCCACGGCACCCAAACTCTGTCGCTCTGTATGTTGATATAACAGCTATAAGATTTCAGTCGGTCTTTAGTCTTTGGATGTGGGTTAAACACAAGCCCATCAGCCAGTACTATTCCATTGCAACAAAGTCTGCAATTTTTACAGTCCTATATATATGTGGTGATGGCCTTGGTGGTCTAAAATTGCAAACACCCTTGCATCCTACTGTTACCAATATATCCACTTAAATGACCATAAATGGACCCCGGCAATACAGCGGTGTCAAGGTGTTGGGCTGTTGACACCCTGAATGCATAATACGAGAGCTTGCAACCATAGTAACCAGACCTGGGAGCCATGCCGTACAAACGCAGAAACCAGTCGTGATGTATACAGGGGAGTATCTTCAACATGTTAACTGCACACAACATATAAACATGTCATTTATGCTGAAATACACATAAACACATTCAGAAAGATTAGCATGCAATGTTAAAAAGGCATAATGACACACACGCACACACAAAAAAAAAAACAGTCTGGCATTTAGTTAAAATTTTGAGCAGCTCGTGCATGAGCAGGTGGGAATAAATAATTAAAAGTATGCATGGAATTAGATGTACAAATATACCATACATGTATATACTAGTGGACCACACCACGTAACTATTTTCCTCCTTGAAGGTACAGTGGTCCCTGCATTTGAGCACCGCCCATTCAGCCAGAAAATAAACCATGTCTTAAAATGGAGGATTTTTTATACTGAAAATGTAGAGTGGTATCACTGATGGCCGGTCTTAGAATGAAGGTAATTGTTAAATGGAGAGGTCTAAAATTACAAAGACCACTGTATAGGAGCTGGAAATGACAACATGGAAAGATCGACCATTCAGAATGACAGACCATACAGAATTGAATACTGGAAGAATATGCCTGCAGACTTCCAGTATTCAGGCATCATGAAGTTTAGGCATTGCTCTTATTTAAATGTACTAACGCAACGCCACCCAGTGTACATATCTTGTACATCTATCAAATGCAGAGAAAATGAGGTGAGCAACACTGCTACCATAGATGTCGGTTGGACCGGGTTGATTTTATCATTGTCTCATCATCAGATCAAATTTGTTTTGACCAGACACCTTAGATTCTGGGTCACACCTGCCCCCAGATCACACTCTTTCTCTCGACAGAAAAGGGATTGTTGGCAAGTTATTAACTTCAAAAGTTTCCATCCAATAAAAAGGACACATTAATAGTAAATAACTTTTAATATTTGTTTAAAATACAGTAGATAGTAAATAGAGTAAATAGTAGTAGTGGTGAAGAGTTATGGCCTTATTAGAGAGGCTGGCCTCTGTTGGCAGTGGCCGCCAATAAGAGAGGGACCACTGTAGTACCTAAATGCAGGTATTGAATACAATTCTTACATATTATGATTGAATAATGATATATATTATATATAGGATAATGCTTACTGGTATTTTTTTTTTTTTTTGTTATTTTTTGGTGTCCAGCTTGATAGTCCTAGGCTTTCTGGACAATGGTCATTTTCATAATACTGTATAACAGCCAAACTTTGTGCATGTCTATATCTATGTATGTACATGACTATTCACTACTACACACCACTATTCAAAAAGAATGATCCAACCGAGATAGGGAATTACAGGCCAGTCAGCATACTAAGCTGCATTAGCAAAATTATTGAAAAACTAATGAAAAAAAGAATTA
>JAAUYG010164316.1_pt1 | contig 20997 bp, 9 predicted proteins | sample 7278091 | NCBI WGS metagenome assembly JAAUYG01 (sample SAMN14350201, study PRJNA611818) | marine sediment metagenome | isolation source: surface marine sediment (0.6m) | place: French Polynesia: Moorea | collected 2018-08
TAGTTTGCAGCAGTGAGTTTTTGATACAAGTATGCAGAAAATTGCCAATGTCATCCCAACTGCAGCTGTCAAGCAGAGCGCCAAGGTCCTTGGACCTCTTGTTTTTTTTTTCGTAGATGTGCCAGAGCATTCACGAAAATTTTGTGTCGCGAATATGTACATGGGCGCCGATTCGCGAAATTTTCGTGCCGCAGAAATATTGTGATCTACAGTAAACAAATGCCTAGTTTGCATTGCAATTTTTTTTTCTGTCTGGCTATGTTATATGTACAGAATGCCAGTATTAATACCATTATGACACTGAGGTGGCTTGCAGTGGTGGTGATGTTTGGGCAATTTTTGGGGGGACTGCTCTCTAATAAATTATAACCTTTGTGCAATAGGCATCTGTAACTGGCGCTAGGGTATAGACAACTAATACCAGTACTACATGGACATGTGCTATTAAGTGATTTCTTACATGGCAGAATTACCACCTGCAGACACCACTTAATGTAACTATGTTGACCTAGCACCTTTAAATTAAAAAAAAAAGAAAAACACCCTTCCTGTCTGTGTCTTTATTGGCCGATAAATTTAGACCACGAAAAAATCTTGATATTATTAATTTTAAAATTGCTTGTACTACACAAGAAACCCTACTACCAAAGATGGGCACGTCTTTTCTGTATCATGGGCCTAATAGGATTTGTCATGGTGACCATCGTTTCTATGACATACTGGTACACAGGAAATGTAACCATGGTTACTGTGAGATACTGTTAGACAGGAAATGTAGACATGGTTACCATGGTTACTGGGAGATACTATAAATTAATTATTAATGTTTGCCAGGGATTTATTGGGTGAAATTCGCGACCATCTTTAAATCGCAAAAATAAATTCCCGCAAACATTATTCGTGTACCTAGATAATTAACAAGACCTGAGCTATAACCGCAAATATTAATTCCAGCTTAAATGGTTTTGTCTCAAAAATGCAACATTAATCCCCATGAATATTAGTTAATTTACAGTACCGATACACAGTATATGTAACCATGGTTACTGGGAGATACTGATGCATAAAAGGATCTTCAAAATGTTGATGACTTGGTGATAATAGAGGCACACAAAAAATACCGCACAGCATTACAAATTATTGAGCCCTGAGATCATGTTGCGGAAGCCCCAATGACAATTGGAAAAGACTGGTTACCAAGGTGACTAGTGGACTTAAAATTCCTTTCTGTATTTAATATCGTCGCCTCCCTGGTCTTAAACTAATACCATGGGTTTTTGTGTGCATGTAAGCACTTTCTTGCAATATTTTATGCAAAGTATGTTTCATGAAATGTTTTGTTATTCTTGCATTTGATTTTCTGGTATTCCACTTGGGTAGATCAGTATTGTTTGCTGTTTGAAGCTCATGTATGTTCTCTAGGTATGAAATGTGATATTGAATTGAAAGACGCATCACAGTTCGAATGCTGGTTTTGCGTATCATGTAACAGCAATATTAGTATTGTGTACCTTAGCTGCTGCCTAGTTTATCATGTTCATGGCATTTTGTAAAGATTAATCTAAAAAGAACATTCCGCCATAGAAATTAGATTAATTAGCTGGCATTGTACAATTTTTTACAGTGTGGCATTTTGGTAGAAATATCATATACATGTGCATATATATGGATAATGAATGAAGTTTGCTTCTCAGATTTTCAAAAGTCTTTTCCGGCTTTGAAAGGCTGACACAGAAGCATGGTGTGCCATGGTTTTCTCCACATGTGGTTGGGCGGGGTGCACACATACTTGATCTTTAAATAGAGGATCAGATCTTCCCCCGTCTCTCGGAGACCAATTTAACTGCCACCGAGCCTTTAGTATAAGGCTCACGGTAGGCTGCGAGGAACTAACCAGAGTGATGTTGTTCCTGTTTGTTCAGGCGAAGCCGATCCGGTGTTTTCCCACCTGAGGAGAGCTGCTGCTATGAACAAACGCCAAGTTTCGCATAGTGGTAGCAGCTCCCACGACGATAGGGAGGCTTCAACGGATGTCTCCTATGATCGGCACAAGCCTCCCTACTTCTGATTGGTCAATTCAAATTTGTTTGGGTAGTAACTGCCATTGCCAGCAGGTACTGTCATGTGATCTTCCTGTGGCGGCTGCTATACTAACTGGCTGTTTGAGCTCCAGGTGGCCGCTGTGGCGCCTTTCCTTTCACATTACATTGCTTTAATTTGTTTGGATTTTTTTTTCTTGTTGCTTCCTGGATGTGATTCTGACAGTCACCCTGCCCCCACTCCATGACCAAGAAAACCATGACCACCGGCTTCCAGGCATATAATCCGTTGTGTGATATGAAAGCCCATATTTTCCTACCGCGGAATGCCGTTTCCTTTTGTAATGGTTTATCATCTGTAGCAATTTACCACTGACCACACTAACTATATAGTGTTTTTGACATTTTGCGTGTATTTTTTTGTTTGTTTGTTTTCCCTTTCTTGCGACTACTTGGGTACAGCTGCAGCCATTGATCCAGTGTACAGCTTGCTAAAGTGTGCAGCAGATCTGCCGCGGCAAGGCAGGTCGCATACATGCTGCCTGCAGCGAGCCAATGAAAACCTCACAGTACGAAGCAGTTCGCGGAGTTCCAGTCCCTCCTCAGGTAAGCCCAACGCATGATAATTAACAAAAATATATATATATATACCGGTAAATGTATATATATATACACTGCAGCATTTCTTGTGCACACGTTTGTATGGACTAATACTCGTGTGTGTGGATATTTTGATATCTGTAGTATAGATCAATCTATGCCGGGAACCCGATTGGCACTAGCAGTAAGTTTCCAGAAAAAAATATTATGTCGCCATAATGGGAACTATCCCAGATATTGTGCTTCATATATTTTGACAATTGTTGACTTGTGTGGTGTATCATTTATCATTTTGATGCAATTAGATGTCTAATGTTAAAACAAAGGACATCAATGGATGATAATGAATGAGATTTTCCTGATGCTGAAAATTGATGACCAACGCAAGTCATCATCATTGCTGTGAAAAAAAGGTGGCACACATTGATCTGTTGATAGGAAAGAGCTGCCATTAGCTTAAATTTATATCAATATAGACCATGCATAATGGTCAGTTCTGGCAGATAAAAGACCGCTAGGATTTATTGGAAAGTTCTATGAACCCAGCTTTCTACTTGTCATCTGTATGATGCGAAAAGGTCAACAATGACCCAGCTAAGCCTAAAACAAATCCAAATGGATCATTAAAGTGGAACTAGGCATTTCAACCATACATATATATGTCAAAGAAGTGGCATACATTTTCATCAGACTCAGATTGAATGCACCATTGGTGGCCCCAACTGTCTGTGGATTAATTACGGCTATGGGTCTTTGACACCTGTGGTCTCCTTATGTATTAATTTAAGCATACCTATGATACATTTGATGGCCAGATTATCTCGTGGCTGTGGATTATACATTGGACTATACTTTGTAGGATTTATGTCGCCAGCATGTCTTTGCCATTTCTTAGTACAGGGGAACATCTGAATGATGACCGCCCAGGGGACAGTCATAAAGCGGTCTCTAATGTGACCGTGGTCTGTTGAAAATGCATAAAGCGCACTTTCGGCAGTTTTGGTACTGCTGAAAAGTGTGTGTGTGGGGGTGGGGTGGGGGGTGGGTGGGTGGGGGGGAGATATGCCGAGTTAGTCTAATTCTTAAGTGGTCACAAAATGAGGCTCTTAAAGGTACGACTAACCTGAGCAAGTGAAGGCGACATTTAATTCAGCTGAATCACTGAAATTAGCTATTTTTAATTCAAAATTTGGTATCATATATCCTGCCATTGAACATCACTTTTTCTGGCTGGTTTGAGATATATTTTCAGAATCCAGGTAAAGTTAAAGCCTATCTTGATCTATAATGTTCCCAGTATTTTGTAGATTTACCGGAGTTCTTTACCATCTGGGAATGTCATTTGTACAGGATTACCCAGTGGCTATAAATACAACGTACCCTATTACTGCGCTTATTCCAAACTTGAAAGCAATCAGTTTATTTCTAGATGGCAAAATTTAACTCATACCGGTACTTGCTTTATATTCTTCCGAAAAGAGTTGATTAGCAATCTCTTCAGAAGTATCTGATTCTATGCATCTATTAACAGGACATAGAATCAGATACTTTCTAATTGACATAAAATATGCCAACTGCCATATATCGCATGACTTATGGGAAAGTAACAGTTCTGATAGTCAAAGGCTAATACCATCTCCCATTCAAATGTTGACTCAATCTCGGAGATGAAATCAGTATGTATGGTATAAGCAGCACTTTATGCGCCTGAGCCGGTACGTGCGAAGGTAATCAATTATAGTGATGGCAGGATGATGATATGTTGGTTTCCCTCATCATATCATGCAGCGATAGTCGCTTCTTTCATATGCGATAAACTATACCAGAATGGTAGTTCGTGGCAGCTGGTCAATAAAGGGCTTGATCTGGCCAGGCTCAGGTGGCAGTGTTCGCCAAACATGCACTGCAGTCATATTTGGTGTATTCGTGCAGCATGTGACCATGGTAATAAGAGCTTCCCTGTCTCGTCTCTCGTCTCCCGGTACCACTCTGGCTAGTACTGGGGACAGAAGACAGAAAGTATGTATACATCTGGGATAATACAGTAAACATGAGATCTACGAGATAGTTATCTCCCCAGAGAACCCTTGGGCTTCCTTCCCCAGGCTCCCGGTCTAAATGTCCCTAAAGCATTATTATGTATGAAGTCTGGGACAGCAAATGTGTTCCAAATACCTTTGGCCACAGTCCAGTTACATTACTGGATATGGGGCAAATTGGGTAAATATTCTTATAGCGTGTATTTAATTCCCAGTGCACAGGACAAGGATATTAAGCTGGATATTTCGATTTTTTTTTTTTTTTTAGACCATGAAGTTCCAATAGCAAGGTTGACGCATAAGTTATTATTCAGGATTGATGAAGAGAAGCATTTATAATTTAAAGCTGCAGCAAAAACTAGGCACAAAATGGATAATGGACTTAAAGGTCCTCTATTATTGATGATGGGAATATATATACATGTATAACATGTATAGCATTACAAGTACCAATGACATAACCATGCAGTGTTGACAAAACTGTGACTTATACAGGGCTGGTGTATTCCTTGAAATTTGTAATCCTAAAGCTTAACGCTTAATTTTTTACCTGCCATATTTGAAGATGTAGAAATTGATTCAAGTTGATTTGGTGAGTAACGGAACTTAAACATGCTGCAACTTTAGTATTTAATTGGGACTTTTGTTCCCTTTAGCTTCTTTAGAGGGTTTCTTTAAAGTGTATACAATAGTGTATAGACAGATTGCACTCCATCGTTTGTGATGTGACTTCTAGAACGAAACATTTTTACATCTCACATGAGACTTCCTTCTATATAGTGTTATATGCACATGCTTCAGGTATATTTGCTCAGATGTGGGGAGATCTGCAGTTTTCTGGTGCAACAAACAAAACTGTCTAAAAGATGATTTCCAAGACCTCCAACATACTTATTCAAATTCACAATTTTTGATTAAAAAAAATGCAAAAATTTCTGTAAAGTAGAAGTTCATATTTAAAGGCTTTGGAATACAGAATTTTGTATAATCAGGTATATTAATTATTGAAGAAAGGGGTCTGATACTTTCCACTGTATTGTTATGCCCCACATCGGCGTTGTGGCATTATAGGACTGCTACTGGTAGATGTTCCTGGGCAACATATTCCGATAGTAGTTACCAGTTACGGGCCTATTATACACTGCTGTTTATGGCTAATGTGTTGAGAGGTGGTCTTATGTGGGACTGGGTTTCGTTTCTGTGCCACTCTCCGAAGACTTTGCGTCATACACCTATATACCTGCCAACTGTGGCCTGCGTGATGGATAATTTTAGTTCGGTAGATGTTTTTCTGGCCTGAGTTTCCTTAATTTTCCCCGGCCGTAGTTTTTCCCCACCCGAGAATGAGTTTGCCTGCTGGTGATGTTCTAACAATTAACCACACTAGGTAGGTAATCATAGAAGCATTATTTCTTGATTAAGCTTCTAACATTTAAGCGTCTCTTTGCTGTGCTTAATGTTATATAGTAGCGCTTTTGGTGCTCAACTTCACTACTAATAACTGGTAATTACTGTTGCTGCTATTATGCTATGCTTTGATCATATTGCTTTTCAAATAAACTTTACCGTATTCATTGTATTAGGTGCACATACTAATAATTATTGCACGGTATGCTTTCTATAGGCCTTTAAAGGCACTGCATGTCTAATGGAATGATTACGGTATGCAGGTTATGTGCAGTATAATGTGTCTATAAGGACCACACCCAGTTGAAATTGCCCTGAAATCACCCACTTTGAATGATCTAACACAGTCGTGCTACAAGAACAAATATTAATTAGAAAATAAAGTGAAATACAGACTATTTTTCTAAGCCTATTTTGGTCATTTTTGATCTTTCAGCAACTGAACGTATCACCATGCAGGGGCCTTTTGTGTTGAGATACCTTATTTTTAATAATGGCTGGAGTGGTCTTTTAAGACAGATTCTACTGTAAAAGATTTAAGTCAAGGCTTATCTGAGCTTTGTCAGGTGACATGTATGTGCTGCTGATAACAGTACAGTGGTCCCTCTCTTAGTGGCCACTCTCACCAGAGGCCACCCTCTTCAATGTGCCCCCAAATTTTTACATTAATACTATAGATACATTTAATCTCCCCCTCGCCGTAGGCCACCTCTGTAATATGGCCACGATATCTCAGAAAATAGGGTGGCCTTATTAGAGAGGGACTGTTGCATGTGCTAATAGTTTTTGTGTGCATAGTGTTCTTGGTTGTTTAACATTTTTTTTCTTATGCAAATATGTTCTTTATTTTTTGTGAACGCATACATTTCGTGAATGTTTATCCATGTAGACCTTTTCTTTCCGTGCTCATCATTCATTTTTAATGTCAAAAATGTAGCCATGCGCAGACAGTTGGTATCTTGGATACACAGAAGGGCATTTTATTTATATCATTGTGATAGCTAGATCTATAGATAGATTGCTAACAAAGAAAGGAGGTAAATATAAAAATGATAGGCTGTGTGGCTTTGAAACGTAAATGCTGGGTTTTATTTGCGGCGAAACTTCTGATTATGTGTAGACAGGATTATAAAATGTTATAACAATATTGAGCCTTTTTTGTCACTTTTTGTAATAATTTGCTCCGGTACATAAAGTTTTAGCATACCCGAGACTGGATATTGGTAGCTCTTCCAGATCTTTCAGCCATCACTGGCCTTCTTCAAGAGTGGTAATGTCATGTCTTCAGGAGGCGTGGCCCCCTGACGCCCTGGGAGGGTTGCTGTTGGAAGTTGTCATACAGTGAAACTTGTCTTGAGAGACCACTGCCATGAGAGACCACCTGTCTTGACAGACCATGCATTTTTGGCAGAAGGACTTGCATTTTAATCATGTGTTAATATAACTGAACCCGTCACCAGAGACCACCTGTCTTGACAGACCACATTTTTGTGGCCATTGGGGTGGTCTTTCAAGACAGGTTCTACTGTATATGGCTGGATCCCCTGAAGAAGGCCAGTGATGACCGAAGACTCAGGAAGTCAGCTACCTGAATACCCAGTTTCAGCTACTTTGAAATTTCCCTGTATTGTAACATGATTAAGACCAAAAACAACATCTATGCATGCATTTATTCTTGATTTTGTACCTAAATATTGAGACTTTGTAGAAAAAAAAATCAAGGTTTATAACATAAAGCTTATAAATATTACAACCTTCATATTCAGACCCATTATTTTACATTATGGCAATTGGTGGCATTCCGGCATCATGTTTATTTGTTTTCTTCATATTACTTTTTACCACTTCTAGCATTCACAATTTAGCATATGAGTTTATACGTACAATGTTCACATTTTACTGTTTTATATGATGTGTTTTCATTCTGTAGATATTCAAACCCACTATATTGCGTGTTTGCGGCATAATGGCAGTTAATGCCGGCATCATGTTTAATTTTCTGTCTTCCTTTGTTTTCACACCTCCAGAATGTAAAAATTTGCTTATGTATGGGTTTATGTTCTTCTCATTCGAACCTGGCTTTTGGGAAAGCTAATATCATGCTCCACACTGATGCCCGTTTCTTAATAGGTAGATAAAAAATATCAGTCTTTGGTGAAGAAGTAATTAAATAATAAGGAACCTGCTGAAATGGATCATCTCTCAAATTTTGACCACAGTATTGATACAAAGTCAGATCTAGCCACATTTATGAATATCTGCACAGTCGTGATTGAGCTTGACATTTGATAATTGCATGACAGCTTCACTTATTCATCTTTTTAGCAAAGGATAATGCAGCTGATAGATTTGTCTGTCCATATAATTGCTATTGAATTTACACCAGCCTGACGTAACAGAGAGAAAAGAAATAGTAGAAACCATCCGTCACATCTGCATTTGTTGGAAGCTTTTATTTATGGCTAAATGTGTATGTGGTGTCTGTTTTTCTTTGCTTTCAATTGTTTTGCCTTTGATGTCTGTCTTGAAGGTCTGTCGCGTAGTTATAGAGGCTGCACACACCACGGTGAGCTGTTGCGACTGGTAGTGTCCCCCAAATTATCTTTTCCATCCTTTGGTCCTTCATTTTAGCATGCTTGTCCATTTCCCTAGAGTGTGTCTTTAACTCTTCGGCCTGGTTTGGCTTGCGGTTCAATAGGTGTGAAGTGATCCCAGTGCCGCAGGCCTTGAAACATTTTAAACGTTTTTTTCCAAAACATATGATAACTATTATTGACTATGCCTCCAAGTTACTTATTGCATATTCTAAAATTCCAAGTATGAACCAGATAAACATAACATCATTATAATATATATCTGCGATCGATCCTAAAAGTGAAAAGACAACACAATTTTATGGAGTCTCACACAACATGTATTGCGAAATATCCCCTGTTTCATTAGTAAATAAAAATATAGCATTAGTGCCCTGAGCCCTGTTGGCGTAACAATTTTTATGTCTGGTAAAAAGGTGAAGATCTGTCTGTAATACGCAATGACACACATGAAATTTTTTAAATGATATGAGCCAGTCTCTAGAGAAGGAAAGAGTTGAGTCGTAAAAACAGATTTCCTTACTTGAGATCAGGTTTGGAACTGACCCCTAGGAACCTAAAATATAAAGAGTGTGTAAGGTTATAATGAGAATATATCAGAAGTTTTACTTGCATGAAGTCATTTTTCTTTCTTATCTAACACTTTGTCTTGTTACTTTGAGACTGCACTTTTGTATATAGATTCTAAGGTGCAACTCCTTAAGTAATTCTGTTGAAAGTTTTAACTTTTTTTTTTTTTTTGCATTTCATAGATTTGTATAAATGTTGCCTAGTTTTCTCAAATGCACAAATATTAAGTGCAATGTACCTTCACATGCAGCGGCTGTTAAAAAAATTCCTCACAACAGCATGGGAAAGATGCAGTGCTAGCCATATAATAATGACCAAATTGACCTAGTTTCAATGGGAAGATACCAAATTTATTTTCGCATTTACACAAAAATTAAAAAAGTTTATGCCGCAGTAGACTTGCTCTGGTCCCATGCTGTGAAATTTACCAGTCCAGCTTCTTATGAAAGATTTTTTTTCTCTTGTAAAAAAACTTTGCATAAATCATGTAAAACTTTCATTTTGACAGCATTGGGGTACAACTGCAGTATATATACAACATGGTGCATAATGTATAGATTATATATATATAGATGGTCATGCATTCAAATAAGACGCTGGACTGAATATTTTGATATTGATAAAAAAAAGTACATTTGCATATATATATCACGAACAAATTTTTGACCCAATACTGCCAAACTGTACATTTTGTTCTTATGCCAGCAAAAGGTGACTGCTATTCTAACTGTGCATTTTGTTCTTTTTTTCTTCTTTTCTAGAGGGTGACAGTTGTTCCACAGCCTCGGCCTGTTCCTGTCCATGCCACACTCCAGAGCTACTGGCCGGCTACCACTTGCCTCTCCTCAATTCCTTCATCATCAAGAAAAGCTGATGCTGGCTTCTCCCGAGGCTTAGGAGGTTGAGCTTTTTCTTGTGGCCATCACGGGGCTAAATGGCCTGGCATCGCCTCATTGGTTGATAATTATGCAGATTGCACAATCAGCCGTTTTTTTGATGGGCATGCCGTGGTTTTGCATCCTGATGTTTGGTGATGGAGGGAAGGCGAGAGGGATATGTGGTTGAGCAGACGGGATCGAATTAACGTTCCAACTTTATATTTGGAGAGTGCGGTCCCCGAGTGACTTTGTGCTGGTTTGGAAGCCATCAGGTGGCTATAATGTGCCATACCAGGTGCACACAGGTGGATCGAAGCCAAACCCTTATCCTGAAGAACGGTCCACAGTTGGTTGAATTGATGTTTATGTTAAATGGTGACCTTGTGTGACCTTGTGTGCTCATGGTGTCATTCATTCTGGATAAAAAAATATATGTCCTGCTGTGCCTGGGCATATATGGCCTCTGGGATACTGAGGATTATGGGTCAAACACTTACGGAGGGAAACGGACCATTTAACAGCTGGGCCATACGTGGACAACACACTCTTACCGGCAAAGGCAATGTGCAGTTGCAAGAATTCCCTTATATCCAGTGTGAAATCGAAATGATTTGGGCCAGTGTTTTTGTCGCCCATAGCAACTCTTTTACTTACAGATCTATATTGATTTGACAGTGTTTTGTGTTTGGTCACAATTTTCCATGGAGCGTTGTGCTTGTGTCATATTTACATCATGTACCGTGGAACCTAGTTTTGTAAAATTGATCGTCCAGGGTACGTGTAAAAAATATGTAGCTGATGTACTACTTGCAAAGGATGGAATGTCTTAAACAGCTGATTCCATAGGTCACTTTTGTCTTTACAATTAAATCAAGTATTGGGATTTGTTGAGGGTAATCCTGGCCACTAGCCACAAATCCCATTTAGGGCTATGAACAGGTGGTCAATTTTGCAAGGGTCCTTGGTGACTGCTTGTATGACCAAGGTTAGCACTGGATGTAATGAAGTTGGACTACTTTCAAGTGTAGTTGGACTACTTTCAAGTGTAGTCCTTGAAAGTAGTCCTTGGCAAGGTTTGTGAAGACAAGGCCAGAATGGTAGAATAATAGAGTGCCAAACTAGAAGACTTAAAAGTACTCACAAGATTGATTTAAATAGGAGTTGCTTAAGCCAAATAATAGTAGTACTCCATATTTTGTTTAAAACCTGTCAATACTCCAGAATACAGGTCTTGATCCGATATCAACCAAACTCTTCACAAATACACATTTAACAATTTTCCTCAGGGTTTGAGGGACACACATGAGAGTACAGTAGATGTGTGTATATTATACATACAGTATTGCTGTATTTGATAACGGCCTGTTAGTTTCAACACACTGCTGGGGGTATCAATATGAAGTAGAGTGTTACTTTGTGCAAAAATGCTAAGGTATTTGTTCAGAATGAGAAAAAAATACAGTTGGGTATTAAACTTCGTGAATGAATCTGTGAGTTTGTACTTTAAGACCTGTTTGGAGCGGATAGGATTCTCTATGCACATTGGACAATATATATAAAATGGAGACAATAATCAAGGTAATAATTTGGCAGTTACACTGTCTACTATATTTTAGCAAAACATATGATATGCTTTATGCTGCTTCAAAGCTATTTATAGAGGTTTGACATAAGTTGCAAATAATTTTAATATTTAAATTTGGCAGAAGTTGTTTATGTTGTTAACGATATTCACATACAAAGATGTACAGGCACTTTTATTTTTGAATGAGGTAATTGTTAAGTAGTAGGATTGTTGGTTGTGTATGAACTTCAGGTATACCATATTTGAGACCTTAACGAATTGTCATTGGTTATTAGTACATGTACATATATCCCTAATGTATTTGAATTGGTGACTTGTTCAATACAAGAAATTTTCCTGGATGAAACATAAAATTTTGAAAATATTCAATGGTATGACAACAAACAGTAAAATCATGGTAATGTGAGCTTTTCATGTCTTGTGTTTTACCTTCTGAAATGTATAATTTGTGTCAGACCCCAGTGGTGTGTCAGTGAGTCGGTCTATATTTTGAATATTCATTAGCCATTTCAGCCCTGGTATTACAATAATGCCATGCCACAGTGATCTGGTAATTATTTGTCAATGTGGTGTGATATTGACACATTATTATTATGGTAACAAACACAGCTACTGGTATATACACTTTGGCAGATACAGCTGCTGCTGGATTTGGTGGGAACTTGGTGCATATTCTGGTTTCGGGTTAATGTTTTGACTTAATTATAAATGGCCCAAAACTTCTTGTTTACCCAGTTGAATATTGTTATATGTATAGTTTGTTATGTTTATTTGTTTTTGTTGTTTGTTTTTTTTTTTTTTTTTGTTCTTTTTGCCTTTCATCTCAGTGCTGATGTCTCTCCTGCAGATGAAATATTTAATAAGAACCTCAGTTTTCCGTGTACTTCATAAGGTCCTGCGTATACCATGCATTTCGTATAGTAGTATTATTTATTCTCACAAATACCAGTACATCTGCACACATCCCTGCAACATTGTTATTGTGGTTTGAACAAAGCTGTAGGGGGAGAAAGGTCCAGTGATTGACAGATAAATACATACATTTATTACTCAATTTCATGTTTAGAGAGATACATGTAGACAAAGAAACCTTTCAAGCTAGGACATAAATCGAACACGAAAATGATAGTGGCCAAGAGAACCTTAGGCTATCAAGCTAGACACCCCCGCCAGAACATAACAGACTAAAGGAAAAAACAAAATCAACAAGCTTTATGAGCTGGCCAAAAATATCATGACACATTAGAGATAGACACATCACATATATGCTGCATGGCATTGGCTATTGACATGTACAGCTGGAAAATGCTGTTCTGTTTTTGTAACAGCCGTTAATTTACTGGCTATCCATTGTGTAATTTATTTCAGCAAATACCATAGTACACAATAGTAATATAAAACAAAGACAAGTAATGGTAGCCTGAGAGACAAGTACAAAACCCCATAAAATACACTGCTCATTTGAAATATAGCACCATTGATAATCATAAGTATCATGATATCCAATTTAATGTCAAGACTTTATAAACACCCATAACTTTACCATTGCAATAAAGTGATGAAACTTTTAGGTTGAATTTTGGATATGGAACTCAACTTGTAGAAATACATATACATACACCCACCGGCCTTGGACATCCACAAAGAGATGAAAACTTTCTACCATTAAACCTGTATAGTGAGATTAAATCTTTAAATATCTGTGAACGATCGTAACTCATCTGCTGTGCCTAATCTATGACATAAAAATCCATAAATTCAATTTAGCAATTTCATTTAAACTTTGTAGATGAATTTGAAAGCGAATAATATTTTATTTAAATTTATTTGTAACCACTTGTGGATAAAAAAAAATTAAGTAAATACAGTGAAAATAAAGTTGACCCTGCATGAATAATGCATAATAAAAATATAATAATCCCTGTGTTGCGATACACTGTGATACGCAAACAGATAGATATCTTTATTTATGCTGGTATATATCTCTGGTGATATATTAATTTTCAAATTTAGGTGTTAGGATTTTATGAGGTTACTTGATGGACATCTTCGTTTAATTTGCTCACTGTGCTCTCCCTTCCTTCATTAGCACGTTTTTAATTTCCCTTTCTTCCTTTCACTGTATATTTGAACTCTGGTATTCTTTCTTGAGATTGTTTTGTTTATAACCTTGTCTTCAAGTTCCATATAAAAAGTATTTTATTTCTCCACGAGGTACATGTAATCCGACATTGATATACTACGTCGATTGTACAGGGGTCCCTCTATTTTGCATCCCTTGATTTTAAGACCATCTTAATTATAAAACCACTTTTTGTTTGGTCCCAAAGAGCAGATTTTGTGTACTATTGAACCTTTATTTTGAAACCAACTGCCATATATGGCCACATATTCAAGTTCTCGTAGGTGCAAAGTTGATCTTAAGCTAAGTGACCGCTATATCACCACAATTGATACTTTGGTTCTGACATTATTCGTTATATGATCCTATTTGTACTGCACTTATGTCACTACAAGTATGTATTGACATTTAAATAATTATCCATAACCTGTCACTTTTCTGTATATCTTTGTCCTATATCAATTTGTAATGTTATTCATTGGTGGTGTGTGGCAGGTAATATGAACCATGGTAATTGTGACACTGTTGTTTTGTTTATTGTAAACCCTCCAATACTGCCTTGGTACTGGTGTGACAAAGTCATTCCTTACAATTTACCTAAGATCCCACTTAATCACTTTTGTTGTAGCAACTACAGTTCGAAAATGGGACTTTCAGTTTAGTTTATTACACCTGCAAAAAGTAATGAATGTATCTCTTACTTTTTTAAAATACATCCATTATATGTACATGCATTTATACTTGAAACTGTGGATCCTACTACTTTGTGGCATTTAAATTCTAGATACAAATGCAGTTATTAATAAAAAAGTATTAAGTTGCAATACATGCAATACATGATCACTGTACCATATGATATACACCTAACAGCTAGTCTTTCTTTTAAATGAAGTCCCAAATATCTTTAAGTGAAGTCCCAAAAAGTCTGGCGTGAAGTTAAGATACATGTATGTAAAACTTGCAAACCTCTGGAGAGGATCAAAACTCTACATGTCCACTTACAGGGCCTTCTTACCATAACCAGTGTTTGTTTATTTATTTACATGTACATGTATATGCAGTACTTTAACAGTTAATAATTGACTTGTCAACAATTGTACTCGAAGCAGCAGCCCAAAAAGACCACTTTCTGACAGTTGAACTTGTAAGTTATGAGAGACTGATGCTTATTAACTTTAATTTTTTTACTAAAATGTACCTGAGAACCAACTGATCGTAAGTGCAATATTTTCCAATGGATGGCACTACTGTAGGCCTAGTTTGACTTACATGTCTATCTACAACTGTAATATTTGTAAGATGATTCACCAATGTAAAGTCCTGGGGTCATGTGCTGTTAGATATATTATGCACACTTGAGCCTGTGTTCCTTGGAAGAGGTATTTGTGCACAAAGACACAATAATTGACAGATTTGGTGGAACAATTTCTTTCCGTTAATTTTGCTTCTGTTGCTCAATGTACAATGTAGTATGCTGCCACATTTCAGACCAATAAATCACCATGAATTTGATAAGAAATTTAAAGACAGATAAAATCATTTTGGTGAGATTGAGTGGTTCATATCCAAGTGCACATGAAGAGATATTTACAGTGAATTAGCAGAGAAGAAAAGCTTAGGAGACAATGGCATCAGTGATATTTCACTGAAATGGTATATAAATACCTATATCATGAATAGCAGAGATCATCTGTTGCCTAATGGTTGAAACATACCCAGCAAACATGTATACTCACAATGAGTTTTCTGTAGTTAGTAGTGGCAAGATCAGGAAGGGGGTTCATTTCGTGGAGAAAGCACTGGTATTATCATGCATGCAGTGTTCAGTGAAGGTACATTTATCAAGAATTCATGCTCTCTTTTGGAGCCAAAGACAAAAAAAAATTGATGATACATTATTCCTGCACTGTGATTGTTTTGTGCGCCTGCAAAGTGACTCATTATGTTTTAATGTTTGAGGTACCGGTAATGTGTATGTCGATCTTTCAGTGGTGTTGTCGAGTCCTGCAGAATGTTATTCCTTATCCAAATGTATTTAACAATAAACTTGTTATGAACCAAAGTCTCTGTTGACTGCCTTTGAATTCCTGATGCAGCCTGTTGCAAGTCTCCTTGCTGTTAGGAGAGTCTAGTAACAGTGCAGGAATTATAACAGACATTGTACATGTATATAAGATCACGTCTTCAGTAGAACGTGAACATGGATATCAGTGGAAGCCCGGAGTTTAAAGGTCTAAAGATACATGTAGCCTAAAGACTGAAAGATAGATGAAGATGCTGTTACCCATATGTATCTTAAAACTGTAACTGATTGTTTTTAACCGAGATATGACTAACTACTGGCATTATATAGTAACACACCAATTCAACTACCGGGTAGTAATATTTTACAAATGTGTGCGTAAGCCAAGAGTTTGGGATGGACAAGAAAGCTATTGGTGAAACATTGCTGAGCCACTTGCAGAACCATCTGTTGGGATAAATTTCAAAGCTTTATACAATGTGTTCCATATTAATCATGCTGCACTCCAGAAAAATCATTTTCTTCTACAGTATTTATCCTGTAGTAGTAAGTCGTCATAAATTTACTATCGGAAGCAAACCCTGGTTGAGATATATACTGGAATTACAACATGCCATAAGAGGAGATATATAGTGAAACCTGCATATAAAGATCACCCTACGGACCAAAAAAATGTGGTCCTTATACACAGGTTGTCTTTATATGCAGGTTCAATAACATGGAAGGTATGCCCCTAGGGACCTGTAGAATCTGTTTTTTTTTATAAGCAGGTGGTCTTTATATACAGGTGGTCTTTTAGAGAAGATTTGGCTGTACATGCAATCTTGAAATTTTCGGACAGAAATATATTCTTCAACAGGCATACCATTAATGATGTTGCATTAATAATCGGTTAAAACTACATGTAGTCTGAGGTGAGCCATGTGGCCTATAGACTCCTCCCAGGCAGAGTCTGCATGCCTGGACATGTAAGTTCACCTGGAAAAGCGGAATTTTTGTGTCCTGCTCTGTTCCACATGGAAAACTGAAATTCCACCCGGATTCCGGGTCTTTAAATTTCATACAGGCAACCCAAGCATAGCCTTTTACTGCAAGATTAGGCATGTAGAAAAGTCGTATGAAATTGCTACCTGGGGGTCAGGTGCGACTGGTTTGCTGCTAAATCAGTTAGATGATGCTGGCTGCTGTTTAAGACTGTGGGATCACAGTGAGATCTTTTACTTCAACAGAAAAGGTTCTTGGGTTCAAATCCAAGCCACATATATATAAAAAAAAAAATAATGCACAAAGTTCTTTATAATGCCTTACCGGTACTTGGAGCGCAAAGCATAAATGGCAAATAGTTACAGATAGTAGCTATCTATGCCACATGTACATACCAGGTACATGTGATTGATTACATCATGTGCACAATACCGATACCACATGTGGTGTCTTGTAGGGAAGGTGACCCAATAATGTGACACTAACTAACTAACTAGCTCTTTACTACCAGGGGCGTATATTATGAGGTTTGAATGTGTATGTCAATCGGGTCACATTTGCCAATACTGGGCTCTGTTTCATAAAACGTAAAGATGTCTGTACATAGGCCTGCTAGCTAGCCCATGTAAAGACGTCTTTAAAGTTTTATGAAACAGAGGCCTGGACTGTTCTGGGGCAATGTACACCCTACTACAGGTGGGTTTAGATTTTGTGTAGGTGGCTTTTTGACCTAATAGGAATATATGCTACTGACTACATGTAACAGAAGATCGTAAGGGAGATCATTTGAGTTTATAGTCATTGAGTTCTGCTCAGATCGTAATCTGAACTAAAACACTTCAGCAATATTCACGAAAAAGCGTGGTTAACTTCCGTGCTTCCATGCAATTAAGGGATATGCCATATTGTGAAGTTCACCATGGCTCATATACATTTGATGTATACTATTATTATATGAGTGAGGAGTGTATTATTATATGTATCTTTTCCACTTTCCTGCTGTATCACGTGTACATATAGAGAAGCAAACTGTGCATAAGCTTGAGCACCTCATTTGTAATCAGAGATGAACTCCGCTACATTTTTTTTTCCTCAAAAACTTCCTCTTTACAATTCTGAATTTATACCTATATAGCTATATATCGAGATGTTGTTCAGTGCGTAACTCTGTGCCTACCATATGCACATGTTATCTTTTATTGCGCAATCCCACCGTGTGGTTTTCTAGCTTCTTCCATAAGGCAGTTTTTTGGAAACAGTTTTTTCCTCAGCATACTCGCAACCTGTTTACAATGTAAGTGACATCTTTTTGTTGCATTTCCTTTTTTGTCACGTTTTCTCTGTAAACCTTAATCTAATTTCATTTGATATTCTTTCATACACATACCATATATCTATACCGGTGTATACAATGTATATCTAATCTAAAATTCGATCTTAAAGACTTTGAATCTCTTGCTCTTGTGTGAAATCTTGAGGCTTGCTTTCTTGAAGTATTTTGAGTCACCAACCTTAACATTTAGCAATGAAGCATAAAATATGTAAAGTCAAGTCTTGTTACCAAAGAAAATGTAAGTTTATTTACCATACTTATGTTTTTAAAAGAACTACCCCACTTATATAAGCTGAAACTTGTTTTTTTCAAAAATTTTCAGTCTCGAAACAAACTTAAGTTGACTATTGAGTTAATTACCTTGGCAGCCATTGTGATTGTCTTTTCCGCGCTTAAGATCAATTTTATGATCATCTAAATTCTTCTGCTATGTTACCGCTGCCTAAGTGGGAGTGTTCCTGTGTACCTCACTTCCTTATTGTCCCCTCATAAACCGCCACACAATCTTCGCTCAAGCAGGGATGTGCTGAAACTTAATGTTCCATGTTCCAAATGGCTCTGGGGTGATTGTGCCTTTTCTGTGGCAGCACGTACCTCACCTGTGGAATCATCTGCCCTACGAAATCAGGGCCGCACCTTCGGTTAACATTTTCAAATCCTTATTGAAGACACATCTTTTTGCACAGTAGTTGTAACATTGTCCTGCGCCATGAGCACACTTGTTAAATGGCGCAATACAAATCTAAGGATTGATTGATTGAATTGTAGCTTCAAAATTTCTAAACGATAGCTCCAGAATTAGAACGGCTGTGCCATAACACTGGGCTTTATAGCAAAAAACCTAGAAAAATCAAGGACATTACTATGCCATTATATTGCCATGGAAACCAAACCTTTAAAAAATTAAAATTTGTTCATGTATATTTACATGACAGACACCACTGAATCAGATGTCAGAGTTAACATAGTTAAGGTCATTAAGATATCGACTTTGTATTTCTTATGAATGCCTATAAGTACATCTGTAGCAGATAAAAAACTAGTGAAGACATGGCCGAAAGAATTCAATTTATATGAAGCATCGATTTGCCGGTATATTAATTTATATACAATTACATAAACTGATGTGTCTGAGCATTTTGATAATTATCCTACTCATAGTTTCCTTTCTCCTCTTTTAATATACTGTTCATTGATATTTCCGTGTTCTCCCCTTTCTCCAGTCATAATATACTGGGTAATTATTACCAAACCCAAATTTGTGTAAATACTCCCATGTCTATCTTGCTGATGTAAATTCTCCCATGATATGATAGTTTCTGAAAGTCATCCATGCATGTATATACAATTTTCTCATACAACAATTATTGTAATGATTAAGTACCTGTTGTCTATCATTTGCATGAATCATGACTCCGAAATCAGATGACATCAAGTTAAATTTCCATTTTAGTTGCATTATTGTTGTATTTATACACCACAGGTTCAGCATTAAGTATTGCCACATCCACGGTGGATGCTGCCAGAAGAGCCAAGCTACGACGGGTACAGTTCCAACAGGAATCTCGTAAAAGTCAGTCATTGGAAACTCCATATCATCACAGTCACCAGCAACAGAAGCTGGCAGCGGAAATGGAGGGAGAAGTTCATGAACGTTGCTCCAGCTACACCAGTCTAACTGCTAGGGCAGCCAATGAGCAACAAGGTAACATAGCCTCCTTTCACTGCAGTCAACCAATGGACATCAAAGTAACAAATTCAAAATAATCTTGAGATAGCCAATGAAGAACTATGTAACATTAGTCTTTGTGTAGACAACAAATAATCATTGAAGTAACAATTTTACATTTTACTTCATGACTGGTTTAAAAGTTACTCATGACTGGTTTAAATGTTACTCATGACTGGTTTGAGAGTTACCTGGAAAAAAAGAAAACAATACACCTTTGCAAATCATGCAAAGTCAGAAATAAGAGAAATAAATATAGTACCACAAGATTCAGCTTTAGGTCCCATCTTATGTTTAATTTATGTCAATGACAGGAAATGTTTCACAAAAAATGAACAAGAGGCCCAGAGACCTTGACACTCTGCTTGACCTTTTGCCAGATAAAACTAAAATAGTTTTATGGTAGTTTTATGGATAATGGCAATGTAGCTAAGGTAGGTGACTTATCAGCAAAGTGCCACATATTATTAAAATTTTTCTAGCTAGATCACAAGGAAGAGCAATAGCCTGTATTTCCTCCTGATTACAACTGGGGGAGCAGTAGCCTTTTGAAAATCTTAACATCAGAAATTTTTGGGTGAGTTTCCCATGGAGTCCCATATTTAAATTTCAAAGTGCCACAAAAATATTAAAACTTGGCTGATTGCCAAGAAAAGTAACAGCCTGTAGTAGCTAATGCCCTAATGAAGTTTGACTGAGATCAGATAGAAACTGTAGGAGGAGTGCAATTTTGAAATTTCCAGCCCCATATGATCCTGTGTTAAGAAAAATTTCAAAGTGCTATAAAACATTTCAAATTTTGTAGATCCATACTTTCTATAAAGTTTGGTTGAAATTGGATGAAAAATGTGGGAGCAGTAATGTTTTGAAAATCTCGACATCGGAAATTTTGTAAAGTGCACTGAATGACCCCAAACTGAACTAAAGTAAGACATGAAAAGCACCCTACATATCGGTACGCACCTACATACGCACTTCTTAGGACCACGAGCCCCACACTCTATGACCAGTCGTTTTTAAGATACGTGTACCGGTATTACGCATTTTAGGATTTTCCCATTGATTTCCATGTTAAAATTTCAAAGTGCCACAAA
>JAAUYG010011253.1_pt1 | contig 20994 bp, 12 predicted proteins | sample 7278091 | NCBI WGS metagenome assembly JAAUYG01 (sample SAMN14350201, study PRJNA611818) | marine sediment metagenome | isolation source: surface marine sediment (0.6m) | place: French Polynesia: Moorea | collected 2018-08
ATAGTGGCATAACAGTGATCCTACATTTAGGTAGCTGCTGTTCAGTGTTCGTAAACAGGAATTCATATGCATTGTAACTGAACCATAATGTTAACTGCGCACAAAACATATGGATATATATAATAAAGGATAATTTCAATATCTTTTAGACAATGGATGTGTATGATGCAATCATGTGGTAGGATTATTGTCTGTACCGGTCATCCAGATTCATAAGTCCATAAACATGATAAATGCATGTAGTCATATATTATAAGCTATATCCCACAGCAATCACATAGGAGTAGGATACATGTATATGTATGCCAAACTTTACTATTTATTAAAAGTGACAAGCCTAGAATAGGATGTTCATTTCTGCCCAGGTTTTAACTTTCACCAGTACAATGCATGTTAAAAACAGGTTTACTTCAATGAACCATTCCCAAGATTTGCCACTTCTGAATTCCTTTCGCGCTATAGTAGTAAATGTGTGGTAACAACATTTCCCAGCAGACCCAGGTGGAGACTTGTCTTACAGATCAAATGATGTCACTTCCACTGCATCAATTTTGATGCATGCATTGGCCAATGAATCTACTGGAGAAGCTGTTACCGGTACCCAGTGGTAGTTTTTTAACCAGACATTAAAACAAAAAGTTCCCCACTTCCTCTTGGGCAGAAGATGTTTCGATGGCAACACATCTGTGCCCAAAACGCAACTTGGAAGATTGCGAGCAGTCTTTACTTTGATCTGAAGAAATAAATCTTGTTCTACTTGTTCGTGCCACTGCTTCACTGTCTTCGTCGCTAGAAAAAGGGGCAGCGAATCACGCTCAGGATATGCTGCAAAACTTGCAATGTTTTCTCTCCCATGAAGGAGAAGACGACGAAGAAATAATCAAGGGACCGATTTCTTCCACCATGGATCAGAAAGACAGGCTTAAACATGGGGGAAATGAGCACATAGGATGAAATTTTCTCCTCCCAACATCTTTGTGCCCACCAATGACAGTCATCACATTGGGAATCATAATAATCGGGAGGGAAAGAGTGACAAAAAAGACACAATGAGAGAGTTCGGAAAAAAACACTTTCAAAACCAGCACCATTCTGCTGAGAGAAAGATAGCTGCAAGAGACATAATGGTCCACAAGTGGTAATGTCAGTGCTAACAACCACTGGGCCAAATTCTACATGAATACATTGTCCTGAAAAAGTAAACTGAAATTATTAGGATCCTGGTCCTTTGTTCCGTCAGCAGCGAAGATGTATAAATTGTCTTTTGTCACACTAAGGTCTGCCACAGTAGGTCACACTAAGGTCTGCCACAGTAGTGCTTCTCATTGGTAAACACATCATAGAACATGTAGAACGTCATGGTAAATGTACATGTATCTAGGGTAAGAGAAACTCCACACTGCTTTTTAAGGCCATTCTTTGCTGCATATACTTCACTCTCATCCAAAGCTTAATGTACTACATGTACCGGTACATGCATATTGCATTACATTTACGAGAAACATTTTTTTCTTTGGCACATTGAATAGGACAGAGCACTTCTTGCACAAGAACATTGTTTAGTGTCACATTATGTCAACATGTATCATCACCATTTATGTTTCAAAGGACAGTGTGAATACAAATGAAGAAATTAATGCTCCTGATAAGGATCATAGTAGCAGACTGTGTGTGACATGCACCCAAATAAACAGATGTGTACAAGCATAATTAGGATACGCTTTAATGCCTCTGTGAATAATTTGTACAGTTGTCACATTCTTTCAGACCAAATCGATTTTCCAAACTGTTCAAATATTATTTTTAATCCCACATTGACTTTTTAATCCTGTTGGGAGATGCAGTCAACCTATCCAGAGTGTTAGCATGGATTACAAAGGCCTGCGTACAGTACGGTACTTCATATTAAGATGCCACAGTATTCAAAGCTCCGGTGCAACCAGGAATAGCATTATGTTACTCTAGGAGTGAAATTCCAAATGGTATTTCACTCCTACTGAAATTACGTAAAATGTATATCCAAATTGCAAATTTCCAACACTGGCATGAATGGATTTGTCAATGGCATCATATGTTTTATGTTATCTGACCACGCATACTATTATATAATAGTATAAATATTTATGCTCAATACTTGAAAAAAAGTTCCTGTTCACACGGAGTCTATATGCGGATATATACAGACACAAAAGAAGGTGAGTACAGCAGTGTTAGTACCACAGCCCAGGTAATGCTTACTGCAAACAAACAGGCAGGATTCATTATGACCCAAACATGTCACTTTTGTTTCGTTTGTAGCAAGCATTGCCAGCAGACAGAGGAATATATGTTGGTTAGAGGAAAAGACGTTGGCTAATACAGACTTTGAAAGCCAGTCACCAGAAGTTGAGACATTAGGGTATATATCTGCATCATATACACAAAGGGCGAGGGGTAGTTTTGCAGAGGATAAAATATATTCAAGGTGACACAAAGGGGCTGAGAAGAAAGAATTAAATAACTGAAACTACACAAAACTGTAAGAAAATAAGCAACATCCCAAATCTATAAACATAAAATTCAAGCCAAGCCTTTATACCTTTGCCCATTGAGCCTAGTTCTTGTACACAAACTAATAACACAGCCATGCAAGGGTAAACATTACAATTACAGCATTGTACAGAGTAATAAGTAAGGTTGGATATACCAAATTGATACTCTAGTCATGCAAGATACACTGTGTGTAGACTTTAGTTATACATAAAATAGAATTCCAGGTATTGTTTTTTGCCCAAAAATTGTTCATCATGGTAAAAGAATACATCAAACTATGAGGTTCTCTTCCTTTGCTATTGAAAATCCCCGGGGTTGGGCGCAAATCAGGCACACCTCTCCCTCTCTTGCCTTCCCTTGCTTCCTCCCTGACATCCCATAGCAAATGGACTAGACAGGCGATAATCAAACTGGATACTGATGAGGCTTCGTTCTTATCCCCAATTCCATCCACCGGCCAGGACAAGCAAAGGAGACAGACACGAAAAGGAAACTCCCTCATCATGTCCCTTTGTTGGGTGTGTGTGATTGAGCGCTTGCCATGCGCTCACAGGAACTTATCCCTAGCCAGTGTCATCATTGTCTGCTCAAACAACATCGTTAGTGCCCACAGCTGGAGAATTTATCAAGCCGTGGTTTGAAGGATGTATAGAACAAGGAGGAATGACAAATGAGGATGTCTCGTCTGTGTCACCATGGGACCGGTGTTATGAACACAATTGAGGTTCGGTATTCATTTTCATCAAAAACTACAATAGAGAATTTACCGATATATAGACACATGAGAGAAACTGATTATTCCTGCCTAATAGCCAGGTGATTTTTTCTTTAGTTTTCTCTGAACAAGTTACCTCTAAAGAAGAAAGCATCTATTTTATATATATATGACAAAAGAGCAAAAGCCAGTCAAACAAAATAAATGACACAAAATGAGAAACAATCTATGCATGTATTGTTTATGAGGTATGAGATCAAAACTGGAAAATCTTAAATACAGTTGAGAAATATGTAGCAGTACTAGTCTGGGATACAAGCAGCATGGTGTACAACTGAAAAACACCGGGTCTATTACCTGACCTGGCCAATCTAATTTCCTACTACGTTACATTTCAACAACTATCACTAGCCAATCTAAATGTCAGTGGTCCAGAAAGGGGGGGATATCCCATTTAAGGTCCCTTTTCTCGATTTCAGGAAAGAGAAGGGTGCAATTACCACACAAGAGCTAGCCTACACAGAAGAGGAATCCAATTTTTGTTCCTGCCACTTGATAAGAATAGTATTACATTTTGAAATGCCACAGTTGTATTTACTGTCTTCGTCAATTTCGTGAACTTCAAGAGGATTAAAGATTTCAGGCCATAAACAGGAACAACTCAGCACTGGAGAGCAATGTGAACCAGCCAGTAGGAAGGAAACTATCAAAGGAAATTACATCAATGATTGTGTCGATGTAAGCATCCCCATCATTAACTTTGACATGCAAATGCTGGAATGCTTTTCTACTGCTACACCATTCAAAAAGAGGTAATGTTACACGATCAAATGGCTGATGTTCTATACACGATAAAGAATCAACTGTACATTTCAGTATGCCAGCAATAACAGAACAGCATAGTGAAAACAAAAAGAAAAGATTGAAGGATTCATCACCTTCCACTGGTATGTCATGCACAACAAAAAACAAAGATAAGTCAATTTGTAATGCTTATTGATTAATGCGGCTACAATAATTAGCATAGGCAAGAAAAGAAAACATCCCTCACCCTTCATTTTGTTTATAATGCACATACTCATAATTATAGCTGTATGAGCAGTTATCACACTTCTGTTTACCATTCCACATTCGTCAAAATTGTTTTAAACTTTGAAGCTTTCAACCAAAGTAAAAATTTCCATTTTTTTACCAGAAATATCATGACTGTATGTCTTCTCCTAAGTTTCAATATCGGCTTTTACTGCTACTCAACTCACCTTATTTTGTGCGTCAACATCTCCACATAGCCCAGCTATTATGTTGTACTAGTGCCTTGTTTGTCAATGTGCACTGCAAACTGACAGTCAAGGTTTGACACACAAAATAAGTAAGAAAAGGATAGCTTACATGAGTCCTTCTCACCTTCACGAGCCCGGGACCGGCGCTTCTCTGCCTGTAAAACATACAGCAAAACACATTAAAAGCTGTCATAAAAGCATGTAATTCTAGCGATACCCATAACTACTGCACAGTAAAGGAGCAGTATAAAAGGAAGCTTGTTTCATGACAAAGGAGTGCATGTGACCATTATCATTGCCAATTACATGCTGAAATGTTGCTTATATCGATATGATATGAGGAGAGTTTAATGCTGTAACATTACTCGACTGATATTGCTGGTCACAGAAGATGCAGCCACATAGCCATGATGCCAGTTTTCTCAACACAAAATGAACAGTAAACTCTCTGCTTATGGATACGCGTATATTGATGGCTCAAGTGATCAACAAGAATTTGTGATCAAGCTGTATGTACATGAAAAACATGCACTGTGTACCGGGGGTAGGTGAGATTACACAAATTACACAATCCTGGGCTTCCACTGAACCCAAGAGGGCAAGGTTGTGCAGGTTATAAAATAGAAAATCTTCTGCATGTCTGTTTGAATATATTTCTTTGCAACGGAATACCATTATAAAATATATCTGGAGTGTACAAAGAATTTATCACTGACAGCTCCTGCTGTTTTAAATAAAATACCCTACGCATAAAACGGCAGTGAAAGGTCAGCCATAGAGGTAGAAATGATCACATTTATAAACCACTGCCCATCTGCTCACAACTTGACGCCTCAGAAAGAAAGAGATCCCTGGAGAATTAACAATGGCAGGGAAGCCCCCTTGGATAATTTCCCGGTAGCCTGACCCTTGTAGCATACTAATTACTCAATGGGGGCCCACGTGGAGAAGCCTGGGCTATCCCGACTGCATGCAACGTTGAATAATGCACACAATACTTGGGGGTATAATTTCATTAATAAAACTGCCTCCAGAGGAAGGCGGGGGAGAGCAGTTCGTAACATTGTATTTATGATAGCAGAAAAGTCTCCAGCAGTGATGAGAGTCAAGTCAAACATACATCGAAGATAGCCTCTTATAACACAAAGACACCATGTTGAGATGTACTACGCACACTACATATACTATGTTTTACGTGATCTATGATTATTCCTTTGTGTCAATTATTGAACAGGTTTGCCTAACCAGAACATAAGACTCAGTGCCAAAATGAGTTTTAGGGAACCCCTGCCATGCAGTTATTCAAGTTTGAGCTACCAGTACTGGGTTCTTATTATGAGAAATTTCCCAGTAACTTTCACCAGTAAAATTCTTCAGAGGTACCAGAAATATACTAGTGTGTAGTGTTTCAAAGGAATCTGACAGCGGTCTTTGCAAAAATAAGGTGACATTCAATTTTCATAGCACATCCAAATTTTTAACTGCAAACTATAGCAAAATCCTCAAATGCACATATGTGTCCTGACATTATCTTAGAATTGAATACCTTTCAACATATATCCACTATGTTAGAGACATATATTGTGACCTAATAATAGGATTTGGTTTATGAATATTCATTATTGTCAAATCCATATTAAGCATTTGCGACATGTTACCTGGGCACTGCGATTAACTGGGGGGCGGGTCAGTTCTGGAATGTCAACTTTCTCATCCCGGACATACTGCTTGTCCATCAGCTCATCCGTCTCTTCATCAGTGTCATAATCTGGATCACAAAACAACAGGCGTGGAATTTCTCAATCTTGAAATTCATCAAAGAACAAAAATTTGGTGTAACGGAATAAGGAGCAATGAAAGCTACAAGATATTTTCTTTATAGATTAATATTTTATAACAGAATGGTTAGCACATTTTTATCTTAAATATCAGTATATCATAAAAGGCGAATAGTTGAGAACTATACATATACTAGTACATGTAATTTAATTGGTTTACAGATCTCAACATTGCTCCAGAAATGTAAATTACACTTAAAGGTAAGGTTCAGTACTGCTGCAACATCTGAACAGTTTTTCTTTATATCTACCCTGGTACCCAATATAAATCATTAACATGAAAGGTTACTTAGTGCAGAGCTTGTTCATCATATTATAATGGTAGAAAGTGCTAAATGTCTATGTTCACTTGTGCACTGAAATTGTTGATTTTAGTAACTTAATAAGTGCACTGAAATTATTGATTTTAGTTAACAAATCAAATATCCACACACCAAGTACTAGTAAAGCACTGGCACCGTAAATCTTTTATATGCATATTGTGTCACAATCACATTAAGGTACATGTATATAAACACAGAACAGATGGTATTTAAAACATTAGAAACAACACCAAAATGGGACTAATTCCAAAATGCAACTGTCTATTCAAAATTCAAAGTTTCACATCGCAAAATTCTGTGACAAACTCTCATCAAAGTCATGAGACTCCACAAAAGTGGCATAAGTTACTATGTAGAGATGTTTTCACTTGGCATAAGAAAACACGATCCACAAAGCTGACATTCATTCGTTACTTGAAGTAGGAATGTTTTCAACTGGCATAAGAAAATAAGACCCACAAAATTGACATAACAATTAATATGTACCGGTAGGCAAGTTTTTCACCTGGCACAAGAAAAAAAGACGTCAGAGTTGTTGAGTATGAATAGTTTTCACCTGGCATAAGAAAACAAGATATGACTGTAGTACATTCATTAAACAATTCAAAAGTTGTGCCTGCATGCCATATACTGTGGTCCCTCTCTTAAAGGACACTCTTGCCAAAGGACACGTCTCTAACAATTTATTTATAAGGACAGAATCATTTGGCAACAAGTACTGTGAATGCCTTTAATTCTCCCTCTCACCGAAGGACACCTCTCTAATGCGGACAGAATTATTTGGCAGAAGGGGTGTCCCCAGTAAAAGGGTAATACTGTAACCACATATCAGTTTGAACTGTTTTATTCCACAGCATCCTTTGAAAGGCTTTGATGAACCAAATGTATACATTATGAATTCTGATATTTCATTTTCCATGTTTTTAGCCATATAACTCCTGACACAAATTACCTTGTGGCCAGTGTCTCGTTTCAGAGGAAGACTGATGTGTCCAGCACAGGGTTGCAGGTTTCCATCCCCCCCCCCTTCCCTCCTCTCCCAACCCCACCCCTACCATAATGGATTGTCACATCTTTGGGGGCACGATATTGCATGGAAAAGCACTCCCCAATTGTCAGCAGGTCTAGGGTGACATGTCCCCCAGACAGGACATTATACAAGCCATTGTGTCGCATGTCTCTTGACCCACCAGCTCCTGAATATGGGCTGCACATTCCCAAGGCAGAGGGAGGAAAAGCTACTTCAACACACCTAGCGGGAGACATGTTGACAAATGACGGTAAAGCCAAATGATACATGTAAGTATGCAATATTTCAGAAGTGGAAGAGACAGCTAGGCCCCGAAACTACCAGATGTACAATGGGAAACAAAATGTCACATGCGGTTGGATATAGCGGTGTTCTTATAATATTAACTATACTACCTGACATTTAAATTACTGTATGTAAATCCTGCTACATGTGTATGTTAATATAATATTAAGGAGTCCAACTTGCAGACCGATTGAAACCAAATGGTTTTAATATATACTGCAAATCACATAATGAAACAGTGGGGGATGGTGCGAACAACCTGTATTTGCAAGTGGAGAAGAGACATGGTTCAGGTTGTACATTTATGATTAGTGGGGGGCCAAGACTAGGGTGGACAGCGTGGGATCTTAGCTGGAAGAGATATGTGGGCTTTCTAGTCATTAGAGAGTGTGTCTGAAGAGTCCTACTGATCTATGGTCATGCTCTTGCAGTTTTAAAGTCTGCACAACACAGTAATGCATCTCTGAAGTCACTCTGCTGACCATGCAGAAAAAGCTACTGTATAGAGATTGGTGCAAAAATTATATTATAATATTCTACATGTGTCTGTTGTGCCATATATCTTTAATACTTATATATAACATGCCATACAATGTATTACTTATGTCTGTCTTTGATGTGGTAATTGTGCAATGTTATTTAATTTTCGTATCGCATATTTAAGCTTTATAATTTAAAGGCTAAATATGAGCTCAATTTGTAATGTAGCATGAATGGATGGAATGAGCCAGAAAATCTGATATAAGCCTTTTGTCAGTGTGTGCCTATACTGTCTATGTGTGCATTGCAGTAAAGTCCATACATGTATAAGAAGAGGAGATATGGAGATAATGTTCTCTTTTCCTGTCTTTGACATTATCTAGTTCAAGCCCACATCATGACAGGCCGTTGCCCTACTGCTGCAACCCAAGCCTGCTTCAGTGGCTTCAATTCCTATGGTATACATGGTATATGAATATATCTCGATCCACAGGCTTTTCGCTTCCCATTTTGGTGTGAAATGTCCCAGTGATATTGGCAGGGAAGGGTCAGAAGCAGGATATGGAATATCAGTGCTATCCCCAGCCTCTGACATTGACCACATTGACCGGGGACAGAGGGATAAGTCAAGGACTGTCAATCGGCCTTATGACATTGACACGCCCCAATCTTTGCAGGCCAATCACTTGGCCATGTCAGCCCTCTATCAGCCTGGGGGGTTAAGCACCAAACAGAGGGCTAAAGCATGTATAGTGCATAGTGGGGGCAGTTCCACAACCGGCAACCCCAGATCTTACAATTGCCTCCACAAAGCAGCTTCTGGCTGCCGCACTTTCCGTGTACAATGGCTGAGAGAAAGCCTAAATGTAGCAATTTCAGAGATAATGGAATTCTGGGAGGTCTCCAGACTATGCATCAGGAGGACGTGTCACCCAGAATTGGCTGTTGAAGTATTTCATTCTCCTACAAGTCCCTTTCCTATTTAATGCAGTTTGGTCCGAATCAAATTCTTAGAAAGTTTCTTGTAACAGAAAGAAATTAGGTGTCTGTTCATGCTACTGTCAAGACTTATGACTTTGACTATGTTTTTGGCGGTGTCTGTAAAACTGCAAAATATGTGATGGCATTATTGTCTTGGAACCCAGTAAAAGCTAAATTTTTAAGTTACATGTACAGAGCTACAGTTGAATTTCCCTCGGACCACTAAAAAGAAACCCATCCAGGGACAATATTAGTGATCAACTTATGTACTTAAAAGAAGAAGGCTAACATATTTACACAAACATGACAAATGTACCCCTGATTAATATGTAGTTTTACAGATTGTTAATTTCTAATGCTCTAAAGACAATATCACAAAACAATCAAAGTTCATTATATCTGGAAAATCAAACAATTCTTAATAACGAGGCAGTACTCCAATCTCTGCTGTACCTGGCAACAAGTACTAATGCTGATTAAATATATATGAAAGGAGAAGGTCAGCAGAGAAGAAAAAAGTATTGCAAAGGAAGAAAAGGCTTCACCAACTAAGTCTAAATACATGTAAATAATGTAACAGCTAAAATGTATATAGGTATGTTTTAGGAGTGTACTTCAATTATGACGTCTGCAATTCTTGCCCAGAGCCTCTGCTCAACCTTGCTCTATTGTTTTAAGTCTTGACCCTGTCCAGACAAAGGGATAAAGGATATTTGACCAAGAGTTTGAAAAATATTAGATCCTTTAGCACATGATATACCTGTATGTTATAATGAGGATATACATTGATATATGATAAACTATGTATGAGCCTTTGAAATATCTACACTTAGAAAGGATCTAAGGACCCTTAGCCTTTGAAAATCTAAGGTGTTTGGGGAAAATGTAATAAAGGAAGAGTTTCCATGGAGTCACTGCAGCACTGTGCAATGGTGCAATAAGTGAAATTCAAAGTGAGTCTTAAAGAGTGAATGTTCCCAAAACCACACAAACAATCACAATGAACAGCGTAGTAGCTCACAGAAATGTAGACATACAGCTTGTTACTATGGCAACAAAACACCGTGAAGCATTTAGCTACATGTAGCCAGTGAATCAGGGTGAAGGTGAACTGCATTATAAGCAGCTAGTGTGCGCGACCTACCACCACAAACCAGGAAGCCAACACTCTAGAGCTAGAGACAGGAGTGCTGATATAGATATCTACCTCCTTCTCGGTGCCGTATGTAAGCTGTAGGTCTTCGCCCGTCCTCTCCCTCCGTAGTGTCACCATCGGAGCTGGTGTCATCGTGGTATTCTGTCCTGTGGAGACCCTCATCAGAATGGTACTGACGTCGACTACTGTAAGATCGTTCGTTCGGTCTATCATATCGATTTCGGTGATACGTCTCTTCTTCATAATCCAAATACTGTGGGGTGTTCATGATTGAGTGAGATGATGTCGAGGGAGGTCCAGCGCCTTGGGTATCCGATGTTACATGTCTGTCGGGTGAGGTCTCGGGTTCAGAACCCGACTTACCCAGCTGGATATTATCCCCAGTGGAGGCGCTGACACAGGTTGGGCTAGCACCGACCAATCGAGGGGCTGTCGTTTGTGAGCCCAGACTATCTGAACTACCCTGATAGCCGAGCGTGCTGCTGCTGAGGCTGGAGTTACTCCCCTCTCGACAGCCTTCATCAACAAGGCCGGCAACATTACCATTCGACATGGCGGAACTCTCTCCGCTGTCCACACTTTTGCTGCTATTCCTTGGTTTACATTTCTCAAAGTATGGTGCGTGAGAAGCCACATAGCGCGAGTTGGGCAAAGCTGAGCTGAAGCTGTGAAAGCTTGCAGCTTTTGCCTGGGTCATCCGCTCTTGCGGGGATTTGTAAGGCGAGTTTGTGCCATTGTTCAGTGCTCGTTGAATTAGTGGTGAATCTCCTTGACGTGGATAAGCATGTTCAGGGTATTTAGCACTAGTGGCATTGTGGTAAGAACTGGAGTCTCCTGTACCATGTTGGGTACTGCGTGTCGTATCTGGCTCCTCTTTAGGAATGGCATGGTATGCCTTATTACCCTGTATGCGACGTTTACGCTCACTCATCTTGCTCCCCACACTTGCCGTTCCTTCGTCATCCGACTCCAAACCTAACACATAAAACAAAATCATTGAGCATGCAAATTTTTTAGACCAAAGCATAAACTCAAAGAGATCACATGAAGCCATTCACTACACTGGGGTAAGGGATAAGAGGGATTTTGATACTAAACACTTAACAAGCAAGCAAAAGACTTACTAGGAAATACTTCAAATAAGATAGCTGCAATTACATGCTGTTAATGGAAACCTTACTGCCAGTAATAGGATCAGTCAACTATATGTTGAAACATGAACGAACAAAGAATTTAACTTTACATCACTAGTTCCACAGTAATAGGTTTTTAATGACACTGTCAGTAATTTTCTTACATCATATGTAGCAATTCGAATGGTCATGATAAACATGCCAAAATCAAACCACATATAAATTAAATTGAAAAGAATAAAATTGCAATGATAAGAATCCTTAAGACACAACCTAGAACAAGAGCAATTAAATTATTTCCAACTGGATAAAATAATACATGTAACTACATTTTCAGGCATTACACTTCTGACTTTAGCTTCCAATAAAGAACCATACTGAATACAAATTAATTTATATCTAATTATAATTTTATTTAAAACTTCTAGAAGTATAATGCCTGGTAAAACATAATGAACAGCATATTATTATCACAATTAAAACAATATATACCGGGTAATTATAGAAACCAATGACACTTTTATTTTTATATTTATTTTCATATTTTTATTTTATAGGACATTTCCTACGTGTACCTACCCTGAAACCAAAACATAAAATGAGATAATAAATCTGTATATAATACAGAAATCCATGCTTACATTCCGCAGTATAAATACAATATTTCGTAAGTACCAAAACATTAATATTAAGCATGATAATCCTCAATATATAAAGTCCCCATCAAAGTATCTGCTGGGAAGACGACTGTAAAGCAGGCTGTAATGAGAACAGAGGTACATGTAGGTAACGGGATAACTGAAAAGAAATCCAAAATAAATTATGTTAATGGTAACACAAATACTTTAGTTCACACATATAAATGTAGATAAAATAAAATCTGGACCAACAGATAACATAATGTTCCAATCACTGGGAATGTAGTTCATGAGGTATACTAATGTGCATGTCCATGCATTATGAAATTTATAACTGAGCATAATTTACTTCATTTTTTTTTAAGTGGATGACTGAATGATACTGTCAGTACACGTATGAAACTATGGCAACCCCAATTATTGGTTTTAAAACATTCATTCATAACACTTGAGTTTTAATACTACTATAATAATTAAGTGTCAAAACTTGTTTAAAGATTAATGCAATCCAAATTGAAGCCCTGACCATTGGGAGACAACAATGTCAGACAGAAATAGAAACCATAACTCGGACTCTAACAGTGGACTTTGCACTGCTACATCAGCTTAATATTTCTGGCACCTTCCCTCAGTGGCTTTATCAAAGACAGGCTTTCATGCTAAGTGCCAAACCCATATTGATAATTCCCATTGGTAATCTCAGGCGCTATCCCTCTTTCTTCCACCACAGCTTTTGGCTGGACAGGACATAATTCTTCCAGGAGATGATAGCTGTATCAATCAGGCGGTGGCACTGGCCTGAGTCTGGATTCCAGAGCCGAGGGTTCTGGTACAGCTCTGTCACCCTGAAGGTTCTTCATCAACCAATAGTCACCTATCAGCGGCTGCCTGGACTGCCTAATGAGATCAGGGCCAGTCATTACATCTAATGGACTGCAATCAACAAAGGAACCCGACCAGGTTACTCTTCTAGACTATTCCGTGGGACAGCTGCTGAAACAAAGGGATGACAGCTGATGAGGCAAGGGCTAACAAAACTCTATCAAAACCCAACATAAATATTTGGCTGGCCTTTATGATCCCACACTGATAAAGCAGTACTAGCTGAGACTATTTCTGGATGGTTATATTCCAGTGATGTATATAACGAGGGTCATGTGTGCTCATTAATCTACTACTGTTCCATTCGTGCAGTGCTCCTTTAATATCAGAACCCCCCACCCCCGAGCACGCCAACCTTTGGGACACCACTCATTACATAGAAGGGAGTCAGACCTAGGGGATGTGACAAGGTGACAGAAACTACAAGACATGTATCATGTGTATTGTGACTTGTTTTGAGCCAGAAGCAGCAAATTAGATTGCTTCATTGTTCTCCTCTGTCCCAAGATTCCACTGGCTATCTGCCATTTCTACAGACCACTACAGTCGTTGAACATACCGGTACTGGGAACAGACTAAACTGGGATTAAATATTTATAAAAGAAAGCAACAAACCAAGTACAAGACAAACTTTTGACCTCTACCGGTAATTATCATGATTATCACTGTAATAATTTGATTACCTGGTAATCTTTAATCCCGTTTGGTAAAATACTGGTATATATCTAAATTTGCAAAAATCTGCTGCAGTACTAGACTTCATGCAATATGCTTTAAAGCTCTCCTTTCTTCATTTGCTCCAGCAACATATCAGTAAAGCTCTTTGAAATTTGCTACAAACCTATAGTGATAACAACTCCCAGAAAAAAAGGTGAAAAAATTATACTTTCAGATGTCTGCCTAGTGCATGTGTTAGTGTAATGTTCTGAAGCATATGTTTACTACACACAGTATGGAGGTGGCAAATTATGCCTGTACAGTTATAGCAAAGGTAGGCGCACATGCATTATGTATAGACCTATGACATGTTCGCCTTCCGTACCGTAGGCTTGGTCGATGTGCAGTAATCATGCAGACACAAGGTTCTCCATCACCGCAACTCATAATCTCTGCTATTACTGGAAGCAGTTTCACTTCTGCTGCCAGCAACTACAAGAAATCGTGTTTAAGCTAGCATTGTTTAACATGTTATTGCAATTAATTAAGTACAGTATATTATGACGCAGCATACCGATATAATTCTTTGCTATAGGCATGTCAAACATGACTGTTTTGTGAAAACAAATTTCACATCATATTTCACATGTAATACACGTAGCTGTTTTATTATCATAATATATTGACTCAAAATTTAACTAATCAGTAAAATAGTGTGGCATTATATGCATGATAACCATGATAAACGTGAGCCTATTTGTAGGAAGGTGGCCACAGTGCACTTTTTCACCCAGCAAACCACTAAATGGCTACTTCATCGCTCCAGGTGTCAATGGCCAGTCACAAAAATCTCCCGACTCTGGCATCGTTTAGAGTACCATGGCTACAATAAACACAATCAGCGTCAGCCAGCCTGTTACCTGAACTTGTCCCCGACTCCGGTACAATAACCTACCTGATTCTCCACCAATGGCATTCATTACAGCCCAAATATCACTCACTGTGGGGGCAGCCACATTAATTAAGGTTAACTGTGCAGCGGCCACAATGCTAGTATGTACGGATACAGCATCTAGCTTTATGTCCTAAGAAACAGTGGCTGGGGCCATCTCACATCACACATGCTGCCGCCTGACCATGTATATGACAGGTCTCTGGCTAGAGATGGCACGCTATGGTCAGAGACTTCAGCCTTCTGATGGGAAATCCATACGGCTGCCAGAGCATGCCTCAGGTAAGCTCTTGGCTCCAGCTGATAGGGAATTGCTGCTGCCTTTCAGCCGCGGGGAACGTCTATCGCAGAGTGCCAGCAAGGCATATAGAGCGGAAAGACTGCCTGCTCTGCGCTACTCACAACAGGGTAAACGCAGTTCCCTTGTTCCCCCTCACAAGACAATGAAACACAAAGTGTCATATTTGATGCATGCGACTGGTTCCCCAGGATGCACTTCATCCAACATGTACAACGTGAGCACAAACTCAGTATATATGGAAGTTTCCAAGTACCTGAGAGGTTATAATTAACGCCTGCTACATATTGTGCAATTCCCAAGGACAGTCACATCATTTAAAATGATTATTCCTGAAAAGGTCATTTACGATATGGGGCATAATTTCATATCAGATGCATTCATGGAAATATTTTCAATGAAACAATTTTAATATCAGAAGAATATCGGTAATTATTAGGACATACATACCATAGTTTGATCTTATAGCACTAAGACACAACTAAAATACATTGTGTCTACATTGCATTTCTAACACAACTGTTTTAATTTAAAAACAGAAAATTTTGTATTTTCATTGTATAATTTTCATACATCATGAAACTTACAATAAGTGATGGATGTGTCCAAAGAAGACTTGCTTCAATATGTTCTGTCTGCATCGCATTTCTAATACCATTATCTTAACTTAAAAATAAAAATAGAAAATTTTGTGTGTTCATTGCATAATTTTCATACATCATGAAAGTTATATTTGATGAAATTGTCTCCAAAAAAGACTTGATTTCGGTATATTTTTTATATATATTTTTTTGACATTCTGTCCCAGCCTTCCTGGACTATGTTATCTGTGTAGTGAGGTGAGGTCCCCGGTCTGCCTGCCAGCCCCAGGGGTGTGAAACCCTTCAGGAGGACAGTCACCCAACTGTTGTCTGAATACACAATGAACAGAATAACACTGGCCTGTCTGGCTGTTGTCTAAAACACTTTACCCAACAGACTACCATGTCCATGCCTATAAATCTGCAAAGCTAAAAATGTATAAACTTCAAAGGAAAATTACATTTTATGTACACTACATGTTATTGCCTTGGAGTCCACTAGTGAGATATATATATAACAGCAAAGCTTGAAAATAGAAATTTTCACAATGAACCAACAGAAAGCTGATCTCTCAGACTTAGTGATAATTTGAGTCACAACCCTGACTAAAACTGCCAGTGGTTGTACCGGTAGAAGGATAAGACTCAGGTACATGTCTTGCAGTGCGCAGGTACATATGCAGTTCACTGTAGCGGCAAACCTTTTTCAGCATTTGTCTATTTTTCCATACACAGCCAAAAACTTGCCATATCTAATGCAATTGCCCGTCTCAAAGCACACCTGTCCCCCCTTGGTGCTTTGCCGCTGCCGTTAGCAGCCGTTACATTATGGGAAAGAGAAGGAAATGCATCGGAAGCGGCAGTATATCACTCCAGTGGCTGTACGACCAGGGTCACATTTATCTTGACTTCACGGAAATGTACGTCTTCGTGCAATCTGGCATAGGAGAGCACTGCTGTCTCTCGGCCTCTAACTCAATAAAGACCGGCCGTGGGGTCACTGCGTCACAGCCCATATTCCGGATTACAAGAACCAACCTTGGGGGAAGAAAAAAAGGCGGTCGCCTTCCGGAAAGACTGGAAGGGAGGCACCTTGATTCCAATGTTGTCTGAATTGAAGCAGAGCGTGGGAGCAAGGCCACGAAAGATTCTGGTTTTCAAAAAAAAAAAAAAAAAAACAATTTTAACATCAGCGCTAAATGAAATAGCTCTGGGTGGCGGTTAATTAGAATCCTCAGACATGACAAACTGAGAGCAGCCATAATACCGGGATATTCAACATATGGGGCTAATTAAACATGTTAAATATGGAAACACGTGTGCTAAATATGGCCTTGAGTAAAAAGCATGTTAATTTTCATTGTTTTGATTTGCTCAATGAAAATCAAGATTGAAATTGCTCCTTATACAAATATTTGCAGTTAAATGGCATTTTATTATGCAATGTACTATTTTATTGGCAATTTCAAACACACACTGTTTGAAATTGCCAATTAGACTGGATGAAACTAACACAGTCATCATGTCAGAAACAATTGAGAGGGAAAATATAAGAAAGCACAACTATATTTTTTGATAAATTTTAATACCTGCTTTGAATTAACATTATAATTACATATAATGTCTTACATTATCTGTCAAATGTTCAGTTGACCAATACCCTGGAAAAGTATAGACTGTCAAAATCTTAAAATGACTCTCCCAATGCTGATAAGACTGCCAACACTGTGTTGTACACACATTCAGCTCTGACCTCTGACCTTTACGAATATTAATCTCCAATACTGACAGCTGAGAAAGTCTATTTGAAGGCGGTCCTTCACTAATGGCATCATGTGCCTGGACATGACATGATCCAATTAAATCACAGGGTTTTGCCGAATGTCTTTATTGCAAGTGAAGTGTAATGGTCAGAATTGCAAATCACACCCATGTACATTTCCATAAATGATGACTAGACAATGAAGGTGCATTGAATTTGTTGTTCGTGATGATGTCTTTGTTACTGCAAGGCAAATGCAGCTCAGATGAGCCTATCTGCAGATCATATCAGCATGATCCAACCAGTTAAAGTGGGGAGCAATTTAGGAGCCAACCACATTGCCACCCATTGTGTGTAATCCCTCTGAGTTTGGGTCTCTCGCTGGTTGCTCAGAGAGCAAGTGGCAAGATGCAGCAGTTACGTCCTTTGGTGCGAAACTGCATTAATCTTCCTCGGCAGACTGCGGCATCACACACGACGGGACTTATCCCACAATCCATCTCATTTCCACGTCACAGAAACATCTCTCAGCATCGGCAGGACAAACACTTCACTGGAGCATTTGATCAAGTGGCCTCCGCATGGCGCACGGCCAGGGCGCCTCCCCGCAATAGGACCAACTGTCAGGAACGATCAACTCCCAACCCTTCATGGTGGGTCGTGTCCTAACAATCTCCTCAATTGATGTTGAAAATAACCTGATCAGGTCGGAGCAGACAGGAAACTTCACACCCCAGGGTGTAAATAAAAGGTCTGCCCTGCATGTTTTTTTTTATTCCAGGTATTTTCTGGCTCATGATTAAAAGGTTTTTTTTTCTGCCCTGGAAGGCTTCAGTCAAGGGATGCTATATTTAGCAAGGCCGAGAAAACGTCTATGGATAACGGAACCTTGTGACGATCTTATCATATTGGTTTATATTAAAGTAGCTTCTGACGTAAATGGCGGCCGATCTGTCTGGTAACTTGGAATAATGCAGCCTATATGCTGTCGCAATTAGTACAGAAATTGAAGTCATCTTAGATACCGGTACTTTTCCATTATAAGCTTGTAAGTGTGGTTAGTAACTGCATATGTACAGTCAAACCTTTTCATCTTGCTACTCTCAAGTGGTATATGCATTTAAGTCAGCTTTGAGCCTTTTTATGGTTCCAATAATACTATTTGGAATACCCAGTACACATGGTATAATGCAAAGCCAGGTGTTATGTAAGGACCAATTTAAACATTCTTTAAAAGTCCGAAACACAGCAGCTCTTCTAGACAAGTTTGAGTGCAATTAAGACCACAAATTAAAATATACATATTAACATATCAAAAATTAAGAGTGCAGAAGTTGATTACGGTACTGTAAATTCATTAATCATGTTAATGTTTGCGGGGGATTTATTTGGCGAAATGCGCGAACATCTTTAAATCGCAAATATAAATACCCACAAACATAATTCATGTACCTAGATAATTGACAAGGTCTGAGCTAACTGCAAAATATTATTCCCCGCAAACATGCTTTTGCCTCAAAAACACAAACATTAATCCCCGCGAACATTAACGAATTTACAGTATACTGCAAATTTTACTGAATCATGTAGTACTCAGTAGATGCACTCATTACTTTAAATTTGATGAATTGATGTAGGAAATTTATTCCTTGGGCCACAGAACAGAAAATTTCGATGAGGCTATTTCAGAGTCACCACAAGGCCAGAGCATGCTGTCAGGCGGCAGATTCTGGCCCAGGGTCTGTATATACCACATTGGCCATGTCAACTTAGATACCAGCCTGTGAAGTCAGCATTAATGATGGAATCTCTTGGCACCCCGGCTGAATCAAGGCGAGGATCTAAATGCCTTGCTCACCCTGAGGGCTATTTGAATCTGTCTGGTGGAAACCCCTGGAACTTGTAGAAGGCCACTTTTTTTTTTTTTTTTTTTCCGTGGTCTTTCCATTCCAATATCTCGGTGTACTTTCCATTTGGCTGGCAAAATGCCAAGTGGTGATCAATATGCACTTAGACTGGAGACGACCATACTTGTACTGACTATGATTAAGAAAATATTTTAATAATTAAAACCCACAACCCCCCCAAAAAACTGTGAAAAGTTATAGTTCATTACACAAATTACCCTAGTTTAGCCATAGTAATTGAATGCATATGAATATGATCATGCTTATAGTACACAAACATGGGATTGACTGAATGAAGAGTCAAAAATTTTTTACTGGTATCTGCATGAGATATATATCACAGTATATCCAGAAGCAACAGCTTAAAATATCTACATATTATGTGCCATGACAACACTATACATTGTACTTGTTTTGAAAAGCATTATAAACGCACAGTACATGTACTTAAAATAGTAAGTGGTGTAAAGTACCACAATTGTTTCTGTCATTGTCAGAATGGAGACACATGTACCGGTACAGAGCGGTACAGAGCATGTAGGTCCCTCAGACAACCTTACACTCATTGTCACTCAGTCTGACCCAGCGTAGTCAGGGACATTAATACTGCATCGCACCGGAAACACAGCCCCATTTGGCCATGTGTTGGCTACACTTTGTGAGCAGGCCCGTAGACCACAGGCAAGCACCCCAGGCAGCAACCACCGTACTCCGCGATCCATTTGGGAAGGACAATATGTCCACAACGAGTCTCCAGAGCATCGAGTGTCAACAGCTCTCCAGCCCTTCATACACCAAATAGGTTTCCCTTCCATGGAGCGGCATCATCTCCTTCCATGCTTAAATCATTCTCCAAAGAGCTTTTGAACGTGGGCATAATCTAATAGCCGATCATCAGCAGAGCATTCCGCACTCCTGTCCTCATAGCCACATGTTCCTTTCGCTGGCAAGTTTTGCAATAATTCCCTCCCAGCTATTCACCACGCCCGACTACTTCAGCACAATGTCAAGTGTTGATAAGGACTGTATAGTGCTTTTTGTTTTTTACTTTTCTTTTTTTTATTACGCATGGAGACCAACGTGAAAGGAAATTGAAAGTGCGACTTCAGATGAATGATTTCTCAGGGGCCTCATTTACTCCACGTACATGCTTCCACTAATATCATAAATGATATTTTTACTGCACTGCAACGAACGATATTCAGATAAAAGTCTTCACTTTCAGCCCATGTCACATAAGTACTTAAAAAGTATATCTGGAAGCTACATGTAGCTTACCAGTGTATATGTACATATAATATATATATTGCATGAAATAGGTATGTGTCTCTTAATGCCTTTACATGAATTTGTGCAAACTGTCCATTAGGAAGTTGTAATAATATCATTCTGAAAGTTCATGTATTTTTCAAAAGTTCTAACAGGGGCGGATCCAGAGGGCCTCCCGCCGGGGGGGCTAAAATGTGATGGGGGGGGTGCCCGAGGGGGAATCCCCCCCCCCCTCGGTAATGGGGGTTCGGGGGTTTCCCCCGAGAAAATTTTGTTTTTTGTGTGTGTTTTGGTG
>JAAUYG010229675.1_pt1 | contig 20993 bp, 4 predicted proteins | sample 7278091 | NCBI WGS metagenome assembly JAAUYG01 (sample SAMN14350201, study PRJNA611818) | marine sediment metagenome | isolation source: surface marine sediment (0.6m) | place: French Polynesia: Moorea | collected 2018-08
ACCAAGCAGAGCGTCAAGGCCCCTGGGCCTCTTGTCCCTATACTTTACCATTATGGGCAACCGTCCAGTTAATTCTTGAAATGGACAGTTGAACTGGACGGCTACCTACCCCCCTGTGCCGCACCAAAATTGTCCAATAATAGGCGAGTAAGACAAAGGCCATTGATCCATTGCTATAGCTATAGGCATGATTACATAAATTTTTTCGGCAGCAACTACTGCATATATTCTGGGATATATTTGGTCTTCTAGGGCTAATATAACACATAAATTTACCCAAAACATCCCTAAAATGTGGGACGAGGTATATAAGAAGAAGGTTATTGCACTCGTTCAAGGTGTAATTGTGGTATGGCCAAATCAGTGGCGCAGGCCCGAGCTTGCCTCCTCACAAGCTCTAACCCTTAAATATACTGATAGTTTATTTTACAATTGATAGAAGTACCAATTCGGTTCCGAAAGGGACATTCAACAAACTTAGCTGTAATCAGTCCATCCAAGATTCTGCGATCGTGGAATTTAGCATGGAATTTCAACTTGAGCGCGGCAGCACTGAATTACCCAATTTAGTGCAGAAAAATTACAGAAAACCTGACTTTCCATGGCATTGAGAAAATTTCCCATTTTCTGAGCACAGAATTTCCGTTTTTGAGTGTGGAATTTCCATTTATTGAGTGCAGAATTTCCATTTTCTGGCCACAGAATTCTGGGCAGTCTGTTTACGTAGAGCACCACTGCAGTTTTTGAGTGTAAAATTTGCATATTCTGAGAATCTTCCACAGAATTTCGAACTTTAAAGCGAAATTTCCACTTTCTGAGTACAGAATTCTGGAGTCTGTCTAGAAATACAGTGAAACCTGTCTGGACAGGCCACTGCCAACAGAGACCACCTGTCTTGACAGAAGACATTTTTGGCAGAAGGACCTGCATTTCAATATAACTGAACCTATCACCAGAGGCCACCTGTCTTGACAGACCACATTTTTGTGGCCAATGGGGTGGTCTTTCAAGACAGGCTCTACTGTATTATCATTGACTTATCTCAAGGCCTCAACAGTAGGTTGCCTTAATTCTAGGGGTACCACTGTACATCATGTACATGGACCACAAAGCGAAGTGACAAAGATGACGAAAGCCATGGCACAACAGTTGACATTCGTCCCCTACCTGGAGATATCTATCCAGTGGCCCCAGGTGTTCCAGCAGAGGCACTCGGTTCACCACGATCTGGTAGAGGGCAGCACGTAGAGCGCAGTAGTTGTCACCGCGGACCGGGCGAAGCTGGGACATCCCTAGCAACGTGCTCACCTGGTGGTAACCCTGGCAACAACAAAGGAAAATGAAAATAGTTGATTTGAAACACAATGGTTAAAGAAGTGTAATACATACATTACAATGGGTGCTGTATATTACAATGGTTACTATACATTACTGATTATAGTTTAATAGCATATACATTACAATGGCTACTATATACTGTAAATTCATTAATGTTCGCGAGGGATTTATTTGGCGAATTTCGCGACCATTTTAATCGCAAAAATAAATACCACGCAAACAATTCATCTACCTAGATAACTAACAAGACCTGAGTTAACCCCAAATATTAATCCCAGCAAACATGGTTTTGCCTCAAAAACGCAAACATTAATCCCCGCGAACATTAATAAGACCACCTGAGAACATGGAGAATGAAAACCAGTTTAGCACAGTCCCATTATGTTGTCATGTTGTCCCACTGAAGTTCCACTGTTCCATACAACTGTAGTGTATGAAATAATTATATTCCAAGCTGCCATAACCACTTTGTGGCTTTTCCATGTGATTAACCCACGAACTTCTAGCAAACGATAAAGACCGCAAATTACAAAATTGCTCTTAGGTTGTACATGCACTCTACAAAGTCTACATGCTTTAGAGCTACATGATTGATTGATTTGTTAAATATGCAAACTAAGTTTCTAAGTTTTTAATGTTTAAATTTCCTAACCAAGGTGCTGCTTTTTGTTTCTATATTAACTACCAGTATATAAATCAAATTTGTCTTTACATCAGCAAGCAAGTTTGGATGTTGACCTATCAGCGTCTTTACTAGTATGACAGAAAGACCATTTATACCAGCTACCTTTTTCACAATTGCAGAGTCGGCATTTTCCCTTTTCCAGTGTCTCTCCACATATTCAAAGATGTTCACTTTGCTCCTGATGTTTTTCACTTCCCACTTCCTCTTTCCAACACGTTCACGTGAGCCGACCATGGGCGACTGTGCCTTGCGCTTCAGTGGCTCCCCCTGCATTGAGTTGTCGAAACCACAGTTAACACAGGCCGAGAGATTTGACACGCTTTGTGCGACGTTCTCTGTCAAAGGAAGGTTTTGGGGCGCTAAGGATTTATGACATGGACGAACATGACTCGGCGACCCACACTGAGAACATTTGGGGCTATTGGATGATGAATATTCATGAACCACATTCGCAGCGCTATCACCAGCATTGTTATTTTTCAAATCTCCAGTTTGTTTGTAATCACATTTTGTAGTAGTAGCACCCTCATCTGAAGCGTTAATCCCTTCGGGATGCCTGCGTGGCTCCTGAGGGAAATCCTCGAGGTCGATTTCAAATTCGTCGTCTATGTACATGTCCGTGATGCTGTTGAATGTTTGGCTGCGCATGGCTGTTTTGGCACGACGTCCGGGGTTCGTGTCGGGGGAATCCAAGCTGGTTCCTCGAATTTGCTCCGCGAAATTCTCGCTCTCCGACAAATCGATGAGATCATGTACAACAGTCTCCTCCTGATGAGTCTCTCCTTTATTTGCATTAACACTTGGCATCGAGTCGCCTACGAGATATGGTCTCCGGTTAATAAAGTTTGCTTCCCCGTCGCTGGTCCCAAACTCCGACTGATAGTCCCACATGTATTCTCCACTGTAATGGAAACTGCGGCGAAAATTAACAGGATCATCCACCTCCCGGTCCATGGATACGCTAGCTGATCGAGATCCAGACAAAATAGCGTCTCTTTCGGCACGGGATTTTTGGCGTCTGCGAACACGAAAGGATGTCCCATTGGCATCGGTGTTATCTTTGTCAAGGGTGATGTTCGGTGCAATGGTAAGCATCTCCATCAGATTGTCCCGCGAGCTGAGCACCTGTACACGCTGGTTCATTTCTCCGATTTCCTCGCGGATCTGCCGCAGTTCGTTATGGATCTGGTCCATGTTGGAAGCGTCGCTTTCCGCATCTATATCAGACTCGAACATGTTGCTGATCGGGGTATGTATGCGCGACAAACTTTCGCCTAGATCCACACTATATCCTTTGCTGTATAGTGACTCCCGGGCCGAGAAATCAGTCAGACAGCTGAGGTTGGAGGCAGCGCTATGAGTCTGACGACGAAGGAACGGTCGCCTGTGATACCCTGAACCAAGTTCCTGAAACACGGAATCTTCTCGCTCCAAGTCACATGACCTATTGTGACCAATCAGAGGAGGGCTGTGATCAGACTGCGGGGTGCTGTGTAAATTTCCGGGATCTGAATTGGAGTAATCTTGCATCACATGTCGTAGTCTGTTGCCGTGGTGATGTTTCTCGCACGAGGACATTACACCCGGACTGAAGTCTACCGGTTCTGATCGTGGTCCCATTGAATCTGCTTCGCTGGCGATGCGCGATAGCTTGAAGGAAGCACCATGGTAATGAGCATCGTCACCTGGGGTGCTGAAACGATTCGACACGAATCCCTGGTCTGTGCTGGCGGACAGATGATGCTGCCGCCTGGTGTGACAGCAAGACAACGAGCACCCATCCGCCGGAAACTCTTCCTCAGGAACACACCCTACAGTGTGAGCTCGGCCACGAGATTGAGCACCAACAGCATTGGTAGGAGCAGCACAGTGTGTATTTGATTGCGCAAGGCCGCAGCAACATTTGGGCATCCTGGTGCTGCAATCCAGCGCTGTGCCTTCGTATCCAATTGACTCTGGGGTGACTGCTGCGGAGGAGTAATGTGGTGTCTGATTGGTCACGTTGGTGGTGGAAATCCCTGAGTCGGGAGTCTGGAAAAAAAAAATCCAGAAAATCTTGCTCTATAAGACCATGTTTCATGTGTCTGCAAAAATGATAAGACATACATGTACATGCGCACCATACTGATAGTATATAATGTCTGTGTACCATGCATACATACTAGTATGGCCTGTAATCATGGTAATTACGAGATCACAGACATACACTTGATACAATGTATATATGTTATAATATGCATATTGTTTATTCTTATTTAACATGTTCAACCATGCCTTGGCTTTCCCAATGAAAGCAATACAACTTTAACTATGCTAATGGGGACTCCCCTTCTGACAAATGATTCTTTCCACATTTGACAGGTGCCCTTTGGCAAAAGGGAGCATTAAATCCATTCAGCGTACTTGCTGCAAAAATTTATGTCCTTTCTAGGCAGTGCTAGAGAGTGTCTCTTTAGAGCATTGGGGGAGCACTTATATACAGTAGTCCCTCTATTTTAAGACCACCTATGGGACCAAGAAATATGGTCTTATATTGCAGGTGGTCTTAAATAAAGGTCATTTAACACAGAAAATTGCCCTTTGTGACAAAATCAAGTGGTCTCATAATCAAAGATGGTCTTAAAATAGACTTAGGTTGTAACAATAGAGGGACTACTGTATATGTAAAGCTCTCTGAGCTAGCTTTGTCAAGGAAAATGCTAAGAACTGCATATTATTATTATTATTATTATTATTATTATTATTATTATTATTATTATTATACCCGCTCCTTTATCGTGTTTACCATGTTGACATTTTCAAAGAACAGTTACAGGTATTGCCTGTGCTTATCAGTTTTTCTAAACAATGTACCACTAACCAGTAATATAACCTACATGTAGAAAATGAACATATTCCTGCTAAAAACATGAAAGAGATCTGATTAGTTCAGCCCAACTGCTGGGCTCTGCCCACATTGCTGCTTTTATGGTGACTGGCTGCCCAATCATGCCAATACATACATAGTAAGGTTGGTTGCCCATTGCCATACCAGTGCACTGGTACACATAAATGGCTACATTATGACTGCAACATGTACTGAACCCTTTATTCCCCGCACCAAAACAAAACATGATGATATTGTTGTTTTTTCCATCCCCCACCCCCACCCCGCCAAATGTTATTTTTGCATATAGAAGAAAACCCCCAAGCAGGGATTAATTACTTAGCTCACACATGCTGTAGCAGCTACGGATAATCAGCTGCTGCATCTACTATCAACATGGAAAATAGGATTAGCTCTGTGGGATGAAGCTGAGAATCAGTACTAATACTTAGTAATCAAAGAAAATCCTTATTATCGTTGTTGTGACGCATAGGTTGTCCTATAAAAGACCACCCACAAACATTCAGAGCTGCATACGCATGCACATGTACCTATTAACTAGTGCCTCATGGAGGGATGCCAGGCTACGGTAATTAATAAGCAACAATTAATCATGTGAAGTAATCACAGTGCATAGCTCTCATTTAAATTCATTATCGCCAATCGGACATTCTTGTAACCTATAAGGATTAGGCAATGTGCAATGTGGGCGGAGCCCAGCAGGTGGGCTGAACCAATCACATTAACTATGGGCAGAGCCCAGCAGGTGAGCTGAACCAATCAAATGTCTCAGCAGGGGTACATTGTGTTTGCACAAACTTGAACAGAAGCATTTTTTTTTAATTTGGGTACTGGAAGAACATAAAGCACCTGGGCAATGGAAATTTGTATGTTAACAGTTTGCTCCAATAAAGTTAACATGGTTAATGAAGAAAGATACTTTCCGAATCAGTAATATAAACTTATCATGTAATATAAACTTATCAGTAATATAAACTTATCATGTATGTTGTACAGTAAAACCCAGTCTTGAAAGATTCCTGCCATGAGAGACCACATATCTTAAAAGAAATTCTAATCCAAACATTCTTCTCACAAATTCTTGCATTTTGGTGTAATGGTCGATCTCGTCAGCAAAGACCACCTGCCTTAAGAGACCACATATTTATGACCAACTGGGCAGCTTTTCTCATGAAAGACAACCTATCTTAAGTTGAAAGACTACACATTCCTGGCAGTCCGATGTTTTGGTGTATCGATAATTGAGTTAGTCTCCATAGACCACTTGTCTGGAAAGAGACCACATTTTTTATGACAACAGGACAGTCTCTCAAGGCAGATTTATTTATACTGTATATATTTTTAGTATTTTACCTCTGGAGAGAGCTTTGTACAGGTGAGCTGCTCCGGAAAGCTGCCGCTGGCGGATGGTGAACATGGCCGCCGTTTCTTGCCCTTTCCGGAGTCCTCGATGGCTGGGATGAAGAATCGGCTGTAGAGCTTGTACAGCAGCACGGAACCCAGACCGAGGCCGATACCCAGCAGGCAGAGGACGCTCGACACCCGCACTGCAAAACAAAGCACAAGAAAGTTGAAAGATACATGAGACAATAAAAGTTCAGATTATTACTCTGGATATTATACATGTTATATACATGATTATAACCATTTCTATGATCTCTCCAACGAGGATACAATGCCATAAAAGAATCAAGTCTTGTACATGTGAAAAGGTTCACTTGGGATAAAGCAGTGTATCAAACTGAATGTTCCTTACCACTGTTACAATTTCCAAACTTACATAAAATCATCTAAATCTTTTCACTGTGGTCAAGGAGCAGAATATATAAATACATTTCTCACTAAAATCACAGCAGATCCGCTTAAAGTCAAATGCATAAAGTGCATGTACATGACTAAAGGCTGGGGCACTGGAAAGCAAATTATAGAAACCACCTGACCACCAGACCACCTTGTGCGCATACAGTTGGTATTATCATATGTGTGCGTAATTATCTATTAATAGAGTGAATACCACATGTACATGTATATTATACAATGTTATATCAATTGAGTTATGATAAAATGTTAAAGCCACAAAGTCAGATTATTTCATATCTAATGAATATTCATGTTGTTTAAAATTGATTGCATGCATAGTTTTCATTTACATTTGTGTTAATCCTAGCTACCAGTAATGTGCATTGGCTGTCCTACATTTTCTGTCTTCAAACCTTTGATTCAATTTAAATGGTGACAAAAAGACATGTGTTTTAGTTCAATCACCTGATTCATTGATTCCTATTTATCATGTTTATCAGGCGAACACTAGCCAATTGCTTTAATCTTTAATTCTCCGATCTGCAAGCAGGAACACCTGACATTATATGCATGGTAATCCATCGACTGCATACCAGTACACAAGAAATAACAATTTCTGTCCATATCTGTCAACATTAGTGTAACCTGTCACTATGCAGTAGTCCATCTTTTAGTGGCCACTCCCAATACAGGGCACCCTGAGTTCCAATGTGGCCATAAATCTTTTCTCCTAACTACTGTATTTACTTCTCCCCCTCACCAAAGGCCATTACCCTCTAATCACATGCTAATGTGGCCAGAGTTTCTTAGCAAATAGGGTGGCCTTATTAGAGAGGGCCTACTGTAATATCCCGCATTATGATTAGTCAGGATAGATAAAATCATCCTCAAAACAATGCCGCCATTGTCTTACCGTTCCGGAATGCACGGAATTGCTTGACGTAACTTGTTCTGGGGTCCAGTAAGGCATGAAAGCCGTAGCCCTCTTTGAACCTCACGGTAACTCTCACCAGCTCTTCCTTCTTTGTAACAGTAACCTTAGAAACTGTTGGCATGGCAACCAAGTTATGCAACCCTCGACTGGGGCCAAGCTATAATGTAATATTGCCAGTCCACTTCAAACGCAACCTGTGTTCGTTCAACTATTATTTTAACTATATATAAATTTGCAGGCTATTCCACTTCGCCAGGATACGCTAAGATATGCTATAACATGTATAATAATCCTTAAAAAGGTTTTTTTTTTATAATTTATCAATTGTGGGTATTTCTGAAAGAGTTGAGCTCCACTGACCGTGCTGATCGTGTTGATCAAAGAAAAGACAATGGACATTTCCCCGATCTATGTCCAATCTTTTCCACAGTAATTCCATAATCCGCTGAGGATGATAATCTGCCATTTTAATTACCGGTAATCTCTCAAACCCTTCCGAATATCATGAACAACCAATCTCAGATTTTCTTAAAAGGTTTAGTAAGTTCAATCTGCCATGTTGAGCATAGTAAGCAATGCTTCTTGCCCAAAACGGTATATAGCAGTTGCGACCAGTCATACGTGGATACGGTTTATATAGTGCTCGGACAAGTGCACTTATTACCGGTATCATTGGCCCTTGGACACCCCTGGATATTTGGTGACAAAAACTCTTCCTATCCTATATGCCAGCTGTCACGTTAGCAGATGTACATGATGTACATGTTCAGATCTCTGAAGTATATCATATAGATTGCATGTATTATGTAACATGGATTACCTCACTGCTCACGCAACAGGTAACGGTGCGATCTAGATTTTTAGTTTCGGACTCTCAAAGACATTTGCAAATTATTGCCATGAGAACTTCTATCTACAAATGTATGCTGAACAGCATTTATCATGTTTATACAGATCCGTAACATGTAAATGCTCATTTGACATCAGCAATTTATTGACCATATTTTACACTGTATAGTTGCAAATGATACTGTAAACATGATGTATGGGGAAAAGATTATGGTCAAGCTTATACTGGTATGGATTAATTTTCAAGACTTGTTGAAGTTGTTACAAAAAGCACAAGTATCATGATTATGTTTCATTACATTTACTATATGTTTACTAGTCACAGTGGTATCATATTTAGTCCCCCTCAAAAAGGGACACCTCTTCTTGCAAATAATTTTATAATTTTGTTACTAGAGAGGTGTCCTTTGGTGAGAGGAACATCACACGCATTCACATCAGTGCCGCCGTGAACCTGTGTCCTTTATCATGTTTCTAGAAGGGTGTCCTCTCTTAATAAGGCCGTTCAAGAAATATCTACCATCATCTTACAATGTGCAATAATCATATGCAAAATTGCAGTGTGTTATACAGTAATACAGTAGGTGATAATGTAATTTGTAAATTTATGTAGACCTGTGCTGTACTACATGTACTATAGCAACCACTGTGGATGATGATACGTTTTTTACAATGTCACAGCCTTCAATGGCTTCATTATCAACCAGAAACAAGATGTTATTCACATATTGATCATGTTCATATACAGTGGTCCCTGCATTTTAAGACCACCACTTCAGCCATAACATTTTGGTCTTACCGTAAATTGGAAGTGGTCTTAAAATGGAAGGATATTTATACTGAAACTATAAGAATGGTGTCATTGATAGCTGGTCTTAAATTAGAGGGAATTGTTAAATGGAGGGGTTTTAAATCGCAGGGACCACTGTATAGTGAAATTCCAAAATAAAATATATATATCTATCTACACCATGTCCTTTAAGAGAGGACTAGGTACTTAATATATATAGCATTACATCATTGACATTTTGAGTTTAACTTTATGGCATGTACATGTACTTATTTCTTTTGCCTGGTCCATGCAACCTCGGGAGTCGCAACACGTGTGCGATCCGACATACATGATGTATGGGACATGTCATGTATTGTCTGTGTGACTATCATCATGATTGTCTCATGTCACATTAACATGTGCGTGTCAAAGTGACATGTTTAGTGACACGAACAGACATGTACATAGGCTATGTCCTACGGTTCGTAATCACTGATGATGACATAAGCAGTTGTATAAATAGAGACACAGACAGAAAACCATATACTAGTATGGGCAAACTAATCTCTTGATGCTAAAAATATTGCCAAAAAACAAAACAAGGTATGCATGATACACAAAATGATAAGGGGTAATTGTACCTGGCCCAAGTAGAGTGGGCAAGATGTAGAATTCTGAGAGGAGAGCAGTCAGAACAGGACCAGTAGGAACCTGTTGGTTGGGTTGGGGTGGGGGTGGGGGGTGGGTGGGGAGTTATTGGAGGATGTCCTCAGACAGACCAACAGCTAATTATTTTTAAGGACTTTTCATGACCTGTTAATCAAGTTAATGCTGAAGGAATATCTTCAACATTAACTTGATTAACAGGTCATGAAAAGTAAGCCTGTAACAGCCATGGTTATTTTGGGGGAAATGACTTTGGCTTTTTTGGGATGAAAAAAATTGTCAGTTTACGAACCACCAAAAACATGCAATCACATAAGAAAGCCTTCATAAAAAAATACAGATTTACTACGGTTTCGGTAACGGCTGACCTAATAACAATACCTAGTATTTAACTGATTATCTTATGTATTTGGCTGAACATACCTTGAATACCCTGAACTCCAGTGGCTACGGCCATGTTCCACACCTACTTAACCAATCACAGATCTCCCAGTTATTTATTAAAATCAAATCGAAGCCACTTTTTCTCCACAAGTCCTGATGAATCAATGCTGACAACCGCCACCTTCAATGTGCAGTTCAAATTATTCCGGAATTTTGCAACATTTATTTTTTGCCAGATCTTGGGTGAAGGGTATCCATATTGTTTTCATACATTCCTGAATTCACTATGAGCTCCAGATTAAGGCCCAATATTGATCCAGGGCTTCCAATGAATTTTTACAGCCAATGTTATTCCAGCCAATGTTATGATACAAGGTACATGAACAATATGCTGACAAGTGGCATGATTGTTTTTCCTCAAAACAATTGCCCCTGCCAGTGGACTATGCTGTTCTGCATATAGCAACTGAATGATTGTATAGATCTACTGCATATATATTGGTACACTCTAGGTTTAGCTGAAATAGCACCAACTAATGGGACCGCAGCACAGTGTTTGCCAAAGCACTTCTTCCTTTTTCGAGTAAATATCTGAAGCAGCCTATAATCCCAATAAACAGGAGATGGAAGATATATGCACCTCTTGAAGTGCTTTGCGGACTGTTGCATCTGTTACAACCAATGTTGATTAATATCGAGCCATGATCACCACCTGTTGATAATAGCACGGATATCGAAATAGTCCCACTGTGGCAACATGATGAAAATTATATGCATGACAATACCAGTGAACACCTTGCTTTGCGCAATATCAGATTGAAAGAATTTGCTTTGGATTAAATGCCAGCAATATAAATCCAGTGGAAAACGATAACGTTCAGAAGATCAAGGGCGCCGCAATGTCATCAGTCCTGCGCGAGTATACATGTAAGTCCTGGGGGTAAAAATTACAAGAGCATGCTGAAGTACCCCAACACACACTCTAGTCTATGCCATTTGGCTGACTGTTTCAGACAGTCACTGATGCAGGTACATCACACACATAACATCATATTATCCAATATGCATCCTTTTGTGTGGCTGGATGTTATGCCTGCAATCCAAGCCCAAAGAAATGTGCTCTGTCAAGCAAAGATAGGATGTTTTTCCCCCCACCATACCACCTTGCAGCCAATATGCTGTTTGAATAGTGGTGAATAGCAGGCTCCTTCTTATCCTAAACTTGTAGTCTATTTGTGCCTCACACAGGCAACATATAGGGACCATCTCAAACTGATTTTCACAGTTAAAAAGAGTATTTTGATTTCCTCGGTTCGTTGCTTGTTTTCGTAATTTGATACCTGTAGCTTTACCAAATAACTTATTCATAAACAGATTTAGGAATGTACTGTAATATTGCGCTATATATAATTTAAATAAATTATTATTGCTACTTATTATTTACAATTAAGTTCTCACCAAAATATCAGGGTTGAAGCAATATTTGATAAAGGTTATATGTCCACTTACATTGTATGATATTCGAGTGAATAAGTTTCTAATGATTGGTCTTGAGAAATAACATACAGTAACAGTGTATCATGTTTACCTTAAGTGCCTTTTTATTATTTTACAAATGAAATAGACTTTTAAATATGGTTTATTCACTTAAATGAAGATCTGGTTATTTTTTTTCTTTTTTTTTTATTGTTATGCAATGCTATAGTAATGTCTTTCCTCCAGATTTAACAAGCTGTAAAAGTAGAAATCTTTATGTGGGACGAAATTCGTTCTATTAATTTTGCAGATAATGCAAAATTGCAAACTTTTCAAGCAAAGGTAAACAAAGACAATTTTCATTAGCCGTATTACTATTTGGCAGTTAAATTTCCTGTGAACATGCGCATGCACCAAAAACACAAACATTAATTCCCGAGAATATTTCTAATTTTACAGTACGGTGTATTAATTGGTTGAACCTACTAGGGTTCTGATTCCATCAATGCATGGTACCAGTACTCATGTGTACAGTACACATCATCCACTATATCCCTGTGTTCAATTCCATTGAGATGCCCCCCTAACATGTATTATGAGGAGCTTTATAGTTTCCTAGCAGGAAATCCAGGTGTTTTGGCCAGCCAGGTGTCCTGAAATCTACCCCTGCAGCTAGGGAGAGAAAGTCCAGAAACAGTCCCGTAGTCATTCCATTAAACGCACTGTGTGTTTAGATAATTTTAAATGGTTTGCAGTACTTACTCTTTAATTGTTACTAATAATATTATGGAAACCCTGTCTTCTGCCAACCAATTCTGACCTTATTAGAGAGGTTTCCTTTGGTAAGAAGGAGAATCACATGCATTCGTAGTACATGTAGGTGCTAAGTGAATGTATAATACAGTTGTTCTTCTGTAGTATAAAGAAAAGTGTCATTCAACAGTATATATATACATGTACATGTATCTCTCTTTAAAGGCTATGTCAAGTTTAAAGTCAGTTGGACAATGTTGGAACTATAGACATTAATTTGTGTCCTTTTGAGTCCAGAATAAGTGTCCACTCCAGAGTGCCTTTTAAGAGAGCAATCACTGTACTTAATTAGAATCAAAATTTTCAAAAGAGAAAAAAGAATATTACATTGAATGTTTCTTGGAGTTTAACGCTATCCAAGGGTTGGATCAGCTGTGAAACGCCTATTGAGTTAGGTAGAACCACACAGTGCGCTTATTAGTGCATGTGCACTTAACAGAAGGAACATGGTAATGTACTAATAGATTTAGTGGGAGTTACCCTGGATGCCAGCCAATACCAGCAGAATGACTAATGTCACCTTAATTCACAGTGGATGCCAAATGGAAATACATGGAAATTGATAGGCAGCAATTTGTTTTTATTGCTCTGGATGTAGATATCATATGTTGTTACAACTGGGGTGACTCATTTATAAAAAACTGGGCACATGTACAAAATATGTGTACAGCCAGAGACTGTTTAAACATGTTAAATGTATAACTCCATTAATGATTGACAGCTGTATGTTTGAACATCATGCTTTTATGCAATTATCCAACCATGGTCTTTGGCAATACATATAATAAGCTGGCAGCCACATTTGGTTTACAGGCAAAATATGGACCATTATATTATAATGGAATATTTATATATATACAAATGTACTATAGGCAGTATCTATAAATGGTCTGCATAACAATTAGTAAGGAAATACAGTGGCAATATCACTCTACTTCCTTGGTTGTCACTGCCTAGGGAGGGCAACCTGGCTATGTAGTTAAAAGTGACTTTGCCCCTACTACTGTCATGACTATTGTGAATCCATTTAGGCCTGCCTCTTGTTAAAGGCCGCCTCTCTAATGTAGCCACAATTTCTTGGCAAATATGGTGACCTTATTTAAAGCCAGGGCTATGTATAATTATAACGTTCATTATTCCTTCATTCCTTAATTTCTTTATCTGTTCATTTATTCTTCTGTCATTTAATTTAATCATTGTTAATGAGTTATTACTTTACTTAGCTACACGTTCCCACTTGGCTTCTGGATTAATTACAGAAGATAACCTCTGGTATAGGCAATGCAGGCATTAGTTATTATAATAGTTACCGTCTAATTAAGGAATGGTTTAGAAAAGTTCGTGTATACTACTTATGCCATTGTTTGAATGCACCAGTATATTGAGCATGTGTTTTAAATGTATAGCTACTAAAGTATAAAGTTACTTAAGTTTGGCTTAAAATTAATTTTTTATGAGGTTTCCAATAAATCATAATAATAGCGTATGCAAATTGATACCTCAGAATATAATGGAATTATCAAGTTAGTAGGATAACAGGCAATTAAATTGTAATGTCCGTATTGGGTGAATGTTACAACTTTCTTTTACTATATAAAAGCAGAAATGACTGCAAGAATTAATGTTCAATTTTTTTCAAGCATGCACGATTGTTTTAGGTTTTATAGCTGCCGTACTACAGTTACTGTACTAATACCCGTATAAATGAAAATTTGCTGTTCATCCAAACAGCAATTAATTAAATTATGGCTTTGCACAACTCAGGAAATTAGCGGAATACATTCCTCACAAAGATTTCTACTTTTACAGAAACTGAAAAAGAAAGTCACTGACACCTCAATGGTGTGGAGACTGTATCAATTATACATCTGTATGACATAACACTTTCAGCGCACATGATTAAACGCACGATCACCTGTGGGCAAAATTGTACCAAGCTCAACTCCTGACGAAACCTATTACAGCAAGAATGATCAATACACCTGTAAATAGACTGTGATCAATAATAACATGCCAAGCACGTTATAGATAAGCCTATATTCCTTGTCGGCAGGGGCAAAAAACACCCACAAAACATGACCATCACTTTCTAAGTCATTGCTAGACGTAGCGGTATATCTCTCAATGGATCATTCATCGACGGGACTTACGTCAAGAATTTTACAGAGGTGCATGTCGAACTTGAATTGCGACGCACACACGTAGCACACGACACGATAAGGTCATTGACTGGAAGGGCATGTTCTCATTGTCTCTATCAGGGAACAGTATGTGATCATCAGCATGTATTACCGCGGGTACATTATCACCAGCATGTATTACTGGGTACATTGTAGGTATGTTTATCATGCATAGTGGTCCTTAATTCTCTGAAAGGACACTCCCTATAGAGGACACCCTTCTAGAAAGGACACAAATTCCTGGCAGCAAGTACTATGAATGCATGTGATGCTCCCTCTCCCCAATGGACACCTCTCTCAGCTAAGGGATGGAATTCTTTGGCAGAAGAGGTGTCCCTATTAGAGGGGGATTACTGCATACACATGGTATAGGTAATCGGGTAATTATACACAATAATTTTCAAACCATACAATCAATCATATCCTAACAAAGGTCACTTTTCAGCAGGTTTACCGCTACATATATTTCTGAGGCGTATCATTATGTTTTCCATAAGACACAGTTAGATTTATTCGGTAGTTACGAAAAAAATCTTAAGTCTAGAAATGGACTTCAGTTCACTAATCTCTCCACTAATCTCCACTTATCTGTTCCATGCCTAAATTTACCATATTTACTTAAGTGCGTGTGGACTTATGCTTTTAAAAAGGAACTTCTGTTCACTAATCACCCTAACAACAAATATCTTTTATAATTTCCTTACTTACATATAAGCCCACTAGTGGATTATTTTAAGATTTTTGTGATAACCCACCCCTGGAGCCAGAATGGGTGGGTTCAGCTTGCAGGTTCCTAGAAGCTCTGGCATTGAGAACTGAGGCCCCTGCCAGAGGGGAGTCCTTAGATCCAGACAGTAGCACAAACAAGCCTCTTGGGCAATGTCTGCATTTATCTCCGCCCACTCACAATACTCTGGATCAATAGCAAGGCTGTGATTGGTGGATTCTGTCTGTATAACTAACAGGTGTAGAGTTTTTCTAAGATCGTTTTTTTACCCATGAAAAGGCTGGGGCCTCTGTTCTAGGAAATCTCTGATCTTTGTCCAAAGACCAGAAGAATGTTAAATGTTAAATATATTTGCTAAAATCATCTAGCTCCATATAATACTAACAGCACCACGTACTGATGAATTTGATTATGGATTGACAAATGCGGGTAATGCATATTTCTATCTATTTACCATCGTCTTACATAATGTTTTTTTGATATAGAATTTAGAAAGTGCTGTGAAACGAACACATTTTGTATAATTTGGCTGCTGGGTCAAACCCAGAAAGTCTTTCGGAATCTGAATGTTCTGCATCTACATATTCCACAAATACATGTAATCCAAGCAGTCATATTTTGTTAGTAAATACAGTTGTATGTGTATCATAACCTACTAGTAAACATACTCACTTGCTCAGGATAAAAAGCTCAGGCACCTGGCACATACTGTGTACCGTATATTAATTTTTTTTCTTTTTTTACCTGAAGCCTATACGATAAAAAATACTGGCATTGTGCTGATATCAAGTTATATTAATATCAATTTATATCAAGTGTGTATAACAATACAGGATCAATACACATGTATATTAAGTATAGAATATGGGAGGTTTAAGTAGTCATCATTTCAAACAAGAAGGTCACTATACCAAGTATCCGTCACTCTCCTTATAAAGTTGACATACAAGTAAAGTTTGCATTTCTAGCATAAACATGATAAAATTTAAACCAAACCAAATACTTTCTGTGAGTCTTCTGTGGACAAAAAGAGCTCAGAACAAAGTTCAAACTTACCCCATAATGCGCCGGAAGTTGTGTCTATCATCATTCTGTATATAATAATGGTTTCAAATTAACCAAATTAATGTATCAAATATTATTAGTATTACTGCAGTGCAGACAATGAATCTTGAACTTTCTTCTCAGAGAACTGGGGGAAAATGAACAGAGTCTGAATGAACCCCTAAACTACATTTATAGCAGTGGTGTTTCTAAAAATATTTTGAGCTAGTTCCATGCACTTTGTTAGCATGTAATAAATGTACCCACATTGTGATATACTTAGCAATTGAAATGATAATTCAAGGAAGGAGGAGTTTCTCAGCGAGCCTCTATGGTATCTTGGTCAGAAGCCAGCTGTGACCATGTGGGTCATAACACTTCAAGCATTGTCAAGAGGGAATTCTTAATTGTCAAACATATGAAGATTCACTGCCAGCTAGCATGGCTCTAGGTGCTACCCAGTACAAACAGTTTAAAAGATCTGTTTCAGTAACACTTTGGCAGGTGACAACAAGGATCTTTAGTTTTTAACACAATGCAGGGTTACAATTGTTCAGTTATGTGCTTCTACACCTGCATCTGAGCTGATGCCTCCACAAACAACCATTCCTGTCCACTGTTGGTCAACAGTTCCCCATGGAGGTAATTATGTTTAATTCCCTTTGATCATGCCTTAAATGCTGTGCAAATGTTTATGCAACAATTAACCAAAGTGAATATAAGGTCATTGTCATACACTACCACAAGGGACTGTTTTTTTTATTAATAGTACAAGTAAAACAAGTAAGTCACTTTGGGAGACCAGCCAATCCTGGTTTCTTGATCCTTGATCTTCCTAAGTTAAAATTTAAAAGTAGCATGAAGGATGTCACTTACATTACTTACATGCCCAGGAACCTTTAGCAAGTAAAAAACTTACAAACTGTGCAGGTTTAAAAAAGATCTAAATGTTGACTTGGCTTTTAAATTACCTAATACCGGTAGATTAAGAAATCCTATCCTAATTTGGGCATACTTTTTAGGAGAGAGATTTGAATTTTCAAGTTATACGATACAAGCATATTTGAATTTTCAAGTTGCACGACACAAGCATATTTGAATTTTCAAGTTGCACGACACAAGCAGTTCACATTTACCGCAAGTCTTAAATCTTGGTTTGATACATATACAACAAGTATTTAGTTACATGTTCCAACAATGGTTTATGCAAATCTGCCATGTTTAAATAAATGTTGAAATATGGAACTCAATCTTTTCCATATAAACTGGAATTTCCAAATAAATTTGCTGTTGTTTTGATCATAACTCGGTCTTTCCAGTGCCAGGCAGTAAAAGAACATCAGCAGTTTTTTCTCAAATAACTTGGACATGTTCTTCGACACGTAGAACAACTTCAAGCTGGCTAATTGGCACATAACTGGGAAAACAAATCCTTTGTTAACTTGACACTCTATCTGTTCATGTCCAAAGCAAAAACCACCATTTCCCAGCAAACATTATTACAAGCGCGTTTATTGGTATGGCCTTCTGTTTTAAGCATCAACAAAGGCATAACTAGGCTTATATTGATTAGGTGAGAAGAAAAAGTTCAACCTTTCTGTCTTGAAAGCTTCCTGGAGCATGGTACGGGTAAGGTCACTCTATGCGAATTATGTGTTTCTTCTACACAAACGACTTCATTTATGTTAGCATGAAAAGTTTGTTGTTTTCTCTTAAATTGGGCTGATAAATGTAAAAGTAAAGCCGACTTTTATTTATAACGAAAACCCAAAAACACAACAACAAAATCCATACATTCCACAAGCTATTTCTTAACAGAAATACAGTTTTAGTTTTACTTGGCCTAATGGGGGATGGCTGGGATTAGCTAAGGTTGGAGAGAAGTGCATCTATCCTAAAGTTGGCCTAATGGGCAGGCAATGCTGCAGAAAGATAAATCCCAGAAATGTCAGGGAGAAAACAGGTACATAGCTGAAGTAAAATGCCTTGGAAAGATATTGGAATTCTCTAGACTATATGTATGTTGCCAGATATTTATTCTGTCAGAAACAACAAATTTAGCTGCATGTTAAGTTCACTGCTCAGTTAGAGCATTGGTATTGACAATTGTACTTTTACTTTCGCAAGAACTACAGTTCACATTTCGCTTAACTCACAGTGTTAGCAGAATCAATTCCACTGAACATTTCTACTTCCCCAGATTTTACCGTGGAATGAAGACTATAGACAGAGATTTACCAGAGGAAAATGTTCATTACAGTGAATTGGGCGATGAGTGAAGATGCTGTAATTACTCTCAAAGACATTGGTGGCCTTCAAGGTCCTCAAAGGAATAGATTCATGGGATTAAAGTGACTCTGGTAATCCACTACCAGCATACGCCACAATTCCTTTTATCATGCTTAGCCTCCTACAGACGCCATGATACACCCACGCATCATTCAATAATGCCCTAGCCGCTATATATAAAACTTCCGAAAAAAATCCATATTTGGGATTGGGGTCTCGGAGTCTGCAATTTCTCGATCGAGGCCGGTCCTAGACATAACGAATGAAAGCGATCAATTGGCATTGAAGCGGCACTAGCGGAAACCCCCATGAGTATGTAGTGCCCGGAGGCCAATATAAACCCTATTTCTGATCTGCTATCTGGGTGATGTGTGGCACTGCGGGAAAACTGGGAGTCGTCCCTTGGAGATATGTACAGTGGAACCCATATTCTGGTTGATAATTATACAGTAGTAGTTATGTTCTCTGGCTGATCGTTATACAGTAGAACCTTTATTCTGGCTGATAATCATACAGTAGACCCTGTATCCTGGCTGAATATTATACAGTAGAACCTGTATTCTCTGGCTGATAATCATACAGTAGAACTTGTATTCTCTGACTGATAATCTCGCATCCTCATTTAAAAAACAGAGCAGAATATGTTCTGTAACCAAATCAATATGAACACAATGCGAATGGTAATAAGTTATTGGCATGAACATTATGAAACAAAAAGTATTAAAAGTACGCAGGGTGCAGGGAAATTATCTGAACTGAAATAAATTTCACGGAGACAATTATTGGTTGTTTTTGTAGTTTACTGCAAGCTTTATGATCTATTTATAAAACCAAATCAAAACCCACTGAATAGTGGTTTTCATTAACAATTGTTATTGCACATATTACCATGATTACATGTACTTTGTTTATCAATGCCATCTTCCATAACAGAAACAGATTTTTGCTGATCCAAGCAGGAAATAAGTTTTCTTTTAGATAACGGATGTTCTGTATAAAAGCAATTAAATGTTGTTAAGATCAAATGGCAGAAAACTATTCAGTGTCAGCTAAAAAAAATATATAAATATATATCCAAAACCACTTACATCTAGCATGTTGTATGCCCATTCTTGGACTTCCAACATAGCAGTTGTCCTGATAAAAATAATTCACACTGACATGGCATGTAACATGTGTATAATGTCTACAGCAAACTATGATAATGACGATGATAAGGAATCATTATCGCTAACGAGGAGTGACCTTGACCATCCTAACACCACAAACACTGAGTGCAAGCTGAAGATATGACAGTGACAGGGTTGGACCTCTGACTGGACCTCTGACTGAACCTCTGAGTGGACCTCTGCTCTGCAGCAATGTCATTATGTGCTGTGTTTATGTTTGAATGGTGAATGAGGGATGGGAGTGTGGTGGGGGGACCGGACAGGTGATCCACTTGAAGTCATCTCTTGCATATTAAAGATGGGGTGACGATCACCAAGTCTCAGCTTGACCTTGTCAAAATAAATACATATATCACTGACACATTCATATGTAGTTAGTGTGGAGATGATTTATCTAATGATAGCACGACAATTTATCTAATGATAGCCCATTTTTCCTCTTAGTCTTTAGGCATCAAAATAGGATTGATTTTTTTTTTATGATATCGATGACAGTAGGAATTTTAGACAGCAGAAAAATTTCCACTATTTTTATAAGCATAAAACAAGCTTTGACGGACTATTATGAAGGCATTTACTTAACTACCTCTTACTATTTAAGTCCCTTCTGATATGACATATTTTCTTGGCAAATAGCATGAGTAAGGTGGCTGTATTAAAGGTGGACTTATATATACTATACGTATTACTAAGTATTATAAAATCGGTATTTTTTTAAATATACAATTGAAGAAATATAAATATTATATAAAGACTACATGTACACCACATACATATAGGGAGAGAGTATGTGTGATAAGTATTGTAGATGAATGATATAACTCAATCTCATGTACAGGGCAAGAACATAACACTGCCCGAATGCCCGTGGCAGGTTAATTTTGACTGTGGGCATGTAGATTTTTGCTGTACAGGTCCGGCGGGCATGTACTTTCTTCTGTCTTTTGGTATTAAAAATTTCACCAACCACACACACCTAC
>JAAUYG010053890.1_pt1 | contig 20969 bp, 14 predicted proteins | sample 7278091 | NCBI WGS metagenome assembly JAAUYG01 (sample SAMN14350201, study PRJNA611818) | marine sediment metagenome | isolation source: surface marine sediment (0.6m) | place: French Polynesia: Moorea | collected 2018-08
CCTGAATCCGGGTTGTATGCTCCGTTAAGGAGTTGAGAAGGTGTTGGTGTGTACAGGTGTGCTGGGGTAATAATATGTACGGCGCCTTTGATAACTGTATGGTTGTAAATTGCGCCATATCAAGTAACAAATTATTAAATTATTATTATTATTATTATTTATTTGGCAAATTTTGCAAACCGCTTTTAAATCGCAAAAACTTGATACATTTGCACAAATTTATATATTCTTACTGCGAGGTTTCAAACCATAATTCTGCCATGCATTAGCAGAGCTAATGGCAGAATTATGTGCTAGGTTGTCCATATATCTCAGGTCATCTTAAAACAGTTAACTGTTAAAGATGGGTTCCATTGTACATAATTATGCTTCACAGCAGCATGAATGTGAACAGTTATTATTTGATTACCAGTTGAGCCATGGTGTTTGACTGCTACTACATGTATATAGCGTCACTCAGAACATTTCTAGTTCCCCCAAGTAGGCTCGGACTAAGGTGACAATTTGAAACTGGGAAGCCCATGACATATCATTATCCAAAAGTCGAAAATGTCGCCTTGAACAAACATATTGTTCATGTGTCATATCAGCACCCAACAGCATAATAATTACCGGTAATAGAAGATGCAATGTGTATTTTGTAAAAAGTGTATTTTTCTGTCAATTCAAACAAAAAATACTACTATAGAATATTTTACATGTATTCTAACACCCACCCGAGTTGGAAAATCTCTTCCATGCCTTAATCCTCTCGATCTTAATCTCCTCAAGTCTATAATCTGTGCTAATCCGGATGTAGGCAATATCCATTTGTCCACTCATATCCACTGATGAATGCTCCAGACATACCCGTTAGCTACATTCACTATCAAGACGGTGTCCATAGCCAAACAAAACTCTTCATGGTGATCCAGATAGCATGATGTTATAAACTGAACTTCACATACCGGGTATCCAGAATAGAAATATTTGGCAGTTTCATGATAACCATGAAAAACAATTTGAATTTGAATTTTTAAGTTGAAAATATTGAATGAATCCTGTTATACCCACCATGCATTGTGTAGTACCTCCATTTATAATCCTTTCACATTCCAAATGTTTAACATAATTACCAGTAATTTAAAGAGTTACCAATTTTCCTTATATTTCTTTTTTGCTACATTTTTTTTTATTTTTTGCAGCCAACACAGTGGGATAAATACGTAAAGTGTTGGTTGTAGAAGGTCAAGCCAAACTCCTGTCACTGGTAACCATTCCAAATGATAATCCAGGTTTTATCTCATCCACACAGCCTCTGCTTGACACTTTACGACACCTAAAAGAGGCCTGTGAGAAATGTAACAATGTGGTGACACCAAACCATAGCTGTCCGCCCACGTATCTTATCAGGTGTTTGGACCAATGGCACCAATATGTAAGCTTCACCAAGTGGCTGTTGTCTCCCGCAGCATGTAGTGTGGGTATAGATAACCCTCTAAGCCCTCAAGAAACAAGGCTGCAGCCGAAACTTTTATCGAAACTGTGTCACCTGAAGTGACTACGAGAGTAGAAAATCGATTATTTATAGCCACCTGATGGTATGTGCCATGTTATTTATGCACAGGCAGGTTTGTTTGGCACTTGCTAGCCACAATGGTACATTCAGGTGCTCCAGAGAGGCAATTAACAAAATATATATATGGTCTCAGTTAAAGGTAGCAGAATGATATGCATAGTCATGTAGACAGATACTCTGCTTTGAGAAATATTTGCTGGCTAGTTAAAATGCCTAACTTATTAATTAAATAAAATGTTATGAAAATATACACGTCAGGTAAATACTACATTGTATGTATAAGACAGGGAGAACAGAGAAGAGTATTATTATCTGTTTGTAGTTATGTAGTAAATATTACACTGTACAATGTATATAGTTTTTTAATAAATATTATTTCTGTCCTTCATAAGTTAGCAGCAATAAAAATAGCTTGATCCATTGGCTTAAAACTGACCTAAAACCAAAATAACCTCTTTTGGCCTCGGCAACTTTACATGTAAATGTAAAACTGGAGGAGTGATAAAGGACCATATTTTTTTAAGACAAAGCTACATTAATCCATGAAGCTCTTTCTGCTCTAGATCTGGGCTACAGTTTCTAGATTTTTTTCCGGTCCATGTTCATGTAATGCAATCCTGGGTTACCTAAATATTCGGGTGCTATATTTTGAAAACAGAGACATGTTAGTGGATACCATCCTGTACCAAACATGCCAAAGGCCATATATACTTGATCCGTGGTACATTATTTAGAGGCAAGTGCAACTTAACTTTTGGACCAGGGTATACAGGGCACATTCTGAGCCTTTTGGAGTGGTAGAGGGTTAACTACAGTGAAACGTGGAAATAAGGGACACCCAAGGGACTGCGAAAAAATGCCCTGAATTCTGAGGTGGTCTTATTTCTCAGGTCCATTTCTATGTAATAAATAGGCTAATGGACTGAAGTAGCTGTCCTTAATTCCCAAGTTGTTCCTATTTCCCAGGTGGTCTTAAAGACAGGTTTCACTGTAGTAAGTTTTATATGCACGATTCAACTTGCAGACAGAGTTGCAGTTTTGCAAATGTCTAATAAAACTTGAGACCTTCTATGAGAGACTTGAAACTATCTAGTAGAACTTACGGACAACCTTACAATTAATAGACTCAGTCTACATTACCTTGCCCAAATAATATACATGATATATATACAAATAGATGGACATGAAACAATGTGAAAAGACCTAAAAATTCAAAAGACTTATGTCAAGTACCTGGGATCTCAAAAATTCACGGGTCACATAGACCTACTAAGTGATAGTGCAGACATGAGACCTGTACATTGCATTCTGGGTAAGGATGGCTCAAACACCGGGGATTTTTTAATGTACAAAGTGCCAAGATTAATTTATGTATTGTCAATAAAAATGCAAGATAGCATGTGAATTATGACCTTTACCAGCATAAAAGTATAAAATATGAAAATCTCATCTAAATTTACTAGTCAACGAATAGATCAAAAAGATTTATTTTCGCAGTTTGATCTATGATAAGACACCAATGTTTGCTGGCACAGTCCTCAGATGTGCAACAATATGCACTACCCCATTTACAAATAGGTCAATTGTCGTATTTACTACAATCAGCTTTTTATAGTAGAAATATTGTTACACAGCTCATAGTACTGTATAGTAAGTAACTGAGACTCACCAATAACTGTGACTTGTACTGTGAATGTATCACTGCCAGCCGGGTTCTCCAGTTTCAGGGTGTATTCAGTTGTATCCTCCACCACGGATTCCTTGATGATGAGTGTTGTCGTCTCCGTCGTCGTAATGATGTCATAGCGATCGCCAGGGGTGATGGTTTGCTCGGCTGAGAACCACATCACCTCCGGGGGTGGGATCCCAGTGATGTTGCATGTGATTTCAATATTTTCGCCACGCGTGACCGTGAATGGTTCTGGTCCACTGAGCACCCGTGGAGGAACTGTAACAAAGTACATAGATATATAGGTTGATATTTTATTCACACTTTCATACAGTGGATATATTCAGACATGTTACAGAAATTAATATATGCTTTCCTCTACATAAGTCATTAGCACAGTTATCACTTTGACCTTTAAAGACACCTGAAACCATGTTCCTAAAATTTTCAACTTATCAAGTAAAAGGATTTTAAAAAATATTACTTTACAAAAATTCTATGAATGCTTTCTTCAGTGTACTGAATTATGTATACATATATTTGGTACTCTAGATGTATATCTTACCTTAGTGTTCCTTGATATGTGGTAAAGATGAACACAATAGTATGTGTAGTGGTTCATATGTATGCCTGAGTGTACTATGTGTTTGTATTTGCTAGAGGAGGGACATTGTTTTTGTGTTGCAAGGTATCACAAAAGAAGATTAGAGGGCGGATTTCAGTGCATTCTCAAACGAACAACACCATGCAGGGAAGTTGCAGAACAAAGTTATGTCAAGCTGTAGTCATTGCAACTACATGGCCAAAATGCATTAAAACAATTATTTTATGCTCATAACTAGTAAAATGTTTACAAAGCCAATTTGAAACCAAACAGCATTTTACAAGATGTTATGTCCAGAAACTGGGCAATGTATAAAATATGTAAGTGTAGCTAAAATGACATGCTGAAAAGCTGAAAACTATCTCAATTTTTTTTTTTTTTTTTTTTGCTCTGTCTTTGTTTGGACTGTAGACGACCAATCAATCCATCTAGGATGCTGGTTGTTTTGTTTTGTTTGCTTGTTCCATAGATAACAGCATAATACATGCCAGATGTATATACAAGTTCTGGTAGTAGTAGTAGTAGGGGTATCTATATATGGTACCCATACAGTATTATGTCAATGCGTTAACGTAAAATACACCTAACCCCATATATGTCCAGTTTGGGTTTATTAGTCGCCATTATCCAATTATATTCTACATACAAGTACAATTTCATCCATTTCTATACACATTATCACCATGATCTTAAGAAACTCTACTTCTTTAATTTACATCTACTGGTATTTTTAACAATGAAAACGTAAATTTGACAAAATGCATCTTTACATCAGAATAAATTAATCTCACCAAAGATTGTCTTACAAATATTTCAACATGAACTTCATGTCTGGTGGTAGCCTAATTAACACTATCATAATGTGTACACAAAATTCCAAAAGAACAATTATATATAAATGGAATCCACAGCCCATATAAGTATTAAGTAAATACATTGTAAGCAAATATACATACCTAACTGGTATTTCTAAAAATAAATACTAACAAATACTTGTAGTTGGTACATTAAGTGCAGATTTCTACTTGTTTCTATACACTGAGTATTAACTGTTTTTTTCTTTCATGGAGTCACTACAAATGAAAATCCCCTATTATATTTAAATCCAGAATATTTACAGTTATTACATAATATATATTATTGTGCTGGGTATTACAGGCTAGTGCAAACTGTGCTCATAGAAACAGTAAGGCATGGAATGTAACAAAGGGAATAGAAGACATACATGGTACAACTCAAGTGAAATAAATTCAGATAAAACTGTTTTGTACATACCGGTATAGGTGTTTCAAGTTACAATTGTGCAGCTTTTATTTTATTTCAGAAGCAAGCCACTCTAGCGGAGTATTTCACCAGCAGCTAAGATCCATATTACAAGCCCCAGCAGCATAAGGCAGCAGAGAAACAGCACAAGGCTGGTGGAATGGAGGCCACACAGATTTAAAACTATCGCCAAAACAACCAGAAGATACATCAATACCTCTGTAAAATTATTTGTTTTTCTGTCGTCTGAGAGACTGTGAACATCAGGCCTATCCAGATATGACTGATTATTGTTTTGTGAAGGATTTTGTTTCTCACAGCTCTTGTGGTTTAAATTTCTAGCCCTAACATCTGATTGGCTGCTCGTCTCTAACTTTGCCTGTGATTGGTCAGTCAGCTCACTTCCTGCAGAGTGAAATGGCAAACTGCTTTCAGCATCCTTGTATGAGCATGGCTTTGCCTGATCATCAGTATTTGGGACTGAGATGTTTGTTTCATGACCGAGATAGCTGTGATCGACTACTGATGAGCTCACCTCACGAGCAGCTTCAGGTTTGTGTGTCACTGGCTCTGGGATGCCATGATCTCTCTCATCCATGGGGCCAGTTCCTGTTTCATTGAGCTGAACATGGTTCGATAATTTGGACTGCTCCACTGACAAGGGCTGCTTCTGACATAATTCTGATAACTGTGAGATGGACATGATGTAAGATTCATCGGATGAATTGTCAGGAGAGTCACTCACTGGTGTAACAAAACCATTTTCGACTCCCTGCTCTGCGCTGGCAGACAGCCAACCTGAATCTGTGCTCTCAGTTTGTAAGGGACTGTCAGCTCTCACAGTCTCTTTTTGTAAATCTTGATCAGCATCAATGCTTTCAGCTTCTAAGGGGCTTTGGGATTCATTTTTATTGGATAAATCTGGCTCTGCATCAGTGGTTTTATCTTGCCACATACTGTGGTATGTAGCTTCTTTTGGTGAAACGTGTTCAACATGGGTGTCTTTTATAACAAAGGGTCTCTGGGGTCCAATTTCTGCTGAGGAAATTTGAGTTAATGGTTCATTTCTCTCAGTCTGCTGGTTGGCCAGTACTAATGGATCTAATGCATCATGTTCACTCCTCTCTCTACTACATTCAACATTGCAATTCTCATCACATCCTATAACATCATTTGAGGAGACAACACCAGCAAGTTCAACTGAAAAGTCACATGGTCCCATGCTACAATCTGATTGGCTGTTGTCAGTGTCACATGATTCTGTACTGTAATCTGATTGGTCAATTTGAACTTGGGTGTTGCTGGTAGTGTGTTGTGATGCTAGGGAAGAGAAAGCAGGGGTGTCAACGATGTTGGAGGGTTGTCCATTGTCCACTGAAGGTCCAACCAAGGAACAAACACCTGTAAGTAATACAGGAGGGGATGGGTTAGCTCTACAACTACTAAGTTTGGGAAGTCAAATGTGGACAAATTAAGTACAAACACTCCAAAAACACTCCTAACAATAATAAATTATAATAAGTACTTTTAAGTACTATGAACTTTTGTAGTACTCTGAAGTTAGGTGGTAAAACAAAACACAAACCAATGAAAAGTTTTAAATTAAAGGGATTAAAGAACTAAGTTGGTATTATTCAGGAAAAAATCTTGATAAATGAAGTGCAGATAACACAGCATGCATTTCAAATTTATTACATGCACTTGTGGTTTAAGTAGCTCTATACGGACTTCCAAGTGGGAAATGAAAAATGAAATCATGCCAACAAATTGCCTAGAAATTCTAACATGCTTTGAACTTGAAGTGATGATGGTAGCTAGGGAAACTGGTTCAGTCATAATGCCATTCCAAAAAATTTATAAGGGAAGAGATTAGCATGCTGGAGTATTAAATTCGCAAGAAGAGCTGGGACATGCAGAGTGAATTTTTTGGTTCATTTCCTGGCAGTTGTGTTGCTTTCATGCAATCCTTTGTGTACTTTCGCTTTATACTTATAGTTTAACAGCTACTGCCCTCTACAGAAATCAATTTTGTTCTATTTATCCACAGTATACTTCCAAGGAACATACGATCTAAACCTAAATGTATTTATACGTTGTTGTTTTTTTATATGTGATGATAAATAATTGTGCAAAGAGTCCAGATAGCCTAGGTCCATGTGGGTGGTATGCAACTATGCGGAAAGTGCATGTGAAGGAGCCTACCACTAGCAATATGCGCTTAACATACAGCAAAGCCATAATACAAAGCATTGCCCCCTTCACCAAAATGATTTTGTACCTCATATACCAGGTAAGCAATATTTCTAGATCAGTACATGGTATATATCAACACTAAATAAGTGTGCATAGCTGTGATCCTTTTACACGTTAATATGATGCAGATGGTACTCCAAGCTGCTATAGTTACATATCCATGTATGGGTCTGTATTTCAAGGTTCATGCTACATGGTTATGATAGGTACCTGATAGTATGTTATAAAGAGTGTAAATAATCTGTATGTACACTCATTCAGTTTGTGGATAACTCAGATTGGGTGTTCTAACTGTTGATCTAAGTGTTGATTGCAATGAACAAGACAGAACTTTTTTTCTTACATATGGGAGTGGAATCTTAACCCTAGGGATGACAAGCACTGAACCGCAGTTCTATGGTTTATTTTTATTTAATATCCATCAGTCAGCACTTGAGACTTATTTAATTTGCAGAACCAACCCATGAAATCACAGCATGCTTAGAGTATGTACAGGGCCTTTAAGACTAAAAAGGCTGAGCTAGAGAACAAAAACGAGATGCAAAATTGCACACATGCCCACACAAAATATCACCCAGTACAGTAATAATAGTGTTATATTTTTTATATGTGGGTCTATTTCAATGTGTGGTGTTAGTGGTGTATAACATAATAGTGTAGGTAGTGAATATATTATTTGCATTTGATAAAGACTGGATGTATGTAGCAAGCATCCTTCAGGCTTCTGATATAGAAAGCCAAATGTCAAACTCACCTTGGGGAAAAAGCCTGGCACTGGTGGTAGCTTCTCCAATGGGGTTTATTGCTTTGCAGACAAACTCCATTTCTGCATCATCCAGTGTTACATCCTGTATGGTCAGTGTCGTGGTTTGATCGTGTCGCTCGGTGTGGTATTTCTCTGATTCCCATGCCTCAATGCCAGAGATGAACCAGGTAGTGGTTGGCTCTGGTGTGCCCGAGACTGTACACTCCAGGGTGACTGGTTGACCAACGGTGAGAGTGATATCAGAAAGAGGCTGAGGGAAGCTCGGGCTCTCAAAGATGATGAGGACATCAGCTGAGGATGAGCACTCGCCGAATTCATTGATGGCACGCACTGTGTAGGTACCGCCATCTTCCACTATGGTTGTCTCAATGGTCAGTGTGTAGACAGTGTCATCTACCTCTAACATACTGGAACAAAATTAAAGAAAACCATAATTTTCAAGGTTAACTGCAGATAGTTAATCTATGTGAGATTAGAGATTAACCAGAGCCTGAAAGCTACATGTTCCAGCTATCAGCAGAGAAGCTGCTGGAAGCTTTAAACTTGCATAATGTTCAAAATCTGAACTCAAAACTGACATCTCTATTGGTAGAAATTAAAAAATTCAAACCATCCAATGGAAAGATTGTTTACACTGTAAATGACCAATCAGAATCCTGGGTGCTTACTGAATCCTCTCCTGTGGTGTGATCTCTATCTCGTCCTTGTACCAGACCAGTTTGGGTTTGGGAATACCTTCCACCTCAACCTCCAATGTTGCTGGCTGTCCAAGGGTCACATTCAGTGTACTCAGGGCACGCTTGAAACGTGGAGCTTCACCAGGAGCCTGTAATATATTGAGGGGTTTGAGGTACCAAATACTGCACTCTTGGATGGTGTACCATTACCAGTATATTATCACGCAAGTCCAAATAGCTTAATTAATGTAATGCCTTGTGAAAACTTTATGAAAGATAGAAACCCATGACTTATTGATACATAATTGTTATTTTTCATGTAAGGAATAACAATGTCAATAAGGAATAACGTGGAGCTTTTGCATGGAGTATATTTAAGAAAAGGAATCAAAAAAGCTTTACACTGTCAAGTTAGAACCCCCCAACCCCATTGCCACGTAGTGATTACATGCCAATTAATACTTTATCTGTGGTTAAAAGTCCATATACGGTTGTCTTTCTTGTGTTTTTAAATCAGCTTGAATGCAACATTTAGGTATTTACAGGACAATCCATTGTACTACCACTAACTGTTTACACAATTACACTTACCTGGATTGTTAAGATGATACTGCTGCTTCGGTATAATTCTGATATATATAATACTGGTAAAAGTTTAATATAAACTCCGGGTCAATATTTAATACTGGTACTCTTACATTGCAAAAAAATGTTGACAAGTTGAAAAGAAGCTTACCTTGGAATATCTTGCAGGTGACACACGCATGGCACTTTATGACATTATGGTAGTACCCGTAGGTATTTTCACATTTAAACAGATCTAATAAATTATTTGTAAACTTGAATGAAGAAAAGCAACAGTTATTAAGAGGTTTGCAAACATGCTGCAGAATATAAAAGCTAGGAGAGATGAGTTATTATAATAGTCAACACGATATGCAATTTACCACATTTAACAGATCTAATTAATTAGTTGTAAACTTGAATAAGGAAAAGCAACAGTTATTAGGTTTGCAAACATGCTGTTGAATATAAAAGCTAGGAGAGATGAGTTATTATAATAGTCAAAAAGATACGCAATTTAGTACGGAATTAGGTTAGTACCCACCCACAGACTACAGAAATATGCTAGAAATTAAACAACTGCCAAAATTAACACAACAGCACCATGTACCTACTACCTATATACCCACTGTCTGTTTGTGCCCCATAAGAAAATGTATACAAAGTTTACAGGAAGGGAAGAACGATTGCACTAAACACATCTGACAGTTTTTAAATTTCAAATTCTATATTTACAGGTGGGCTGAGTAACAGTACAAAATTAATATTATATAAATCTGTCTACGAATATGCTATAAGACGCAGCTGTAGTAAACAATGAACATTACTATCCAAGCTTTTCTGAACACTAGAATACTATATATGTCTCATAGTAGTAGCCTTAAAAATACTTTATGTGTTTCTAATGTTTTTGTACATGAAGAAGCTTTGACTATATAAGTGAGTTCCATTGTATGGTATATGTGCCTTGTACTGGTTTGTGTGTTAATATTAGATTAACTGGGTTGGAGTTCTTCAAAACACTCAAGTCTTAAGTTTTAACTTAGGTGGGATTCTTAGCCAATGGCATTGCTTAGATTGAAGAGTTAAGTCAAAAAGTAAGACTGAAATACCTTCGAGAACTCCTACCCTGGTTTACAGAATGGTTTAGGCCAACTGATTAAGAGCTCAATTGTTTACATTGTCAGTTATGCCCACTGTTATATTAAAAATGTTTAATGCATAACGTTCCAAATGTTCCATAACCTCTGTAAGAAAATTTTGAAAGGCAAAATATTATTGCAAGTTAATTATGAAATGTTGTTGATACAGTGAATAGTAGTAATTAATGTAGCATAGTAGTAATTTACAAGTGAACACACCTGGACAAACTCGTCAATAAAGAGTGAAGTCTCCGCACGATGTTTGACGCTGCGCTCTAGTTCACCTAACTGCATCTCAACTGCAATGCGCTTTGGGTGGCGAACATACTGGAAGAATCGTATAGTGGGAACATGCATAGGCACGGCACAGGATGTCTACAAGCAAAACCATAACTGACATGCGCTGTTTCCATCATAGAAAATTTATGGCACAGATAGGGCTCCACATGCCTGGGTAAAAAACGAAGTGCGACACGGCCACTTTAAAAGTTGTAGAAATCCGACGTGGCCTTTTATAAAAACTGTAGAAAGTGACGTAAAGGTCTTATAAAAAGTGACAGGGGGACATAGGGAAAAAATAAAAAGTGACGTGTGACATGGCATAAATTATTTGGACCCATGTGGAGCCCTACAGATGCTCCAAGAAGAAACATGACACTATAACCCCATAAACATACAAGCTTTGTGGGGTCATTTATATTGTGGGGTCAATTCTTAACAAGCTTCAGATCATGCTTGAAAAAAGACATACACTCATGTTAGAGACAGGATATGTGATATGTACTGTATGTGCTGCATCATGCTCTACACACTGCAGCATGGAAGTGTCTGGCAGCAGAACAAAGCAGTACTACCAGTATCAGATGTTTCGAGGGAACATTCCTTTCGAAAGATACACAAACAGACACAAGCTAAATTTTAAGCAAATTAGTAAGACACTAATATGTGCTACCAAAGACATGCATAAAGATGGATACATCAGTAGATATAGAGTTAACATGTACACACAGGAAGTGTTACATAGAAGAGTGGAATTCTCCATGCCAAAGTAGCCTAAGCCAGCTTGAAGGTACTATACCCTAGAGGAATCTGGGTGGGAGTTACATGTAATCCTAAAAGCCTTAAAAACTTGAAAAGCAAATTTAGTTTTGACTTAAATCTATGCAGTGTGACTGGCCAAAGACCCCAGAGTTAAGTCAAAACTTAAGACTTAAGTTTTTTCTAGAATTCCAGCCCAGCTCAGTCTGGTAGAGGCAGAAATGTTAATCCCACAAAACTCGAGAACTAATGAAACCATGTGTATTGCACATGCCTGCAATGAACAGGAGCATATGAAATTAATAAATTTTCATGAACTGAAATCGGGTGGTTTGGGATTTCTTTTATGAAGAGAGATTGAAAAAGGTTTTAATATTTTCATGCAATAAAGCTTACAGTGGTGAATTTTGTGTCTTAATTGGCTTCCTTCCTTGACCAGATTTACAGGATATTGAGTATTTTCACCTACCTGGACTGGTCGTCTAGGACGTTTCAGTCTTTCCCGTTCTTGTTTTGTCAACTCCACTGGTGACAGACTGACCTGAACCGCCCCCCCAACCGTGGTTGTCACCACCTGGCGGATCACCGCCTCCTTCACCTGTTCTGTCATAGAGGGCGTCTCCTGAGGTACCACTTCCTGTTGGACTGTTGCCACAGTTTCCTGTTCTTCGGCCTGGTCAGTGGTGGTGACCGTTTCAGTGACTTCTTCGGTCACTTCTGGCATACAGAAAAAAGGTATTGAAATGTTTAACTTGGCTACAAAATGGCACTTAACATCAGGTGGAAACTGCATGCTCATACCTCATTGGTTTCTCTTGGAGACAGGTTTAAAATGGTTGCTTCCATTTTAAAATGCTTTGTATACCTACATCCAAATGATGGAATCAATGGAATTAAATTATTTTAATTTTTTGCTACCCTTAGTTACAGTACTTCCATCAGTTGGTCACCATGGAAGTCCTTGTCCTCAATAAAGCCCTAGATCAAAATTCAAATCCACGAGGAAGACAACAAATCATCTGTGTCATATAATTGCAAGGTTTTCCTTTTCATGTTACTGGCAACAAGAAATGCTCAAAAGCTTCATATTAGCTACACACCCAGTTTGACATGACTAAATGGCTTTAGGAGTAACATGTATATTTGGTTTTTATCCATCTAATCCCCTAATACAGTTGAGGAGTCAGGTTAAGCTCTTATGGATGCTCATGTGTTATTTTCCAAGTATGTATCACTTAATGCATGCGATTATTTCATCACTGCTGGCTATAATATCGAATGGTTGCGTTGCCCAACATAATGTCATGGACTATCCGTTTTTGCTAGTAAAACAATTTAGGGAGCAGAAATGTGAAAATAAGGTTCCAAATACTCTATTATGTACGTACTGCACTGAAAACTCTTAAAGGCTTAGCTGCTTTTGCATTTTCAAAATGTCTGCAACTAATTAAGCTCCATTCAGTAATTACCCATGCATATGGCAACTCATAAATCTTTGATACCTGTTCATAGACCTGGTGTATGCATGTACCGGGTACACTGTATTTAATTTTTTCTTCAAGAGTATTTAAACGACTTAAAGAGTTTGCAAGATCCCAGTTTATCTTTTCATTACACCGCTTCTATATATGGTTCAAGTGATACAGGATGAACCTTGGACACTATGCACTGTTTTTGTTTCTTGTGACACGTACGACTAAATGTCTTCAGGAATAAGATGTATATTTGGCCCGATATTTGGTATGTATCCATCTAGTGTCCAACCACTATACATTTCAACAGTTGAGGGTGCTAAAGATCCAAGATGATGAGATAATTTCCCGCAATGAATTTCTGTTGTGCGTATACTTTGTATTACATAACATCACTCGGCTTTGTCCCTATTATTATATAATGTGCATGGTTGACAAGATTAAAACTGTACTAGCTAGGTTCAAACCCACCCAGGCCGCTGTATACTATCACAAGTTCTCTAAAATATTCTTATAATATTCTCATTTGTCCATTTAAAATTATAATTTATCATGTTTATGGTGACTCTCTGTTTCTAATAAACTTACCATAGAATGTATCTGACCATATCACAAGTGGCAACCCTCGATCTGTACCATATTACATTCACGGCTCCCTTGTTGTGTTAGTGCACTGGGTTATACTTGCAGGCGGCCCCAATCAAGCACCAAGATTGGTATTTTATATCAAGTGTTGGTTTGCTCTTTGGTCGCCCTAAACGGCTTGTGTGGGAGCTGGCGACATCCAAGAACATTCTGTACGTACTGATAAGGCCTTGAGGGTTCTTTAGCATGACGGGGGTGATCGTCCTACTTGAAGGGCTAAGATAATTTGCAGTGGTGAGCACTAAACTGGTTACACTAGCCATTGTTCAGCAAGCCAAGATACAGGCTTTGTGGATCAGTGAGCCGATTTTGATGAGGATGCTTGTCTGAGGGCCGGTTCACCTGCCGGTCAAAGCTGATAACCTCAATTTCAAGTTAGGCATGTGTCTAATGGTGTAAGATGTTACTCGAGCATGGATAAGCCTTTCAGTACGGTATCTTAGTTTCAGTTTCTCTTGTGTGTATATGTATGGGGGGTATTTTTATGCAAGGAGTATACCTATAGTTACAAGGATCCAAAAGATTTATAGAGATGGTGGGGACAGGTTTGTGGTGTTGGTGTGCAGGTGTCTTGGGAGTGTACATGTATAGACATAAAATAACTAGAACTGTGGTATTGGTGGTTGGCCTGTGGCTATGGCGCTTGAGGACTTATCGTTTGGCATTTTCCACTACTGAGCTATAACCCATATCAAAACCTTGGGCCTTTCTTTTTTTTCCTTTTGTCTTACTTTTAAAGCAAATATTCTACAAAATCTACATGTATTAATTTGCCATACACACTTAAATTTACCATGTTCGTTAACATTCTAATATTTGCTTTGTCCATATATATGCAGCATATTTGCATTTATAATGTATTGTCATACATGTATTTACAGTAGAACCAATAAAAACATGGTCTCTGAAGACAGGGCTTTGGTGACAGGTTCATTTATATTGAAATATGGGACTGTAAAAACTGGTAGTCCTTCAAGATAGGTGGTATCTCATGGCAGTGGTCTCTCAAGAGAGGTTTCACTGTATAAGTTCTGAACACTTTTCACCATAGAAGCACAGCTTCTGTATTTCTCTCAATTATCCTATATATATGTCTCTTTGGCTGTTGATCGTGCTAATAATTTCCTTCTCCGACAGACTTGATTTGCCCTCTACAAGTAGTGGCACTACGTAATGCGTACACCTAATCCAATGTGTAACCTTATCACTAAGATTGCACATGTATATGAAGGTGATACTGGCTCTAGAAGTTAATGTCGGGACACAAATTACCCGATAGTTCAGTTTGAATGAGTAGTTGATGTTACTCCTGTGTCCCTTGTAAAATTCTAGAATAGTACTGCTAACTTTTTTTATATTTTTAAAAGTGGAATATGGAAAGAGGCGTGCTACTTCATCATGAGTTTATTGAACACGAGGCATTTCATTATAAAATAATAAATGTAACTGTTAACATAGAAGATAAAGCAATACAAGAAATCAAAGAAAATTTTAAGAAGCACAACCAAGAAGGTCATTAAATGAAAGCTATCTAAATAGATGTAATTTTCTTTTATACACAGTTATGATTTAAAAATATATAACAACTTTGAAAATCTTCAACATTAAAACTTGGAATGAACAATAAAGTATACCAGAAAGTGCAATGAACCGATAAACACCTAAAATCCTTATTCTAGTATATGTAATTGCACCTGTAATCTACTTGCCCTTGTTTTTAATAAAAGCACACAAAATTAATTTCCAACTATTAAAGTATGCATTGATATTAGTGTTAAATCTGACAATCATACCAATAATGGCATAGCTACCTAAGCTTAGCTACCTAAAAACTTCAAGCAGCATACATTCAGAAGAATCAAATATATATCTTCTTCAGCATTCTCCTGATCAAACAACACCATTCTTTTAGATGAAAGTGGCAAACCAAACATATAACGGAACTCCATGCAAAATGCACACTTTCAAAACACAATCAGGAGTGACTTCAAGTACATGCGACTAATGCAGGACCATTATCAAATCATCCAAGGCACTGGTACAAACAAATGCCATGGCTTGCCATGTCTCTGTATAAAACTAGTACTGTGTGTATGCTCATGATGCTTAATAACTAACTCTTTCATTTCTATGTACTAAAGAATTCCTTCCTTTTGAAATTTTAAATGAATATGAAATGGGAAGCCTAGTAAGTACCATTACTTGATACTGCGTTTATGGTATATACATGTATGAAGTCTCACAAATTAAGTAATGAAAGTCCAATTTCACCATGTTCACATCATGTTCACTTTCTACTTGGCCATTTTACTACTGGGATTTAGATTTAGAACCAATGGCTTGAGAACCTATATTTACAAATAAATTGAGGACTTACTCAGAATTCTGAAGAAAAACAATTTGGTTTTCACAAGCCAACAAGGTACTTTGATTTTGTGTTTCATAATTTTGTCGTACATGAACCTTATACTGTACAAGACTACAAAATGTACATCCACTAAAAACCTTTAGCTATAAAACAGAATGTAGACACAAAAGGATTATACCATTTGCCTTATAAAGTATACAAAATTTCTGCACTTCTACTACTTGGTCTACTTTTCATTTTAATATCTAGCTAGATGTAAAATGGGGGTACACAAAGTGCTTTTGACTCAGTTGTCGCAACACATGCACAACATTAACACCATGCTCTATCATTCCCACAACTGATCCAGGTTTCGTGGTCTGTTGCCTTCCCTAATCATTTAGTACACAGTTTCTTGAACAGCGGCTCGCATGTACACACAAGATTTGCACACAACACTCACGCCATGCTTAATCTAGGTTAGAAAGCATGCTGGGGTCAAAGATCGTGGTGAATAATTAACCAGCCAAAGGTATAGTGGATAGATCTATGATATAAATCAAGTTATAGAATAGCCAAGTCCGTAAAGTTATAGAACTAGTAAACCTAATTCAGCTACCATAATTATCCAGATTATATCAGCCAGTTAGTACCAATTTAAGATATATATATATAATACATCCAGGCAGTCTCAGGATCCAGAAGACTGGTTTCAGTCACATGTTCAGTCATATACCCTTAATGTGCAGGAATGTATAGACTTTAATTTTGTCAAATTTTGAAATTTTAAATTATGGAAAGAGGCCATGTTACAAGGTGTGTAATAGTTTTGATATACCGGCACTCGTCTTTGTACCACAGTATGACCACCAGCAAGATTTCTAGCCTTCACAATCTGTGGTAAAAAATCTGTTGTATACATATATATGTAATACAAAAATAGATGTGTATTTCCATTTATGTATCTGTAGATAGTGGTTTCTAAGAAAGTTTTTACTTCAGTGAACGGCAAGCCACAACATACTAAAACCAAGTCTTGTTCCTGCTGCCACCTACTGAGCAGATAAGTGTAGGGTACCAAAATTCAATGTGTTTAACAGAAGAGAATCATACATGTCCACTATGTTAATACCAAACAGAGCCAATATCTCATTATGAAGAGAAGTAGAAATCTAGTCACTAGTAAGATCAACACCACATATGAATAGTTAGAAAATTTTTATATGTATGCCGCAAGAAGGCGAGTGATAATTGCAGCAAATCGCGGGCGAAACTTTCACACGCACTGTTGTCCTCCTCATCATCATCTTCGACGGTGTGTTAGTAGTAATCCATGCACGAGGTTGTGAGAGAGTGTTTCAGGTTGGGATAATGTGTCACGACTCACCATGCACAGTCAATATGGCTGAGGCCTCGACGATGCCGGAGGACGAACAGGACGCCCTGACGGTATACACACCCTCGTCCTCCGGCAAAGCCTCGGGTAGTACCAGAGTGTAACGACAATCATCGGGATCATGCTCATGCCGGTAAATTTCCTCGTCCTTCGCAGGACGACCTTGAAAGAACCAATCAACTATGGGGTCATCGTTTGGCTGCATGCCGGCCAGACGACAGGAGAAGCGTGCACTCTCACCTTCTGTGACAGTTACGTCCTGCGGTCTCTCCACCATCTGGAGCTTCTGGACGGGGGGGAAGATGACAATGCAAAAAATAAGTCCATGACGCTGACATTAGAGGTGTTTGTGGAAGGATTTAACCTCCATAAATACAGGTACGGGTACATTTCTAATCAGAGGAAAAAAGAAATTTCTTCCTATGTTTGGCATTTACTGTCGATGTCAGGAGTTATTTTTTTATTAAGGAAGTCATTAAGATGAGATACATTTTTTTTAAATCTTCAAATACATGACAACAATTCTCTATATTACTATTTAGAGCAAATTTGAAAATACCAATATTTTGCAAATATATGTACTTAATATAAATATGCTAATATATTTAATTATTTTCTCAAGCTGCCACTGCCTCTAAATACTTCTAAAAGCAATTACAAGCTAATGTACTACTCTGCATATCCTTACAGTTTCTGTATGCAAGTACACTACTAATCTTGTACTACCAAGTACTACACTAGAATTTTAACAGATTGCTACCAGAAATTTTGAAATATATTGAAAAAATTGCAAAATTCTACACAAGCTGCAAAAAGTGTGAAAAACAACCACTTCAAAGCCACAAAAACATGCCCACACATCTATGTTGAAAATGTGAAACACGGATATCAAGCAAAAAAAAAAGACATGAAAAGTTTAAACATAAATACAGACAATAAGATCAAAATGGAAAGGGAGAGCAAGATGTGGACTTTGTATCTAACATACCAGGATACAGTCAGGCTTTCACATCATCTGACAGGGATGGAGGGAACACGGTCAAGACTGGGGATAATACCGGTAAATATCTGGGTCATGCCCTGCATGGAGTGGTGAATGCCATATATACCGGTACATTTACATGAAAATAATGATTGTATGTACAGGTTCTCCAATATTATGCATCAAAACTGCAGGCATGGCTACTACAGCTGGTTGGTTACACAAACTGTCTAAGGGAGCCTAGTTGGGTTCTATCAAATCACACACTTTCTTTAAAAGGGCCTACTGCTTCGAAAAGCAATTATCATATTGAGGTAAAGGTTATTCAGTTTTCTTATGCAAATTTTAGTGTCCATTCCAAAGCTGACAGATTTGTTTGTCGAGTAGAGTCTTCACAAGATTCTACATTGATATGGGTATGGTGTATGCTACTTTAATAAAGAGAATTTCGCTTTTCTTGTAACTTTTCTTAAAAACAAAATTTTAGAAATTTTTGCAATGTAGACACAAATTTGTCGTTATCTTCCAGAAATAAGGTTCTAAATGAATGGACATCTTGCATGAAAATTTCTGAAACTGAAGTAAAACCCAAGCAGCATGCACACCTCAGGGCCAGATGGCGCTGATGTTCTACGCTTCAAAACGCCACGAAAATCTACTTGTTTAACATCAGAACTGGGATCATGCCTGGGGGAGGATGCAGGCTTGGTGGAAGAGCCAGGAACGGACGGATGAGCTTTTACCTCTTCTGTGACTTCCTCAGTCTTGGTTCTGGAAAGAGCAAACCACAAAGCATGATGTTAAACCATTTAAATTCAAACAGTTTAAAGACAGCACAATGACACTGTAATTGTTATATGAACAGAAAGGCCCAAACAAGTACTCCAGCCTACTTTAAAGCCAGACCTTAAGGACATTCTATACCAGCCACTTGTAATGAATATTTATAACACTAGCTTGGAACAGTTCTGGCCAAGTATTAGTGAACATTCTACCCATATGCAGATTGATTATTTTACTTCAATTTCCTGTCTGATAGATATCCTGGTCTATAACTTCAGAGCCAGAAGATGTTTGTAAAAAAAGTCTGATTAAAAGATACGGAATGCCTGTCTTTACTGTTAGGATCTATGTGTACTTAAGTTTGTGATTGATCATCGGTTTTACCCAGCGACCAGAAACAATACATTATGGCACTCAGTGAAGAAACTTACTTTTCTACTTTCTTAAGACTCTGTCGCAGGTCTACTTCTTTCTTCACCTCTGAAAACAAATGCAAAGCTGCATTTATATTCCTGTGATTCTTCAAATGACTACCAGCACTATCTGATGCTCTAAAAGAAAATACACAGCTTGAACTGGTGTTAATGTTACGCCATATTAGGCAAATCTACCTAAACACTTTAAGGCTATTTGTTAGTGCTAAATTAAGCCAGCCTTCACAGCAAGGGATTCTATAACAGCTTTCAATATATAAAAATTCTACATGTGGCCAAAATCTATAAGTATATAAAAAATTTGAAATCTTATCTACAAAATCTATTGGCTAAAAAAACAATATATAACTAGCATGACTAGTGCAGCTATTCACTTCTGACACTACTTAATGGGTTTGTGGGTAAGGTAACTGAATAGTAAATGATGGTGGTGGGAGGGGCCAGATGGGTTCCTCTTTTCAAGTCACACAAGTTTTTAAATCCAAGGTTATGAGCGGAGGATATTATATTTTTAAATATAAAGGTCACGGACTGTGGCAAGAAATTCTCAGGTCAGTTCCAAACGTTCACTCATCCATCCCCATTTGTAGAACAATCCCACAAGAACCCATCTGAACCGCCTATCAGAAACATAAAATATTGGATATTCATGCAAATCGTAATAACATGCATTTGTTGGTACAAGGCAAGGTTTCATGCAAAACGACTTGTCTCCTGCACGATACCAGATGTGCATGTCTAGTTTTTCAATATGGGACTTTTAACAGGTTACCACTCAATGACAGCCATAGTTTTTCATACAGTTGCATATTACTTGACTTGACAAGTCAAGTTGTGTACATTAGATTTACAAAATGTCAAATACATGTTCATCACTTTCAATATGAATAAATAGCAAAACTGATTGTTCATCTTGAAAATAAAACAATGCTGTGATATGTAAGCCTGCAACTGTATAAACATTAAATTTGTTACACTACTGCTCAACTAGCATTTATTTACATAGCCCACATTGAAAGAGGTATACACATGGCTATTATCTTATTTAGTATGTATAGATCCTTCTCATATAGTAATTTTTTAATCTTTGGATTTCAATAAATAGTGACTTACTGAAAATATATAGACAAAATTGTAACTAATAAATTGAACAGAATACAATGTAATCAGGTTATATTTTTGACAATTCACACAGTTGGATACTATATGTCATATATAATAATATATAATTATATATATATATACTGGTTTGGTATATAAAGTATCATCTGCAGTAGTCAAAGTATGTAATCCTGAAAAGTGTCATTCAGAAAATACAACCAACAAGAGGCCCATGGGCCTTGACGCTCTGCTTGAGAACCAACTCGACCATGGGC
>JAAUYG010061638.1_pt1 | contig 20963 bp, 14 predicted proteins | sample 7278091 | NCBI WGS metagenome assembly JAAUYG01 (sample SAMN14350201, study PRJNA611818) | marine sediment metagenome | isolation source: surface marine sediment (0.6m) | place: French Polynesia: Moorea | collected 2018-08
CGGACGGACGACGGACGGACGGACGACAGACGACGGACAAATTGCGATTTCATGAGCTCTGCTGACATAGTCAAGCAGAGCTAAAAATCCAGGCATATGGCCCAGGAGAAGCCACAAGTAAAATTTGAAAGTAATCCATGCAATAACTTCAGAGATAATCGATGCCACAGACGGACGGACGGACGGACGACGAACAAAAGTCCCATACCATGAGCTCTGCTGACAGAGTCAAGCAGAGCTAAAAAGGCTTTTGTATCATCAAAAAAGTTACCACTGCGGTTGAGATGGCATTTATATATCTTAAAATACTCATCCTATAGGCAGAAGGGGAGCATCCGAAGATTGGTTGCATTTTTATGTTCAGTCCATAAGTAAGATAAATGAAGAAAAGATGACATTCAGTGGCGATGGGGTGGTGAAACGAGTGTGACGAAATGGTGAAGAATTGTAACGAAATGATTGTGTGACGAAATGACTGACATCGCAAAAAGCACCAAAGCACGAACTCTCAATTTTCGCTCACATAAGTACACATGATTTTTGTTCTCATTCCTTTTTTTTTCAGTTCACTTTTTATGATTCAGTATGGTTTTAACCTGTTATTATTTTTATGATGTAGGTTAAGAGCGTACCGATATACCATACATCAGCTGTACATGGCATGAAGCACAAAAATTTTAAATTTTTACACATCTACCTGAAGATCCCAATCTCTGTCCTGTAAATAAAACTGAGCAAGGGCAGTGTCAGTGCCCGTTATGGTCGCAAATGATTGACATCTCTCCTGACACACTTCGACGTTTGGTATGTTGCAATCAGAATCACTGCCGTCACTCATTTCACAATTTTGTTAAACTACCTAACTAGAGGGAATCGTTTGCAACAGTTTCAAACCAGAAATTCTGCAACGGGCTCTTTGTCCTTCAGCAAATGATATCACCAATAAAGCAGACAAGTCATATCCAAATGACTGTGTACAATTAAATCCCGATCCAGCTTTTGATTTCATAAGGCAGCAAAAGCATAAGTCCACAACTTGATCAGCATACCTTCAAAACTTGAAATTTAAATTTTATAATTTAATTTCAAAATAAAAGTTATAATTTTGAATATCGCTATATGACAAGAGTTGCGACGTACTGCATTTGCTTGGAGATTTTGAGAACTCATTTGAAACTTGCACCAATTAATATACGCATGCACAGACTCGTCGCAACTGATATTGACCACTACAAGGACAAAGCTAGGTAGCCCCGGCCGATGTGTTTGCATAATTAAGGTCCCTATTCTCGATATTACCCCTATATCTACCTCCCGGGATCTGCCTACTTTTTCCATGCGATGAATTAATATGCAAGCAAAAGTGCAAATTTCCACTTAAAACAACACAAACATGATTTCTTGAAAGTATGAGAGAAATATTGATCTAAAAATCGTCTGTCACTGCATGATGAGCTCACCCTAATCATTTGAATATTAGATTTTTTACTATTTTCACTGACAAACACGGTAGGTGCCAAACATTCATTAATTAAACTTGATTTTCATGTGGTGCCTTTTATTGCTTTTCTTTTTTCTTAATATATTTTTCCTCATAACAATAATATTCATGATTTTAAAACAATTCTACCTATGCAAATGAAATATCGAGAATAGGGGTCTTTATACCTTAATATTTACATGAAACAAATTTGACTTACCTCTATTCTAAATAGTTAACTAAATAAATAAAGTCTTACCATATCAAGAATTGGAGTTTCCGGCCAGTTGCACTATGCTCACCGAGTGCTAATTCAATCTTCTCTCTTCTGCTAATCTAGCTTTCACGTGAGGCCTACATAGAGTCAACTGACACAATTTCACCAAACGATCCCCAAATGACATTGATTGACCACTATAAGGTCAAAGTTACTGGGTAGACTAGTGTGTTAGTAATGTCCCTGAGGCCAAGGGCAGACAATAAGTTATGTGTTATGACCAGCTGTTTTCGAGTTACCTGTCATTCTGGGACAAATTATGCAGCGAGTGACCCCACATGATACTGAACAGTGCAAGCAGATGCCAATATATTACCACATATATGTGTTACTAGTATCCCCAACGCTTCAGTTTACTTCAGCGTTAAATTTCTCAATGACAATGAAGTCATTTTCGACTTACATGCCTTTTAAAAAGCAATTACCGAATTACGTTTAATATGACCTTGGGCACCAGAAAGCCAAAAGGTACACCATATACCGGGTATATGTGTTATCAGTGTCCTTGAGTTCCAAATTGTTATTCCATTTCACTAGCTATGAGCAACCGTTTTGAGTAACAGGTAATCTTGAGACATGTGCACGGTCATATACGACCCCAAATTGGCCTTGAGCAACAGAAGGTCAAAGATGCCCCATATATGCGTTACTGGTGTCCCCAGACCCAAATTTCAGTCCGTTTCAATATAACATGGTCAACAGCTTTAGACTTACAGGACAATTAATACCTCTCATTTTGGGCCCCATGATAACTTCTGCAACAGATAGTAAGGGTAGAGTTTTAAAGCATCATAAAAATTTAAATTTGCAATTAAAAATACTGTTTTTGTGAGGAACAAAAACATACTATGAACATAATAGTAAAATGAAAATCAATAAGAAATTTGGAAAAACTCGAAAGCAATTTGCAGGAGCATTTTTTTTTAGATGTTCATTCTGACAGGGTCCCAGAATATGGAAAACGACAAAAATATCAAAACGTAAACCCATCAGAAAAGGTAAAACTGCAAAACAATACTTTTATGAGGACTATTTTGAAATAAAATCAAGAGTAAGTATAACTCAAAAGTAATATAATTACAAGGAAGAGTAGAATTTTGAAGTATCCATTCTGATAGGGTCCCATGCCAAGGAAAGCAAAAAAAAAAGAAAGAAAAGAAAAGAAGACTGTTAAAATTCCATTCCCATAGTTTCAAAATTTCAAAATCAGTAGTACGTTTGTGAGGATCATGCACTGGGATAAAAAGACAGGTTAGAAGAAGATATCCATTGATCTTGATGCTCTGCTAGACGACAGCAGTAGCATATGACAGTTGAAAATCTTGCACAAATGTATATAGCTAGTGTTTATGAGTGTGGCGTGCATGTGTGTGTGACAATCGTCTTTACTTCTGCGCGGTGGTGTCCACTCTGTTCACGTTGCCATCGCGTTTGTGCATCGGGAGAGGGGTGGGGCATCCGTCTGTTTGTCTAGGGAATTTGTTGGCTCGTCGTTCACTCTCCCTGCCTGCTCTCGTCGCTTCCGGATCCGTTCTTTCTGGACTGCCTCAGTCGAGCCTGCCAACATGTACCCTGCAGTTTCCCTTACTCCTGAGTCTTCTACAGCGGTGTTTCATGTCTGCTGCGGGACAGTGATTTCGCGGTCATCTCGTCGGTCACGTCTATCAGCCTATCTACTCTTTTCCCCGACTCTCTTCAACAGAGACCGCGCATCTCTGTATCAGCGGGCCCTTTCAGGGCTGCCCGAAACCATAACCCAACTTGAACTGCAGTCATCTTCGTTTGCGTGGACTCGTTTACTCAGATATTGACAGCTAGGTATCTGGCTGGCTCCTCCAGCAGGAGCGGCAATCTAACCCTGGCGGTCTAAGGTGGTCGCCTCACCTCGTACCTATCTCTCACACATCACACTAACCTCAAGTCGCTATAGGTGCATATCCGCAAAGCTTTGGCATCTGCGCTAAGTTGCAGCTGCGTCGCTGTAAGTGTGCTCTCTAGCCTCAACTCTGTGTGACTCTTGACTCTAAGTACTCAAGTGGTCTCAACTCAACTGTAAAACTGACTAATCCTCTTGTTTACGTTCTATATATCCCAAATCCACCTGCCCTCTGCTGGTTACCAATAAAACCACATCCAGGGACCTAGAAACCGTCTGGTCTGACCTCTACTATAGGATTTCCCTATCTACCTTCACGGGTACATAAAGCACACTCATAACGCAGGACAGCGATTTCGCTCTATACCTGCCAGTATAGGGAGAAATTACCTTTCAAACAAAGCTAAATATAACGTTTTGCCCTAAATACTCTCAAAGTTACCACCTTGCCGGGACGCGATCCCGATATTTCGGGGCCCCGACATTTCGGGGACTCTGTGCCGAGTCCCCCCCCCCCCTAGCAGATTCTCTGGGCTTGTACTTTCAAACATCACAACAAAACCTAATACTTCCTATCCAATCAAGGGAAATACATCCCCCGATTTACAGCGCAAAGTAGTGTACAATATCGGGATAGCTTGGTAAGCCTATTCGACCCTAAAGTTCCCCCAGCGGGATTGCGGGACAAACCTATCTTCCTATCCCCGCGGGTTTCTCTGACCTTTCGTACTACCCTACTACACTCCCGATAATTACTTTAGACTAAAATAAAGGCTTGAACAGTGGCTGTGACACTACAATGAGCAACTGTGGTTGCCATGCAGTTACAGGCAATTTTGAGACAAGTGAGCTGACTTACCCCCAACATGACAGTGCACACTACAAAGTTAACGTTACAACATATATGTGTTACTAGTGTGCCCATGTTCCAAAATGCAGTCCACTTCTCTTTGCGACCAACTGTGAATCAGAGGCAATTTTGTGTGACAAATGAACCAAACTACTCCCTATAACCTTGACTCCCAACCATGTCAAACGTACCCCTTAGTGCGTTACATTAACTATAGGCAGTATTGGTAAAATTTCGAAGCATCTTAAAAATTAAATTTGCATTTTAAATTTTCAAAATTCTAAGACGTTTGTTTTGACTATACAGGGAACATCTATAAAAGGGTTGAATGAAAGGACAGAATGATTTTTTTGCAAACATTACATGTGCACTGGACGACCAACAGGAAGAGGCTGATCGAGGGACATTTAGACTCTGATTGGTCACTTGCCAGATAGGAACAAGTTAGGTTTGTACATAATGTTCAGCCACATGTAGCCAAGCAGCTGAGGTGACCAATCCTAAATTTAACGTTTGAATGCCAAAAAGACCATATGCATATATGGGAATGAAAATTTGAAAACGCAACTCCTACAAATCACAATCAAATTATTCCTGAATTATAAAGTACTGTTCTGGGCTTTTGAAGGTTTCTTACTATATATTAAACTTTGATATTTTTTCCTATTAATAATTTAATATACACTCTATATGGTGAAAGTGTGCCATGGGCCAAATGGGAGAGGTATTAAATGGCTGTGCCTTAAAATGGTTGAGGGTAGAACAAAACAGACCGAAAATTGGAAGTCGGGATCACTAGCACAAATTGTATCAACTACGTAATGGGGTATCTTTGACCTTGTGTTCAGTCAGTTTGGAGTCTGCAACGGGTTTGTTTGAAAATTGCTTTGGAAGGCAGGACACCTTTTTGCTCGTTTACAAATCTTTTAATTATCAACTATGAGATACTCACCTGTGACAGCCGTCGCCAGCGCCCTCAAGTCATGTCGCATATGCTTAGTACTTCCCGCCCATTGCCATCCTGGGTGTTATCATGGGATTTATTGCTCGTAGTCATTCCGTGCTACTTGCCTCAAATACTTCAAATGAACCTTTCCATTGCATCAGCAATTTGATCGTATCTGTCGGCAGGAAAACCCAGAATGGGTGGTGGCGCTACTGGTGCTGCTGAGACATTGGTGCTGCTGGGACTGGTGCTATTCAGACGGAAGGTTCGGCACCACTCGGCTCCTTACGGCATCACCCGAATCTGGCTTGAGTGCACATTGTAAACATAATGTTGATACAGTCATCGAAGTAGCTAATCAAAATTACCAGATACCGCGGCATCCGGATTGGCAATTCTTGGCAATCGGGTTGGCATCAAACTTAAGATGGTAACTATTTTTTTCTTTTCACTTCATTGAACTGCGAAGGAGGTCTTAGTAACCAGTACTTTGTCCCCTGACTTGATACAGTAATACTTTAGGCCGTGTACATCCATCATATTGACCGCTTTCCGCTACTTTTCTGGGACTATGAGCGGACATAGCCTAATGACACAGGATTGGCTGGGTACGTGATGACTCACTCTTCCCCCACCGGTGGGGAGTGGGCCAGGGGCTTAGCGGACCCCAAAGGCTGATAGTGTTAGGCTAGAGCGGACACTGCATAGATCCGTTGTACCTTTGATATATTCAGTACATCAGGTCTATGGTAATAGTGTAGTGTGAATGCCGGGAAGCATTTCGCCCCACAAGGTCGCCAAATAAATAGTCGGTTTCATTCGGCAGTCGAAGACCACTCTCGGCTCTCGAGTGAGTCATGTGGCAAATGCGAGACGACCTCTGGTCACTTTTTTCCTGGGTGTCCCTGCTCCTTCAAAAATGATACTTCACTGCCAGAGATATATATGGTTTCCCCAGGGAAAAACGTGCATTGTTACAGCATTACCAGTTTTACCAGCCACTTGTACAGTTTTACATCCATCAACAATGCATTTTCGCTATATAGAGAGTCATGGTGTTGCCACAATGTTGTCTTCAGATCCGATTAGTACGGTTCTGATTGGTCCGAGTTACTTTGACCAATCGGTAACGTGCAAAATTTTCCAAGACTTTTCGTGACTTTATATTTTTGTTGGGTATGTCCGGAAAATGTTCCCGCCTGAGGGGTTGAAAATAACTCCTCCTACAAATTCGTTTGGAGGGGCGGAGGCGTTAGGAGCCTCGACCTGCGAAGATAATTTTAAAGGTCTCCAATAGTATTTTTCTCCATTTTATTGAACATGTATATAACTCTACATGCATGAAATGACCACATTTAGCTGGTCCACAAGACGTCTTTATGTCGTATGCCATCTGAAAGGAATTGGGCAAAAGAAAGGTAGAGCCTCGTAAACGACACACACATAACGAGTACATGCATACAACGAACAGTTCTATGCATGTAACGATATTGCATACCGGTTTTTCCAGACCATAAGACCACCCGCTTGTAAGACCATGGTCTTATGTACGGGAAAAATCCCCCGTATATAAGACCTTATATTGTACGATTTTTCTGGAACTTTGAATTCGTGTGCCCAACATACAGTTTTAATGGACAAAATAGTTGTATGTGCCCACACTTCATTCATATTATGCATCATTTCCGTTAACACCACATGTTCGGACAAGTACACGTATAACGAAAAAAGTTTCAATATTGCTGATAACTTGAATTGTACTACAAGGTTTAAATTCGATTAAAACATATCAGCTCAACTTATGCACCTTCATAAATCATCATTTCGGTTGATTCTATATGCTTGCGTATACTAGTTAAAAGACCGTATGGTCTTCTATTCGGAATATACGGATCCCGGTTATAAGACCATGGTCTTCTATTCGGCGCCACTTTCATGTCTACGTGAAGGCCAGCTTTCGAATAGAAGCCCTGGTCTTATGCTCAGGAAAAACCGGTACGATTATGACGTTTTTAAACAGTAGCACTCGGCCACAAACTTCAATAGTCGATTAAGGCTGAATCATGGAGTGAATTCCTTTTGTCTAGCACACCAAAATGCTCATACATTTATATCACCATAACACCACACCACCGCACCTTCACAGATTATCTGCTTAAATGCTAAAGTTAACTTATGCACCGTACATGTACTTCACAGTTAGTGTGATTCAAGAAGTGTTCTGAAGTGACCTTCAAGAGCTCCTACCGGTACTGGAATATCAAGCTGGATCCACTGAACAATGTACAATAATAACACTATATAGTCACTGCCGTATATACGTCTGCAAGTCACTATAACCCTTTCGAATGACAATACCGCACAAGTTCTGAAGGCATACATATGCCACTGCCCTCCATGGTAGTACAACCAAGTACTGAATATTATGCAGTACTGCCGGTACATATTTTATACAATTTTAATACGTGACGCCATTGCAATCAATACTATCAATGCAAGCAGCCCTTACATAATTTTGTATTTTTTTCTTCGGCATATGGACTTCAAAATTGTAATTTGAGAACACTAAGCCTTCTGTGTGCGTGTTTGCCTTTTTAGTAGTTTCCAGTAGCAGGCAAGAATAATAATTCCGGGATCTGTCCATTCTTCACGTTGGTCCCGTTGCCGGATTTTCCAGACTTAGCAAACTGGAATATGTAACCGCCCGTTGTTTGGAGATCTTTTCCGCAGTGTCCGTAGTGGGTGGTGGGTCCTTTCATGGTGGCGACGAGAGTGTAACCTCTGGACGGTGTGATCTGATGCCACTTGTTCATGGGTTCAAAGAACAAAGGAATCGGCGTCTGGGAACCATCTGATAACATTGTGTGCTCGCACCGTTGCAGCAGAACGTCTGGACATGTCTCCCTCAGTTCAATAACCACATCGTGCTTGGCTACTTCTTTACCTCCATAAAGTGAGACGCCTACAAGAACTATCGGCCTGTCTACGTTGAAAGTAATGGCCTCCGAGGGGCCATTACAGGTCCACCAGCCTTGGGTCATCCCTGTGGACGGGTAGCGAATACATCTCAGGAGACGAGGGGTCTTGACAAACTCCATATTGACAGATTCTCCTGTGAGAAGGAAGTAATACATATCTGCCTTCTCCTTGTCCGACAGAATTGCCGTCTTCCCGACAGTCAGAGCGAACTCTTTCGCGTCCATGCATGGGAAACGGATCTGTCGTATGACGTCACCAAGGACCTGGCGGAGCTCAGTTTCCGACGTCACGTTCGTGTCTCCTTTGCACCTTTCTTTCGCCCATGAGATGCACGCTTCGAACACCTTGCTCTCGCTCGTCACGTGGAGAAAGTTGCATTCCAGAAAACGCTGGAGAGCCAGACGACAGAGCCCAAGAAACCCGTCCGTTTCCATGACGATTCCAGCGCGAGGGGCGATGTAGAAGAAGCATTTGTCTGTAAGTTCCTGTTCCTCGTACATCAAACTGTGGTTGAGGATTGTACAGACGTTTTCCACGCAAATGTTTCTCTCCAGGAAATCCATGCATCTTCTCGATAGAGGGGGCACTAGGTACTTCTTCGCAGCATATAGTACGGGCATGACATTTTCTGTCGAGATGTTCGCTTCTTCGTGATATATAAACCTGCAAATATAACAACCCACCTCTAGCAACTGTTTTGGTAACTCTGTATCTCAGAAAAACCGTTTTACACATATGAAGCTTGCTAACATATTATGGGGAACACGTGAGTTCCATGTGATTTTTGTTTACATGTCCAATGATGTTGCGGTGTGAACTATATATGGAGTACCAATTGACCTAAGGCTCGTCATATGATAAATGCCTTTCAAGAGTCTATGGGATACTGGCAGTATACCGGATGATGAAATGCAGTCTTCCCGTGCAAAGAAGACAATACATGTGGCACAACATTGTCTCCTGCACACCAAAACGTACACTCACTTTAAAAGCTCCTCAAATGCGTCTGCGTCTACATCAGAAATCCGCACTTTTCCGTCTTCCCCGTCACTACATGCCAAGGAACCGCAAAACATAGCCTCAAACACGGGACTCCGGGAGATGAGCATGTACTTGTGGGCTGTCACTTCCGTCACAACTCCACTCTGTGAGTGAATGGCAAACGTCACATCCGTCCCCACACGGTGCTCCAGCATGTACTTGTTGCACTCTGAGAGACTCCTTTCCACCTGCCAACCAGCTTCCCCGCGGTTACTAGATGGCGATTTTGAAGCCATTAATCACGTCATGGAAAATGACTACGGTATATAAGACTGGAAAAGAAGAAAAAAACATCCTGATGAATGAACAGTAGCCAAGTGAAGCTACATATGGTCAAAGGTGCAAAATATTTATCATTTTAATACCTGACCCCAGGCACCTGTCCATCAGCAGTTAAACATCAACGCGCTATGTACAGCAACCACTATTAATCATGTAGTATCAAGCGTCTTGTTAGAAATCGTCTGCATTGTTTCCGGACTTACAAACTCTAACACTGACGTTAATACATGTATCCTTTTGTTTACAAAAACTGAATGTAATATGTGCAATGTGAAGACTCACAACTGCGATGTTTGAATCCTTGCCCAAAGCGTGCTCAGAATTTAGTGCCAATGCCCACTTCACAGAAAGCACAACAACACCACGTGCCAAGCTCGAGTTCTTGACCGCTTAACATCAACATGATAAGGCTGATACGGGCACGAGTACTGGTGACTAAGCGATCCATGTACAAAGGTGTACATGTATGTCGCAGAGCCACAAATATCGCCTCAGTAGGCCTATAATGATTTATAGCCATAGAATCTCGGGGGGGGGGGGGGTGTTAGCAATCAACGATATTTAACCATTAATAATGTTAATATCAAAGAAAACGTCATCATAATCAACATCACCATTAGGCCTAGCATCAATATACCATTATGGTGATCGTATTATCAGTTCACTCACACCCGATGGTCGTGACCATGCCATTAAGCGCAAAGACGATTCCAGCCACGTCTTCTACCAGTTTCCATTAGCGGCCTTTTAATCTGAATTGTAACAAAATCAAAATTCGTAACGGAAAATTTACCAGGTATCTTGAAGCAGAATTTATGTAAACCAAATATTTAACCTCTTATCATGCCCTATGTTGAACTAGTGTGCAAACAATTTAAGAGCCGTTTCCAAACTCTGAAAGCCGATACTGGTAGGCCTTATACTGGTAGGCCTGGTAGGCCTTAGACCTTATCTAATATAGTGACTGTGAAGTACTGTAGTACGTAGAAAGAACTCATTGCCTTTAAGTGGAACAATGTGGTCTCTTAAGCGGATCTACTCCTATCATAAGTTCAGTCTGGGCCAACTGAGCAAGTTTTTGACAAAAAATATTGCTCATGATATCCAACCAACCACAAAGGACTTCTAACAGGAATCCATTGAGCATGTTGAGCTCGTGATTCAGGTCGACAGAGTAATAACCCAGCCGATTTCTCAAAGAGAAGATAAACATCTTTCTTCTATATTTAGTTTTATCATATTTTCTTTAACGTCTGTCGGATGAGTGAAACAAAAAGCATTAGTGACCAGCATTACTGATCGATATATACTGCTGAAAATATTTAAGGGATCAAAGTTAGGGTAGCATAATAAAGACATGTAAGGCGGCAAAGTTCCAAACCAAGTTGCATCTAAGGGAACAAATTTAGTGTATATAGTTTATTGTCAAATCAGTGGCCATACCAGCTACTAGTACTGATTTGACAACAAACAGTGTAAAAGTGTTTGAGCGTGTTTGAAAGGATAAAGGTCATGATCGCAATGGCTCTGATACACTTGTGTTTTGGGGGTCATTCCCCTCTGGGTTATGTAAAAAATAAGGTTTTGCTATTTTTTTTTGCCACAACTGCATTATCAAGCACAATGATTCGACCAAACAGGACTACAATCTGGAAGGATTTGTCCCAATAGATTTCTAAATATATGGCTTTGAAAGTCTGATCCCTTAAATGTTTTGAGCAGTGTATGACATACATGGGTTACGATGTGTTGGGAGGCGAAACATGAACGAGTTGTGAGTATGAACTATGAGAATACATAATACTAGCATATTCTTTGTCAAGCACATATATTATCGCAGTATTATACAGTTACGCTGCTTGCGGCAATTTCGTGTCCGTATCATAACTTAAGCTTCAACACTTTACTGCTTCTTTAAAAACAAACTTAAAACATTCTACTTCTTCGCACTTGATAGCAAAAGAATTACACCCTAGTGTACGCACCAGTGTTAAAGATGGCTGTTCCAATGGCTTTATATTAATAAATGTATTTTGACCACTTCTCAACCATTTTTACACTTACACCACAAATTTCACAACTTTCACTATCCAGTGCTATTGGAGGAACGGTCTCTGAGAGTCGTTTTGTCAGTCCCCGTTCACACACTAATTTAACACGGGCGGATGCAGGATTTGTTGTTTTAGGCGGTGGGGGATGTCACAAAGCAAGAACTAAAGCAAAGCGCCGCCGGGGGTGAGAAGGGGGGGGGGAGGGTCCGCTTTTACAGTTGCCGGGGGATGAGGCGGGGTATGCTCCCCCGGTACGCTCCCCCTAAGCAGGTCCAGAAAACATAATTTGATTTGCTATTATAAATGGCGCACCCGCCTGCGGCAAAGAGACAATAAGGATGGCAAATCGTCGTTGTTATTGCATAACCTTAAATACTATTGCTGTATATCCTGTTAATACAACTGTGGATCATCGTTTTGTGCATTACAGAGGGCATTCCGGGTAACTTGTTACAGCTGGATATAGCTCCAATTGCTGTTTAACTGTGGATGCAGAGTGACTGCCCACGGGCTGAAGTTTAATACATGAAGCACTGTAAGAGTCCATTTTATCCGTATCCACCCCCCCCCCCCTCCCCCCCCCCACCCCCACCCTTCCGCTTGCAAAAAGCCACCCCTATCTACATTCTGTTAATTGGCTTCAGCCGTCAGGGGCAAAACCTTCCCTCCGCTCCATTTCACTTTATAAGATTAGTAGACTAGTTAGTTCAGTACACATACCAGCAAGTTTTCAGCATACAACACTACGGATCTGTTAGTCCTGGCAATATAGTATTAACCTTGACATTACAAGGTCATGTAAGATCAAAGTTAAATCGCTTTCTGAATTGCTTTGATATTCATATGGCTAAATTCCTAGGCAGTGAAAGGGTCATCATGCGCCGACTGGGAGTATATCGTACGCCTTTCAATGTCATTAAGGTAAAACGATTATTGTCTTATTTTATTTGTATCTTTATTTTATATACCTTTCATTTCAGTTTGATCAAAGATAATAGGAGAGATCCTGTTATCAACTAGGCTTGGGCTCCGCCGTTGCATACTTGTAAACCGTCGTTGTGAAATGTATGTGAAAAATAGGGATCCCTACACAATCAAAAATATTGGACCGACCATTTAGGCTTAAATATCGAACATAAAATTGTCTACCCTTATTCGAATGTGAGCGCCAGCATACGGGCAACATTTTTGGAATAGCAACCTCGTCTTTGCGAAATCTTACCTTAAACCATCAACCATCTTAAATTCTCCCCAGTAAAGATTCCTCTCAGAATCATGGCAGGGGTCTTCCTTATTCGCGACAGGGAAGCTAGGGATCGTTAATTTTCTGACGGTAGGTCCGTTATGACGGGGCCGTTATGACTGTAAGGCATAAAACAACGAACCCGGCCGATCTGGTTCGGCCTACAACCTATTAGTAACTGTCGGTCGTAGATCGTTTGCTCCAAGCAAGACAGGTCCTAACTCTCTGCACCTAGACCCGCATACACCTGCATGCACCAACTATTCCAACTTGCAGTCGGTGATATGACCTTGAGAGGTCGAAAGCCGACTTTAGGCCTGATCCCCCTCGGGGGGGGAGGGGGGGGGGGGCTCTACATTGACATCATATACTGGGTGCCTCTGAGAGCTTTGAAATCGTATCCATCCAAATACCAAGAAAGAAAGATAATTAGGACCCATCCAAATACCACACATGTGAAGAAATAGTGACCCACACAACATTGGTACAAATGCAAATAAAATACACTGAAAGTAAAAGGTATCTGCAGTGGGGCATTTACCTTCGTGCATATCACACAACCAGGTTGAAACAGGAGATACTATGTTGGAAGTATAAATTAGTATACCATTTAGGTAAAATTAGGACCCATTGGCATACCAAAGCAGCTAAAATTAGGACCCATTGACATACCAAAAAGGCTGAAAAAGACACCCTTTCCAGCGGCACGTACGTCCACATTTGCCTAAGTTACCCCTCCCTCCCAGGCGAAAAACACAACACATGGCACTACAGACGGTTCAAAGCTATGTGTTCACCGTCTGTGCCCTCACAGGAGCTCGCAACCTTTTTACAGCCAGAAGTTTTATATACACACACTAAAAAGTAAAATATTTAGTACATGTATTTTACTGCATATTGTTATGATGGATACTTAACAACGAAGTTCTTTTTTCAATGAGTTTCAACGCAAATGACAGAAGGTAAATCGAACTATTATCAAAATTAACTCTTGAATGGTACTAATTACAAAACATGATACAAGAGTTTACTGAACAATACAACAATCACACCAATGATACAACAATCACATCAGTGTAGTCAGGTTTTGCTGAAATAGTATCAGAGCACAAATACACAGGTAGGCCTATACATCATATGAGATACGTCTATGCCTATACTAGCTTATACTCACACACACAGATCAGCTTATGGGCGAAAAGTTGTGCGTCGTAACAATAGCGTTGTTCTGGATAATAATGAATATTACTGAGTACGAGGTATAGTTCTTGATAATTCTGTACATGGAAACGAGAGATAATTAATGTCCTTGAATAATAGTTCTTGGAACTTCAGAGCGCTTATTTGCACATGATGCATATGGGCACACAGGTCCTACATCTAGTGGACTCAGCCTGTCTTCACAGGTTATATGTTTGTAGCAATCACAGAGACAACCTAGAATCAATACAGGAGTAATTCACACACCAGAAGGTGTAACAGCCATTTTTGGTTGATTTCTGTTTCCACAGCCTAAGAAACCAAAACACAGAGTACCAGTGTACATCTGAACTGGCTTTAGAGACAGTATAGTCAGCTGCATAAATCTCAACTTATGCTTCAACATATGGCCAGTTCTTCAAATGACTATGTCCCCACTCTATAGGCATCACTAATCATCAGTCAACTTCACTTCGCTGTTTTAGCTACCATCAGCATTTTCGTAACAGTTATCCCGGTTGATTTACGGCCAAAACTGGCTTTAGTTCATCCACTGTCACACTATATCTGACAGGATCAATATTTAAAAAAAAAAAACAACAACTAAGGATGCATTAGCGGGAGCATTCCTCCCCAACTTTCAATGACCCCGAACAGTGTGTATTTTGCATACCGTTTTATATCTACATGCACATGCAGATCTCTTGTTTTTTGCCTTCCCCCTTATTTTTTCTTTTATTTTTTATAGGGCTATATTTAACAATATAGTAATCTGCATTGTACATCAATGCTGAAACCTGGGGGTAAACCAGGCATATGCATCCTGATTGCTACATGCCCGTTTTAGTTTGTTTTTCTTTTGGCATGTTATTGAGATCTGGTTTCAAGTACAATTTATAATCACAGACCAGTTTACCTTTAAACCTCATCCAGTGTCAATGAAATTGTTTTTCATGCCTACAGATATCGTGTGTTTGTTTTTTTTTCTGTTTTTCTCCTCTTTGTTTCCATACAAGTTACAAAAATATAGTGTATTTCATCTGAGAGAGTTTTGCATTTGGTCAACCGTGCCTACTGATGGTTACATATCAAGTTGAACAAGTAGGAGACGATCCTGCTAAAATTAATTGATATAAATGTTGTGCAGGCCAATTCTTCTATAAGTTTTAATATATTGTGTTTTGCAAAAAGAAAAAAGAAATAAAGCAATAAAAACAACATCCGTTGTGTTTAAGTGCAAGTATTATTTATGACCGCCGTGGTGTGCTCAAGTGTTAAGGATTATGTAACTGTTGATCGTCTCTTAAATTTTAACGAACACATTTCACATCTTTGTAAACAACCTCCCAATGCCTTTTGACTAGACAGCCAAGATATGTCTATTTATGCCTTTTGTGAAGTGATACTGTGACTGCGGCAGTAGTCGCTTGGCACTTCAGTTTATTCCCAGAGTTAAGGAAAACGGAAATAGGATTGCGCCTGACCCTATAAAGTTCTTAAGTATTTAAAGTCGTGCTATGCAGAGTTGCGAATAAAATGTAAAATATCATTATAAATGTGCATCCAGCGTCACCTCTTGTTGAGATGTAGAACTGTACAGTGTAACATCGACCCAGTTAACATATATCACTACAGACCCTATTACAGTTATGATACGCGTATCACTATGCGTGGTTTGTTCAGCAGCACAGGAAAAACAAAAAAGGCTAAGCTAACGTTACAGAGATGAGCGACTTCACTACTAGAGTAAGACTACTGAAAATGCACACGCTAATAGTCTTACACTGAGGTCACAGGAACCAGCCTGGCTAATCAAAGTTGTTTTCCATCCTTCCCCACAAGAAAATGCATGCATAAGGTACAGCACCTGACAAAAAGCTACCTGTTCGATATGTTGCTCATCATGATATATAGCGAGAATGAAAAAGAGATATGTCTGTGCCCAGTATGGGACAGACCGTCTGATACCTGGTCTAAGTCTGGAATATGGAAAGGAATGATTAATGGCAGCGACTGTAATATATACAGCATGGTGGCGGAATGACGATTCCGGCACAGACGCAGACGTCTTGTATTTATCACTGTCATATTTCAATCAATTTGGGACAGTGATAACTCCGTCTGTAGATCTGTATCGACCTATACTGTTTGCCAGCATTACCAACCGGAATTATACCACCACCACGACCGCCCAACCCCCACCTCCGCCCACAAAATATGTGGAAGACACCACTTGGTTGCATTTATAGACCTGTGTTCACTAGTACACTACTTGAAAAGGCACATAAAAATGGCAAACCTTGAGATGAAGCCTATGAACTATGACGAGAAAGGCCAATCGGACAGCGGAAAACCCCTCCCACCCACAATTTCCTTATGCGACATCCAGACTGATATACTACCAGTAAATATACACTACACAAAAAAGGTTAAGGATAATAAATATCCTTAACTTTTTTGTGTAGTTGATATAAATTATGCTATACATGCATGCATAGCATATATGAACTACCAAAAAAAGTTAAGGATATTTAATCGCCTTAACTTTTTTGTGTAGTGTATGTATAAAGTACCGCTCTCTACCCACTCAAAATCTAAGGGACCTTGACGCTGCCCTTCAAGTTCAATCAAGGTCAAATCTAATGTTGCAGTTGGAATCCCCATATGTTACTTCATATTTGTTTGCTAACATCTGGATCCCCCACACCCACCTTGAACCTGGAGGAACAAATCCAAAGTCATTCATGTTCCAACCCCTTCTGTCTTATAAAAGAGAAGATTTGAGACATTAATAGCTTTCAGTTGAACACTAGAACTAATTAAGCTGTTGGGAGCACAGTAACACATTGATTTGACGCTGGGTGGGGCCGAAACGTTCCAGTCCAACTGCTCTATTAGATTTAACCTTGATTGATTGAATTCGAAAGGAATGAGAAATATTTAAAAAGGTCAAATTCAAGGTTATTCATATTTTGAAGGCCGTTATCTCGTAAAGGCGCCTATGTAAAAAAATGCCATGGTATTGGGCACGAATAGCGCATCGTGTATTAGATAGACTTGTTATACCATTAGAATTGGCCTTGGGTGTTTAATGAAAATAATAATATTTTTCACATATTCCATAAACTTGCAATAAATGTGTAGGTCGGTCGCCTGTCAGCTGATCTTTAGAGTGACCTACTCCGTTCGTTTTCTCCGCAACCGTTCCTCTCTGACACCATGCACGTCCATGGTGTATTGGGTAGTACTGAGATTACTGCTGGCATGAATCCGAGTATATGAGGTCTCCTGAAAGCATCCCGTTGGTGTACACATGGGTATGTGTCAATGCCAAAAAATGTAGGGTATTATAACAGCTTTTTAGGATCTGGAATCTTCATTTTAATCAGAAAAAGAGCCAATGCAGAACGCACACTCGTTAAACGTTTATGCCATGTAAATGCGACTCGTGCTGTTGGAACTCTCCCTTTTTTTGGTCCATTGCTCAACATATGCATTGGATAATATTATGCAAGGCATCCTGACACCGATCCATCTAAACGTAACGACTTGGTGACCCCGTGGAATTCTCCTGGCGGAGATTCGTATTTCCCATTTACTGAATGCGTCAGAGTTCAAAAACTAATCTGCTTTTAGCGACAATACCCATTCGTCCCAGTTACGACAGTTCCTGATGAATCTGTTTGCCGATGTAAATGCCTTTCGGGAGAGATCAATTTGGGACCCCGCGCTTAAAAGAAACTTTCATCTGCCGAATTTGCTAAAACCAAATCAGTTGGGGCAAAGGTTAGAGGCTCAACCAGGTTCCCTTGTGGAGTACAGAAGCGCTGCGCTAAATCCGGAGTGTCCGTTGTCCTGTACAATTAATTACGCGCAAAGCCGAAACAAACGAGGCTAGGGTCGTACATGGCCAACTGCCGACAATTGCGGAAGGTGATTTTCCTGGCTGGGCGCGCGTGAGATAGCATTTCATTTCAGCGGATATTGGTCTAGTGTATTGTGCAGGGAGACTCCATCTTCTGACACCCACGACATGTCGTCCGACACCACACAAAAGCAGGCATTTTCATTTGTGTGCGCTTCCTGAAAGACATATGGCACTTTAATTGGCTGCTCTGTGCGTCATACCAGTGGGGGGAAAGGCTTATATTAGCAATAAAGGAAGAGATGGTTTGTTACCGAGTGGTAGCAATATAAATGCCCATAGCCCAATAATGTATCAAGTTGCGAGATATCCGTCGGTATATTTGGCGCATAATGTTAATGTTATGGGTGAAACTGCGTAGCGACTAGTAGTAATGTCTTAAACATGTTAAATGTATATACTGTACGTGTCGGAAGACACGAGCGAAGAGCATTTATCAGGATTAATTAATGATCCAATTTTATATGTCAAACCTCTTTTTTCCTACCAACCGTTTGTTATTAACATTGCCCCTATTGTGTTCCTAGCTGCAGCAGCAACGTAATGGAACCTCGGCGCCAGGTTGGCTGCCTGAGGACCTGTTGCGCCCCACGTTATGCCATTGCAGGCCCAGTAAACGATGGTTTGGTTGGTGGAAACGGATCCATATATCCGGCCTGCTGTGATTAGACAACGCTTTCTGGGCTTCTCCGAATCAGAAAAGTAAAGCGTACAGTAGAAACCGTTTTTCAAAACAGTAAAAAGTAGTCTTCAAACACACAGAAAAAAGTTAACCCAGAAATAAAGATGGCATTTCAGCTTGTCCCCTCGCGATATTAGATAAGTATAAATTGATTTAGTAATTAAGATCGCCGCAATATCAGATACATGTTTCTTTGTCGGTTCCTATTTCACCATTTCCACTATATTCCAACGGAAATTGGGGCTTCTACTCTACGCACAGGCAAATGAGAATGGAACAAAGGCCTGGTTAACATGTCATCGTAATTATGTCGTGCAGCGGTCCAGTCGGTAAAAGCTCGAGGTACTAGATGTGGATAAGCGAAGTCGAAGACATCAGGTAAAGTAATAATTTAGAAGACCTCGCATGTGACGTTACCATAGTGATCGGGCAGGTTTGTAATAATTCCTTTTTCGGTATCATTGACATTAGTCGTCGTCATCATCATCATCATCATCATCATCATCATCATCATCATCATCATCGTCATCATAATCATCATCATCATCATCATCATCATCATCATCATCATCATCATCATCATCATCATCAAAAACAACAACTACAATGCTATTAGCATAAACAGCAAGCACACCAGGGACCACGCGTGCTTACAATCAATTCTTTTTCCATACCAGGTGCATCCTTTCCACCTATACTACATATTTGGCTTTATACGTGCACCGGTTTGAACAATACCCCCAAGCGAATTGATTTGCGGTGATCCTAGCAGACGACGACAGGACGGACCACCCAGCGGTGACACCTATCTCCATTTCAAGCTGTCACCTGCACTTGAAAAATCCGCTGACCTCTCCACTGAACGCCAGCTAGACAGCTCACTGGGTGGTATTGGTTGGAATCATGCCCAGAGAAGACACGTTCTGCACATCATTCTGCCTCTCTTGGGCTTTCACAGTTCCGGCTTTCTCTAATCCAGAGCAAATTGTGTCCCCTCCTTCACACGGAGGGGTCTCTGGTTATCAGTCTCTGACGAGGACACACTTGAACAACAAAGTATAGCAGCTATATCTCTTTGGGTGGAAGCATTGTGACGGTAGTTTAAGTAGGACCTATGTGTTTAGACGGACTAAACTACATGTAAATGCTCCATTTTTGAATGTTTATTGTCAAAGAATGTGGAACATATCGCTATGTATAGACTACACTTCCTTTGATAATCGTTGGAGTTGTCAAAATTGTTAAGTTTTGACTTAAGTCGGCCCCTTAGCCAATCACATTACCCAGATTGGTCACTTAAGGCAAACTTAGACTTAAGTATTGTCGAGAAGTTCAACCAACCCAGAAATGACAAATACAATAAATGTACGTGTATCTTATACAATACTGGTAACTCTATCGATGAATCACTGGATGTGGATTCATTTTGCTTTCCACAATGGCAATCACCAGGTTTATTTATCGTCTTGTGTTTAGATACTGGACTGCTATTTGTTTTGGTGAACCCAGAATCTGGATTTTGTAATGTAACAAAAGCCTGTGTTGCGAGGGCAGTGTCTCCTGGAATATTGTATTCCCAATAAAAATGATGTTCTTACGAATGTTTAACGTACGGGTGCAAGAACGGAACTGTGACGACTGTGATCATTCATGATATCTTCTGAAGCGGATATAATACACATATATCTTATTTTGAACGTTACCCTGTTTTATTCTGTGAAGCTTTATAACGATCAATAATCCCTCTTAACATTTAGTCACGTAATGTTTGTCATTAACCTTCTGGGGCTAATATTTGCCGTTATTAGCTCTGCTTGACTATGTCAGCAGAGCTCATGAAATCGCAATTTGTCCGTCGTCTGTCGTCCGTCCGTCCGTCCGTCCGTCGTCCGTCGTCCGTCCGTCCGTGTCGCAATTATCTCTGAACTTAATGTACGGATTTCTTTCAAATTTGAGTTGTGGCTTCCCTTGGGCCATACGCTCGGACAAAATTTTTTTGTGATTTTTTACGAATATTTTTTGTTTTCGTTAACATGGGACCCTATGGGAGCAAAAATTTCAAAACGCTACTCCTCCTACAAATCGCAGCCGAAAGTTTTCAAACTTTTCCTGAATTTTCTTCCTAATGGTC
>JAAUYG010191395.1_pt1 | contig 20953 bp, 16 predicted proteins | sample 7278091 | NCBI WGS metagenome assembly JAAUYG01 (sample SAMN14350201, study PRJNA611818) | marine sediment metagenome | isolation source: surface marine sediment (0.6m) | place: French Polynesia: Moorea | collected 2018-08
CAAGGCAGCAGGGGTGCCGCTGTACGCCTGTACCGCAAGCCCCTGATAACGCGGCCAATGAGCATCTCGGGCGCGCCCGCAGGGTGAAATTTTAGCGATGATTTTGGAAAGTGACCAAAGGTACAAAGTGTCACCTGAAAATCACACCCCGAATAGCTTTGATACCCCTGAATAGTTGCGTAAAATTTATTGTGTAGAAAAAATTTCATGAAATGTTCGGGTTAATGCTTCCGGTGCGTGGCCGCCAGGTAAGCAGCCAGAGGCGCGGCGGGGGCCAGGTCGACCACGGCGGCAGGCCTTAGGAAACGCGCGGCGACCACCTCGCGGTGGTCGATCTGGACGACGGGTCTCGCAGCGTAGTCCACCTCGAAAACCGTTACCCGGTCCCGCCTGAATTCATGCCGGATTTCCATCTGCCCCCAGGCATGCAGTTCAGGGCCGGCAATCGTCAGCTGCAGCTCTTCGCGCATCTCGCGCACGGCGGCCTCCAGGGCGCTTTCCCGCCAGCGGAGGTAGCCGCCCGGAAGGGAGTATCCCGGGCGATAGGAATTGCGTATGACCAGCAGTTCGCCGGCGTGCCACAGGGCGACGTTGACGCCGCGGGTCAGCGGCCGGAAGCCGAACCAGAACAGGCGCATGCCGATGTAGGCGGCACGGTAGAATCCGCGATAAAACGCATCCAGCGTTGGCGCAGCTCCAGGCGACGGCGCGGGCAAAGGGTCAGCGCCCCGGTATCGTCCGCCGGTGCGGATCCTGCGACGGTCGGTCGGATGCATCCGCGAGGCGGGTCTGCATGGCTTCGTCGGTGAAATGCTCCAGGTGGTGGGCAGGGGAGTGGACGTCGGTCTCGCAATAGCCCATCGTGCCGCACAGGAACGATTCCCACAGGCGATGGCTGCGAATCAGCCGACGGCCCTGATCCAGCCCGTCGGAGGTCAGGCGGAAGCCGCTGGCTTCACGCTTGATCCAGCGGCGGCGTGTCAGGCGCCACAGGGCCAGGCGTATGGCCCAGCCCTGTTTGAGGGCCAGACGGAAATCGTGGGCCTGCATGGGGGGGGCCTCGGCCGGCGCCATTTCCTGGAAACGGTAGAGCAGGCCCAGGATGTCGTCGCCCACGATCCGCAAAGCCAGACGGGCCTGCTGATACAGTCGGCTCATGATCCCGTAGCGCGGTGCGAGGAGAAACACCAGCAGGAAAAGGAAACCGGTCATGACGGCCATCATACCGGCCGTGCTGGTATCACGAAAACCGAACCAGGTCGGCACCGTGATGGCGCCCAGATGCCCCAGGGCCGCCGCCAGGGCCGCCAGCACCAGGCTAAGGCCCAGCATGACCCCCAGCCGGTCGGTCAGCAGGTGCGCCGCCGCTCCGGGGACGATAAGCATGGCGATCACCAGGATGCTGCCGACGCTCTCGAAAGCCGCGATGGTGGTGGCCGCCACGAGGGTCATGAGAAGATAGTGCAGCAGATCCGCATTGATGCCGATGGTCGTGGCCAGGGCCGGATCGAACGAGGTGATCTTGAGCTCCTTGTAGAAGACCATGACGAAGACCAGGTTGAAAACCAGCATGGCCCCGTTGGTGACGGCCGCCCGCGGGATCTCGAAGTTGCCGATGGTATACGTATCCAGCGGCGTCAGCTCGATGGCCCCGTAGAGCACGCAGCTCGGATCCAGATCCACGTGATCGGCCGCCTGCCGGATCAGGATCAGCCCCAGGGCAAAGAGGGTCGTGAAGACGACCCCCATCGACGCCCCTCTGTCGAGCCCGCTCAGGCGGAAGATCGCCTGGATCAAAAAAGCCGTGACGATCCCGATCAGCGTGGCGCCCACCAGCATGGGCAGGCTTCCGCGACTGCCCGTCAGAATAAAGGCGATCGCCAGGCCGGGCAGCACCGCGTGGCTGATGGCATCGCCCATCATGCTCATGCGCCGCAGCACGAGAAAATTGCCCAGCAGTGCGCAGGCCATGGCGCTCAACATGCCGGTGACCACAATCCAGCTGTCAAAGGAAGTCCATTCCATCAGGCGGTCTCTTCTTCCAGAGGGGCGATGCGGTGGGGGCTGGCCGGCATCGCCGCCGGCAGTTCCCCGGGCCGCAATTTCTTTTCGAGCTCGGCTACCAGTTTAGCGTCCAGGACGTGTTCGATGGCGTCCGCTCCCCAGTCCACGTGTCCCGGGGCCACATCGGCATGTTCGATCAGGTAGGTCTCCCAGAGGCGGTGTTTGCGCACGATGCGGCCGGCCTCTTCCAAACCCGGCCCGGTCAGGGACCAGCCACTGTCGTCGCCCGCCAGCCAGCCGGCGCGCGCGGCCTGCCGCAGCGTAAGACGCAGCTGCCCCGGCGTCCAGGAGCGGCGTTGCAGGAGGGTATCGAAGCCAACCCGCGACAGAGCGCAGTCGTGTTCGGAGCCGACCGGATCGCGCCCGCAGACTTCCAGCATCTCGTAGATTTCGCGCAGCAGATTCTCGTGCCGGATGCGCCGGCCAAGGCGCATCCGCTCCAGCCCCTGACGCGCGAGACCGCGTGCCGTACCGCAGACCAGGCTAAAAACAAAGAACAGCGAGGCCGTCAGAACAATAACGGCGCCGGCTGGCAGATTGGCCATCAGCGCACTGATACCGGCGCCGAAAAGACCGCTCAGGGCCCCGAACAGGCTCGCGATCCAGAGCATGTGCTTCAGGCGGTAGGTCCAGAAACGGGCCGCCGCCGGGGGGATGATGAGCAGGGCCACCACGAGGATGAGCCCCACGGCCTGCAGGCCGATCACGGTGACCACCACCACCAGGGTCATCATCAGAAAATCCAGCCGCGTGACGGGCCAGCCCTGGGAAGCCGCGAAGTCGGCATCGAAACAGACCAGCGCGAACTCCTTGAAGAAGAGCAGGCCGCAGGCGGCCGCCAACAGGGCCACCACAGCAATCAGGAGCGCATCGGCGAACAGCATGGAGGCGGTCTTGCCGTAGATGAAAGACGAGAGCCCGGCGGCGTTGCCCGAGCCCATGCGGGTGGCGATGCCCATCAGGGCGATGCCCAGGCCGAAGAATACGCTCAACACGATGCCCAGAGCGGCATCGTCCTTGAGGCGGCTGTAGCGCTGGATCACGATGACGGCGCCCGTGCCCAGAATGCAGAACAGCGCCGCGCCGCCCACCAGCGCCAGGAGGTTCTTGCCCTCCCCGCCCAGGGCGGTCAGGATGATGAAAGTCAATGCGATTCCCGGCAGGCTGGCATGGCTCAGGGTGTCGCTCAAAAGAGCCCGCTTGCGCAGCAGGAGAAACGTGCCCACCAGACCGGCCGCCAGCCCCAGTAAACTCGTACCGATGATGACCACCCGGGTGTTGTAGTCCTGCAGGGTCAGCACCCGTAGGAGTTCTTCTGCGGAAGGCCACTCCAGAGCGTGGTCGCCCAGGCCGGCGGCCAGCGCCGCCCGGGGGGCGAGAAGCCCCAGGACAAGACCCGCGCGTCCGAGCATGGCCGCGGCGCGGCTTTCCTTGTTGGGCCGTCGCGTCACGAGGCGCCGCCCTTGGTCCCCGCGGGCAGACGGGGGTCCTTGGAGTATTCGAACAGGGCCTGGGAGAGCAGGGTCAGTTTGCCGCCGTAGGTCTTTTTGAGATTCTCCTCGGTAAACACCAGGTCCACCGGTCCGGCTTCCACCACCCGCATGTTGAGCAGGACCACGTGATCGAAATAAGTCGGCACGGTCTGGAGATCGTGGTGGACCACCACACAGGTCTTTCCGGCCGCCTTGAGTTCCTTCAGGAGCGCGATAATGGCGCGCTCGGTGGCCACGTCCACTCCGGCGAAGGGCTCGTCCATAAAATAGAGGTCGGCATCCTGGGCCAGGGCCCGGGCCAGGAAGACGCGCTGTTGCTGCCCCCCCGAGAGCTGGCTGATCTGGCGCCGCGCATAGGCGGCCATGCCGACCTTGTCGAGTTCCTCCAGGGCCCGGCGCCGGTGGTCGCGGCCCACCGGTTTGAACCAGCCGATCCTGCCGTAGAGCCCCATGGCCACGACATCCATGGCGTTGACCGGAAAATCCCAGTCCACGCTTTCGCGCTGGGGAACGTAGCCCACGAGGCGGCGCTGCTTCTCGTAGGGCTGCCCATATATGGTGACACGCCCCGAGGCCCTGGGAATCAGGCCCAGCACGGCTTTGATAAATGTGCTCTTCCCGGCCCCGTTGGGACCCACGATGGCGATCAGGCGCCCTTCGGGCATGGCCAGATCGATGTCCCAAAGCACCGGTTTGCGGTGATAGGCCACCGTCAGGTCCTGGACGGCCAGGGGCAGCCGCCGGCGCTGATCTTCGCTGAGCGCGTGCACGCTCTCGGTGGACGAGGGGTTGGTTGCGTGTAAAGTCATGACATTCCTTCCGGCAGGTTGAATGATCGCGCCGCTGCGGGGCGGTAATCGGTTTTACGCTCGTAGGGGCGGTCTCGACCGAATCGCGCTATTCGGTGTGGCTGAGCCTGCCCTGCATGCCCGCGGGCGGCGCCTGGCCTCCCAGGGCGCGGACGATGACCGTCACGTTGTGGTCGATCATACCGATATAGGTGCCCTCGTAGGTGCCGGCCGTCCCCATGGCGTCGGAGAAGAGCTCCCCGCCGATCTTGACCGTGTGGCCGCGACTGCCCGCCCCTTCGATCAGGGCTTTGACGTTTTTATCCGAGACACTGGATTCCACGAACACCGCCGGAATCCGGCGACCGACCAGATCGTCCACGATCCGATTGATGTCTTTCAAACCGGCCTCCGACTCGGTGGAAAGTCCCTGGATCCCCATGACTTCGATCCCGTAGGCCCGGCCCATGTAGCCGAAGGCGTCGTGGGCGGTCACCAGCACCCGCTGTTCGGCGGGGATCGAGGCCATGGCCTCACGGGCGTATGCGTCCAGCGCTTCAAGCGTTTTCAGGTAGTGCCGGGCGTTGGTGCGATAGCTGTCGGCATTGGCGGGGTCGAATTCAGCCAGCGCGTCGGCGACCACCTCGACAGCCTTCATCCAGCCGCTGACGTCCATCCAGACGTGGGGGTCGCTGTGGCCCGCTTCAGGGTCGTGGATCAGGTATTCGGGGTCGAGCAGTTCCGTGACCGCATACACCGGCCGCTTGCGGGCGACCTTGACCAGCACGTCGGCCATCTGCCCCTCGAGCAGCAGTCCGGCGTAGAAAATGATGTCCGAGCGCAGCAGGGTGGCCACGTCGCTGCGGGTGGGGTTGTAGATATGGGGGTCGACCCCGGCCCCGATGACGAAGGTGACCTCGCCTTTGTCGCCGGCCACAGCCCGGGCGATGTCGCCCACCATGCCGACGGTGGCCCCGATCCTGTAAGGGTATCCGCCCTCGTAGGCCGCCCGGGAAACGCCGGGTAGCATGTTCAACACCAGCAGTGTCGCCGCCAGCAGAACAATCTGTAATCGGCCACCAATTGCCATTCGCCGTGGGCTCGCAATCATCATCGATCCTCCCGATCCGTTAGAGGTTGGCGCGCTGCATTTTGGCAGTGCCAAGGCTGATCCGTTCAGCGATAGCCAAATAGTAAGTCGAATAATATTTTGGTCAATCAAATTATTTTATTTGGGTCATTGAATTCTTAGATATCCATCGGCATCGGCTATGGGCCCCGGCGGTCAGCTTGGCCGGGCCTCGATGTCGGCGGCAACGGCGGCCCCGATACTGAAGGCGTGTTGCTTGCGGCCGCGCCGGATCGTTAGACTGATTTGGCCGTCCAGCGGTGACTTTTCCACGATGGTCACGACGGCGCCGATCCGGATGCGGTTGCGGGCCAGGTACTGCAGGGCCTCCCGGTCCTGCAGCCGCACGCGCGTGATCAGCAGCGGCTGGCCGGCAGGCAGTTCGCTGAGCGGGCACCCCGCCGGCATCTGGATCTCACCCTCACCGGAAGGAATGGGGTCACCGTGTGGATCGCAGGCCGGGTGGTTGAGGTAGTTCGCCAGCGCCTCGGTCAGTCGTTCGGAAAGGCAGTGTTCGAGCTTCTCGGCCTCGGCATGCACCTCGTCCCAGCTAAAACCCAGGACGTCGTGCAGAAAGGTCTCCAGCAGGCGATGGCGGCGGATCACGGCCAGGGCTCTGCGGTTGCCCCGGTCCGTCAGGGTAACCCCCTGGTGGGGTTGGTAGCGAACCAGGCGCGGGGTCTGTCCGGCCAGTCGCTTGAGCATGTCGGTCACCGATCCGGGGGTGACGCCCAGCCGCACGGAAAGGGCCGAGGTCTTGGCGCGCCCGTACTTCTCCTGCAGTTCGTAGATCGCTTTGAGATAGTCTTCGACCGTGTCCGGGCGCATGGGACTCACTCAATCTTCCGGTAAGACGGGTACTGTCAGGGCAAGCAAAGAACCGTCAACGGCCGACACGATAACCGATGAACCGCCGATGATCAAGAAGAAGGTGCCGGGTGCGACAGGCGCATCCCCATGCGCCCGGTCCTCGCGGATACCGGTCACCCGGCACCCTTCTTCTCGGGGGTCGACCGCGCAGATCGAGTGCGGCCGGCGCGGCGTCCCAGGCTGGCAGAGACCTGAAGCGCAACGCCGGCCGCGTCTGCCGATCGGGCTTCGACGAACAAGAAATGACCGGTGTCAGTGTTCAGGTGTCAGTGCTTTGGGTTCAAAGTTGATTGGATTTTGGTGAATCTTAATCTGGAGCATTCAAACCTGTAACCAGAACCTCCGAACCAATTATTCTCGAAACCACACCACAGAACCTGAATCAGCGAACCTATGACCCTGAACCTAGAACTCAGAACCTTGAACCCATAAGCGCCTACGAAGCCATCTCACGCAGTTCGTAATCCGGCGCGGTTGCCGGCCCGTCCGGATGCCCGTTCGTGCGGTAGAGCAGGCAGTCCGGCCCGATGGTGTAATCCGGCTGATCCCCCGCCCCCAGGGGGTGGCCTTCACTCCGGTAGATTTTCCCGTCCGCGCGCAGTTCGTAGTCGGGGTTTTCCGACCAACCGCGCGGATGGGTGGCTGTCGGGAAGAGTTTGCCCTGGTAGAGCATGTAGTCGGGTTCGCTGGACGGACCCAGATGGTGGACCGGCGTACGGAAGATCTTGTACATGGGTGGTGTTCTCCTTTCATGTCCTCGTCGCGCATGAGTGGAAAAAGAGTGGACGTCATCCTAAAGATGCTCTAAGGGCCCCCGCACGGTGTTGGCCGATCGAATTGAATCCGCGCAATACCGATGAATTTCACCGGATCGATTCTCACGGCCCGCCTTGAGGCGAAACCAAAATCCTATTATTTAAGACGACTCCCAGAGATCGCTTCCAACGCCGCCGGCAAATTAAAAAAGCCCTCCAAACCTCTGCGGTTTGAAGGGCTGCACCCAGCTTGCTTGACCCTGGTTGTTGCCGTGCCGGCCTGCGCCTCGCAGGCAAGCCGTACGACCACCGTATCACCGCGGCATTGAAAGCAAGGCAGGTCTTCTGACTTCCGGATCGCTCTAGTCCCCGCGCCTTCCCATTCGACTTGGGTCGAACAGTGGTCTCCTGCGGGTTTCGTCACCGGTCACAGCGGCGGGACCGCTCCCGATTCACACGGGATTCCCTTTTAAGCCTTTGCGGCACCTCAAGGCGAATGGGTAGCGAATGACCCGCCGAATGTCAATATAAAAATGACCCGCAATATTCCTGATTTCTACCGGCGAGGAAGAAAAAAACGGTCCTCCTTGTCATTTAATCAATTTACCTCATAAGAAAATTGATCTATTATCTTTGTATCACCAGACAAGACTTTGGTTTTAATGGTATATGTTCCTTTTTGGGTCAAATTGATATCTGATCCGAAGCCGCCTTTCATGTGCATGCTCATCAGTTTCTGTTTGGTACCATCGGGGTTGACAACCAGATAGCCGACTTTGGCCTCTTTCATGGGATGGCCATCAGCATCAGTCAGGTAGACCATAAGGTGATGTGTCATTTCCATCATCCCAGAGTCGTGCGCTTGCGGATTATTTTTCATTGTGGCCATCTGCGCCTTTATATCAATCAGATGATAAGCAAGTGCATAGCCGTCTTTTTTGGAGTTGTGAATATTTTCGCCGGCATGCGCCGAGTGGTCAACGCCCTCCATTTCTTTCTCATGTTCTTTCCCATGGTCATGTTTATCCATTGCATAAACATTGCCGGTTGAAAGAAACAAAGCAAATAGAATCATGGTTACAACTTTGTATCGTCTTTTCATAAGGTCTCCTTTGACGTCGTTGAGTAGGGCCTGTTTTTTGTTTGAAATTGTTAGGAAGCCATCATGTCAAGGCAAGGATGCTTTCTTCAGCGGTTTGGATTTTAATGATCTTATTGACATTTTGCACGACGATAATCCCATCTCCAAATTGATTGGTAATTGCAGCTTTTCTTATCAGGCTCGTCACAACGGATTCATCACTGTCGAGGCAGATAACTTCTAGTTTGAGCATCTGGCTGGCGTTGCAGTCAAATGTAATATTGGGCTTCTCGTCGGAGCTTCGATATAAAGAAACAGCGTCTGTGAAGGTAACATGGCGAAATCCGGCCTGTAACAAAGCGTGAGCCACATCAGATCCTTTTTTTTTCCTGATAAAGGCTTTAATCTCCTTCATAAGCTTCTTCCTTCGATTGGATTTCCTGCTCGGGAATCGTCACAATAGTCTTTTTTAGCTCCCATCGCTTCCAAAAATCATAAATCACGGGAATAATAATCAGCGTAAGAACGGTTGAAGAAACCAATCCGCCAACCATGGGAGCCGCAATCCTTTTCATTACCTGTGAGCCCGCCTCAGATCCGTACATTACAGGCAATAGACCAATTAGTGTCGTGGCCACTGTCATCAGCTTGGGCCGGACCCTCTCGACAGCACCTTCTATGATAGCAGCTCTAAGGTCAGAGGATGACTTCATTCTACCGTATGACTGGTACCGCGCATAGGTCTCATCCAGGTAAACCAACATAACAACACCCGTTTCAGCTGCCAACCCTGCTAGAGCAATAAAGCCGACCACCACAGCCACTGAAACGTGGTAACCTAAAATGTAAATTAGCCAAATCCCGCCTACCAGGGCAAATGGCAGGCTGGCCATGACGATGGCAGCTTCGGTAACGCTTTGAAAGTGAATATAGAGCAGAATAAAGATCACCAAAAGAGTTGCAGGGACAATGATGTTAAGCGTTTTACGCGCTTTTTCCATGTACTCGTATTGTCCCGACCATACGATTGAGTAGCCTTGCGGAATGTCTATTTGTTCATCTACGACCCTGATGGCATTTCTGACATAGGAACCCACATCAACCCCTTTAATATCGACATAGATCCATGCTGTCTGCCTTGAATTTTCACTCTTTATACTAGGAGCCCCTTTCTTTATTGCAATCCGGGCCAACTGGGCCAGTGGCACCTGGCCCCCCGTTGGCGTGGACACAAGCACGCGCTTCAATTTTTCAATATTATCGCGCAGCTCACGGTTATAACGCAGATTGACAGGGTAGCGTTCCAGACCTTCAACCGTATAGGTGATGTTCGATCCCCCGATAGCGGTCATAATAACTTGTTGGACATCGCTGATAGTAAGCCCATAACGTGCAATTTGTGTGCGATCGATATGAAAATCCAGATAGTTACCTCCAGTGACCCTTTCACTGTAGGCTGAGAGCGTACCCGGGATATCCCGGACGACCGCCTCAATCTCAGCACCCAGCTTCGACAGTACGTCTAAATCCGGCCCCATCAACTTTATACCGACGGGTGTTTTGATACCAGTTGATAACATATCGATACGGGTTTTAATGGGCATGGTCCAGGCATTGGTAAGACCAGGAAATTGGATAGCCTGATTGAGGTCATCTGCCAGTTCATTGATGGTCAAATAGCGCTCTTCAGGCCATATCCAGGTAAAGGGCTTTTTTAACCACTCAGGCCATCCAGAGAAAAAACGTTCGATTTTTCTTTTGCGCCACTGGTGAACGATCCTTCCTTTTTTTTCTTCCGGCCAAATAAAAGTTAATGGCTTTTTGAGCCAGTCGGGCCAATTTGAAAAAAATCGCGACACTTTGATGATTTCATATTCGACCTTCGGTCTTAAAGTAATCGTGGTTTCAATCATCGATAAGGGTGCAGGATCGGTCGCTGTCTCGGCCCTGCCAATTTTACCCAACGTATGCTGAACTTCGGGGAAACTTTGAATAATTTTGTCCGTTTGCTGAAGCAATTCTTTGGCTTTGGTTATCGAAATGCCAGGAAGTGTGGTCGGCATGTAGAGCAAATCGCCTTCATTCAGAGGCGGCATGAACTCACTGCCCAGTCTTGAGGATGGGTAGAAGGTAATGCACAGAGCCATTACAGCTACTAATAACGTCGTCTTGGGCCTTATCAGGACAAATTCAATGATGGGCAAATAGTATCGGATAAAAAACCGGCTGAGCGGATTGCGGGCCTCGGGCAGAATTTTCTGAGGAATCAAACAAGCCACGGCAAAAGCAGATATAAAAAATGCGAATATCAAGCTGAAACTAGGCAGATTGAACCCCGCCGCCCCAACGAGCAATACCAATGCCGGCGGACCAGCGACGCACAATAGCCAAATAAGAATTTTTCTTCTTTTCGGAGTCCCTTCCGGGAATGGCTTTTCTTTAATAAAAAAAATGAGCAATACCGGCACAACCGTAACCGCCAGAATAGATGAGGCCGCCATGGCAAATGTTTTTGTGTAGGCCAAAGGCTTGAATAGGCGGCCTGACTGCTCCTGGAGACTGAAAACCGGTAAAAACGACACCGTAATGATCAGCAAACTGTAAAAAAGGGCCGGTCCGACTTCTTTGGCCGAAGCTAAAATGATCTCGGTATGCTTTTTTTTATCCTTGTCGCGTTCCAGGTGTTTGTGGGCATTTTCAACCAGCACCACTGAAGCATCCACCATGACACCGATAGCGATGGCAATGCCTCCGAGACTCATAATGTTGGCGTTGATCCCCATCAGATACATGACCACAAATGATATAAGGATACCGACGGGCAGGGTGAAGATAGCCACAAACGCTGAGCGAAAATGAAGGAGAAAAATCACACAGATAGCGGCCACAACGCTCATCTCTTCAATAAGTTTGGTTTTTAAGGTGTTGACCGCTCGATTGATTAGACCAGAGCGATCGTAGCCTTCAAGGATCACGACACCCTCCGGCAGCCCCTTTTCCAGGGCCCTCAGCTTTTCCTTTACCTTCCGGATGACCTCTAAAGCATTTTCACCGTAGCGCATGACCACAATACCGCCAGCGACCTCACCTTCCCCGTTCCATTCCAGGATTCCCCGCCTGAGCTCGGGACCAATTTGCACATTGGCAATATTCTTGAGGAGTACGGGAGTGCCCTTGGCATCGACTGATACGACGATATTCTCAAGATCCTGCAAAGATTTGATGTAGCCAAGGCTTCTGACCATAAACTCGGTTTCCCCCATCTCCACCAACTTGCCGCCGACATCATTATTCGAATTGCGTATTGCCTGGCGAACTTTCTGAATAGGGATGTTATAGGCCAGCAAGCGGTTTGGATCGACTTCGACCTGGTATTGTTTGACATAGCCACCGATACTGGCCACTTCCGAAACCCCAGGAACCGAGGTCAGCTCGTACCTCAGGTACCAGTCCTGGATGCTTCGCATCTGCTGCAAATCAAATTTGCCCGTGGTGTCCTTGAGGACATATTGATAAACCCAACCGACACCCGTGGCATCCGGTCCGAGACTGGGCGTGATGCCCTGCGGCAGCCTTCCGGCCACAAAATTCAGATACTCTAATACCCTTGATCGGGCCCAGTAAAGGTCTGTTCCATCTTCAAAAATTATATAGACAAAAGAAAACCCGAAAAAGGAGTATCCTCGGACGACCTTGGCAAATGGAACGCTCAGCATGGCGGTGGTTAAAGGATAGGTTACCTGATCCTCAACCACCTGAGGGGCTTGTCCGGGATATTCAGTGTAGATGATGACCTGTACATCGGACAGATCCGGAATGGCATCCAGAGGGGTCATCGATATAACGATAAGGCCGCCTAGCGTGACAAAGGCGGTTGCCAATAATACCATGAATTTATTGTTGATAGACCACTCTATCGTTTTTTCGATCATCGTGTTCTCTTCTATGAACCGACTGGGCAATCGAGCTCGAATTTACAATAGCATTTACCGCCTCAGATACCGCTCTATAGCGATTTTACGGGTCTTCCATGTCATCGAAAAAATCACCCGACTCAGATTCCATATCCTTGAAGAAATCATCATTTTCGTTTTCCATATCACCGAAAAAATCATCCGCTTGATTTGCTATATTTTTACCTGTCGCTTGATTCTGAGAATCCATCATTTTTTGGACGGCCTCTTTCAACTTGGACTCTGAATCCAGGAGAAACTGACCGGAAGTGACGACCATGTCACCAGGGGCAAGGCCGGAGTAGACTTGAGTCATTCCGTTATCCAATGATAGTCCGAGTTCAATGGTTCTAGTTATAAATTTGCCTTGCTGTTGAGCAACAAACACGATGTTCCTTTCTCCTGACCGGATGACAGCTTCTGCTGGAATTATGAGTCCCTTGCCTTTTGAGCCTGTTTTAATCCATACATCAGCGTACATTTCTGGTTTGAGTTCCAAACCGGGATTCTCAAATTCAAGCCGTATCACGACATCTCTAGTTTTTTGCTGAAGGTAAGGATAGACAAAAGAAACTTTGCCAGTATAGGTTTTACCTGGATTGTAAGGAATTCGCATTTCGGCAACCTGACCTTCAGAAACCCATGGCAATTCATATTCGTAAATATGCGCCTCCAGCCAAACCCTGGATAAGTCGGCGATACGATAAACCGTCGTGCCTGCTTTAACATAACTGCCTTCTTCGGCATTTTTGGTGATAACGACTCCGCTAGAGGGAGATCGAATCGTCAAAGTTTTATTCACAGAACCATTTCTTTCGATGGTTGTTATTTCGCTTTCGGCGATATCAAAATATTGCAGCCGGCGTCTGGCTGAATCGAGCAGGTCGCTCTTAATGCTTCCAAGCTTTGAACCTGTATTGCGTTTGACACTTCGAAAAGTCGAAAGATATTCTTCCTGGGCGGCTACAAGCTCTGGAGAGTAAATTTCGAAAAGCGGCTGCCCCTTTTCGACAGGCTTTCCGGTGAAATCAACATAAATTTTTTCAATCCAGCCACTTGTTTTAGGGCTGACCTGAACGGTTCGTGTTTCATCGTAAGTGATGTGCCCGTAGGTTCGGATTGTTGTGTTCAGTTCGCCTTCTACAACCACTGCCGTACGTAGGCCCATGTTTTGCTGGGTAACTGGATCAATGCTGATGTTCACTCCACCGACGAGTTCATCTTCGTATACAGGAACGAGATCCATTCCCATTGCACTTTTGCCTGGTTTATTATAGATTTCTTGAGGGTTCATAGGAGCCCGCCAATAAGCTATTTGCCTTTCTCTACGGGCGGATGCATCCTGGCTCATATCAGAGGCCTTCTGGGGCACCAAATCCATACCGCATATCGGGCATTGGCCCGGTTCATCCGATACTATCCATGGATGCATGGGGCTAACATATACGGTCTTCCCACTATCATCTCCCGAATCTGATTGAGCGTTATTGCCTGATGGTTTAGATGTGTTGCTGCCAGAGAATCTGAGGAAGACAAATGTCAATGCGAACGTTACGAGCGCTGTGATCAGAATAGTTAACAACGGAATTTTATTAAATACTTTCATTTGTATCTCCGAAGAATCGGATGACCTAATTTGAATGGCTCACAATCAGAATCTGACGTTTACAACTGTACTCCTACGGCCTGTTCCAAACGCGCCCAGGCAATGTGGAATTCACTAATTTTTTTCTCTATGGTAAGATTTGTCGACAACCATAAATCATAGGAATTGATGACATCTGCAAAAGAGACATTGCCCGATTCATAACCACCTGTTGACACATCCAGGGCTGATTTAGATAGACCGATTACCGTCCCTTGATACAGCGTTTTCTCCCGAAGGGCCCGATCCAGATCAAACCAACGCTCACGAACTTGATTGAGCGATACGGCTACGGTATTTCCCAGATTTTCCTTCTGTGCATTCACCCGCTGCCTGATTTCTCTGATGTAAGCATCGTTTGTCCCGAACCACACATTGCGTGGAAGGCCGGCACCCCTTGAGGCCGAGGTCGATGCCGAAAAAGACGGTCTCGCGGCAGCTGAACCAACCATATTTATGGTCTGATTTTCGAATACCGAATAGTTCAATGTGAATTGTGGCAATACCATTATCTCTGCCATTTCCAGTAAATTTTGCATCTTATTTAGCTGCGCTTGCTGAATCATAATTTCCTGACGATGACTTTTGGCAGCTGGATAAAGACTTTCTATGCGAGGCGCCTGCCTTTCCAGTGTAAAAGGCGCAGGATAACCTGCTGACTGAACGGGGGGGACATTCAGGAGGGCTGTTAATCTTGACTCAATGCTTTGCTGCTTTTCTTTTAGGGTGACCAAGTCTTCCTGCAGAACCATTCTCTTTATCTGTATTTTAACCACATCTTGAAAGCTGGTTTTTCCAGCCTCATAGCGTCTGGTTGCTACGGCTTCCAGGTCTTCAAAGAGTGCAACCGTGTCTGCTGTAATCTTTTGTGCTTTTCGGTTGAACACCAAGTCGTGATAAATCTTTCTGGCATCGGTGATGACATCGCGGCGCACGGCTTCCAATGAATGCCAGGCAGCTTCTGTTTCATGCTGTACAATTTTACCTTTGAGTGAAACCGTTCCTGGAAATGGGAATTGGGTTTTTACTGGATTTTGCCCCTTCATTGGCCCCACGCCTGTTTTGATACCAGCGGTGAATGAAGCGTATTGACGCAAGATTTCATTTAGATTTTGAACCTGGCTGAAAGACTCAATCGATGCCGCAAACTTGTTTTGAGCCGAATTTATGGCTGGATTTCTTATCCAGGCCAGAGTCTCGATAATTGACAAGTCGAACGATCCGCGAATGGCATTTAAGACTTTTTTATCGTCAAAAGCGGCCCCTTGATACTTTTTTAATAGTTTGGGATCAGGCGAAAAAAAAAGAGTCAAATTGCCACCATTTGTTGACAAGGTTTTCCGCCAATGTTCGCTTAACATTTCAATCTGCTTTATTTCTTTTTCAGAATTAAGCGGTTGGATTTCTGTCGATTGGTGCGATCCTTCAGATATAAAGTTTTGGGTCACTATATCATCTGGCGGTGTGTAGTTATTAAATTCATCCACCAGGTCTTTATATCCAGCTGGTAAAACGTAAGGGCGAAACACCGTGATCAGCATGATCAAAAAAATATAAAAGAGTTTCATTCCTAATCCTTTTGCTTTGGCGCTACCAAAGGTACTCTTTCTGTTATGCTGTGCCCAATCAATTTTTCTAATCGAGCCAGGTATTTTCCATAGTCTGCGGTGGCTCTTGCGATGGCGAGATTGAAATTGTACCAGGTTGATTGTGCTTCAATGAAATCGGAAAATCCCGTTTGTTTTTCTCGATATAGGGTTTCAGCCATTTCCATCGTACTTGCCGCCTGTGGAAGTAGGTTGTTTTTGTAAAGGGTTACCAACCTGAGAGCATTTTGAAGTCTAAAGTATATTGAATGGATATCCCGGTGTGTGTCGTTTATTTGAGATTTTTTTGCGGCAACTGCTCGCGATCTTTCTGCCAGCGCCTGATTGATACGGCTTTTGTTTTTGCCGAACCAAATCGGTAGCGTAAATCCAAATTGGAGGCCATATGCATCATCACTTGCGTCTTCCGGCCGGGGATCATCATCGGGCGAACCGATTCCGGCATAAAAAACACCCACTTTAAAATCAGGAAGGCGTTGATCCTTGGCAAGGTCTACCTTGACTTCCGCCTTACTTACCTGTGCCTCCTTTATTTTAATTTCTTCCTGACTTGTTTTGGCCAGTTCGTATAGCTCTGACAATTTATAAACCGGGGGCTTGACGGCCGGCAAAACGAGCCTTCCAATCTCAGCCTGGGGTGGACGATTCAACAGGCTATTTATGTTGGTCACCTCAGTCATTTCCAGCTCATTCAAAAGCAAGATGTCATACTGCAACTGCCCTTCCTGGGACTGGGCTTTGACAATATCAATCAATGCTGCCCGATCTTGAGAATACAGTGTTTCACCAACCTTCCGGAGATGCGCAATCAGTTCAATATTATTAGCAGCTACTTTTTGAGCCTCACGGATATAGGACAATTCATAAAAGGCCATCCTTACGTTGGTGGCGGCCTCCCGGATTGTTTTATCTAAATTCAACCTGGCGACCTCAGAGTTTTTGTCAACGATTTCGCCTGCTTTAATTATTTTGCCAGGATATGGAACGGCCTGGGAGAGGCTCGCGTTCCAGTCTTGTGGGCCGTTACGGGTTTCGATGGGTTCTGGAAAATAAGTAAACATCAACTGGGGATCTGGCAGCCCTGTTGCAACACGTCGGCCCTCAATGGTTGCTTTCCAAGCCTCACGCGCCTCCATGATCTTGGGGTTTGATTGTATGGCATGCTCTATTAGTCGATTCAGTGTTACATTCCTTTCAAGATCGAAATCATTTTGGTTGGCTACCTTCTGAGTCGTATCCGCATAGACTGAAGAAATGATCTGGAAATATGAAAGTAAGACCGTTACAGCCAGTAATATTCCAGCGGTTTTCGATGGAGAATACACGACGATATTTTCCTTTATGTTAATGATTCTTTCCTTAGACAATATCCAACCAGCTGTAATAAGTAATTTCATCCATAGCTCCTTTCGGCGGCTGGTATTTGATAATAGCTCAATCAATAATTGGGCAGTGACTTTCCCGTCATGATGACCGATCCAGGCTTTTACCAGCACATATTTCAAACGGAGTCAAAATCTTCTTGTAAATCTACATTCAACATTCCTTAAAATTACTCGCGGTGATTATGCCTGAAATTTAACATTGGGTTCTTCTCATCGGCCATCATATGAAAAATAACTCTGTAGTTACCTGGCTAAATAATTTCAAAATTCGCCGCATAGACACCTCAATCCCTTCATATGGCGCTCGTTTTGGCGTCGGTCCCAATCGATCAACGATACGCCATAACCATGGCAAATGGAGTGCCATACGGGTCGATCGTCAATGGTTGACGAGAAGGCAACACCGGCATGCCGGTGTAAGGTGCAAATGTGAACCAAAGGAGCCACATGGCGTGAGAAAAAATTCGGCATCGATCAAACATTACGCAAGGGGGTGTTCAAATCGTTGGACGGATGCCAATCATGGTGGAAAGGGGATTGTTTACGCGAGATGTCAGGCGGCCCGCACATAGTAATTGCGCATCATGCCCATGTCCTCGTGCTCCAGGTTGTGGCAGTGGTAGAGAAACAGGCCGGGGTGGTCGGCGAAGCGCATCTGCAGGCGCACGCGCTCGCCCGGCATGATCAGGACCGTGTCCTTCCAGCCCGCGTCCACCATGTCGGTGAAAGGAGCGCCCAGGCGGCCCAGGACCTTGAACTGCAGCCCGTGCACGTGGATCGGATGCGGCAGGGGCGGCATGCCGCCGCGGTTGACGAATTCCCAGACTTCGCTGCTGTCCAGGGCCACGGTCTCCTCCTCAGTTACGCCCTGCATCTCGAAGGTCCGGTTGTTGATGGTGCCGCGCATATGGTTCATGGCCAGATCGAAGCGCTTGATCCGAAGGTCCGCCAATGACCCCGGGATCTCGAACACCTCGGCCGGGGCCAGGCGTTCAGGCAAACGCGGGCCTCGAACGGCAGCGCCACGAACCGTGAAACGGGCCAGCGTATGCGGGGCGCCGTTGGGCAACCGGCCGGCGTCCATCCGCCCCCGCCGCGGCCCCATCATGCCCATACCCGGCAGCGCCGACACCGCGGCCAGATCGATGAACTTGCTCACCAGAACGGCTTCCTGACCGCTGCCCCAGTCGCCGAAGTCGACCCACAGCTCGACCCTTTCGGCCGGGCCGAGCAGGACCGTGTCCCGCTCGAGGGGGGCCTCGAGCAGGCCGCCATCGTTGCCGATCACCGTCAGCGGGCGGCCGTCGTCCCAGGCCAGGCGGTAGATGCGCGCGTTGGACCCGTTTAGGATGCGCAGCCGATGGGGCCCTGCGGGCACGGTTTGACCGTAGGCCGCACGGCCGTTCACCAGCACGCGCTCGCCCACGAAGCCGGTCATGCGGTCCATGTGGTGGGTCAGGTAAACCAGCTGGTTGTCGGTGTTGAACAGGCGATCCTGGATCACCAGCGCGATGTCGTTCTCGCCGCGGAGCAATTCCAACCGGTTCTCGGCTGAATCCTCCACGATGAAGAGGCCGGCCAGGCCGGCATAGACCTGCAGCCCGGTATTGCCGTGGGGATGGGGGTGATACCAATAGGTGCCGGCCCGGTTGCGGATCTCGAATTCGTACGTGTAGCGTCGCCCCGGATCGACGGCGTCGCGGGGATGCCCGTCCATGTCGGCCGGGACATGCAGCCCGTGCCAGTGAACGATGCTTTCCTGGGGCAGATCGTTGGTAAAATGGATGCGTACCTTCTCTCCACGGCGCACCCGGATGGTCGGCCCCAGATAGCTGTCGGGAACCGGCTGCAAAGCGTCGGCACGCCCCTGGATCCGTTCAGCGGTAAAAGACCAGACCTTAGAGGGGGCACCCGGCAGGATGGCCGTCTCGGAAGGCGCGGCCCGCAGAGACAACTCGACGTCGGGGGTAAAAACATCGGTGGCGGAGGCCCGGGTGGGTATGGCATTAAAACGCATGGTGCCCGCCAGCAGGCCCAGGGCACCGGCGCCTGCCAATCGCAGAAAATCACGGCGGTCGATCATTTTTTTCTCCATTCAGACGGGCTCAGTGGCAACAGGGCGGTTTCATACCGTGGTCTTTTGGACGCGGTTGCGATCGCGCGACGAGATGCCCCTAAGCCCTTTCCGGGCCGACCGGATAAATCGCTCGCTGTGCTGCTCGAAGCGACCCTGGCACGCCTGGCTGCAGAGATAGAAAGTGTGTTTTCCTTAAACAGCGTTATCGACGTATTCTTCAGTGCTCAACATACGACCGCAGACCGGATCCGACGGCAATTTGTCAGGGTCGTGTCGCTTGGCAAGCGACCTTCGGCCAGCGCTGTGACCTTGACGTCGCCGACACGGTCTAACGAAGGTCGTCAGCTTTGACATGCAAAGAGCATAATCACGGTCGGACAACGATCAATGCGAGGGGGCCAGAGGCGTCAGCAGAGGTGGACGTCAGGTGTCGCCCAATGAGATTTCGGTGGCCTCCGAAAACCACTCGGGTACGTCCTCCCAGGCCGTGAAAAACGCCCACTATAAACCTTGTATATCCATACAGGTCTTCATGAACTCGGCCCGGGCCATGCGCCCGGTGTGATTGGGGGTCGGGGGGAATACTTGTTGCGGAAGGCGTTGCGCCGGACAGCGGATTTGGCCTCCATCTGACTGGCTGCCGGTGCCGGCGGTTGCCGGAGGGCGATTGATACCGGCCGGGATCCTCACCCCTCGATATCGTGCTCGTCGAAATACTGCTGCATGCACTCCGGGCAGATACCGTGGGTGAAATCGGCCTCGGAGTGCTCGGCCAGGTAGGCTTCGAGCTGGGTCCAGAAACCCTGGTCGTTACGGATCTTTTTGCAGTGGGCGCAGATCGGTATCAGTCCCTGCAGCACTTTCACCTGTTCGCGCATGGACTCCAGCTCGGTCAGGTCGAGGCCGATCTTCCAACTCGTCCAGCCGGGCAGCGGCACCGATTCGGAAACGTTGGACCACACCACCACTTTCGCGGTGCCGTCCTTGCCGGTGAAGTGCCATTTGCGGCACTCGATATCCTTTACGACGCAAGTGCCCGCATCCTGGTGAAACAGCAGATTGCCGATATCGGTGCGGGTCACGAGGTCGGCAGCCGTAAAACCGGTGACCCGCTCGAACTCGTGGTTGAAGAAGACCAGGCTGCCGTCCGCATCGGTGGCGAAAATAATGACCGGCAGCCCCTTCAGGGCCGCGGCAAAGCGGTCGCGGGTGCGCTGCAGTTCGTTCTTGAGCTGCCGCTGCTCGTTCTGCGCCTGCAGGAGCCGGTCTCTTAGGGCCTGGAGTTCCTTTTTCAACCGCGCGGCGTCATCCGGCATCTTGGCCTCCTGCAGTTCCATGGGTCGTCATTTGTCCAGGCCCGCCACTGACATCCGAATCTCAATCCGGGCGAGCCCCCTGTCATTCAGCCTCATCAAGCGGAATGCGCCATCATTTTTTTCTGCATCGCGTCGGTGACCCGGCGTCGGTCATGGTCGCCGCGCAAGGGTTTCAGATCGTCGTCGACCTTGCAGCCTTTGTCCTTGACGCCGCCCAGACAGGCGATACATCCTGAAACGTGCTTGCCGGCCAGATGCACCAGTTTATAAAACCACCCCCGTGTTTTCGAAGACAGTGGAGAACAGGCGATAGACGCCGGGGCGGGATGGCTTGCGCGCGCTGCCGACAATTCCCGGGATTTTCATGATCGCTCCCACTGCCAGGATTGGCCATGTCAGGATTCAGCGGATGGCGCGTGTGAACCGCCCAGCCGCCCACGCCGTGGGCCCGCCGGGGCGCTGGGCAGGATAGAGTCAACAACATAGTGGCAAAACCGCGGGACCGCAAATGAATTTCCCGAAAGCGCTGCGGAGCGGCGAACTAGCTTTCCCAATCCTGAAAAATGATTATGGTATTGGTTCTGTATATCTCTATTACACATCTTATTCGGAGGAACTCTGCATGCTCTACAGCAAAACGGTGATGGAACATTTTCGCAATCCGCGCAACGTCGGTGTTATCGATGATGCCGATGGCATTGGTGAAGTCGGCAACCCGCTCTGCGGCGACATGATGACGATCTACCTCAAAATCAAAGAGGATCGCATCGCGGACATCAAATTCCAGACC
>JAAUYG010165521.1_pt1 | contig 20922 bp, 21 predicted proteins | sample 7278091 | NCBI WGS metagenome assembly JAAUYG01 (sample SAMN14350201, study PRJNA611818) | marine sediment metagenome | isolation source: surface marine sediment (0.6m) | place: French Polynesia: Moorea | collected 2018-08
AAATTTGAGGGGTTGTGGGATTAATCTTGAAAAAGTGATTTTGAAATGCTTATGGGGTAAGGGTTTCAAGCTAGATTGCACTTGGTGACAGCTTCGCTAGTTTTCCCCCTATAGAAAGAAAATCAGGTGGTGCTTTTGTAGTTCGTATAGAAGTTCCTCCTGATGCTAATAAAGCCAAGATAGAAACTCAGGTCAAGCAGTCATATGAGACTAAGGTTAAAGTGCTAGAAGCTCAGTATCGTGCTGAATTACAAGCTAAGGATAGAGAAATAACACTTTATAAAGAGCAAGGTTCTAACATGATGGAAATTGCTAGACTTCTAGCTAGTAGACCTATTACTGTTGAGGCTAAAGCAGTGGCAGAGAATAAATCAAAGAATGTTGAAGTGGAGATGAATTTCCAAGCTCCAGTGACTGGCGCAGCAGGTAAAGTTTCAGGTGATATGAATGTCTACGCCTCAGAACAAAAACAAACTCTAGCTCAAGCAGCAGAAGAGATACAGAATTTACTAAAGCAGTTAGAGAAAACTAATCCTACTGCCACAGTAGAGCAACAACAAGCTTATGTAGATGCTGCAATTCCTCCAAGTATCAAACAAAGGTGCATAGGTGCGCTAAAAGCTGGTGGAGAAGTAGCTATAGAAGAGTTCTTAGATAATCCTTATGTCAATGTTGGTAAGGCTGTGGTTAAGGGCTGGATGAAACCTGAATAAAATAGTTCCTTTCTTAGCTTTAGGTAAACCTTGTTATACAATCAACATAGACTGTTATTGTGAGAGGGATAGTAGAGCAGGTCATCCTCATGACATTTCCAGATTATTATCAGCAGAGACTTAAGGATTTGGAAGACAACATTAAGCAGGACTTGGAACTGCTTAAAGACTACGATGATGAACTACGCTACACTACTGACCCTCGCACTAAAGCTAGATATCGCAGAGAGATTGTAAGGCAGAAAGAATCAGTTGCTCACTACAAGCAGGAATACACCAAGCTAGAGCAGGAATCGGTAGGTACTCCTTCTCCCCAAATGCAGGAGGTAGGTATCCAATTGCGCCAGATGGATGCCAAGTTAAACATTCTGCTTAGTGGTCAGGTTGCTATCTATGAAGACCTGCTAATACAGCTAAACCAAACCCAATTAGTTCTGACGCAGAAGCTACAAGATGCAGTAGATGCTAATCAGGTTTCAGAGCCACAGATGCAACAGATGCTAGCAGTTTTAGAGGAACGCATCCCTTTACTCCCTCCTAATCAAGCAGCTATAGCTGAAGTTTTTAAAGACCCAGAGCTGGATGTCAAACAAAAGCTGAAGGTTACGTTGCCCATTGTTCCTATGTTGGTAAATTATGAAGGTGAGTTTGAACTGGGAAGTGGATTTAACATTAAGACAGCCTGGGAACAATTGTTATCTAGGTTACGTATACAACCCCAACCAAGACAAGCAGGATTGCTTTCCTCGAAAGTAGCTAGGAGAAGTGTGCTACTAGGAAGTACAGCTTTAGGTTTAGTTTTGATTTTCTCTAATGTCCCACTTTTTTTCTTGATAGGGAATGGTATTATTCTGGTAGATGGTAGATGTGTATTAGATTGGCGCAACGCGCAAGGGATAGCCGTCTGGTGGGAGGAAGCATTGTCTGTTGCTGTGTCGGGTGTGTTGGTGTTGTGTTGGGGATGTTGGATATTTGGGTTGTATTTTTATGATCACGATCTTGGGAGTTGGTCTCAGGTTGGATATTATTTGTTTTATGGTCGGGTATTTTATTGGGATTTATCTGATAAGTATAGTGACGTTTTTGATTCGGAGTTAGGTGATATTTGGGTTATTATTATGTATGTATTCTTTTTATATTATATTATAAGACTTATTATATATATAATAAGTCTTATTAGATTATTTTTTAAGTCTCATTAAATCTATTATAATTAGATCCATCTATATTGGACGCTGGTAGCTTTTTGTAACCTTATTTCTGGGAAGGTTTCTCTACGAAAACATAGGCATTTTCACCACTCGATACCTGGCACGCTTTAATTATCAGCTGATGTTACGCACTTAAAAACTGAAACCATTGAAACTTCGTTCAGAATTGATTGCCCAGACGTAACCCGAACTATTGAAATCTTGTTTGGCTGCGTAACGTCAGTTATCAGGTAAGGCTGTGGTAAAAGGTTGGATGAACCCAGAATAGGATAGTCCCATTCTTAGCTTTAGGTAAACCTTGTTATACAATCAACATAGACTGTTATTGTGAGAGGGGATTAATTAAAGGTGATACATTAATTCTTAGGTGAAGCATAGGCAGAATACTTAAGCATATCCATATGAGAAATTGGAATTGGTTTAATGTAATTAGTATAATGGTGGCAGTTGTAGCTATCATTGTCGGTGTTGCTCAACCAGAAGTACGGTGCTTTGTTGGTCTTCAGTCCGAATCTTGTCCATCTTCACAGATAACTCAAACTTCACCTGGGGAATCGACTCAAAATAATGAGAAGCCGAAATCTTCACCACCAATCTCTACCATAGAGCCATCACCGAAATCTTCGCCTGGGGAACCGATTCAAAATGATGACCAGGCAAAATCTTCACCGTCAGTCTCTCCTAGCCAGCCAAGAACCAGCCTAATCTCAAAGGCAAGAGGATGGTGGATTTGGGTAAGACAGGAGTTGGGTAAGTGGTGGATGTGGTTGGTGGGTGTGGTTGTTCTGGTCTTTGTGGCTTTTTCTTGCCAGAGAAATACAGAACAGCCCCGTTCGGCTCAAAGATCAGCACCACCTTCAGTACCAACACAATATCGCCAGGTCGAGCTGCGTTCTGAAAGAGGCATTGACTATACCAAACTTCGTGACCTTCTAGCAGCAGGAAAGTGGAAGGAGGCTGATCTGGAAACGAAAGAGACGATGTTTCAAGCAAGGGAGAAGTATGCGTTTCAAGTGGAGGATCTTGATAATTTTCCCTGTGAAGATTTGCGTACCATCAACCAACTATGGTTGCACTACAGTGACGGTCAGTTTGGTTTCAGCGTCCAGAAAGAAATCTATGAGAGCCTGGGCGGGACAAGAGAGTATGATGAGGAGGTCTGGAAATATTTCGGCGTGCGCGTCGGCTGGAGAAAAGGAGGAAACACGCTGCATTACTCAGACCTAACCTTTGATTTGAGTGCCCCCTGTGGTCATCTCCCATTTATAATGGTGGGGGGGTTTTATGGGTTTGAGGGAGCTCTTCTCTCGCGCCAAGACTTGTAACCTTTAGCATATAACAACTTCAGGCAATTCGTCAAGCTTAGTTTTTACAATCTTCCCTACGAAAACATAGGCTTCTCTCATTCTTCGAGAAGAGTGAGCTTTCTTCCTAACTCGATACCTGGCACTGTGGAATTATCAGATAAGGCTGTAGTTAAGGGTTGAAGACAACTATAATCATAGAATGATTCTATTTGAGATGTGCTTAAGTTGGCTGAACCTATCACCCCAGTAACTCCTAAACCCCAGAAGAGAAGAATACTGCTCCTGTCAGCTAACCCCAGGGGAACCAGCAAGCTTCGTCTGGATGAGGAGATGCGTGAGATAAAGGAAGGGCTAAGGCGTTCAAGGCACCGTGAGCAGTACAAGATAGATACAGCAGAAGCAGTACGCGTAAGAGATATTCACCGAGCCATCTTGGACTACGAACCGAACATTGTTCACTTCTCTGGTCATGGTACTAGCTCTCAAGGACGAGGGCTAGTGTCTGATACCAATCGAAAGCTTAGCCCAGTTCCAGAAGATGCTGCCGAACAAGAGGGACTGGTGTTTGAGGATGAAACGGGACAGGCGAAGTTGGTCGATGCAGAAGCATTAGCAGGACTGTTTGAACTCTTCGCCGACCAAGTAGAGTGTGTTGTCCTTAATGCTTGTTATTCAGAGGCACAAGCTCAAGAGATAGCACGACATATTAACTATGTAATAGGCATGAGTCAGGCAATTGGAGATAAAGCAGCTATTAAGTTTGCCGTTGGCTTCTACGATGCACTGGGAGCTGGCAGACCCGTTGAGTTTGCCCACAAACTTGGCTGTAGTGTCATTCGGATGGCAGGGATACCAGAGAACCTGACACCTCAACTACTGACAAAGAACCAACCACATCCTTCTCAAGCTACTACTTCTTCTTTACCAGAACCAAAGCTTGAGGAAGTCAAGCTGCGTTCTGAAAAAGGCATTGACTACACTGAACTCCGTGACCTTCTGGCAGCAAAAAATTGGAGAGACGCTGACCAAGAAACGGCCAAAGTACTTCTCAAAGCTGCAAGTAAGACACAGAAAGACTACTTAAGCTATGGAAATATTGATCACTTTTCGTGTATTGACTTAAGCACCATAGATGAATTATGGGTGAAGTATAGCAATGGTCACTTTGGCTTTAGCATTCAGAAAGAGATTTATGAAAGTATAAGTGGGAAAATTCCCAAACACCCGTTCACAATGAAGGAAAAATTTCTAAGAAACTATCTAACAAAAGTCGGTTGGTTGTCGGATGATACCGACGCGGGAGGAAAAATAAGATGGAGAGACCCGACGAAAATAATTTATGATCCCAAGGGAAAGCTTCCTGACTCTGTTTCCAAGGGACATCTTCCTTACTATTATCTCCCGAAGAATCGGGAGCGTTATATGTCAAGTAGGCGCGTAGTGTTGGGAGGTAGTGCGCCGGAAGCGATTAATATGGCAAGGGGGGGAGGAGGATTGTTACAGTGGATATTATTCTTCGGTTTTGGGTGGAGGAGAGAAATTAAGCGTGAGCATGAATGGCAGAGGAGAGAAGTTTTAGCCAAGCTATTCTCTCGATTAGAGACTTGTAACCTATCACATATAGCAACTTCAGGCTACCCTTCGGGCAGACAAAGCTACTCTTCGATACTCGGAAAAGTACAGGAGCAAGTTGTCAAGCTATTGCAAGTTGTCAAGTTATTGATTGGGGACAGTTCTTCATTATGGTAGGTTCTTACTAATGTGTATGAACAAGGATACACCTAGGCTACGCAGACTACCTTCATGGAACTCTAGTCCTTTATGATTAAGTTCACTCCTCATTACATCTATGCAGTGTGTAAGTAGCCTTCTTAAGCAGCTTTTCTTTGTCTAACAGGTTTAGTAAAAGCATCAGCTATAGACCAGCCAAGTCTGCCTAACCTGTTTTGAAGAGTTCCATAATTGATACCTAAGTCTTCTGCCCATTCAGCAAGACATTTAGTTTCACCATTATAGGTAATCAACCTATTATTGGTTCTGTGCCTTTCTTGCTCTTTCATAGTGGCCCAGCAACAATTACTTGGCTCATAGTTGCCATCTGTGTCTATACGGTCTAAAGAATGTTTCAAAGTTGGTGGGTAGCCCATATCTTCAATAAAGCATTCAATAGGTTTTTTACCGTCTTCTCCATATCTCCATCTATTACAGACAGTTATACCTCTTCCACCATAAGCATGATAATAATCATAGTTAGGGTTGTAGCATCTATCTACACAACCTGCCCTAGCATACATAGCTTTGGTGCGAAGTTTCTTTTTTTCACCTGTGTATTTAGTATTGAGCTTCTGCATTAACTTTGCTTTCTTATAACCATCTTCTATTGATAGACAGCCACAAGATTTAACAGCACCTTTAGTTAAGTTCCATCCTGATACTTCTGTAGTATTGCCACAGGAGCACTGGCATTTATATCTAAACACCTTTCTACCTGATGGAGTATAGGTTGGTTCTATTTCTTTAATAACAGTTAGGCGATTAAAAGTTAAGCCTACTAATTCTTTCTTTTTCATAATGTAGCTGTGTTTTATAAATGTTTTATATATAACTACACTATAACTTTTAGAGCACTGTATTGGTAATATTGAAAGCTACAAGAAAAAGAGTTAGGGAAGGTGTCTTGAGATGTTTATGAAAAGGGAAACTCCTAGCGACCTTATACTGCCTTCGTGAAACTCAATACCTTTGTTATCTAATTCTTTCCTTACTACTTCAATAGAATGAACTAATAATCTTGCGCGTTCTATACACAGTTTATGTATAGCCTTCTTCTGTGCGTCTGTAAGAGGCTGTGGTAAGTCTAGGTCTTCCACTACCTCTTGATGATTGACAGCCGTAGAATGGCCATTGTCGTTGCGCTGAGAGTATGTTTGAGTTGATAGAGTATTACTAGGACTCCCATTATGACCGTTACCATTAGAGATAGTAGACATAGAAGGCGTGTCAACAAGTAAGGTATAACCTCCGCGTGCGCCTTTAATCAGTCTGACTCTATTACCAGGTTTCTGAGATAAGAATAGTGGATTATCCAGTTCAGAACTCCAGCAGGTAGCTTGACTGCCATCTTCTAATTTAGTGTTTAATGCAAGCTTGACTCCATACTTAGTCTTAGCTTGGACAACATTTAGTACAGTTGCATAGTGTGTGTACATTGGCATTACCTTATAGACAATAAAAAATGAACAGTTTAAATGTCATGTTCAGGACAGTCTAGGACAAGTATTTAATTGTTAGGTTTATTTATGCGTTGGCCAGAACATTCCTTGTAGGGTGAACATTAAGAATCATTCTGGATATCATGACCTATAATAGTTATGTCCCTAGGAGGATCTTGTGAAAACAACTCTTTTTCTCTCAGTTTCAATTGATGGATTTATTGCGGACAAGGAGGGCATACCCCGTTTTCCAGACGGTGCTTGGGAAGACTGGTGTTCTTTGGTAAACGACGCTGAAAATGTAATTGCGGGGCGAAGTTCCTACGAACAATTGAAAAATGACGACATGGCATCGGTACTGCATCCGACACACAAGATCGTATTGTCTTCGCGAGACTTCGAGCCAGGTGATTCCTCATGGCAGCATGCCAAATCTCCCTCAGAGGCTTTAGAGATTCTCAAAAACAAAGGAATAGAGGAGGCGATAATCGGAGGTGGCCGCGCTGTCGCACACTCTTTCATGCGCGAACACCTTGTTGATTACATAGTTATCGACATTCAACCTGTAGCGTTCGGTGTCGGCATCCCTGTGTTCGGGGATGCTTTGGATATGCCTCGGCTGAAGCTATTGAATTCCCAACCCCTTAATGACGATGTGCTACGCGTACGATATCAAGTTCTTCGTGACTAGACATAACAAGCGCATGCAGTCGGACCAAACCGCTGATGACAACCGTTACCTTCTTTAACTTGTGGTTCTGTGATTATTTTTGCTTGGAGCACTTCTAGAACGAAGTGAATAGCATTATTCTTCTACCTCCTTAATTTGTTTAACGTGAATGCCACTAGAACTGAGCCAGCCACATTCAAATAGGATGAGTTCATCTATAGCGGGCAAGTCATAACGTTGAATCGAAGTATCACCGCCAGTATAAGCAGCTACAAGGGCATCAAGATCAACTTCCACAGTTAGTAGGTATCTCTTGCTGTTAGATGGTTCTTGTATCATTATTAGTTCTCCTTAAAATATGTTTGGGTCGTCAATGGGTTGCCAATACGAGACGAGTTTATAGGTGCGTGAAAAGTATCCATACTTGTTGAGCGATGCCCACACACTTTCAGTAGTTAACTTATGTGCATGGATGCGAACTAGTAATACTTTCTCTGGAACTTCATATGAAATGTCTTCCTCGTGGATAACTTGAGTGCGGTGTGAGATAAGTTGGCAGTACACGAGAATTGGTAGCGGGTCGTATTGCTCTGGTGGAGCATGTGGTTTATGGGTCGTCATGTTAATATTTGAGTGAAATAAATAAAACAAAAAGAGGCTGCCCCTACTTAAAGGAACAACCTCTTATTTCTTTGGACCCAGTTTTACTTCTTTTGGTAGGAAGAGTTATTTAATTAAAATACCAAGACTATTAGCCAAAGGTTGCGCTTGCTCTGCTACTGAGCGTTTTATAGCTAAATGAACAATTTCTTCTTTACATGATATAAGTTTTTTCATTACTTACTCTCCACATAAAACTCATTGAGGATATTATTAATCTCTTCCTTAAGGTAGTAGTTATAGTTTTTATTAAGCCGATTTTTAATACGCTGAAGTAAACCTTGGTCTACTAGTCTCTGTAATTTATATTGGGGTATTCCTAACTCTTTACATTCTTTAGTTGAATATAAGATTGGTCTAGTTATAGTTTTGTTTTTCATTGTATATAATCTGTATAAATTGTAATAAGGTTAATAATATTTTGAGGCAATGTTTGAAGATTAAGTATACTCAGACTTCTTTAAACTGTTGTGCTCTCATGAGTGCTCTATTATGCTCTTTAATCTTTTTATCTAATAGCTGCAATACTAAATTACTTACAGAGCAATTGTTATATTGAGCTATAACTTTTACTTGCTCATAAAAGTTTTTGTCAACATAAGACTGTATTGTTTTTGTTCTTAATGATTTCATTGAAATAGTAATTTACTATCAAGTTGATATTACTATCATCACTTATTAATAGTGGGATCAAATAGGCAACTCTCTTCGCTCCTAACTCTGCTTCTACTGACATAGAAAGTAGCGTCAGGAGTAGCGAGAATTGAAGAGCAGAATAAATAATGCCCCTCTAATTTTTAAATTGCTCTAGAAGGGCGTTTATTTTAATAAATGAGTTGTTATGGAAAGAGAGTTTAAGGGGCTTGTATGGGCTAATATTGTGGGGCTATGAGGATGTTTGTTTTTAACAAGTTACTACTAAATAAACTCTATTTCTTCATTAGTAGAGTTACTAAATTGGAAAAATCCTTTTACTCCATTTAGTTCATATTGGTGGTCAGGACCAATCTCAATAAGCAAGCCACTTATTCTATAAAGATGCTCCCCTCTTGAAAGATAATTATCAATGATGTTTGCAGAGGGAGTTCCTTCTACTGATGGTTTTATGATGCTATACATTTCATAACCACTATCACTATTAGATACTAAAGCATCATATACATCAGGAGCCTTGCCATTTTCTAAATCAATCAATCCTTTTATATTATTGGTTTTTAATATTACAGGATTAAATAAGTCTCTATCTTTTAATAGAAACTGTGGTGTTTGTAGATTAACTTTATATAAGTTTGACATTTTACTGTTCCTCTTTTAATTTAACTTAAGGTTTTTCTTCTGAGCCAATTTATTAATCGCGTGGAAGCCCGCGATGAATAATCAATTACTTCTATTTAATAAATTACGTACTTCTCTTCTTATCACTGCTGCAACTGACATATCATTGCTCGCTGCATAATTTTCTAATTGTTTCCACAGTTCACTATCAAATCTTACTGTGGTAACGTGAGTTTTCAACGGTTTATCTGCAATTCTCATCCTTGTATTATATCGTTTAGATGTTACTATTATAGTCATTGTATTCTATTAATGTCAATAGTAATATATTAGAAAATAAGAATTATTTATTATTAGTAATTGAGCAAAAGTATAAGTACCTTTTAGTAAATATTCAATGTCTATTACTAATAATAGAAACCCCCCACTAAAATGCGTTTTTAGCGAGGTATGCTTAATAAATGAAACATTGACCTTGAGAATATTTAAGGCTTGTGTATGGCTAATATGATGCAGGTATGAGGATGATTAATTACTGATAGTTATATCTACAGTCTATAAGGGCAGTCTTCATACTTTTCTGAATACCAAGTAAGCCTACTAATAAACTGCGCTTCTTGCCCCTGTAAAAGATGGCTAGCTAATTTTCTAGATTTGAATACCTGAGTTTTAAATACTCTAGAGAGCCATATAATTCCTCTTCAAAGGCTCTTTGTTTCTTGAATAGGTAATCTAATGTGCAGAGGATTAGACCCCCATAAATGAGGATCAGAGGGTTAATGTAGCCAATGATAAAGAGTAGGGTGACCACAAAGATTGATAGTATTCCTTTCATTTGTTTGAAGTGATATAGAGATACAAAAATCCCTCCATCTTTGTAGTGAATTAGATGAAGAGATTATGGTTAGTTTAGTGTCAGTTTCGGACAAGTATTTATCTAGGTATACAGTTTAGAAAATTAGGATCTTTTTAGCTAACAACAGTCAAGTCTAATTTATTTAATTCTTCCTTGAATAGAGAATTTATATAATTGATAAACATTATGAGACAGTCGAAAGTATTCCTTGTTTCTATTATTCTTTTGTCAATAGCTTCAATCTAATTAGTTTATAAGTACAAGAAACTTCATTTGTTGAGGGGTTGATTTTTTTTGTTTCTTCAAGTACAAATTCATATCTTTTGTCTAAAGTTAAAATCACTGAACTATTAAGTGCTGTTTGAGCAATAGCTCCTTTATAAGTTTTTCGATCATTATCATCTTCGATTTCAAATCTTTTACTCCGTTTATTTCCACCAATTAGAGTGCCAGTTACATTAATTATCTGAGGCGGCTCTGGTTGTACCTGATTAATAATCATGAGCGCATTGTTGATAGTAGTTTCTTTAAGAAATACAGATCCTCCTTTATTTGGTATTGGTGATTCCCAATCAATCTTTAATTGTGTTCCTGCCGTCTGTAGCTTAATTAAAAAGTCTCGATATTTACGTGCAGCTCTTATCTTGAATTTTTTTATTATTTTAGTCAATTCTTCTTGATTTTCACTACTATTAATGACTTGAATAAATTCTTCAATTATTTCATTGGCAAGTGACTCATTAAAAAGATTTCCGCTCTCTGCTGCCGCTATTTCAGTTACAAAAGAGCCGCTACTTACTGCCATAATATTAAACCTTGCTTCAGCTTTGATTTCTTGGGATACGCTTCCATTAGCAGTTGAAACACCCTTTTTTAATTGACCAATTGCGTTAAATAATTCTTGTAATGAAACAAGAATATTACCAAGTTCTTTTAAAGGTGCTTCATTTTTACAACTAGAATAAATATTTGAAAAATCAAGAGTTATTTTTAGAATTTCACGCTGTAAAGCTATAGCTTTTTGTTTTAGTGAGTCTTTTCTGGTTACTGATGAAGTTTGCAAATTCGATTCTATAAATTGATTTGCTTCAGGTAGATATTCTTCAGATATTTCTGAACAAACAATAGTTTCTACTTGACTATTTTCATCTTGTTTCGATAATGTAACTTTTAAAACAAAATTGTCTTCTGATTTTAAAAAAGTGTCTCTTAAATCTATGTTTCCAGATGTAATTTGTTTGAGTCTAACTTTTGATACTGGAACATACAACCATTCATTATCATTTTCGGTTTCATCTATCCATACTGCAATGAATATTTGACCTGAATTATTTTCACATGAAAATAGACAGGGAATATCAAAATATTCATATACATTAGTGATTTTTAGAATCCCTAAATGTGTAGATTCTGGCAGTATGTTCATCTTTATAATTCACTTTGGCTCAAAAGATTGTAGTACAAATTAGATGACTTGAAAATAGTTCCAAGGTTGTTGGTTAATATGCATCCACCAAGTATAGTGACATTGGCTATTGTGAGAAGGTGTATGTTTGATGACACCAGAATTAGGACTTAGCGTACCTCGTGCTATCTTTAGTTTTCTGAGTCTTGGAATTTTTTTCTTTACTTCAATAGCATCTTGTTTTTTAGTATATAATGACAAGCCACATGCTTGACATTCTAGTGTTGAATTAGGGTATTGTTTGCCTGGATTCTTTTTCTTTAATGAAATAAAGTCCGATGGTGTAGGAGGATCGCTGTTAACAAACCTATACATTATTTGATTAGATGTTCCTATGGCCTTTGGTGGCGGACAATTTAGAGGTAATTTTCCGAAATTTCCCATTGAATTATAAATACTAGTAATATATTCACCCACACAACACAACACAACACCACACCATATGTAACTGTGTGAGTTCAAGTTTGGCATAATTAAGCATCTCAAAGCCTCCGTACTAATACGGTTTCAAAGCTCGTTTTTTTGTAAAGTTAAATAAACTTATGTAACATTTATTTTACACACAAGTTCTTCATAATCTTTGACTAATTTAAAAGAAGCAGTTAAATCAAGATAAATTGAGTTACCAAGGAAGACTATACATTGGCACACAAGCACGAGATTCTAGCGAGAGTTGATCGTTGGTGTTGTGGGAACTCGGTCCAGAAATCTTGCCCGACCAGTTTGAGCGTAATAACAAGATGGCTACTGCCACGCCTCTGAAATTAGCTCCGACTGAGACGCAAACTTCGATTGAACGTAACAATCTGACTTTGCATGGTCATGATGTGGACTTTTTTGAGATTGAATTTCAAAGTAACTCAGTAGATATGAGGTATGAGGCTATATCAGAAATTCTAGAAGGTCAAAATAGCAAAGGTAGTCTAACAATCTAGTTACACCCAATGGAGAAGGAAAATGAATACAGTTTTAATTTTATTGGCGATTATTTTTGGTGCGGGGGTTTTGATTGCCCTTGTAGCTAGATCGCGAAGTGACCCGGATCTGGGGTGGATTTCTTTCGATAAAGTATCTAAGCAAGGCGAGAGCCCCGTTTCCTACATGAAAGACGAAACGACCTCGGGCATGATGATTAACTTTGATGTCCCAGGGATGTTCGTCCATGAAGTTAAGGTGGAAGGAGTAAAATACCACCGCCTATCTATCCCAGGACATGCAACACTCCGCGATGTGGGTAAGCCAGAGCTGCCTTTGTTAGGACAAACCGTAGAAGTCCCCTATGGAGTTCATTTCGACATTGAGATTGTTAAAACTAAGTCCATCTCATTACATTGCTACAACGTCTATCCTGTTCAGGAACAGGAAATACGACCTGGTGAATTCGATGGGGTAACCTTTCCACAGAAGCAAAAACCTTTTGTAAGGGATACAGCCGTCTATCTGGCAAATGCCAATTACCCAGCAGAGTTAGCTACGATTGAGGCTGAAGATGTCGGCATAATTCGCGGTCATCGGCTAGTTTTCTTAAAAGTAAACCCAATACAATACAAGCCTCTTACCCGCAGGATGACAGCTTTTTCTAATATAGAGGTTCGTCTGAAATACGATCGCCCAGCGCAGGTTCAGCGTATCGATGAGAGAATCGAATCTCCTGTCTTTGAGGAAATGTTAAAGTCAGCAGTCCTAAACTATAAAGCTCCTGAGCGAATGATCCAACGGCTTGGTCTGAAACAGTCAGATTGGGAGGAAGGATGTGACTATTTGATCATCACCCACAGTAAGTTTTACAACAAAAGCGATTCTAACAACCCAGTTGTCCGACTGAGTGAATGGAAGCAACGCAAGGGTCTAAAAACTAAGGTGGTAGATATTGCTGATATTGTCAATAGCAAAACAGGGGATGAAGCAGCAGATAAAATCAAGAACTTTATCAAGACCGCTTACGAAACCTGGAAACCTGCTCCAACATATATTTTATTGGTAGGAGATGCTGGAGACGACGCAGGCAAAGAACTAATTCCCACAAACTACAAAACAAAGCATATAGAGCCACTTCTTCATTATGGGACCAAAATCGGGACAGATCTCTACTATGCCACTGTTGATGGGGATGATTATTTTCCTGATATCTATATCGGTAGGTTGCCGGTCGATACGCTAGAACAAGCCAAGGTCGTAATTGATAAAATACTCGACTATGAACGCAAACCGCCGACCAATCATCCTGGCTTTTACAAAAATATTTCTTTGGTAAGCACTTTTGAAGATCCGACTATTCCAAAATATAATAAACTATCTGACGGTCAAGAAGATCAGCTTTTTAATTTTATCGAGGTATTAGAAGATGTTCGGAAGTTTCTAAAAGACCAGGGATACAACCCCCAGCGTATCTATCATACAAGCAGCAAATATAAAGATGGACCGCAGAAGTATGAGAATGGAACCGACCTTCCCAAATACCTACAGAAGCCCCAGTTCTCTTGGGATGGCAGTGCCAAGCAGATCACAGACTCTATTGAGAAGGGGACCTTTCTCCTTGAATTCCTAACTCATGGGTGGAGACCTGGGATTAGTGCTCCTATGTTTCGCGAGAAAGATGCATTGGCATTGAAAAATGGTTCTTTGACCCCGATCCTATTTTCCCATAGCTGTGCGGTTTCGTGGTTTGACAACGAAACCGACGATGATGGTCCTGTTCCAAATGAATGGAAAACAGATAACAAGACAGAGAGCTTTAGCGAATACTTTCTGAGACACAAAGGCGGTGGAGTAGCGGTCATTGGCGCGACCCGATCTAGTTATCTTGCTAGCTATATGGCATTAGGCGCATTCGAGGCGCTTTGGCCTGAGTTTAAACCTAATCCGCCGATTTCACCCGATCCAAATGCAACCGGAGACCTCCCAAATGTGATGATGGGTCCCTTGGTAAGGATGGGTCAGATACATACGTTTAGTAAAGTTTACATGGCTAATTACATTCAGCCTCATATAAATCGGAAAATAGATTTTGAAGTAATGCATCTCTTGGGTGACCCAGAAATGCCAGTCTGGACTAAGGAACCTTCAACTTTGAAGGTTCAATATCCCAAGGGCATTGGTTCAACTGGACAGCAAGACTTCGTGGTTAAGGTGACGGATCAGACCAGCAAGAAACCCGTACAGAGTGCAGTAGTTGTCCTTACTCAGGGCGATCAAATCGTAGACTCTCAGCAGACAGATTTTGGAGGTGTTGTGCGTTTCACACTGGAGTCACCGAAGCATGGAAAGTTAGACATTACTGTCACTGCTCGCAACTACAGACCCTTTGAAGACGAGATCGAAGTCACAGCAAATGGCGCAGTATTAAATCGGCTCGATCCTGATGACGGAGTACCAAACAAAACTGATGTCTATGTTGGAGGAACTAACTTCAATGGTAACGAGAAAGTGACTATCTCCTTTGACGAGAAAAATATACTGACACCAAGCGCAACAAATGGCAGCTTCGGTCAAGCGGGGAACTTGAAGTTTAAGGTACCAGCTTCTCAGTTAGGCTCCGTCAACATCCTTGCCCATGGAGAGAGCTCAGATCGTTATGCTGTTGATGTTTTTCAGGTACGGTCTGAGCAACCAGTTGACCTCTATACCTACAATCAGCTGGATCAAACAACCTGGAATCTACATAAAGGAGACAATCCCACCTGGAATAACCCAGAGATTCAGCTATACGAAGGTAACAAGCCTGTTGAGTCGAATAACCTCAACACAGGTGGAACTTATAGAATCACAGCTAATATTCACAACAGGTCTGAGTACCCTGCTAAGAATGTCAGGGTGACATTCAAGTGGGCTCGTTTTGGCGTCGGTCAGCCTCTTTGGAATGACATAGATACGGACACACTGGATGTTCCAGCTCAAGGCAAGAATGTGGCAGAGCTGCCAGGATGGACACCACCTGGCACTGGTCATATATGCCTGATCGCCCAGATCTATCACGTAGAGGATAAAAAAACAAAAGACAACGTAGGACAGGAAAACTGCCATATTGGGCCATCGTCCTCTCCTGCTCGGGTTCGTTTTGTTGTCCATAACCCAACCGATAAAGCGGCTGCCGTGTATCTGGAACTGCGCCAGTTAATTAAGCCCGATCAACCAGAAGAGGAGATACTTTGGCCAACCAGGATCGAGCATCCAGATCCGCAGATAATATTTCCTGGTCGAAGTATGGAGGCATGGGCGATCGTTGAACCTCCTGCCGAAGTTCCACAAGGTCAGCAGGCTGAATTTGCGTTGACAGCTTTTATCGATCGCCAAGTAATTGGAGGTGTGAATTTCATCATCAATAAGCGATAACGACAATCAATGACTTAAAGGAGGTAACAATTAAAATGAATAATGACGAAATCCGCCAAAGGCTATATGAATTAAGACGGCAAGGTCGGGAGCAATATCTGGAATTGATGGGTATTGACGTTCCGAAGGTACGAGAGCTAGAGAAAGAGATTGATGCTCAGTACGAAGAGCTTGCCCTGAGTATTCGAGACAGGCTAAAAGACGCAGGTAAGGAAGAAGCCGAGCAGCATAAGGCATCCTTAGAAAGGGTGAGACGGCTTATGCGTAAGGATATCGAAAAAAGAGTCGAATTTCCTCAGTCCTTGTCTCGGGTGCCTTGGATTCAATGTGAATGCCTTTATCCATTCACTGCCTCCGCTGTGAACAATGGAGATAGCAAGCTCCTCGATCCCCCCACTGTGGCAACCAATATAGGAAAAGTAACTTATAATGCCACCGCGAACACAGCACATCCTTTTGCGGAAGTAAGAGGTAAAGGGACAGGAACGATCAACAGTGCTCGGGTCAACACCTGGTTCGATTTTGCCTTTACGCCGAGTACGGACGGTTTGTTCTGCATCCGTCCCCTTGTTCATATGAACGGACATTGGCTTCTGTGGACGTGGGGTAGCTGTGACAGCACGCCAGAAGACCGAGGAAGTGGCTCTGTGAAAGTTACCCTCAAAGTGCAAGTGGGTCAGCTGATGCTTTGGGTCAAAACAATCGAACATCCAGTGATCGATGAAACTCTATCAACTTCTGGTAGTAAAAGTAGTGGCTGGTACTACGATTCCGCAGTGGACGGGGGAACAGAGACGACAGTACTTTTGCAAGGCGGTCACGAGGCGATAATCCGAGTCGAATGTGAGATTTACACACAAATTTCCAATCATGGACGCGCCTGGGTTGATATGCAAACAAGCCCCCACTTCTACTTTGAAATTCCAGAGGTGCGTTGGGGTACGATCTCCTGCTTGCCCATACCAATACCAGTTCCTGGTCCGTTTCCCGTGCCAGTTCCTGGCTCATTCCCTTAGACGCTCTAAAGCGTAATTTTTTAAAATTAGAGTGAGTTGAGCAAAAGCTGATGAACTATAGAATCTTTGATTTTTCGCGACTCACTTCAAAGTTACATCTCTGAACACAAGGTTGGGTTAGCGGCAGCGTAACCCAACATTACTGATTCTAAAGCCAAGTGGGGTAATGAAGATACGTTGTGACGAGTTCTTCAAGAAGAGCTTCGTAAGCTTGAAATAGCTCATGCTTATGCAAGCAGCCGCACGTTAAGGCACCTTACACGAACAATTTCTCTTCTAGGACTGCATACTTCATTCCTGCGGCTATGGCTGCTTGTGCAACAGCTTCATCAGGTACTTCACCTACAGTGATTAGACCGTCATGCTCATTTTGGATGACCTTATAACTGTAATGACAATTCACTACACTAAAAAAAACAGTTGCAGAACAAGAGATGTAATTACAATGTAATAACAGCAGCATCATGACAAAGCACTACGGCTGAGCGAAGTAGAACTACGCCAGATTTCCAGATTTTTCAAGGACAGGGTAATAGGAGTAGGACCAGGAAGGAAGAGGAGATGGTACCTAGCAGGGCTACCTAGAAGGGGTAGAGGTGGAGTAAGAGGAGGAAGTAAGTAGGGATGTATAGGACTACGATGTATAGGACTACATAGATATATGTAATATATAGGGTTCTAGCGATTAGACCAGAGCTTGAAACTGTTACACAGTGTATATTACAGCGATTTAGGGCTATTTCCCCCCTACGAATTATCTGTAAGGTTTTTCTACTAATATTCCATACTTGAAATCGCTATCAAGACGGGAACGACCGCAGCTTATCTCTGCACTTATTTCCAGACTGCTTTGTCTGATATATATCGAAAGGCATCGGAGGTGTTTTCTGGCTGATAGGATGTAAAGAGATTGGGAGGATAGCGGTTGACGTACTGCTCAAAGACCGGGCGGTACAACTCCATATGTACTGAGGGTGGATAGTGGTGCTTACGGAAGTCGGAAATAGGAATCGTCGCCGTCACTGCGGTTTCATGCACGGAGTTGGCTTCCTTGAGCAGCTCGCCACGTGGTCCGTAGATGGCTGAGCCTCCACTTCCGCTGTCCGGCAGGTATCCAGGATTGTTCGGCGAGACGGCATTGTTGACGATGGCTGTGTAAACACCGTTGTAAAGTGAGGTGGCCTGGATGTCAACGGGAATGAAGCCACCTGTGGCTGTGCGCAGTATGATCTCCGCACCTTTCATGGCAAATGCTCGGAAAAGCTCTGGTTCACGCTGTACTGAGCTAGTGGCGATGTTACCAATAGGGGTACGAGTGACAGGAATAACAGCGTCCCAACCATACATCTCGACATATTGCTCGAGCACGTCATAGATTGTGGTGGTGAAGAGTTCAAACCCTGGTCCAAACACATTTTTGATGTTCCTTGTCTTCCAGTGTTTGTCGATAATCGTCCCATCGGGACCAAGGATTGTTGTGATTGATAACACGTGGTTTGGCCATTCTGCATCTTTCGCATAGGAGCCGAAGACAATGTAGCTATTGTATTCCTTGGCTTTCTTCCCAATTGCCTCGGTCTCTTCACCAGGAATGTCCAGCGCAATCTTGAGCACATCCTGTCGATTCCACTTGTGGGAGTAGCCTGTGAGCGGAAATTCATGAAAAACGAGCAGGTCTTTCGGTCCTCCCCAGTCATTGACGGCATCGATCAACTCCAACATATGATTTAGGTTGTCCTGACGGGTTTCGTGCAACCGGTTCAGGTCCACTGAACGTATGCGAGATTGGACAACACTCATGCGAATGACTGGCTTGACCAGCTCAACCTTATCGTAATCACCATCGAATTTAGCAGTGATCGTCTCGAATTCTGTAGCTTTTGTCATATCGTGAGAGAGCCCATTTTCTGGAATGCCGATTGTGTTTGGAACTGTGTTCGCCTTTGTCAAAGTGCCTCTAGTGATTGTGGCAACACCCAACTATTTATTATAAGGAAACTTTGACAAAGCACTACGCCTGAACGGGAATAACTCTCACCTACTCAGGCGTAAAAAAAGACTATTACATGTACAGGGAATTCGTGGCCGATGGTGGGCTGATAATATTTCACGACATTAATGAACACAAACAAGTTCCATTTTGTCGTCCTCATCAGTTTTGGAATGAGATCAAGGGTAAGGATTCATCAGAATATTTGGAAATTATTGGTCAAGGGCTTGAAGCGGGTTGGGGGCCAGACTGGGCTGGCATTGTCATTATTGTAGTATCGAAATAGGTTGAGCGAGTACGTAAAACCTTAGCATAATTCTTGCTGAATAAAATGCAATCAGCAGCTAGCCAGTAAATGATAATGACAATACACTACTGTAATGACAATCCACTACGCTAAGACAATCACATAACCCTAAATGTAATTACAATATAATGACAAAGCACTATGCCTGAGCGAAGTGAGATAGCACTACGGCTAAGCGAGTAGTACTTTGTCTATTAATTGTCTATTAATTAATGCCAACGAAATCATCAGGGGTTCAGCCTACGAGTGTATGCGGGTTTGAGGTACTTGAACTAAAAAATTGACAGTGGCTGTATGCCTTGTGATGTATGGATTATAACCCTATTTATAAGTAATATTTAAGGTACTTAACCCTCTCTTCCTTGTTCTTCTCTTGTGTCTTCTTCTGTTTCTTCCCGTGCCCGTGGTCTCGTTCCTTCCTTGCCTTGTCTCTGGTGTTTGGAGCGGAGATGGGCTTGAGCCCCTCGCTAATGCCCCTCAGACGAATGATTTCTCATCTAAGACCGCATACTTCATTCCTGCTGCTTCTGCCGCCTTATCGACCGCTTCAGTTGGGACAGCACTTCTCTTCGCTCGTGAAGAGCACCTACAGTAATCAAACCATCATGTTCGTTTTGGATGACCTTATAGTCGTATTGCGTTAGATTAACCGCTTAATATCTTGGGGGGAAAAGTTGCAGCAGGTCAAAGATAAGCTATATTATGCTACATAAGCTATACAGCTATTTTTACTACTCTAATATTACGTATCTATAGGAGGAGAAGCTGAAGTGATGGCTGCCCTAATTGGTTCCTTATGGTTGCGATGCTGGCCATGTGTAGATACTAGCCCGACTTCCCCTAGATTTACGGTCTCAGAAGACCTTTCCTTACAGATGTTCATATTCTAGGTATGTTGGAATGTTTAAGTGCTGTAGGGCATTTAGATTAGCCTGGAAGCCATTTATAATTACCTGGGTGTACTTACTCCTTTTACTGGTATCTAGAAACTTGACACTAAAACCATCATGCTGCCATAGAGTAATGACATAGTGCCTGCTGTTCTTTTCTGCTAAGTCAATGACGGGAGATAGTATAGCCATCTCTATCATTTGTACTTCTTGGGCCATAACTGAGGTTATACGCTTGCGTTGGGTATAAGGCATAGTTCCTGTTTCCTCAAACTTCTTGAGTTCCCCTTTGCTCATACCTGTTTTGAAGTAGTTATTAGGAGATGGAGAGATACCTGCTGCTAAGGAATAGTATCGTCCTTGTGGTATGTTAGCTAGCCTGTCGATCTCTCTTTCACGGGCATCAAATAAATCTCGCACTAACCAAATAGCAGAAAACTTAGCACCAGCACCTGTACCAAATAACTTATCGTACTCTACTGCGATACTTGCCTCTTGCTTGCCGAATACAACACTGTACAGGCTCTCTTTGAAAAACCTCTTAGTTTCATCATATTCATTAGGCTCTACAGGGAATACATCAAAGAATAAGTCCCATACACTATTGCGCTCGCTGAGGAACTTATGGATGCTTGGTATATTCCATTTACTACTAACAATTGCTAATTGACTAGACTTAATATCAAACTCAGTCCAGCCTTTACATAACATTTTTCTATACTGACGGGGCAATCCTGTTATAGAAACACCTTCATCATATAACCGCCAACTATTATTAACACCATGTAACATAGGTTTTCTTACCTCTCTTAAACAATCTACTATTTCTAAATAAACTTTCTTTTTAGTCTCAGCTAAATCAATTTGCTCTAGTACATGCTGTTCAACAGTATCTATATTGCTATCAATGATTTTTATGAAGTGCTTAATATCAACCTTCATCATGTATAGAAATATCTTCTCAGCACCTTTACGTACTCGTCTACATTTTCTAAGAGCATCAAGTTCTTCTCTTAGC
>JAAUYG010169851.1_pt1 | contig 20920 bp, 14 predicted proteins | sample 7278091 | NCBI WGS metagenome assembly JAAUYG01 (sample SAMN14350201, study PRJNA611818) | marine sediment metagenome | isolation source: surface marine sediment (0.6m) | place: French Polynesia: Moorea | collected 2018-08
CAGGATTATATAGTCACCTGACTCATCTCGGTTACATAGCTGCTTAGCTGCTTTCCGATTTGACAGGATTATATAGTCACCTGACTCATCTCGGTTACATAGCTGCTTAGCTGCTTTCCGATTTGACAGGATTATATAGTCATCTGACTCATCTCGGTTACATCGATGCTTAGCTAGCAGCTGCATGGTTTTTAGGCGTAAAAGTAAAGAATCCCCGTTTTACTATTCTTGACAGTATCCGGTCACAACCCACTGACGTTTTACTGTTTTGACATTTTGTTCACTTCGTCCGATGTACATTGTGTAACATGCTGAAAATTAAAGTGCGAGATAAATGAGTGCTACTGTGATTTCGGTCGTTCATCAACGATTGCGCATCCGTATCTTTTCTTTACTTCGTCTGGGTCACTTATTGGCTGAGCAATATTAATGAAATACTCTTTAAACACTAAGGTCACTTTTGGGGTTGGCAACAATCATCCGCCAAAGACACATATAATAGGCTGCCCGTTTGTTTTTACTTGAAATTAATGGACGTACGCAGTCCCAAAACATTGGGACAAACGTTCGTCGTTTAGCAGAAAAATGAAACATTATTTAACTTTTCCAAAGTAAAAACGACCACCTGGTACCCAGTCACTGCGCAAATGTTAAACGTGATTTTCATAATTACTATTTTTTTTAAAGTCGATTGTACTTGGCTGTGAATCTGGCGAGAATATATCAACGTTTATCTTTATTAAGGTTGAATTAACAATGACAATTTACAATAGAACTGCAAACATGACATATATCTATATACTTGTAAGAAATAAAAAGGATAAACAAGCACAAAGGCACTGACTAAATTAACACCTTGCTAAAATTACTTGGACACTTTCGTATACTACATGGGATAAAAGAGTCCATGAAACGGTTTGTCCGAGCCAGAGGAAATGTAAATTTTTTCTTGGTCCTAGTATTGTGCTCGCTGTCATCAGTCGCTGGGAAAAGACCTATAGTTTGCTGCCAGGTTTTGAAATTACATTAAAATATTTTCACACAGCAATTTAAGTCCCGTCTGTCCTGTAATGTGGGTATGTATCATCGGGAAACAGTTGTCGTAAGACCAAAGTAGCTAATTTATGGGCGTGAACGTGCTTGTCAATTGACAAGCCTCATGTCTCGGCCCGTTCCTTCGCAGATTTCCATCACAAAAGTCTCCTGCCAGTGTATCGGGGCTTTGTAACGACCCGATTCACATTACTCGCCAGAATAGCTACATGTAGGCAACCGCTGGCTGCAACAGAAGGACGGGCAAGTTGAATTTATTATTAATGATAATTTTCCATTAATGTGTCTCGAGTCCAAAAAAATGGGGCTGTAAGCAATATCCCATTCAATTAATTCGCGGTCTTTCATCGTATGAGCCAGGAACGGAGAATTCGTTTTCCGTATCGATTAATGCCATGTAGAGTGATATCTCCTGAGTGTTCAACGGTTTCTCTTTCGATTAATCGTCACCATGGCTTATAAATCTTACAGCCGTGTGAATAAAAATGTTTGCTTCGATGCTTTTGCCCTTTTCAGGGATGATCAGTCAAATGTTTTATGTCGATTCTGCTGTTATATAACCTACCCATGCAGCTATTTTGCCCGCATTACGGAAGTTTACTGGGCTGAACGAGGTTAAGCACTACCGAACTTCCAAATCAACAATACTCCATGCGAGAAAATGAAGAATTTTGAGAGGAGGATAATCACAAGTAGTCGATGCAGTTACGTTTTAAACCTTTAAAACTGGATTTGATGTCTGCAGTACGTCTTCAGGCGAGAATAACGACAGCAGGCTCGTTCATGAACACAAGAAATATGAAGAACTTACAGCTGACCCATGTGGCATGCCTCTGTCTGTTCTGGTGCATCGTTATGCCTTGGTGGAATCTAACGGGCTGCTTGGCTTACAGTAAGTACATCTGACTCTACCATGGCATGAAGATCTGGGCTGGAGTTCTCGAAAATATTTGTCTAAGATTTGACCTAAGTCAACGATCTGAGCAATGCGATTGACTAAGAATCTGACTTAAGTCTAAAAGTTAGAACGTAGTATTTTCGCGAACTCAGGTCAGGATAAATGAGCTTTTTGAAACGTGCAACTTATATTTATGTATTTTGCTAACACATATTCATTTTTCTTGTTTTTTTACCGGTATATGCTTACGGCTAATAGGGGTTATAGTGCCGCAAGCATATATATCGGTGAAAAAAAACAAAATGAATATGTGTTAGCAAAGCTAATCCACACACACCCCATCTCCGCTCAACAAATGCAAACGAGCATTAAAAGCAATAAGCCTGGGGTGAGGGGTTTGATGAACCAAAAAGGGCTGTGAGCACAATATTCAATGTCTCGTTCGTTCCTAAACACCGATTTGCAACAGAAATGTACATTATACTAGAGTAGAGTTTAAGAGACCTTTAAATACTAATACTTTCAAGAGAACTTGGCCTGAAGCAGGGAAGGACCAGTAAAGTACCACCGACGTAACAAGTTCGAATGACACTGCGTATTGTTCTGTAATAGTACCACAGTTTGTGATACCATATTTCCGTAGCTTATACAAAACACATTTTGTGGTACCGTATTGACAAAATATAGGCTACAGGTTTAGTTTGGCCATATTTGCATTGATTTTACAACAGAAAGTATACACCGCGTGCAGTGTACACAAAGAAAATCAACTAGATAGGAATTGTTAGTATGCAGGTACATGTAAATGTAGTATTATGTTTTTCGCGAACACCTTCGGTTAAAAATGTTCTGTGGGGTTCAAAATATGTTTACACAAAGGTTAATACGAACCCATTTAAACTACTTTTAACCAGTAGTCAGAAAAGTTTTCTATCCCATGCACTGTACATGGCCTTGAAGATTCATCGCATGGAAAGTTCATTGAAATAATTGCATAAATTGAATTATGCATTGACATGCGCCTATGTTTTGATGCTCTGTTCTGCGGTCAGTGGTACCTATAAACTTATGCCACAAATTTATAAAACACGAGTTCAGTGAAACCTGGGAATTAGGGACACCCAAGGGGACTGAGGAAAAGTGTCCTGTATTCTAAGGTGGTCTTATTTCTCAGGTCCATTTCCACATACTGAATACGGCTACGGACTGAAGTAGCTGTCCTTAATTCCCAGGGTGTCCCAATTTCTCAGGTGGTCTTAAAGACAGGTTTCACTGTATATGAAGGTTTCATTAACAAGGACAAAAGCTGAAAGCACGAGTTCTCTTATTACCAGATGAGACGTGTCCATCAGTTGCTTGGCACCAGACGGAATACAACCCTCATCGCGTCCCACAGTCCATGTGCTATATGTCCAGCTGCGGGAGGCAGAATTTTACCAATGCTATTGCTTTCTGTAACAGTAACAATGCCAAGTTACCACAGCATTGGAAGCAAGGCGGTCGAAGGGAAACGGCTTACCGGCAAATGTCCGTAGCAGCGAACGTGGACGGACTGAAGGATCTCTTTTGTCCCAACCCCCCCAACAGCGAAATAACCACGTAAGTGGAGCGTGAATGTTTTAGGGTAAATACACGACTCGTTAAGTTGTACTACATGATAGGTTTAAATGACTGCTTCTGATTATGCTTGCTCCAGTACAATATACCTTAAAGCGGAGTGAATCAGGCAATGTCTGAGTTGTCGGCTCCAGCATACCCGGTAAGTTTATCTGAGATGATAATTCAGCCCAGTAAATTATTGAATGTAATTCAAAAGCAGTCGACAAATATACGACAAATACGCCTATATTTCGCATCCAGCGTCGTTTATGCCATCATATCAATTTAGGTGTACTGAAATGGCACATCAACATTCACCGCAGCAGAAATATGCAACATACGAAATACATGTACGTCGATATCATAGTGAGAATGAAACTTTGAATGAAACTTAATTCTAAAAAGAAAAAAACAACAACACTTTGCAGAGGTACCCACAGCTGGATGGGTCTACAGTTTTCTGGTGACACATGGAGATGGCTGGACACAGGAGCGATCGGGTCTTTCAACAACAGTGGGACAGCGGATGGAGACTGCGTTGTGGTCAGGTTCCACGGCGGGCCTGAATATTTGGGTTCCTGGCACGAAGAACCGTGTGACGAAGAGGAAGGGGTAGTATGCGAAAAGGCACCAGATATATGTAAGTAATATAAGGTTCAGGTAAAAACCGGTAAAAAGATATTTATAAGCTGCTGCCACCTGTGGTTTTGTTTGAGTAGGGACTTATGAACTATATGTTTTTGTGTTCTGTAAATTCGTTGAAATACGTGTGAGAGAGAGAGAGAGAGAGAGAGAGAGAGAGAGAGAGAGAGAGACTGTGAGCACGGTGAAACATCCGCACACCTGGTGGAACCACGTGACATCACTAGTCAGACCTTTCAATACAACGGAAGTTGCACCACTCCTGGACTTCCGGGCCACAGCTGTGATGTACGCGGGGTGAAACCACCTTGAAGTGCTACGTTGGAGGCGTACGTTCTACATATACAGTAAGTACATAGCTATCAAATACATGCCGTGCTCTGGCATGCTAAGCTGAAGCTATACAAGACATACCAGTACAACTCTACGCATCTGACAGACAGGACTGCCGTGACTATCATGATGGGTCAGGTTGAGTCTTACCACAAGCGCTTAATTTGGATCTGTTTATTTTTTTTTGCATATATATCTATATGACATTATGTATATATACACGTATATAGGTATACTATGTATGTCAAAAATTCAGATCCAAGCGCTCGTGAGTCCTACCAAACCGTACGTATTGGGGGCAATGTTCTCTTGTTCTTGGTTAAAACGTCTCAATATAAGACGTCTTATACCAAAAATATGCATTTGTTACATTTAAATCTTACATTTGCAAATCCAGAGTCAGGCACGCCCGTTTTTTCTATTCGCTTAACTACGTATATGTCCTTCAGAAAGTGATCTTCTTATATTGATGTTGTTCTCTAGCAACCATTACAATACACAAGAAAAGAGCTTGCAGTGAGCCAACCGATATACTGTCGTCGACGTGTTACATTTGCTTCAGCATTTCACATAAGATTGGACAAAATGCACACGACTGGACAACAGGGAAAGCGGTTTCTTCGAAACGAATACAGATTGCACAGGATATGTTCCAGGTAAAGTTAATATATCCAAAGTTTCTGTAATCGTCAATAATTGACACAATGTCCGTGCTTTATGTTGCGTTCTTGTCTCAGCACATTTTGGTGATCAGAAGCGCGGAGTTAGAATTTTAATGCACAACGTATTGCTGCTTAGTGTTCTCAATATGTTGACTGTACTGCAAAATGTTGAATACAATGTGTTCCTACAAGAAGAGACATTGAAAGGGTAACACACATACACTGTATGGAGAGCGCCAATGCAATAATAGCAATGTGTAACACATACAATGTATAGAGAATGCCAATGTAATAAGTACGAAGACCTACATTACAAACGCTTATATATATACAGGTACAGAAAATTTACACATCTTTCTCACTACTTTTCCAGCAATTAATCTTTAAAGCCTCACAGAAAAAGCTACTGGGACCGCCGATATTTAAAGTACCACAAAACCAAATCCGACTTGTCAGATTTCGGATCATATCTGAACGGTTATACCTGCAGAGGACGAAAATACCATCACTGAAAGCAAGATGCCCCATTTCTGGGTGATGAAAGGTGGCTTAGGAGGCCGGGAGATTTGCATCTTCGTGAACAAAAAATATACCAAAGCTCCTTGTTCCGGCTTTAGAATACCATGCTACATGGAGAGACCAGACACTTGCATAAAACAGCGTCGTTACGCATGTACTGTACTCAGGACATCCCATTACTCGTGAGCTCGCTACAGCTCTAGCGCAGAATAATAAAGGTGACACATCTGTTTTGCTGCCTCAATTTGATTTTTAAACATAAATTACTTTCAGACGTCTTCCCATACTAGTAAGAAATGGAGAGTTGGTCGAGTAATAAGTAACTTCGCTCACTCAGGCTCTTGTCGCTTTCTAACGCCACATTTGTATATGATGGGGCGAGGAACGAGTCGCTGGAAGGCGCAAGGTGACCAAGGTGTAATAATAAGAGTGCGGCTGCAGATGTGTGGGTCACGCTTTGAAACCAATCAAGTGTACTTTCATCTTTAATTGCCCAAACGCTGCGTGTCCCAATTTAGCCACTTGGGCAAGAAAGGGACTAAAACAGATCATTTCACCTTTACATGAGGCACATAGTAACCACAACATACAGTAATCTGGAGGCGGGGGGGGGAGGGGGTATTTGGGGGACATTGAGGAAAAAGACCTATATCGTGAATTCGATGATACGTAAGATCACCGAATACCTTAAAATCAAATAACCTTTTTTTTCAAAAGTGGATAATTTTAATTCTCCTCTATAATTACATGTACTATAATTGAAAAGACATATGGCACAATCGGTCTTCTGTCATACAGTGATCAGTTTCATAGCAAGTGATCAGTTTCATAGCAAGTTACACTGAATCCTACATCGCAGATCTGTTTCGATACCCAGGCCATTCCGCAGATCTTTGATGGTGTCATTCTCAGTGCCGTGATCACCTCTTTCGAAGAGCACATATTTCGTGGCCCACATTCTAACTTTTTACACCATAGCATACCTTTGACAAGATACAGAAACTGATCTGGGAAGGGTAGGGTAATATTCCGACCATATATCCAGTGGCACTCACTAACCCGCATTGGCAAATAAGCTACAATAAGTTCATCACGTGATGCATAAAGGTGAATAAATGTGATATAACCGTCAGAAGACAAGTAGTTTTGTGCCCACGAAGTTGTTCTTGAAATATACTGTAAGCGATATGGAGAACTACTGGTAAAAATAGAGGTTCTTTGTCAGGGTATCACTTTGTAGAGCTAGCTGTTTGAAAGGTGTAGAATACCTGTCAGAGGTGTTTGCTTCAAGCATTCTTCTGCAAACCTGTAAAAACAAAGACACGTGGAAAACACAAAATACAGGTTGGTATTTTCAGACTTCAGTGAATGCTTAGCATTTCTATTTCGGCATTTCTATTCAATCATATGCAAGACTCTACCTGTGACCAAAACTACGTACGGTTGTCTAGTCGGCCTGGCGTTCTAGAAAGTGGATAAATTTAATATTAATATTATGCTGTTTCGTTAATCTCCAAAGAGACTTTCGGAAATAAAGTTCATCCATCCATCCATCCAGGGGTGGAGAGAGCAGCCTCCCCGTGGCCTACCCTGGGTATCAGGTCTTGTCGGACATTTTGTTCCGACTGGGCCTGATAGCGAATGCTCTCACACAGTGCAGTGCTTAGACTGTAGTGACTTGAATTGACGTTGCAATCGTTATCACCTGTTGGCACGGTATGACCCTTTTGGTGTTGATGTGCCGTTAAACTTTGATAACACTCACTCACTGACTCCCGGTGTAGCAGGAAAAGGTGGCCTTTAATCTCCCTAATGAAAGTGGCCGCCATCAAAATGTTATCACAGAAAAACGGAGAGGAGTCAACATCAATGCTATTCTAGGGCAGGGAACACACCCGCCGGGGACAATAACCCCCCACATACATATGTTCCTGCTGTTGTGAAATGTTAATTTGATAAGTAGTACTTGAGAGGCGTGTTTTTCCTCCCCAAACTATACTAAACTATTGTGCTAACCACGTATAAAGGGAGGACATATTTCCCATACTGAGTAGTTTTAGCGACTTTTGTTTAATTAACTCTTTAGAAATCGGACGGGTAGTTCCTCGTCTGATGAATATACATGTATCTACATGTGAGTTTTCTGTATTTGTGCATGTTTCATACATGGTGCTTTCCATAATAAGGGCAAATACTCAGGATGAGGATGATACGTGAACTATTTCTTACCAAACTCTACATGTTGTTTTCGTGTATAAATGTTCCATATTAATACACGATTTTGACTCTTACACGTACATCCCCAAGCGTGGATCGGACCGATTGGATGTTTGTGTTTTAATAGTCTGCGATGTTTGTCTTTTAATAGTCTACTCAATGTCCATACTGCCAAGTACCGTTCATGTTGTGATGGGACTTTTTATTTCTTTTTTATATATAGTCATGCTATATAAATAATTGAATATAATCTGCAAACGTGCTTACCAAAATGTATCCATGCAAACTATTGAATGTATTATTATGTTTTATCTACTTCCATGGTATAAGGAAAGCGCATGCATGTACTTCATTAGAAACTTTTGGGTGATTTGGGTTCCTGGCTAAATTGTCAGTCTTGTCTGGGGCTGTCGTAAGTCGACTAGAAGCTCGTATAATTTTAGCCATATACAAATAATGTAGAAAGTCTGATATATAAAGTTTACCGTCATCTGACTCCTGCGATGTTTTCTGGTTTCTTTATATATTAATTAGACGAAGGTAGCCAATGTGCATGAAGCATGATTACCGCTTTATTTTATAGGTATCGCCTTCCTACGGGACGATCTACCGGCCCCGTAGCATAGTGGTTAGAGCGTCCGCTCGGGGTGCGGGAGACCGGGGTTCGATCCCCCGACGCGTTACACCACCAAAGGCGTAAAAAGTGGGAGGTTTGCGCCTAGCGCTTGGCATTAATGAGTTAGGCCACCGACTGGTCTGCTCGGAGTCAGTATAATGGTCTGAATGATTCCTTTCTGCTCACCATTGACTCGGTGGCTTGGCACCCCAAAACTGTCGGTCGCAGATCGTTCGGCCCAAACAAGACTGGTCCAAATTAACTCACCACACCTACCATGCCTACATACGCATATACCTGCATGCACCACCGAATCCAACTTGCAGTAGGAGATATGACCATAAGTGGTTGAAAACCGACGTCAAGCCTGATCCCCCACCCCACCGCCACGGGACAATGAAGCGCTGTACTATTCTGTAACATGTGATGTACATGTTAATACGTCCCTCATAATCACGGCGTATGTATGCACGTTTCCGTCACTCAGCACACTTGCTACATGGACTGACTGAACATGTCAAAGGGATCAAAGACACAACGGATAATCTATATACGTGAATAATGTATTGTGGTGTTCTGTAGTGAGTGTATATGGGAATTGAACTACAAGATTAGTCAGAATTGCCACACCACAGCAAAAGGAGCTCCGGGCTGCCGCTTCAATACCGGCACTCGGCACCTGACCCAAAAATGGGCACATAGCAATGCGTCCTTTTTATACCTACATTTTCAGTTGACAACTAACCCAATGGCATCCGTGGGAGTCCTAGGAGACCCGAAGAGTGCCGCTAGGGAGCTGCCGCGAACCCATGCGCCCAGGAAAAAAGAGCTTTTGCGGAAAAAAAGCGAATTGTGATGCAGCACCGAAGCCCAGTACGCTACAGACTAGACGACGCAGGACAGCTGCTTGGGGTGTTGTTCTGACGGTGTGTATCCATGCATGTTGAGTTACCGGTATGCGTATGCCTATATCCATCCATTGACGCATCAGCGGGGATGTATCCTGCGATATGGTTGTATATATAACAGCCCAGTGGAGCACTGGTGCTCAAAGAGACTTTGTGCCAATGGTCTGTGCTGATGGAAATTGCTGGATCGGGTGCAATTCAGTTGTTGGATCGGGTGCACTGTGGTATTCGAGGTGTACCACTTGATTGATTTAAAAGTTACGTATCCAATCGGCGACAATTTGTTTCATAATGGTATCCTTTCTGGTATTGAAAACCTTCCCTGTGTGGTATCCCCCAGAGGCCTGTTGTCGGTCCATTACTATTTATAATGTATATATGTTAATGACCTAAATCAGTCTCTAAAACTAGTAAAATCCACTAGTAAAATTTGCTGATGACAATAATATTTATGCATCTGGACCACTTCGTGTACCTGTAGCTAATACCGTAAATGATGGTCTTTCAATGTTAACAGAGTGGTTTCGTTCTAATAAGTTATCTCTAAACATAGGTAAAACTAAATTCATGGTTTTAGCAAAAGAAAATCCAGTAACGAGATTGTACTATCTATAGGTGGGTATAAACTGGAGCGTGTGGCTTATTTTAAAATCCTTGGCATGATTGTAGAAGAAAAACTGTTGGTCAGACCATGTAGATTTATCTGGAGAGGAAAATTAGTACCACCTAGTGCGCAATAAACAAAGGGCGGAAAAGTTAAACAGTTTAACTTTAAGGCATGATTTAAACCTGATAAACTATTATTATTCACTATTCTACCGTCACCTGTCATGTGGGGGACAGCAACCAAAATAAGAATAAATAAACTAGTAGTATTACAGAAGAGGGCTGTTCATGTTATATGCGCATCCGATTACCTTGCACCAACGGTATATATTGGCAGTCGAATTGTGAGACTAGACGAGCTGACGAGCTAATTTCTGCCTTGCGCGATTTGCATTCAACAACCAAATCAACTACTCTCAGAGACGCCCCTAGTGAATTAATATGCAAGCAGTGAGGCAGTACAGCAATACAATACACGCCAACCATAAAAATGCTATGTGTACGGAAGCGACATACAACCCTGGCATCCAACTGGTTTATTCATAAATATATTGATTTCTGCAATGCCTTGGCCCTACATCTGTTCGAGGTGCTCACCACTTTACTATGTTGGGGGACATCCCGATGTTCCGACAGGACACTGGCGGGACAGTCCATTGGTCCGACAGCACATTAGTCCGGCAGCCTATTAGTCCGACAGCCATTTGGTCCGACAGCCCATTGGTCCGACATATCTGTCAATTTCTATTGTAAATTCACACAGTATTGTGCCCATTGGTCCGACACCTATTGGTCCGACAGCCCATTGGTTAGACCTATTTTCCATTAGTACTATGATTTAATTTAACAGACACACTAAAAATAACTAGTGGAACTGATGTAATAAATATACATGTATTTTCTTTCTTATTAAACCCCGCCCCAGTCCGTGTGTAAATAAAGCATCTCAGTCTGACAAAAGTTTTTAACCAACTTAATTTTTGGTGGCAGCTTCCCTTTGAGTCGGAAAGAAATGATCAGATTTTGAGGAAAATAGCCCCCGGGAAAGGGTGCGTTTCGATGGCCCGAAATTGTGTCGAAAGATGAAAAATAGGGGGGGGGGGGGTTAAGTCCCAATAACAACTCAATGGTGCCAGACATGAGGTTGCTATTAGACACGAATAGAAAGTCGTATATGGGGAGTGCAACAGCACCATTAGATTTGATCTTGAATAACAATGAAAGGTCAAATTCAACGTGACTCTTATTTTGAGTGCTTATATTTCGTAAAGAAGCCTAGATAGGCTTATGCTACTATTAAACACCAATAGGAAATAGGCTTGGCACCCAAAAATTGTCCGACGTAGATCGTTCGGCCCAAACAAGACAGGGCCACACTAAATCACCACCCCTACACCTGCATACACCACCGAATCAAACTTGCAGTCGGTGATATGACCATGAGTGGTTGAAAGCCGACTAAAAGCCTGATTCACGCCCACCCCCCAATGGGAAATAAAATATGGCGACTCCAACGGCACCATCCGATAAGACCTTGAATGACCTTGAAAGATCAAAGTCAAGGTTACTTTCATTTTGAGTGATAGGAAATCTGTCCCTTATGCATATATATGCCGGTACCGTAATGTTACATACAATAATTAATTGGCAGCGGGAATTTACGCTGTCCCAGCGATCTTTCTTATTTTTAGTTCTCATCGCCAGCTTCATTTTCTTGTCAAGCAATCGACGTGGCAGTACATTAGATGCCTGGATATATAGAGTTTACTGATATACCGTTCAAATTGCAAACTGTAACTTAAACATACGCTATAAGTACCCATTTTACAAAAAAACACGAGCTCGTGGCATTGTCCAATCATTGGCACAGATGAGAGCTCTTGACCAATGGTACATTTTAGACAAATGTATATTTTTTTTAGTTTTAAGCCTTATATTACCCACAAAAAGCCCATAATCACGGTCGAAAACTCTCTAGCTGGCCGTAGAGCAAACCGGATTAAAGTTTGGAAGTCATGGGTAGTTTTCTTTAAATGAAAAATAGTTAATCGTGGAGTGAAACAGATGAATATAAATAAACCTTCGCCTATAAAAATAGCAAGGTACTCCACATCAGCAACATGGCCATTAGGCATGACACTTGATGTGGTTAAGCACCACAAGCAGGACGAAAAGGTCTATGGGCCTCTTGTTTAGGATGTGGCATTACGAGGGACGCCGTCAAAAGCCTCTTGGAAGTCGATGAAACAGCAGTTATGAAGTTTGGACTAAATTTAACGTAACTGCTCATGATGGTACATATCATGAAGATGTGGTGCTCCAATGCGCCTTAACGGTCCTGTACGGCGCGGTATATAGTGCAACGTGGACCACGCCCAACGGCTACTTCAAATCGAGTCACCTGGGCGGTGTAAATGTGGTGACGTGTATGGAGTTGTCTACGATAATGGACCGGAAAGACTTCATGAAATTATTATCAGGAGAGTTTCACCGTCCCTAAGTTTCTGATCGTGCTATAAGTTCAGAGGTATATGCAACCTTCTTTAAACGTAGAACAACACTTTTTTTCCAAGGCCAGTGTATTCAAAATGGCTCATTCTCGCAAGTGAGTTTTCCAAATGTAGGAATACCATGTAACCCTCCCTTTGATTCAGCGGTAAGACGTTCAGCTACATATCTATGGTACCTATCTGTGGTATCTATATCTAGTCTGTCGTAGCTTTATGTTTACGTTATTTACCGCGCGCTGCTTGCTCCAGTTTAGCAATCATTTGAGCAGAAAAAGGGCATAAAACAAATGATTTTATTCGTACTCGACGTGACACACGTAGATGTAAAACAAACAATTTAATACAGGTAATACAGACACTAAAGCATGCAAACCAACGCTACTTCATCTCTCATCTGTAAAATGTTTCGTGAGACACAAAGAATTTGCAAATTAGGATGCTACATGGTAATGATCGTCTTTCGCAATGATATCTTCTTTCAATAAGAACAAGAGACCCATTAGCCTTGTCGCTCTGCTCGAGGTGCTTAACCACTTGCCATATGCCATCCAGTTAAGTTTCATGCCTAGATAACCACCATGTTGCTGATATGAAGTACCTTGCTGTTTTTAACAGGTGCAGGTTTAATTACATTCATCTGTTTCACCCCAAGATTAACTGTTTTCCATATATTTAAGGTTTAAGCTTTCCACTTACTACCAGGTCAAAGGTACGGTCCACTATTGTCCAGACCCGAATTGCACTCGTGTCAATCTACGGCCAGGCGTTTTCGAGTTACAGGTCATTTGAGACAAGTACACTGAGTCACTCTAAAATGACCTTGAACATTAAAAGGTTCAAGGTACCCCATGTACAACTACCCCCCAAGTCCCACATTTCAATTCTTTTTGCTCTACGGTCAGCCGTTTTCCAGCTACAGACCATTTTGAGACAAGTGCACTGAACGACCCCAAATGACCTTAAACACTACAAGGTCGAGGGTTTCCCATATACATACCCCCCGTCCCAAAATGCAATCCGTTTCTCTCTGCGGCCAGCCGTTTTCGAGTTGCAGGTCATTTTAAGACAAGTGCACCGAGTGACCTTAAATGACAAAACACTAAAAGTCAAAGGTACCCCATATACATACCCCGCAAAATTTCAATCCGTTTTGCCCTATGTCCAGCCTTTTTCGAGATAAAATTTTGAGACAACTACGACGAATGATCCCCAAATGACATTAAACACTGTAAGGTCAACGGTACCCTATATATGTTGTATAAGCACTCCCAAGTCAAAGCAATATCACCCCCCCCCCTTTTTTTTTGCTCTATGATTAACCATTTCCAAGATATTGACAATTTTTAATTTTCCCACTTTTTTAATTTTAATTTAATTTTAAGTTTCAACCTTTTCAAAAACAAAAATTAAATTTGAAATTTCAAAATCCCAATAGGTCACCTTTGTGAGGAAATATCGCAGTGAACATTTACAAAAGGTTTGCTCGAAAAAAAAACCAAAAACATAACTGCAGGGGTAGCGTTTTTTACATTATCACTCCCATAGGGTTCCATGTTAACGAAATCGAAAAACTTTAAGGTCATTAAAATTCAAAAGTCCAAAATTTTGAAAAACAAGGGGAATTAAAATGGTCTGGAGGTTATGGTGAATACATTCATTTCTATCAAATTTGGCGTTAATTCGCTTGATGGTTTTCGAGAAAACGAGTTTTACGTACGATGGACGGACAGCGGCAGACGGCCGCACCGTTACAATAGCTCTGCTGACACACTCAAGCAGAGCTAAAACTATGGGCAGTCGAATCTTATAAATACAACGCCGTGTCCAGTAAATGGAAAAATACAAAAAGAATATGTGCTCACCGACCTCAGATATGTATCAAACACGATACATGTAAGTCTTGAATACACCAGCCGTATCTGTTTAGGGGGGAACAAAGCATGCACCACTCACGTACTAGGCTATTTACACATTGGACGAACTATCTTGCAGCTTCTAGAAGACGAAGATTGACTTCAGAAGAGCGTTCAAAAAAAAAAAAAAAAAAATATGCGGAAGCCAAAACTTTTATTTATATAGAGTAAACAACTATTGCTACCGCTCAAGCACGTGCAAAATACCACCGATCACCTCCCCATTAAACGGGTCTTCAGAGTCTTCCGTCTTTCGGCTGGGAGACTTAGAAGACTTCCTTTTTCAGAAGCGGCTTAGAAAAAGCGCACAGAAGACCAACTTCTTCTGGAAGGTACAAACAAAGTTCGCCCAATAACACAGGGAGGTACGCCACTACGTACACTAGGACTCAGATCCTGGTTTTTTTTTTTTTTTTGAAGTAACACCAGTGCAAAGATTTCTAGCGAGCAAAATACCTGTTCAAATAGCAATCAACATGTAAGAGGTAATTTTGATCTGCGACATAATGAAGTAATGCCCGGTCATATTTTTGACCGCACACCTACGGTGGTTGTACGTCGTATTTCTGACTATAAATACAATGTACACTATCGATATAAAAGAAATTGTTCTGAGACCAGTTCAAAATATTACAGACAAAAAACTAATGTTAAAGACCATTATTATAAAGACTATTCTGACGGTATTTCTATCTACACTTGTACACGAATAATCTTCTTTGTATGACGGTGTAGTCTCTGCTGAAGTTGCTTATTACAGGATGGCGTTGATTGGGACTCGTGCTATTTCCAAAGTGGTTATTATACGACTGGATAGCTGGCATATGTTGCAATTCCGCACTGGTTGCTGCGGTTGCGTGCCATCATGATGTAGCCAGCAGATCCCCAGCGTGTTCCCCAACTGTCAAAAGAAAGTACACATTCTTTTCACCAACAGTGCCGCTGTCACACCAGTATCAGCAGCAGTAGCAGTAGTAGTAGTAGTAGTAGCAGCAGTTGTAGTCGCAATAGTACTAGAAGTAGGAATAGTCGCCGCCTTCGTCGTCGTCTTTGTCGTCGTCGTAGTAGTAGTAGCAGTAGCAGCAGCAGCAGCAGTAGTAGGAGGAGGAGGAAGAGGAGGAGGAAGAGGAGGGGCAGCGGCAGGAGAAGCAGCAGCAGTAGTTGTTTATAACAGCACAAATAACAGGAGGAGGAGCAGCAGCACATATCATAGTTTCTCTCCAAACGTCAGTCACGTTCATGTTTTATCGGCCATATACCTGTTTTTGACAAGCCAGTAATCCTGCCCGCTGACTGTACCGTATCCCACCACGAGAACAGCATGGGTAAGGGTACTTGTCTTGCATCCAGTGTCATTATACACGCCTGTATATACAGAATGAACAAACTAAACATATCTATAGTGTCATTTGTATGATATACCTATATGTAAAGAAACATGAGTTTGAAAGAAATCATTTTCTGTGTCACGTGATGTATTATTCTATTAATGTAATAAAGTAGTTTATGTACTAAGTAGTTATTCTATTACATGTAACAAATGCAGGAGGTTCGACACACTTTTGTATAGACAAAAAGTAAGAACGGTGACCTACATTTAGCTTTATATTGACAATGATACTGATTTCAAGCTTCAATATACATGTGTGTATATCAAAATTAGAAAAATGACATTTTTAATTCCTTGTGATATTGGCTTGAATTTGTGTTGTTTGGTCCAAATCCCCTTAGGTGCCATGTAAATTCTTGTCTAGAAACCTCCGAAAGTGACCCATATTTCTGTAGGTATATTTTTATTTAGACAACGGTGACCCTATATGTTGCAATTGTCAAACTAATACACATTTGAAAAGTGCGTCGAACCTCCTAATTACCAAAATCAAGGATCATACAAGCAAAGAATAAGCGTCGACAGCATTTTATTGTTCATCATCGTCGTCGTCGTCATCATCATCATCATCATCATCATCATCATCATCATCATCATCATCATCAAGCAGTGTACCTCCTGCATAGTGCTGAAAGGATTTTCTGCTGGCGTCTATAGCGACGGCTACCGGACCCACAGTGGCCACCGCCTCCTGTAGATGACTCTCCTTCCCCGGGGGGAGCTGTACCCAGGTAGACAGGGTGGCGCCAACGCACGTATCCCTGTAACGGCAGTTCCTCTCCTGCAGGACAAAGTAACTTGCTAATTTGCGCTCATTTCCGCTCATATTTTAATGCAATTTAACATATGTGGATATTCTAGCCAGATGTATCGTGAATCATATTTTACACCCAGTGTGTGTATCTAGACATAAATATACTTCAAACAGATTATCCCATACTTTTAAAAATGTAAATATACACGACGTTAAAAGCTCAATAAATTCAGACCGTAGACTCTACTAAGGCCATGTACTAATTTAAAAATGAAAAATATTGGAATAAACAAAAACTAAGGGTTGCGCCACACAGGTTTAGTGACTATAGGTCCAGAAGGTTTGGGTTGCAACAAACACAGAACTTCCTTTCATGTACGCACTGTCAAAACTGTACGACAGATCACTATATAAGAAAATGACGTGTATATGAACTTACAACTGCTTGATACGGATAGCAATGTTCCGTATCTATTCCGCCGTTGTGTCTTATGTATTCGTAGGCTTGGATCATGTTGCCGCCACCACAGCCATGGTTGCCATAGCTACTCGAACAGTCGACCAGGTTCTGTTCACTAAGAGACACGAGGCGGCCAGATTTCCGGTAATGCTGGCCTTCTAGAGTACCGGTCTGGAAACGACGACAGATCCTGACTAAACAGATCTCTTCGGTTGAAGATCCGATCTTGCCCATTATGTTAATTTGTACAGCCAGTTTAAATGGGGACGGGATGTCGCAATGTATCTACACTGTAGGAATTGAAATGATCCGGTTTATGCCTTTTTTTTCTGCACAAATCCCTGGATTGCAGGATAAACTGGGCAAAGAGGCAAAAGATGACGATGCCCAACAGAGTGGCTTCGAATTCCTGACCAACTGATCTGAAGCCCAGTCGTAATTACCGCTTGGCCAAAGCGGGGCTCGTTGTGCACATACACTACACAAAAAGTTCACGATATAAAACATCCGTGACTTTTTTTGTGTAGTTCATATACGCTATGCGTGCACTATAGCATATATCAACTACACAAAAGAGTTAAACTTTTTGTGTAGTGTATGTACGACTCCCGGTACGACTATACGAACATCCAGCGTTCTTCCACCTTCCATTAATGTGGCTCAGGGTTGCGTCATTTAATAACTGCTATAGGCAGACGACACAAATCACAACGTAACGTTGCATGTCAGACCTGAATAAAGTACCCTATGATTTTGGAAGCTGAGAGCATATACGACTAATACTTTACGTGACAGAGGAATTCTGATAGCACTCAGCTAACATTTGTGAAAAAAATGCGTAAGTATACGTTCGATCTTAGGCCAAGAATCTTGCCATTGCTACTAAGACAAAAGACCCAAGAAATTCTTAGGGAACTAGCTGCTGGCCAGGTCCGTGGAACCAGGTATAAAAGGAAAATGGTGTTACGTCGAAGTCTATAACACACACAACAAATATATCTCTTAGGTGTATGAGTTTTTAGATGCTGTCACAGCTGTCAAGAACTAAGTCTTCCAAAGCGCCACATGTAAAGTGTATTGAATTGCATTTCTTAATTTTGTTTGTGTGATGGACGCTTTATATGTGCTTACGGTAGAGAATGCCCAGCAAGATCCACAGGTTCCCTGCAAGGTGAAGTAGCACTATTTATGTATAATAAAAGCAGTACACGATTTAATGACCGTTAGTATATTTTTATTTCTCTCTATCATTCCCAAACAGATTAGTTCTAAATGAAGTTATTTTTAAACATTTATCTTTACAACAAAACTACATGTAGACGTAATCAGCCTATATCAGTTCTCATATACAACCGTGCTTAATAAACCACAGTCACAAATAGAGAATCAAGTCATATGTGCAATACCAATCGGCGTATTTACAAAGCGCTTTGATGCTGGTGAAATATGGCTTTAGTATGCGCGAGTCCAGTCATGCTAGAAGAGCAACAAGTACATTGTGGTTTAAGTAACAGTTGTGTAATGTGTGGCATTGATACCTTTTCGTGGTTATTCGTGCAGTTGCGGATTTGTCACATTTGTCAGGCATGTGGATCTTCCACCATTGCAATATTGGCGCTGCTTATGTGGTCATACAGAATTGGCCTAGGACACAGCTGAGGATTTCTGATACATGTACCTGACTTTTGACGGGCGTGACGTAGCCTTCCTTCACCCAGTTGACGGATGACGGGATGTCTACGGGTATGTTTAGCGGCAGATAAGTCGTTTCACGGTCAGTGTGGTTAGAAGGAATGAAACCGGTCATCTTGGACAGGAACTCTGAGTTACTCTGCGAAGTAAACACGCAAAGGTAAACACAGACATTCAGTTAGATGGGTCCAACAACACAGTTTAGTGTATGTTTGGCAGATAAGCCTCCTTTTTTGGATGGATTATTTCTTATTTTAATAATAATAATAATAATAATAATAATAATAATAATAATAATAATAATAATAATAATAATAATAATAACAACTAAAATAATATAATCAGAGGCATTATTTATTGTTATTGAAACTGTAATCAACTTATTACACAAATAAAATATTGATACACGAATTGTTCAAGTTTTATTCGGCAAAAAGTTATTGCAAGCAGTCGCTCACACCACAACGACCCTAATAAACTACAAGCATATCACATAGGTAGAAACTCGACCTCCTTCGGCGACACATTAGTTACCAGATCTGTGAACTGGTTCACTCCCATCCAGTAGCTAGCTTCTCCCTTGGCGTAGCGAGAGTTATGGAGGCGTATCGTCTCCAAGTTGGCACGAAAAATTTCACGTCTCTGAAGTTCTTCCTCACTGCTTGTGTAACTCTTTTCTAATAGAGACAAGTGTTTCTAATAGAGACTAGCATGGTGATTAAATGCTAACGACGTTCAGTAGATGTACTGTGATATTAGTCATGTAAATTTGCACTTTAGAATGGAGTATAGCTTCATTAGTACAGCATTAATTTTTAATTATGAAGGCCCTAATGGGCCTCGTGTTTTAAAACCGAATACAATGCAATACATGTATATATATTTTCATTCCATCGACGTATTTTTTTACTATTGCCCACTCAAAATTAAACCCCAAGGAAATGAGGCTCAACGGACATGGCGGTGACGTGTAGAAGGAAGTTTTCAACCTCGCCATATTCATCCGCCTAATGGGTACTGACATGGAATACTTCCTGCGGATATTTTTATGAATGGTGCAAATGCCCCACCAACAAGCAACAACACTATAACGTTTGTTCTGCTATCCAAAGAGCGGTTGTCAGCAGCCAAAGAGGGCCGTGTTTTTCTCACCCCGACAGTGGAACGCCAAGGAAACTTCTAACTTTTCTCTACTTCCTTTTTGTGTTAAGAGCTAAATAGTAAGCATAACCCGCAGGGTGGTAAATGTCAGATTTACACAACGTGAAGCAGGACATTTGAAACTTCTGACAGTGTAGAGATCCTGGTACGTAATTAAACCCCCGACAGGCTCTTACTAAATTAAACAGATGTTCCCTTATGTTCTCTTATCTTGTGTCCGACATACTTCCTTGACAACTTTAAAGCTCACGTGCATCAATTCAATAGTACCCTGAAGTATCAGCTCTTGACGGTTGAGCGATTGGGATCTATACTTCCGCATATATACTGTCGGACAAAATAATGGGTATCACGTGCATTCTTATCTGTACAGTTTTAACTGTGCAATATACAAAAGAAAAAAGTTTGTTCACAAAGTCTGTAGCTACCTAAGGATTTACAAACATTGCTTTAAATGATGATTTTTATTCACTTCTACGCAAATAAAGCCAGTACTGGTAGCTTCCCCCTTGGCGTAGCGAGGGTTATGGGAATAAAGCAAATAAAGCAATGCCAACTGTGTTTGTACAAACCGTTCTGGCTGATAGTGTACTACAATCTTGTACACGCATAAGTTTCTCTTTACACATATGGGATTAAATAGGGTGCCCCGTTGAATAGTGAATGTAATACACAACATCTGACGCCGACTTCACGCATACTATAACCCAATTCATCCCCAGCAAATGTCAATATACTACTCTACTCTCCATATAAGAGTATTATATCAAACGCTTAACACACGGCCACGCATTATTAAGCGAAATCCATCGATGAATAGTCCAATTCAGCTTTCGGCACTGTCAGTCAATGAGTCAGGTGATCAATAAAGGCCCGTGCTATCAGGATGACTGAGGCTGTGAAAGTTAAATTTGATAGAGAACCAGAACTCCACATGTTTTTTTTTTTTATTTGTGTACGCCAAATGAAGGCACATATGGATTTCAC